>Ga0209579_10000132_pt1 | contig 118309 bp, 105 predicted proteins | sample Coa_R1_2_FD_187152 | JGI IMG/M metagenome (GOLD analysis project Ga0209579, IMG submission 187152) | Surface soil microbial communities from Centralia Pennsylvania, which are recovering from an underground coalmine fire - Coalmine... | ecosystem: Environmental > Terrestrial > Soil >... | reverse complement strand
CGACCGCCAGCTGGGCCCCGATCAATTCGTTTTTGCCGAGCGCGGCGAAGGTGCCGGTCAGCGGATTGTCGAGGCCGATCTTGACCGTGTCGTCAGCCCGGGCGGAAATCGCAAAGGGCGCCGCAACCTGAGCGATGCCGGCCGCGGCGGCAGCCCGCAGGATGGTGCGCCGCTCGATCGCGGGCGCCCGCTTCAGCTCGGTCATCGTCGGTTCCTCCCCATTGTGCTTGGCGCGCGTCGTTGTTTGTTCATCATTTCACTTTGGGACTGACTGATAGCGCCTATCAATCGCCAATCTCAAGAACATTTGCGCAAATCGCGCATCTGTCGAAAAGGCCCTCCAGCGCCGACGGTAGCCCTCTCAGTCCGCCGCCGTCACGCGGCGAACGCCAGCGTCGCGTTGCACGCAGCACCGGCCGGCACGACCACACGGCGCGCTTCGAATTGCACGCCCGGCACGCCGCGCAACCGCTCGGCTGTCTCGTCGATCGCAGCGACGCCCAGTTCGAGCGCCGCCAAATACTCGCTGCGCCCGGCCGGATCGGCCGCCGCCGCGCCGAATTCGTCGGCGATTGCTGCCGCCGTCCTCAGCTCGACGCGCGCCGCGCCTGCCGCCACGACGCAGCCGCCGCCCGGCTCACCGCTGACCGAACCCGCGCCGAACAGCGCGCGAAACAGCCCCGCCATGCGATCTGGATCGGCGGTCGCGACAACCACCCGGCGGATCGTCCGGGCGCCGTTCGGGTGGACCAGCCACTCGGGCCGCCACACCAATTCCGGCGTCAGGTGCTCGCAGAAATAAACCCGGCCCATTGCGATCTTGGCCGGGTCGAGCCGGGTCGTGCGGAAGCGAGCATCGCGATGCTCGCCGTGCACTTCGACCGGTCGCGAAAACGCCTGCACCGGCAATATCGGCAGGCCGGCCGCCTGCGCATGGGCGTAGACCGCGTCGGCGTCCGCGGTCTTGAAGACGAGGCCATTGAGCCCCACCGGAAACGGCGCCAGTTCCGGCCGGCTCTCCCCAGCGGGGCCGAAGCCCAGGAGCTCCAGGTAATCGGTCGCGAACATCGCGAGGTGGTTCATCGAGCCGAGCGTGTGATGCCCGCGCGGCGTCAGGGTGAAGCCGAGCGCGGCAAAAATGCGCGCGGCCTCGCCCATGCGGTCGCGCACGTCGATCACGACATGGTCGAGGACGGGCGGCGGCAGCGCCATGTCACACCGGCCGGTCGCCGTTGACCGTGACGCGGTGCATGACGCGGCGCTGGCCGTGATAATCGTTGAGCGCGTAATGCTGCACGCAGCGATTGTCCCAGAACGCGACCGAGCCCCGCTCCCAGCGGAAGCGGCAGGTGAATTCCGGCTTGACCGCGTGCTCGTAGAGGAAATCCAACAGGGGCCGGCTTTCCTCGACCGTCATGTCCTTGAAGCGGACGGTGAAGTTGCGGTTGACGTAGAGCCCCTTGCGTCCGGTTTCGGGGTGGGTGCGCACGACCGGGTGCTCCGTCTCGCGGTGCGCTGCCTCGCTGTGCTTGATCTGCATCGCCGAGAGGCCGTCGCGGCGCGCATAGGAATTGTCGGCGTCGATCCCGTAAACGCCGCGCGCGCTGTGGACCGCGACGAGCCCGTCGAGCATCCGCCGCATCCCCGGCGACAGCGCCTCGTAGGCGAGATACTGGTTGGCGAACATCGTGTCGCCGCCGTAGTCCGGCACTTCGAGCGCGTAGAGGATCGAGCCCAGCGCAGGCTCGTCGAGATAGGTCACGTCGGAGTGCCAGCCGCCGCCGAAATTCTTGGTGTCGCCCTCATATTTGGCGACCACCAGGATCTCGGGGTGACCCGGCATCGCCTCGACGAATTCGTGCACGTTGAGCGTGCCGAAGCGCCGCCCGAGCGCCAGATGCTGATCGGGCGTCATGCGCTGGTCGCGCAGGAAAATGACGCAATGGTCGAGCAGCGCCTGGTGCAGGTCGGAGGCGGTCGCGTTGTCGAGCTCGCGCGACAAATCGATCCCGTCGATCACGGCGCCGAGCGCCCCGCTGACCGGCTTCGCGTTGATCGTCTGGTAGGTCATGCCCATCGTCCTCCTTTGGCGAGCGGCACGATGATTTGCCTGGTCTCGGACCCTGACAAGAGGATTCTGGGTAATCGCCGAGCATGAGGCTGCATCGGCCTCCGGCGTCCTTCGAGACGCGCTGCCGGCATACGCCGGCAGCCCTCCTCAGGATGACGTACAATGAACAAAGACGTCATCCTGAGGAGACCGCGCAGCGGGCGTCTCGAAGGACGCAAGACGCCCACCCAGCTTGGCGGCGGACGACTGCCGGCTTGCAGGCCACAATCACCGCCGCGCCTGGAAAAACCGCCGCAGGAGCTCGGCGGCGGCGGCTTCGGCGATGCCGCCGTAAACTTCCGGCCGGTGGTGGCAGGTCGGTTGGGTGAAGATGCGCGGCCCGTGCTCGACGCCGCCGCCTTTGGGGTCCCAGGCGCCGAAATAGAGCCGGCGGATATGCGCCAGGCTGATCGCCGCGGCGCACATCGGGCAGGGCTCCAGCGTCACATAGAGGTCGCAGCCGGCGAGCCGCTTGGCACCCGCTCGCGCCGCGGCGGCGCGCAACACCAGCATCTCGGCATGCGCGGTCGGGTCGCGGTCGCGCTCGACCCGGTTGCCGGCGGCGGCGACGGTCGCGCCAGCCGCGTCGACCAGCACCGCGCCGACCGGCACCTCCCCCGCCGCCGCCGCCGCCGCGGCCTCTCCGAGCGCCAGCGCCATCGCGCGATTGCCGAGAGCCGCGCCTCGGCCTATTTCGTCATCAGGCAACATTGTTCGCACCAATTATGGCACAGCCCGTTAACGAGAGCATCGCCCCGGAGCGCATCGCCAAAGTCATGGCGCGGGCCGGCTTGTGCTCGCGCCGCGACGCCGAGCGCTGGATCGCCGAGGGGCGGGTCGCGGTCGACGGCGCGGTGCTGACCAGCCCCGCCGTCACGGTCACCGCCGAAAGCCGGATCCGGGTCGACGGCAAGCCACTGCCCGAGCCGGAGCGGGCGCGCCTGTGGCGCTACCACAAGCCGCCCGGCCTCATCACGACGCACCGCGACGAGCACGGCCGGCCGACCGTCTTCGCCGCGCTGCCGGCCGAGTTGCCGCGCCTCGTCTCGATCGGCCGCCTCGACCTCAATTCCGAGGGCCTTTTGTTGTTGACCAACGACGGCGCGCTCGCGCGCCGCCTCGAACTGCCGTCGACCGGCTGGGTGCGGCGCTACCGGGTGCGGGTGCACGGCTTTGTCGACCCGGAGCGATTGGCGGCGCTCGCCCGCGGCACGACGGTCGACGGCGTCGCCTACGGCCCGATCCGCGCCGCGCTCGACCGCCAGCAGGGCTCCAACGCGTGGATCACCCTCTCGCTGCAGGAGGGCAAGAACCGCGAGGTGCGGCGCGTCCTCGAGCATCTCAATTATCCGGTGACGCGGCTTATCCGCCTCGCCTACGGCCCCTTCCAGCTCGGCCACCTCGCCCGCGGCGCGATCGAGGAAGTGCAGAAAAAGGTGCTAGCGGACCAGCTCGGCAAGGGTGGCGGCAAGGCTGGCAGCAGGGGCGATGCGCATCGTCGGCGGTAGCCATCGCGGGCGGCGGCTGATCGCGCCGCCGGGAGAGGCGGTGCGGCCGACCAGCGACCGGGCTCGCGAGGCGCTGTTCAACATCCTGTCGCACGGCGATTTCGCTGCCGCGGGGCTGCCTTTCGCCGAGCGCCCGGTGCTCGACGCCTTCGCCGGCACCGGTGCCTATGGCCTCGAAGCCCTGTCGCGCGGCGCCGGCATGGCCGTGTTCATCGAGAGCGACCGCGAGGCGCTCGCCGCGTTGCGCCGCAATGTCGCCGCGCTCGGCGAGGGCGAGCGAGCGCAAATCGTCGCCGGCGACGCGACCCGGCCGCCGCGCGCGGCCTTTGCCTGCGCCCTCGCTTTTCTCGACCCGCCCTATCGCAGCGGCCTCGCCGCGCCGGCGCTCGCCGCGCTCGCCGCCGCCGGCTGGCTGGCGCCCGCCGCACTCGTCGTCATCGAGGTCGCGGCGCGCGAGGAATTGCCGCCCAGCGCCGGCTTCACCCTATTGGACGAGCGCGTCTACGGCGCCGCCCGCCTCGTCTTCCTGCGCCGCGAGGCGCCCCCCAGCGGAGAACCGCGATGACCGAAAGCCTGCCGATGGTGACCTTGCCGAGCGGCGAAGCCGTGCCGGCTTTCGGCCAGGGCACCTGGCACATGGGCGAGGACCGTCGCCGCGCCGCCGACGAGGAGGCCGCGTTGAAGCTCGGCATCGAGCTCGGCATGACCCTCATCGACACCGCCGAGATGTACGGCGGCGGCGTCGCCGAGGAGATCGTCGCACGCGCCTCGACCGGTGTCCGCGACCGCCTCTTCATCGTCAGCAAGGTGTTGCCCAACAACGCCTCGCAAAAGGGCGTGATCGACGCCTGCGAGCGCTCCCTCAAGCGCCTCCAGACCGACCGGATCGATCTTTACCTCTTGCATTGGCGCGGCGCGGTGCCGCTAGCGGAGACGCTCGCCGGCTTCGCGCGCCTGCAGCGCGACGGCAAGATCCGCCACCACGGCGTCAGCAATTTCAGCGCCGAGGATATGAGGGAGTGGGTCGCCCTCGCGGGCGGCAACACCGTCGCCTCCAACCAGATCCTCTACAATCTCGGCCGGCGCGGCCCGGAATGGGACACCATCCCGTGGTGCCGCGAGCGGAACATCTCGATCATGGCCTATTCGCCGCTCGAGCAGGGCCGCATCCTCGGCAACCGCGCGCTCGGCGAGGTCGCCGCGCGGCACGGCGCAACCGCGGCGCAGGTCGCGCTCGCCTGGCTCCTGCGGCAAGAGGGCATGATAGTCATCCCGAAGGCGACCAGCGCGGCGCATGTCCGCGACAACCGCGCCGCCCTCGATGTCACGCTCGACGCCGCCGACCTCGCCGCGCTCGACCGCGCCTTCCCGCCGCCCAAGGGCCGCACCGCGCTCGGCATGCTATAGCGCGAGGTTGTTCGCCGCCGCCGATCTCCCTAGGGTGCCTGCTCAGGGATTGGGCATCAGGGAGCGAATTTGGTGGCGGATCAGGCAGTCGTCGATCAAGCGCGGCCGGCGGTCGTCGTGCCACGCCGCGGCATGGTGCTCGCGGCGGCGCTGATGGCGACCTTCATGCCGGCGGTCGAGAGCACGATCGTCGCCACCGCGATGCCGACGATCGTCGCCGACCTCGACGGCTTCAGCCTGTTCAGCTGGATCTTCGCGACGCCGCTCCTGACCTTCGCGGTGACGGTGCCGCTCTACGGCCGGCTGGCCGACGTCTACGGCCGCCGCCGCATCTTCTTCATCGGAACCGGCATCTTTCTGGTCGGCACGACCTTGTGCGGCTTCGCCCGCAGCGCCGTCGTGCTGATCCTCTTCCGGGCGATCCAGGGCTGCGGCTCGGGCGCGATCCAGCCGATCGCCGCGACGATCCTCGGCGACATCTATACCCCCAGCGAGCGCGCCCGGGTGCAAGGCTGGAGTTCGAGCGTCTTCGGCGTCGCGGCGGTGGTCGGGCCGGCGCTCGGCGCCTTTCTCGTCGTCCATGTGCACTGGTCGGTGGTGTTCTGGGTCAACCTGCCGGTCGGCCTCGCGGCGATCGCGATGTTCTGGGTGTTCCTGCCCGAAAAGGTCGAGAAGCGGCCGCACCGCATCGATTATCTCGGCGGCTTTCTGCTGGTCGTCGGGGTCGGCGCGTTGATGCTGGCGCTGGTTCAGGCCGCGACCCTCGAGCGCACCGCGATCCTGGCGCTGGTCGCGCTCGGGCTCGCCGCGCTCGCCGCCCTCGTCACCCACGAACTGCGCACCCCCGAACCGATGTTTCCGATAGCGCTGTGGCGCCGCCGCGTCATCGGCTTGAGCAACCTCGCCGGCTTCGGCGCCTCGGCGACGATGGTGGCGGTGACCGCGGTGCTGCCGGCCTACGTCCAGGGCGTCATGGGGCGCAGCCCGGGGACGGCCGGGTTTGTCGTCGGCGCCGCCTCGGTCAGCTGGATGTTCGCCGCGATCATCGCCGGACGGCTGATGGTGCGCACCTCCTACCGGCTGACCGCGGCGATCGGCGGCGTCGCGCTGGTCGCCGGCGCCGCGGTGCTGCTGACCCTCGACGCGGGCAGTTCGCCGCTGCGCCCGGCCGCCGGCGCTTTCCTCATTGGCATCGCAATGGGGTTCTGCAACACGACGTTTCTGGTCGCGGTCCAGGCGGCGGTCGGGCGCGGTGAGCGCGGCATCGCCACCGGTTCGCAGATGTTCACCCGGATGATCGGGCAGGCGGTCGGCGCCGCGCTATTGGGGGCGATGCTGAACTGGGGGATCGAGCGCCGCCTGCCGGGCGCCGGCGGCCAGGTCAACAAGCTGCTGCGCCCGGCCCTGCGCAGCACCCTGCCGCCCGGCCAGCTCGCGCGGCTCGACCACGCCTTCGCGCTGGCCGCGCACGAAGCCTTTTTCGTCGTGCTGCTGGTGGCGTTGGCGACCTTCGCCTTGACCCTCGCCTTCCCGCGCCGCCTCAGCCCGATCCGCTTGCGCTAGCCCCTACCCGCCGGCGAGCGCCCTCTTGTAGGCGCGCACCGCGGCGGCGAAGCCGATCACCAGTGCATCCGCCGTCAGCTCATGGCCGATCGAGGCCTCGGCGAGCGACGGCATCGCCGCCACGAGCGGCGGCAGGTTGTTTAGGTTGAGGTCGTGCCCGGCATTGACGACGAGCCCCAAGGCCGCGGCGCGCGAAGCGGTCGCGGCGCAGGCCCGCAACTCGGCAGACGCGTCGCCGGCGCGACAGGCCGCAGCGTAGGTTCCGGTGTAGATTTCGATGCCGTCGGCGCCGCTCGCCGGCACGCGCTCGACGACGCCCGGGTCGGGGTCGAGGAACAGGATGACCCGGCAGCCGAGGCCCTTCAGCGCCGCAACCGCCGGGTTGACGACGCCCGTATCGCTGGCGTCGAGCTTCCAGCCCTCTTCCGAGGTAAAGGCGCCGGGCGGGTCGGGCACCAGCGTGCATTGCTCGGGGCGGACCTCGCGCACGATCTCCAGGAGCCGCGCGTCGGGGTAGCCCTCGATGTTCAGCTCGCAGGCCGGGCGCCATGGCCGCATCAGCGCCGCGATCGCCGACACGTCGGTGCGGCGGATATGCCGCTCGTCGGGCCGCGGGTGTACGGTCAGCCCATCCGCCCCGGCCTCATGCGCCAGCCGAGCGAACTTGAGGACATCCGGCACGCCGGTATGCCGCGAGTTGCGCAGTAGCGCGATCTTGTTGAGGTTAACGCTGAGCCGGGCCATGCCGCACTATAGGCGCCTCGCGCGGCGCGCAAAAGCCGATGCCAGCCTCCCGGGGACCGGCCCGGCGCGGGATCGAAACCGGCTGGCCCTCGTTCCCATAGCGGGGGTCGCAGCATCGAATGGGCCAGTGATGGTTCAGCACATCGTTTCGACACCGGAAAAGGCCCGTGGGGCGCACAAGTTCGGGGTGATGCGCTATGTCCTGGCGATATCGCTGCTGCTGGTTGTTATTCTATTCGCGGTTGCTTATGTGATCTCGGTCTAGCCGGAGAAAACCGATGACGCTGATCCGCCGCGGCTTGGCCTTCGCGCTGGCGTTGGGCGCCTGCGGCTGCGTCGCCGGCGCGCCCGAGCGGGCGAGCGACATCCAGAACCTCAACGCGATCGGCGACGACATCTCGGCGGTGACGATGACGCAGTCCGAGACGACGCGGGCGCGCGACCCCAATGTCCTCTCGACGTTGCCGAACCATTACGAAACACGATAGCTCCGGTGGGGCGGCCGGCGGGTGATGGCTGAGGCCGCCGCCGGCGACACGCGCGGCCTCTTCGCCGCCTGCGAGCGCGCGCTCGTGGCGGCCGATGCGGTGCTGCGCGCGGCGCGCGCGCGGGTCGCCGAACGGGTCGCGCCGGGCGGCGCGCTCGACCCGGCGCTGGTCGACCGCGAGCAGCTGGCGGCGCACGGGCTTGCCTGGATGGCGACCTATGTCGGAGCGCTGCGCCAATTGCGCGAGTGGGCCCGCCGGCTCGACGCGGCGAGCGAGTTCGGCGACACCGAGGCGCTGATCCTGCGGCTCGCCTTCGGCGAATACCTGGCGCAGCTCTCGGGCGGCATCGCGATGGCGCCGGGCGAGATCGTGCGGCCGCAGGATTTGGGTCTCTCCGATGACGAGCTGGCGCCGTCGCGCAGCGGCGACGCCGGCCGCCTGGTGCGCGGCCTCGGCGACGCGCGCAGCCGGCTCGCCGCGCTCCTCGCCGAGGGGTCGCCGGCGGCCTTCGGACGGGTCGGGCTCGGCGACCTGACCCTCGAGATGATGCAGGACCAAATCCGCCGCTTCGCCGAGCGCGCCGTCGCGCCGCATGCCCAGGAGTGGCACCGCGCCGACCGGCTGATCCCGATGGAAGTGATCGACGAACTGGCGGCGATCGGCGTCTTCGGCATGACGCTGCCCGAGGAATTTGGCGGGCTCGGCCTCGGCAAGAGCGCGATGTGCGTCGTCTCCGAGGAGCTCTCGCGCGCCTATATCGGGGTCGGCTCGCTGGGCACGCGCTCGGAGATCGCCGGCGAATTGATCCGCCTCGGCGGCACGCCGGCGCAGCAGCAGCGCTGGCTGCCCGGCATCGCCTCGGGCGCGGTCTTGCCGACCGCGGTCTTCACCGAGCCCAACACCGGCTCCGACCTCGCCAATCTGCAGACCCGCGCGGTGCGCGAGGGCGACAGCTACCGCATCTACGGCGCGAAAACCTGGATCACCCACGCCGCGCGCGCCGATTTAATGACGCTGCTCGCCCGCACCGGCCCGCCAGAAAGCGGCTACCGCGGCCTCAGTATGTTCCTCGCGCCGAAGCCGCGCGGCACCGACGACAACCCGTTCCCGGCCGAAGGCCTCGACGGCACCGAGATCGCGGTGCTCGGCTACCGCGGCATGAAGGAATACGAGATCGCCTTCGACGGCTTCGCGGTGCCGGCCGATTGCCTCCTCGGCGAGGTCGAGGGCCAGGGCTTCAAGCAATTGATGGCGACCTTCGAGAGCGCCCGGGTGCAGACTGCCTCGCGTGCCGTCGGGGTGGCGCAGAACGCGCTGGAGCTGGGCCTCGCCTACGCGCTCGAGCGCCGTCAGTTCGGCCGGCAGCTGGTGGCCTTCCCGCGGGTCTCGCACAAATTGGCGATGATGGTTGTCGAGACCATGCTGGCCCGCCAGCTGACCTATTTCGCGGCGCGCGAGAAGGATAGCGGCCGGCGCTGCGACATCGAAGCGGGCATGGCCAAGCTCCTGGCCGCCCGCGTCGCCTGGAGCAACGCCGACAACGCCCTGCAGATCCACGGCGGTAACGGCTACGCCTTGGAATACCCGATCAGCCGGGTGCTGTGCGACGCCCGCATCCTCAACATCTTCGAGGGCGCCGCCGAAATCCAGGCCCAGATCATCGCCCGCGGTCTCCTCGCCCGCCGCAATTAGGCCCGCCGCAAACCGTGACACGCGCCGCCGCCGCCATCATATTGCGGCGATGACGGTCTTTCTCACGATCCTCCTGGTGCTGGCGATGCTCGGCGTGCTGGGGGTCCTCGGCTTCGGCGTCGCCAACATGATCCGCGGCGGCGACGCGCGGCGCTCGAACAAGCTGATGCAGGCGCGCGTCGTGATGCAGGGCATCGCGCTCTTGGTGCTGGCGCTCTTGATGATGCTGGCCGCGGGCGGCCACCGCTGAACCGCGATGGTGCGCCTCACCCGCATCTACACGAGGGGCGGCGACAAGGGCGAAACCTCGCTCGGCGACGGCAGCCGCGTGCCGAAACAGGCGCTGCGGGTGGAAGCGTTCGGCACGGTCGACGAAGCCAACGCCGCGATCGGCCTGGCGCGCCTGCACACAGATGGCGACGCCGAGGCCGATGCGATGCTGCGGCGCATTCAGAACGATCTGTTCGACCTCGGCGCCGATCTGTGCACCCCCGAGGACGGCAGCCGCGCCGCCGGCGCCTTGCGCATCGTCGCGGCGCAAGTCGCGCGCCTGGAACGCGAGATCGACGCGATGAACGCGGCATTGCGCCCGCTCGACTCGTTCATCCTGCCGGGCGGCAGCGCCGCGGCGGCGCACCTCCATCTGGCGCGCACCGTGACGCGGCGCGCCGAGCGCCTCGCTTGCGCGCTCGCCGTCGCCGAACGGGTAAACCCCGAGGCGGTCAAATACCTGAACCGCCTCTCCGACCACCTCTTCGTGCTCGGCCGCCGCCTCAACGACAACGGCGCCCGCGACATCCTGTGGCAGCCCGGCGCGACGCGCTGATCCGGCGGCGCCATTCGGCCGCGTCAATCACGACGGAGTCCCCCAAAAATTGGTGTAATGTCCAATTCCCGGGAACGGCCGGGGAGCGATCGGGGGGGGGTTAAGTTATGAGCCAACTCTTTCTCCAGCGGTACCAGTATCGCGCCGCCACGAAATCCGAATTCGATCAGGCCTGGACGGTTGCCGCCGAGGCCTTCGCCAGGACCGGCAATTTCGGCGCGGTCGAGTCCGGGGTTCGACACCTCAAGGGCTATGGAACGGGTTGGGGCGGCTATTGCCTGATTGAAGTCGACGATCCGGCGGCATTCGCCCGCTATCAGCTCTTCCACAACCAGAATTACGGCCACATGGCCGACGTCACGTTCGAGCCGCTATTTGATAGCGACGCCGCACTGGCGCCAAGAATAAACGAGCTCAAGCGATAGTCGGGGGGTCGCACCCCCACAAAACAGGGGCCGGAGCGCGCCTGATCGGGCGCGCGACGCGCCACGCACCGTGCGAAGGAGGTCCGCGATGGTGACGATCGAGCGGATGCGGGCGATTTCGGCCGCGTTCAACAGCCGCGATGTCGAACGCATCGTCGAGTGCTTCGCCGAGGATGGCGTCTTCTGCCTGGCCCGCGGCCCCGAGACGGTCGGCCGCACCCTCAAGGGCAAGGCGGCCATCAGGCAGGCGCTCGGCGACCGCTTCAAGCAGATCCCCGACATGCGCTGGGATAACGAGGAATACATCCTGGCGGGGGACAAGGCGATTTCGCTGTGGACGGTGCGCGGCAAGGGCAGCGACGGCGAGGCGCTCGACTATCAGGGCTGCGACATCTACCGCTTCCAGGGCGACAAGATCATCCACAAGAACACCTTCTGGAAGATCGTCGAATTGAAGGACCGGCTGTGATGCGGCTGGGCCTCTTGCCTTCGCGCGGCGGCTGCACTATGCCGCGCGCGGGGCGTGAGCCGGAGCGAGGGTGAGATGAAGGCGCTGGTCGCGGTGAAACGGGTCGTCGACTACAACGTCAAGGTGCGGGTCAAGGCGGACCACAGCGGGGTCGAGACCGCCAACGTCAAGATGTCGATGAACCCGTTCGACGAGATCGCGGTCGAGGAGGCGCTGCGCCTGCGCGAAGCGGGCCTCGTCGAGGAGGTCATCGCGTTCTCGGCCGGGGTGCAGCAATGCCAGGAGACGATCCGCACCGCACTGGCGATGGGCGCCGACCGCGGCGTCCTGGCGCTGACCGACGTAGAGTTGCAGCCGCTCGCGGTCGCCAAATTACTGAAAGCCGTGATCGAGAAGGAAGGCCCCGAGATCGTCATCATTGGCAAGCAGGCGATCGACGACGATTGCAACCAGACCGGGCAGATGCTGGCGGCGCTCCTCGGTTGGCCGCAGGCGACCTTCGCCTCTAAGGTCGTCATCGGCGATGGCCATGCCGAGGTGACCCGCGAGGTCGATGGCGGGCTGGAAACGATCGCGTTCAAGCTGCCGATCGTCGTCACCACCGATCTCAGGCTCAACGAGCCGCGCTATGCCTCGCTCCCCAACATCATGAAGGCGAAGAAAAAGCCGATCGTGACGATGACGCCAGAGGAATTGGGGGTCGACGTGACGCCGCGCCTGGTGACGCTGAAGGTCGAGGAGCCGCAAAAGCGCCAGGGCGGCGTCAAGGTCGGCTCGGTCGCCGAGCTGGTCGACAAGCTGAAGAACGAAGCGCGGGTGATCTGAATGGCCGTCCTCGTCGTCGCCGAACACGACAACCGCGCGCTGAAGCCCGCGACGCTGCACGCCGTCACCGCGGCGAGCGAGGTCGCCGCGGCGGCCCAGAGCGAAGTGCACATGCTGGTCGCCGGCACCGAGTGCCGCCCCGCCGCCGAGGCGGCGGCCCAGGTCGCCGGCGTCACCAAGGTGCTGCTCGCCGAAGATGCCGCCTACGACCACGGCCTCGCCGAGAACTGGGCGCCGCTCCTGGTCAAGCTGGCGAGTGGCGCCGGGGGCTACAGCCACCTGCTGGCGGCGACGACGACGTTCGGCAAGAATCTAATGCCGCGCGTCGCCGCCCTCCTCGACGTGATGCAGATTTCCGACATCAGCGCCGTCGTTTCGGCCGACACCTTCGTGCGGCCGATCTACGCCGGCAACGCGCTGGCGACCGTGCAATCGAAGGACGCGATCAAAATCATCACGGTGCGCGGCACCGCCTTCGCGCCGGCCGCGGCGACCGGCGGCGCGGCGCCGATTGAGGCGATCGCCGGCACAGGTTCCGCCGGGATGAGTGAATTCAAGGGCGCTGAACTGTCGAAATCCGAGCGGCCCGAATTGACCAGCGCCCGGGTCATCGTCTCGGGTGGGCGCGGCATGCAGTCGGGCGACAATTTCCCGCTTCTGGAAAAGGTCGCCGACAAGCTCGGCGCCGCGGTCGGCGCCTCGCGCGCCGCGGTCGACGCCGGATTTGTGCCCAACGACTACCAGGTCGGCCAGACCGGCAAGATCGTCGCGCCCGAGCTCTACATCGCGGTCGGCATCTCGGGCGCCATCCAGCACCTGGCGGGGATGAAGGATTCCAAGGTCATCGTCGCGATCAACAAGGACGAGGAGGCGCCGATCTTCCAGATCGCCGATTACGGCCTGGTCGGCGACCTTTTCAAGGTGCTCCCCGAGCTCGACGAGGAACTCGGGAAGCAGAAGTGAACCGTCAGCGGCGCTGTTCGATCGCGGTGTAGTGGCGCTCGGTGGCGCCGGTGAAGAGCTGGCGCGGCCGGCCGATCTTCATGTCGGGGTCCTCGATCATCTCGGTCCACTGCGCCACCCAGCCGACCGTGCGCGCGATCGCAAACAAGACGGTGAACATCGAGGTCGGGAACCCCATCGCCTTCAGGATGATCCCGGAATAGAAATCGACGTTCGGGTACAGCTTGCGGCTGATAAAATAATCGTCGTTGAGCGAAATCTTTTCCAGTTCCATCGCCAGGTCGAGCAGCGGCTCGTTCTTGATGCCGAGCTCGTCGAGTACCTCGTGGCAGCTGTCACGCAGCACGCGGGCACGAGGATCGTAATTCTTGTAGACGCGATGGCCGAAGCCAAACTGGATCTCGTGTTCATTCTTGTTCTTGACGTGCTTGATGAACTCCGGAATCTTCGACTTGTCGCCGATCCGCACCAGCATCTTCAACACCGCCTCGTTGGCGCCGCCATGCGCCGGCCCCCACAGCGACGCGATGCCGGCCGCGATGCAGGCAAACGGGTTGGCGCCCGAGGAACCGGCGTTGCGGACCGTCGCGGTCGAGGCGTTCTGCTCGTGGTCGGCGTGCAGGATGAAGATGCGGTCCATCGCCCGCGCCAGGGTCGGGCTGACATTCATCTCCTCGCACGGCACGGCAAAGGCCATATGCAGGAAATTCTCGGCGTATCCCAGCGAATTCTTGGGATACATGAAGGGCTGCCCCTGCGAATATTTGAACGCCATGGCGGCGATCGTCGGCATCTTGGCAATCAGGCGATAGGAGGCGACCATCCGCTGGTGCGGGTCATGGATGTCGGTCGAGTCGTGATAGAACGCCGACAGCGCGCCGACCACCCCGCACATGATCGCCATCGGGTGCGCGTCGCGGCGGAACCCGTGGAAAAACGAGCTCAACTGCTCATGCACCATCGTGTGGTGGGTGATGTCGTAGACAAACTGCACCTTCTCCTTGGCGGTCGGCAATTCGCCGAACAGCAATAGGTAGGAAACTTCCATGAAGTCGCTCTTGGCGGCCAACTCCTCGATCGGATAGCCGCGGTAGAGCAGCACGCCCTCGTCGCCGTCGATATAGGTGATGCTGGAACGACAGGCCGCGGTCGCCATGAAGCCGGGGTCGTAGGTGAAGTAACCGGTATCGGCATAGAGCTTGCGAACGTCGATGACCTTCGGCCCGATCGAGCCTTCGATCACCGGCAACTTGACCGACTTGCCGGTGGCGTCGTCGGTCAACGTCATCGAGCCGTTGACCGCGCCGACATTGGTGGTGTTGCCGTCCATGGATGCACCTCGTCCTAGCGCCCGCAGGCGGTTGCCGGGCCTCGACCAAGAATAGGCCGCGGGGGCGCGATTATCAAACGCCGTTCCGATTTTGCAATGCAATATCGCGTCTGCGAAGAGGCCGCGCCTCAACCCGGGCCGACCGCGATGTCGAGCCAGCCCTGCGGCGTCACCGTTGCCGCGTCGCCCGGCCGCAGCAGCACCGTTGTCGTCGCCGCCTCGACCAGCGCCGGCCCGGCGACCAGCTGCGCCGGCGCCAGCGCGTCGAACGCGTAGACCGGCGCCGCCAGCCAATCGTCTAGATAGATGCGCCGCACCCCTCGCGGCCGGGCGGGCGGCGCCGGCGGCAGGATCGGCTCGCGCGGCAATTCATCGAGGAGCCCGGAGACGGTGACCCGGGCGTTGACCAGCACCGCCTCCTGGTCGGGCATCGAATAGGTGTAGAGCGCCTCATGGCGGCGGTGAAAGCGCTCGACGATCTGCGGCAGCGGGTCCGCCGCGCGCCAGTCGACATCGTCGAGTGGCACCGCGATCTCGAAGACCTGCTCGCCGTAGCGCATGTCGACCGAGCGAAGAGCCCGCGCCGGCCCGGCAAAGCCTGCCCCGGACCCCGATCCGGGGGACCCGCGCAGCCGCCGCATCGCCTCGGCCTCGATCGCGTCGAAGAGGTGCTTGACCGCGGCCCCGTCGAGCGCCCGCGCGTCGCCGATATGGCTGCGCGCGACCTCGAATCGGAGATCGGTCGCCAGCATCCCCCAGGCCGACAGCACCGCCGCGAGGCGCGGCACGATGACCCGGCCAAGGCCGAGCTGGCGCGCGATGTCGGTCGCGTGCAGGCCCGCCGCGCCGCCGAACGCGAAGAGCGCGAAGCGCCGCGGATCGACGCCGCGCCTGACCGAAACGAGCCGCACCCCCTCGGCCATCGTGGTGTTGACGACGCGGTGGATGCCGCGCGCCGCCTGCAGGCGTCGGGTCCCGAGCGCGGCGGCGAGCCGGTCGACCGCAGCCTCGGCGGCCGCCGGGTCGAGCCGCCGTTCGCCGCCCAGAAAATTCTCCGGGTCGAGATAGCCGAGGACGAGGTTGGCGTCGGTCACCGTCGCGTCCGCGCCGCCCTGGCCGTAGCACGCGGGGCCCGGCAGCGCCCCGGCGCTCTGCGGACCGACATGCAGGATGCCGCCCGGATCAACCCGCGCGATCGAGCCGCCGCCGGCGCCGATCGAGGCGATGTCGAGCGAATTCAATGCGATGCGGTGCCCCCCGACGCGCCGATCGGCGGCCAGCGTCGCGGCGCCGTCGGTGACCAGGCTGATGTCGCTGCTGGTGCCGCCCATGTCGAACGGGATCAGGTTGGGTTCGCCCAGCAGGCGCGCCGCGTAGACGCTGCCGGCGACCCCGCCGGCCGGCCCCGACAACACCGCGCCGGCGGCGAGGCGCCCCGCTTCGGCGATCGGCGCGACCCCGCCATGCGACTGGATGATCAGCGTCGGGCCGCGATAGCCGGCGTCGGCGAGCCGCGCTTCCAGCCGCGCCAGGTAGCGCGCCAGCACCGGGCCGACATATGCGTTGACAATCGTCGTCGAGACCCGCTCGAACTCCTTGATCTGCGGCAGCACCTCGGACGACAGCGAGACATAGACCCCGGGCAGCGCGCGTTCCACGGTTTCGCGGGTCGCCGTCTCGTGGGCGGCGTCGCGCCAGGCGTGCAGGTAGCAGACCGCGACCGCCTCGACCCCGGCCTCGCGCAGCCCCGCGATCGCCGCATCGAGCGACGCCGGATCGAGCGGAATTTCGACGCGGCCGTCGGCGCGCATGCGTTCGCGCACCCCGAGGCGCAGATGGCGGGGCACCAATTGCTCGGGCGGCGGCAGGCGCAAATTGTAGCGCTCATCCTTGAGCCCCTCGCGCATCTCGACGACGTCGCGGTGGCCTTCGGTGGTCAGGAGGCCGAGCCGGGCGCCCTTCTTTTCCAGGAGCGCGTTGGTCGCGACCGTGGTGCCGTGCACGATGCGCTCGGTCTGCGCCAGGAGCGCCGCGGGCTCGAGCCCCAGCCGGGTTGCCAGCAGCTCCAGCCCCGCGACGACGCCGAGCGAAGGGTCCCCGGGCGTCGAGGGCACCTTGGCCAGCGTCGGCGCGCCGCCCGCGTCGATCGCCACCAGATCGGTAAACGTCCCCCCGACATCGATCCCGATGCGGTACACCGCGACCCCCACCCTAACCCTCCGCCGCCTGCGGGGGAGGGGACTCCGGTTGCGCCGGCTGAACCCCCTCCCCCGCAAGCGGCGGAGGGCTGGGGTGGGGGCCGCGGCCGCACGTTTCTCCGAGCGCCTCGGCGACGACTTGCAGCACGCCGGCGCGGTTACCGAGGATCTCGTTGTTCCAGAACCGCACGATGCGCCATCCTTGTCGCTGCAACTCGCGGTCCCGCCGGTCGTGGTCGCCCGGGCGCGCGTGCTGGCCGCCGTCGGCCTCGACGATCAGCCGCGCTTCGATGCAGGCGAAATCGACGACGTAAGGCGGGATCGGGAATTGCCGGCGAAACCGGCCGCCGAGCCGGTGCCGCCGCAGTTCCTGCCACAGCAGCGCTTCGGCGTCGGTCAGATTGCCGCGCAACCGGCGCGCACGCTGCTTCATTGCGGCGCCGCCCCGCATGTCTTCCCGGTCGGGGCGCATCACTCCCACCCTAACCCTCCCCCGCCTGCGGGGGAGGGGACGAGGCTGCGCGGGTGGCGGGCTGAGCTCCCTCCTCCGCCTGCTCGGGAGGGGACGAGGCCGCGACGTAATCTCTGTCAGCCCCCTCCCCCGCAAGCGCGGGAGGGTTGGGGTGGGGGTTGGTCACAAAACCGTTTTCGACGTCGCGCGCCACCGCCCCTGGGGCGCGCTTTACCGGGTCGCCCCAGCCGCCGCCGCCGCCCGATTCCAGCACCAGGCGGTCGCCGGGACGGACCAGGATGCTGGTTTCCTTGGTGCGGATGGCGCGCGGCTCCTCGTTGCCGGAGTGGAGGGTGTAGCAGTGCGTCCTGCCGTCGGCGCCGCCGAGGAGGCCGCAGGCGCCGTGCCGCACCCCCTCGCCCGCCGTGTTGCCTAGCGCCGGCTCGGCGGTCTCGACCACCATTTCGACGATGCCGCCCGGGCCGCCGCGATATTCGCCGGCGCCCCCCGAATCGGCGCGGAATTCGTGGGTCTTGAAGAACAACGGAAAGCGCGCCTCGGTGACTTCGAGGCTGCCGAACTTGATGCCGCCGGCCGAATGCCATTCGCCGGCGCCGGGCCAGCCGTCGCCCTGCGCGGAGGCGCCGCCGCCCGGCCTCCCCTGGAAGAAATGCCAGAGAAACGGCCGCTGGTTACGCGGATCGCGGCCCTGGATCGCGATGCGGAAGCGGCGCCCCCAGCCGGCCATCGCACGCTCGGGACAGGCCGGCGCCAGCGCCTTGACGATCGCCTCGATGATCTCCTGGCCGCAATGCGAGGTGCACAGCGTCACCGGCAGGCCCTCGTCGGCCCAGACCACGGTGCCGGGTTTCACAATGAGCTCGATCGGGCGGAAGGTGCCGTCGTTTTTCGGCGTGTCGGGATCGATCAGGAACGACAGCGCGACGACGACGGCCGAATAGGTATTGGCGTAGGAGGAATTGATGAAGCTCCCGACCTGCGCGTGCGAGTCCGTCAGGTCGATCCTGAGGTCGCTGCCCGCCTTGGTGACCGTGGCGCGGATGTGGATGTCGTTATTGCCGCGCCCGTCGTCGTCAAGCAGCGCTTCGCCCCGGTAGACCCCGTCCGGCCACTGGGCGATGATCGCGCGGGTCTGGCGCTCGGCGCCGTCGAGCACGGCTTCGATCGCGGCGTGCGTCACCGCCCAGCCGAATTCCGCCGCCAGCGCCAGAAAGCGCCGCTCGCCGGCATGCGCCGAGCCGATCATCGCCGCGAGGTCGCCGCGGAAATCGCGCGGGTGGCGCACATTGGTCGCGATCATTTCGAGAAGGTCGCGGCGCACCTCGCCCTTGTCGTAGAGCCTGAGCGGCGTGATGCGGATGCCCTCCTGCCAGATGTCGGTGGCGCTGGCGTTGTAGGCGCCGTGCGTCGCGCCGCCGATATCGCTCTGGTGCGCCCGGTTGATCGCCCAGAAGTGGGGCTCACCACCCTCGAAAATCGGCACGAAGGCGGTGAGATCCGGCAGGTGGTTGCCGCCGTGATAGGGGTCGTTGAGCAGGAAGACATCGCCCTGATGGATGTCGCCCTTGAAGAATTCGCTGACCGCGCGGGCCGCGAACGGCAAGGCGCCGACATGGATCGGGACATGCTCGGCCTGGGCGATCAGCCTGCCCTCCAGATCGCAGATCGCGGTCGAGAAATCGCGGCTCGAATTGAGTATCTGCGAGTAGGAGGTGCGCAGCATCGCCTCCCCCATCTCCTCGACGATCGCGCGCAGCCGGTGCTGCACGACCGAGACGACGACCGGATCGACGGGCTGCGACATGGAAGCGGCCTCCGCTGAGCGCTGCCGCAGGGTGGCCGGTTTGTCGCGCCGCGAAAAGCCCTTATGCTGCGCCTGGCCAAGCCGGGAGGGAGCGATGCGCGTATTCACCACGGTGCCGCAGCACGATCTGCGGCGTGTCCCCGCCGCGGCGCGCGAGGCCGAGGCGCAGGGCTATGACGGCATCGTCGCGATGGAGAACCAGCACGACCCGTTCCTCGCGCTGGCGGTCGCCGGTGCCGCGACCGAGCGCATCGAGCTCCACACCGGCGTCGCGATCGCCTTCGCGCGCACCCCGATGGCGGTCGCGGAACTCGGCTGGGACATGGCCGCCTCGTTCGGCCGGCGCTTTGTCGTCGGCCTCGGTTCGCAGGTGCGCGCGCACAACGAGCGGCGGTTTTCGGTGGCGTGGTCGCCGCCGGCGCCGCGCATGCGCGAATACGTCCAGGTGCTGCGCGCGATCTGGCGCTGCTGGAAGGAGGGCGAGACGCCGGCCTACGAGGGCCAGCACTACAAATTCACACTGATGACGCCGAACTTCACGCCACCGCCGATCGCGGGCCCGCCGCCCGCAGTGATGATCGCCGCGGTCGGCCCGGCGATGCTGCGGGTCGCCGCCGAGGAATGCGACGGGATCAAGCTGCACGGCTTCTGCACCCGGAAGTACCTCACCGACGCGATCATGCCGCGGATCGAGGCGGGGCTCGCCAAGGCAGGCCGCAAGCGCGCCCAGTACGAAATATCGGGCGGCGGCTTTCTCGCGACCGGCCCCGACGACGCCAGCGTCGCGCAACGCTTCGAATGGGTGCGCCAGCGGGTCGCGTTCTACGGCTCGACCCCGGCGTATTACCCGGTGCTGGCGGCGCACGGCCTCGAAGATCTGGGCCTCAAGCTCAACGCGCTGGTGCGCCAGGGCAAATGGAGCGAGATGGCGCGCGAGGTGCCGGACGATGTCGCGCACCTCTTCGCCGCGGTCGGCCGCCACGACCAGATCGTCGGCGCGATCGAACAGCGCTTCGGCGGCCTCGTCGATGCGCTGACCCTGCGCGGCGACGGCGTCGGCGAGGTGCCCCCCGACCTCGTCGAAGAAATCCGCCGCATCCCGCACCAGTATCGCGGCTAGCGGCCCGGCTCAAACAGATGAGTCCCGTTTCCTTCATTCATCCGTCACCCCCGCGAAAGGGGAATTATATACTTGCACGGCTCGCTCGAATCGGATGCATCAATGGCCTCCAGCAAAACTAAAAATGGCAAAAAGAGTCAATCAAAACGCTTCATCGAAGTAGCCCGCGAAGCCGAGTGGAGCGAGGATGAGGCCATGTTCGACGAGAACCTGAAGCGGATCACAACGGTGAAGCCTGAGCAAAAGCCAAAGGATAAACGATGAAGGTTTGGCAGATTGGGGCAGTCGTTATTGCCCTGATCGTAGCCATCATCATGGCCGTCCCGTATTTGCGCGAGACCTATACCGGAGTGGTGCTCTCAGGCCGATGTGGCGACAATCCCCGGAAATCCGAATGCGATCCGCCGTATGTTCCAGGCCCCTTCTTGGGTCCGGTCAAATAAGCGTGCTTGGCAGGTATATAATTCCCCGCGAAAGCGAAAGCGGGGGTCCAGGGGTGGCAGGCATAACGCGCGCCGCCTTGGATGCCCGCTTTCGCGGGCATGACGGGAAGGGAACCATAACAGTGTTGGAGTCTATCCACCGCCTCAGAACGCCTTGTTGAGCGTTAGCATGACCCCTTGCGAGATCACGCGGCCCGAGGTCGTCGTGTAGCCGTTGCCGACGATTGTCGTGCCGTTGACGCCGTTGGGATTGGTGAAGCTCGCGGGAAAGTTGTTAGTGCTCTTGCCGGTCATCGAATACATGTAATGGGCATCGACGAACCAGGACGGGTCGAAGAAATAGGCCGCGCCGACCATCGCGGCGCCGCCGAATACCCAGCTCGAGCGCGAAAAACTCTGCGGCAGGCCGGAAATATCGCTCGGCATCCCGGTCACGTCGGCAAAGCCGATGACCCCGTCGAGCGTCGTTTTCGTCTGCGACAATGTCGGGCCGGCGCCGATATAAACAAAACTGTTGGCAAACGACCGGCCGATATACGGGGTCAACGCCATCTGGTTGGTGATATTGGTCTGGTAGGATCTGATGACCGCGTTGCCGGTAAAGGGCACCGCGGTGCTGCTGCCGGTATCGGTGGTCGATCCGGCTTGCGGCAGCAGGACATTTTGCACGATCGAATTGGTCCCGAGGTAGCTATAAGAAAATTTACCGCCCCATAACCAATTATTGTCCGGAAAGTGCTGGAAATATCCCAGCTGGGCGGAGGGCGCCAGGCTGTTTTGCCGGTTTGTCTGGACATCGCCGGGGCCGCCGGCCGATCCACTGGAAATCTGCGAGCCGTTCTTGTAGACATCGGACGTCGCGAAGCCAAAGATATTCTGATTATCGAAATCGACCGAATTATAACTGGCGCCCAGCCCGATATAGAAGGCGTTATAGGGCACGGTTTGCCCCGCCGCCGCACCCGGGATGCCGAGGCCCAGCAGCAGACCCGCGCCGATCGCGCGAGCGCGTCCTATGCGACTCGCTGGCACCGCGAACCACACCGACCCGTCGCGCGTCTGCCGGGCCCGGCGGCGCTGTGCGAAATCGCCCAAAAATCCATGCATTAGAGCCCCCCTGTCGCCGTTACGCGACGGCGCGACGACTAGCGCGTTCGGTATCTTTAGGTTGTATTCGGTGTATTAATAGACGACTCACTCGGCGAATACAACAGTTTTGGGCGAGCGCATGTTCATTTTTTGTTCTTGCAAAACGACGGCCAATGCATTATGGTTAAGAGCCAAGGCCTTCGCCGGTGGAGCAGCTTGTCGCGCGCGTCATGGCTGCTGATTCGCTGCAGAATCAGCCATAACCGGGATCGCCGGACGCGCCGAAAGGGGTATGCTCGCAGCGGCATGATGCTGATCGAGGCGCCGAACAGATGACCTATCCGACGCATTTGATCCCGACCACCGTGGTCGGCAGCTATCCGCAGCCCCTTTGGCTGGTCGACCGCGGCGCGCTGGCGCAGCACGGCGTGCCGCGGGTCAGTGCGGGCGATATCTGGCGGGTGCCGGAGCCGCTCCTCGAAGCGGCGCAGGACGACGCGACGGTCCTCGCGATCGGCGAGATGGAGCGCGCCGGCATCGATATCGTCAGCGATGGGGAAATCCGCCGCGAGAGCTATTCCAACCGCTTTGCCCTGGCGCTCGACGGCATCGACGCGGAGCGCACCGGCAGCGTCGTCGGCAGCACCGGCCGCCGGACGCCGGTGCCGCGCGTGGTCGGCAAGATCACGCGGCGCGGCCCGGTCGAGGTGCGCGACGCCGAATTTCTGCGGGCGCACGCGCGCCATGCGACGAAGATTACCCTGCCCGGCCCCTTCACGCTGTCGCAGCAGGCCGAAAACGCATTCTACCGGGACCAAGAAGAGCTGGCGCTCGACTACGCCGTCGCGGTCAACGAGGAGCTGCGCGCGCTGAAGGCGACCGGGGTCGATGTCGTTCAGCTCGACGAGCCGTGGGTGCGCACCGCCCCCGACAAGGCGGCGCGCTGGGGCGTCAAGGCGATCAACCGGGCGCTCCAGGGCATTCCCGGGCCGACCATCGTGCATCTGTGTTTCGGCTATGCCGCGAGCGTGCGCAACAAGCCCTCCGCCTACGCGTTTCTGCCGCAGCTCGCCGACACGGTGGCGCAGCAAATCTCGATCGAGGCGGCGCAGCCGCGGCTCGACCTCGGGGTGCTCAAGGAATTAGCCGGCAAGACGATCCTCCTGGGCGTCCTCGACCTCGACGACCCGGCGGTCGAGACCGCCGAGGAGGTCGCCCGGCGGCTGCGCGCCGGCTTGCGCCATGTCGCGGCCGAGCGGCTCGTCGCAGCGCCCGATTGCGGCATGAAATACCTGCCGCGCGAGCGCGCCTTCGGCAAGTTGCAGGCGCTCGCCGCCGGCGCCGCGATCGTGCGCCGCGAACTCGCCGGCTGAGCCCCGCCATGCGCCCGCTCGCCGCGCTCGCCGCCGCTGCCTGTCTCCTCGCGCTGAGCGGCCTCGCCGCCCCGCGCGTTCAGGCCGAAGGCAGACCCGAAAACGTCGATGTGCTCTTAGTTCTCGCGGCCGACGTGTCGCGCAGCATCGACGACGGCGAATTCAACCTTCAGCGCAAGGGCTACGCCGCGGCGATGACCGATCCGCGGGTATTGCGCGCGATCGCCGGCGGCCCGCATCACGCGATCGCGCTGACTTTTGTCGAATGGGCCGGCGAGAGCGACCAGAAAATCGTCGTCGATTGGACCGTGCTGCGCGACGAGGAAGGCGCGGCCGGAGTCGCCGCGGCGATACTGGCGGCGCCGCGCTCCTATGTCGGACGCACCTCGATCAGCGGCGCGATCGATTTCGCGGTGGCCCGCTTCGCCGCCGCGCCGGCCAAGGGCGACAAGCGGATCATCGACGTCTCGGGCGACGGCACCAGCAACGCCGGCCGCGCCGTTACCGAAGCGCGCGACGCGGCGGTCGCTGCCGGGATCACGATCAACGCGCTCGCGATCATCAACAACCAGACCAACGTCGGATACGCCTTCCACACCCACCCGCCGGGCGGGTTGCCCAAGTATTTTGCCGACAACGTGGTCGGCGGCCCCGGCAACTTTCTGCTGCAGGTTGAGGATTTCGGCACCTTCGCCGACGCGATCAGCCGCAAGCTGGTCGCCGAGATCGCCCGGACGCCGGCGATGCAACGGTCGGCGGGCGCCGACCTGGCGCGCTGAAAGACCCGCCGGCGGCGATGCCCATTTGGTCGGCGCGGCGTTGCGGACGACCGCTCCCGTTGCTCGCGTCTCTTGACGAATCGGCGGCCGATCGCGATATTGCCGGGATGCGCGGCCGCGGTCCAAGCACGACGACTACCACCCCCGAGAGCGGGGTGACGGGAGGTCGTGCGCGCTGAACCGACGCAAGGCCGAACCCGCCAAACCCCGCCCTGGACGGACGGGGTTTTTTGTTGACCTTCCTGCCCCGTCCGGTCGTCACTTAGCGACGGAGCATAGCCGAACGATGAGCGACCACCCCGCACACTCCCCGACACCAATCGCGGTAACCTTGCCGGACGGCGCCCGGCGCGCCTTTCCCGGCCCGCTCAGCGGCGCCGAACTGGCGGCGGCGATCGGCCCCGGCCTCGCCAAGGCGGCGGTCGCGATCAAGATCGACGGCCGGCCGCGCGATCTCGCGACGCTGATCGACCATGACGCCGCGGTCGCGATCATCACCCGCGAGATGCCCGAGGGGGTCGAGATTCTGCGCCACGACGCGGCGCATGTGATGGCCGAGGCGGTCAAGGAACTCTATCCCGAAACCGAGGTCACCTTCGGCCCGGCGACCGAAACCGGCTTCTACTACGATTTCGCGCGCGCCGTGCCGTTCACGCCCGACGACCTTGCCCGCATCGAAGAGCGCATGCGCGAGATCGTGCAGCGCGACGAGAAGATCGTCCGCGAGGTGTGGCAGCGCGACCAGGCGGTCGCGTTCTTCCGCGGCATCGGCGAGCGCTACAAGGCCGAATACATCGGCGAGATCCCTGCGGGCGAGGAAATCAGTCTCTACCGCCAGGGCAATTTCGTCGATCTGTGCACCGGGCCGCATCTGCCGTCGACCGGCCGGCTCGGGCAGGCGTTCAAGCTGACGAGCGTCGCCGGGGCCTACTGGCGCGGCGATCCGAACAACGCGCAGTTGCAGCGGGTTTACGGCACCGCCTGGCCTTCGCAGAAGGAGCTCGACCAGTACCTCTTTCGCATCGAGGAAGCCGAGCGCCGCGACCACCGCAAGCTCGGCCGCGAACTCGATCTGTTTCACATGCAGGAAGAGGCGGTCGGCAGCGTTTTCTGGCACCCCAAGGGCTGGACCCTCTACCGAGCGATCGAGAGCTACATGCGCCGCCGCCTCGAACGCGCCGGCTATCTCGAGGTCAAGGGGCCGCTGCTGCTCGACCGCAGCCTGTGGGAAGCCTCCGGGCATTGGGAGAATTTCCGCGAGAACATGTTCATCGCCGAAAGCCGCGACGAGCGCGTGCTCGCGGTCAAGCCGATGAATTGCCCGGGCCACGTGCTGATCTTCCGCAACCGCTTGCGCAGCTACCGCGAGTTGCCGCTGCGCCTTGCCGAATTCGGCAGCTGTCACCGCAACGAGCCGTCGGGCGCGCTTCACGGCATCATGCGGGTGCGCGGCTTCACCCAGGACGACGCGCACATCTTCTGCAGCGAGGACCAGGTCACCGCCGAGGCGATCGCGTTTTGCGAGCTGTTGATCTCGATCTACCGCGATTTCGGCTTCGACGATGTCGCGATCAAATTCGCCGACCGGCCGCCCAACCGCACCGGTAGCGATGCGGTGTGGGACCGCGCCGAACATGACTTGCAGGCAGCGGTCGAGGCCGCCGGGCTCTCCTATACGTTGAACCCCGGCGAGGGCGCGTTCTACGGTCCCAAGCTCGAATTCGTCTTGCGCGATGCGCTCGGCCGCGACTGGCAGTGCGGCACGCTGCAGCTCGACTTCAACATGCCGCAGCGCCTGGGGGCGGTTTATGTCGGCGAGGATGGCGCCCGCCATACGCCGGTCATGCTGCATCGCGCGATCCTCGGCTCGATGGAACGCTTCATCGGCATCCTGATCGAGCATTACGCCGGCAGTTTTCCCCTGTGGCTGGCGCCGGTCCAGGCGGTCGTCGCCTCGATCACCGACGAGGCGGCCGCTTACGCCGAGGCGGTAGCGCGCGAACTCGGCGCCGCCGGCCTGCGCGCCGTCAGCGACACCGGCAACGAGACGATCAGCCACAAGGTACGCGAGCACAGCCTCGCCAAGATCCCGCTGATCCTCGCGGTCGGCCGGCGCGAGGCCGAACAGAAGAGCGTCTCGCTGCGCCGACTGGGGAGCCCTGCGCAAGAAGCCCTTGCGCTCACCGAGGCCGTTGCTAGATTAAAACTGGAGGCAGCCGCGCCCGGCTAGCCTTCGCCGTTTGCGCAATAGCGCAGCGAGCCGATTAACCTTCGAGAGGAGAGCCTACATACCCAGACCACCCATGAATCTCACCCCGACCCGCGACGGGCCGCGCATCAACGAAGAGATCAACGTGTTGCGGGTGCGCCTCGTCGATGAACAAGGCCGGATGGTGGGAATCGTCGGGCGCAAAGAGGCGCTCGACATGGCCGCCGATGCCGGCCTCGACCTGGTGGAGATCGCGCCCAATGCCGATCCGCCGGTCTGCAAGGTTCTCGATTACGGCAAGTTCAAATACGAGGAACAGAAAAAGAAGAATGAAGCGCGCAAGAAGCAGAAGATTATCGAGGTCAAGGAAATCAAGCTGCGCCCGAGCATCGACGATCACGACTACGCGGTCAAGATGCGCAGCATGAACAAGTTTATCGAGGAAGGCGACAAGGTCAAGGTGACGATGCGGTTCCGCGGGCGCGAACTGGCGCACCAGGAGCTCGGGATGAACGTGCTCATTCGGGTCAGAGACGACCTCGACAGCATCGCCAAGGTCGAGCAGATGCCCCGCATGGAAGGCCGCCAGATGACGATGGTGGTGGCGCCGCGATAACGGGCGCCGGCCGCTATCGGTTTAACCCGCAACCCGCCGATAAAGGTGCCCGCCGATAGAGGTGATAGCGGCCGGACGCAATGCCGTCCGGTAGCGGCAGCGCCTCGAGGCCGGCACCGTCGAGCGGCGGATCGCTGACCAGGACCGCGCCGTCGCGCAGCAGCGGCAGGATCTGCGACAGCAACTCGCTCGCCAGGGCGCGATTCGCTGCGGCGTCGCCGGTCCCCACGTCGAGATGCGCCAGGGCGACGCGCGCCCCAAAGCGACCCTGCGCCGCCGGCAGGGTCTCGCGCAAATCGCCAAGGATCAGCCGGTCCGGCGGCGGCACGCAATCGGGGTGCGCCGCAACACGCCGCTCGAATACGTAAATGTCGCGCTTGGGGAAGAGTGCGCGCAGGTGATCGTAGGTCCGTCCGTTACCAAGCCCGAGTTCGAACACCACCCCGTCAAGCCCGGCAATCAGCTCGGCGGCACGATTGAGGCAGGCGCGCTGGGCTTCGAGCCGCCGGATGAAGCTGTCGAGCCGGCTCATGCCGCCGGCGTCGCCTCGGATTCCTGGCGAACCGGGCCCTCGCGCAGGCGCTTCACCTCGGATAGCGCGGTGCGCAGCTGGTTGTTGGTCAGCTCGAGACGGTGCGCCAGCTCGCGCATGATCGAGACCGCCATCGTCGGGAATTCGCGCACCATGCGCATGAACGGGTCCTTGGCGATGCGCAGCGCGACCATCCGCGTCTTCGCCCGCACCGTCGCGGTGCGCGGCACATCGCCCAGGATCGCCATCTCCCCGACGATGTCGTGGGCGCCAAGCGTCGCAATGGTCAACGGACCGCTCGGCGTATCGACGATGATGTCGGCCTCGCCCTCGATGATCAGATAGGCGGCGTCGGCCGGATCGCCCTGGCGGCACAGCGCCTTTCCCGGGTCAAACCCGACCCGCTCGCTCATGAAAGCAAGCAGCTTTAGCTTGCCCGGTTCGATCTCCGCGAAAAACGGCACCCGGCGAAGCAATTCATATTCCTGCATCAAACTCACGGTTTCCTCCCGATTCCAGCTGCGGCGCCACAGCTACTGGTCATTAGGCGCTCTGTCATTCGGCGGCGATCAAAAGGCCGGTAAGCGAATCCTTGCGATCGAGCTCGGCAAAGCGGCCTTGCTCCGCCAGCTTGCCGCCACTCATCACCAGAACCCGGTCAAAATTGCGCGCCAGGCTGGCGCGGTGCAGCACCCAGATGAGGCCCCGCCCGGCCATTTCATGGCGCAGCCCTTCGCTCGCCTTGGCCTGAGAGGGACCGTCGAGCGCGGCGGTCGCCTCGTTGAGGATCAGCAAATCGGGACGCTTCAACAGCGCTCGCACAATCGCCGCACGCTGGCGTTGAGCGAGCGCCAACCGCGAACCGCCGGTGCCGACCTGGTAATCGAGCCCGGTATCGATGACCGCGGCACGCAGCGACAGCGCCCGCAGCACTTCGCCCAGCACCTCGGGGACCCGCACCGGGGCATCGGCCTCGCCGTAAGCGATCTTGCCGACAAGGATATTGTCCTGCAGCGAGGCCGCGGCGTTGTAGTGCTCGGGATCGAAAAACTCGATCTGGCCCTTCGCCTCTTCCGGCAGGTCGCGACGCAGCGTGTGCCGCGCCTCGAGCAGCCGCGCCTGCATCTGCTCGTCGAGCACACCCAGACGGTGGCGGGCGGCGACCAGCTTGAACGGTAGCGACAACAGCTTGTGCCGCTGCTCGCCCTTCACCGCGACCATGCCGCCACTATCGATGGCGCTGAGGATCGCCGAGAATTCGGGCAGGTCATCGGCGCTGATAAAGCTGAACTGCTCGAAGAATTCGTGGTCGGGCGGCAGGTCGGCGAACATCTCGGCCATCGTCGCCGCCACCTGGCGCCCGATCTCGACCAGATCGTCGGTCAGCCCGACCTTGTCGAGGACCTGCCGCACATAGGTGTTGTCGGCGAGTGCATCGAAGTCGAACACCGGCCCGATCGGCGTACCAAACAGCAGGTTTTCGGCGACGCTGGCATTCATGTTGTAGCGCTCGGGGTCGTAGCGCTCGACGAGTTTGCTGATGCCGTCTTCGTCGAGGCGCCGGGCGAGGGCGCGGCGCGCCTCGAGCAGCTGCGCGGTCAGCGTGGGATTGGCGGCGGGATCGATGCGCCCGCGCAGGCCGAAATTGTAGACGTCTTCCTCGAAGTCGAGGCGGGCGAGCAACTCGGCGATGCGCGGCGTCAATTCCTCAGGACCCGCCAAGCCAGCCGCTTCGTAGTCGATCCAGTCGGCCTGCAGATCGAAATCGATGTTGCCGGAGCGGCGCGACTCGTCGAGCTGGCGCATCCGCCGGCGCGCCGTTGCTTCGTCATATTCCGCGGGCCGCACCGGGTGATGGCGCAGCGCCAACAACAGGTTTTCGCGCAGCGTTCCGGCGAACAGATAAGGCGTCGCGCCAACATAGCCGATGCGCCGGCCAACGACGGCGAGCGGCATCTCGGCAAGATTTTGCCCGCCGACCGTTATCCGCCCGCCGGTCGGCGGCACGAGTCGCGCCAACAGCAGCGCCAATTCACTCTTGCCGCTGCCGCCCTGTCCGATGATCGCGACATGCTCGTCGAGCCGCAGGGTGAACGAAACGGCGTCGACGGTCCGGCTGCGATCGTCTTCCGCGAGGGTCAGATTGGCGGCCGCAAACTCGCCTTCGAGCCGCGGGATATTCGCCGGCTCCGCCAGCAAAAGTTCGGCGCTGCTGAGGCCGGCCGGCTGAAACTGCTCGATGATCTGCTCGTAGATGAGCCGCGAATTCTCTTTGTTCTGGTAGAAATCGAGCAGTTCCTTCCACGGCGAGGCGATGTCCTTGTAGGCCGCCAGCACCGCCACCAGCGCGCCAAACGACAGCTGGCCGCGAATTACCAGATACCCGCCGATCGAGTAGAAAAAGAACGGCACCAGCTGATTGAATAAATTGTTGAGGCGCTTGGTGAAGAATTTGCGCTGATAGATTTCAAAACGGATATCGTAAATGTGGCCCAGCAGGTGGGCGAAATCGGTCAATTGCAGCTTGACGGTGTCGTTGGCGTGGATCTCGACGATGCCGGCCGCGGTTTCATTCACCCGATCGGCGACCTGACGGACCGTGCGCACACGGGCTCGGTTGAGCTGGTTCACCTTGCGCTGCAGCTTGGGGATGATGTAGCCCTGGATCGGGATGCCGGCGACGGCCGCGGCGCCGAGCACCGGGTCCTGCATGAACATGAAAAACACAATCGTAAGCAGCGTGCCGCCCTGAAACGCGGGCAGCGCGACGGCGTCACCGATGAAACCGCCCAGCGACTCGCATTCGGCGGTGATCATCGGGATGATCTGCGCCGAAGAGGCCCGGCTGAAGTATCCCAAGGGAAAGCGTAGCAGCCGTTGGTAAAGCTGGAAGCGAAAGCGCCGCAACATCCGCTCCCCGAGCCGCCCCTTATACGTATTGATGCGATACTTGAAGCTTCCGTTGACAAACACCAGCAGCAGAAACAGGAAGCATAGCAGCATCAAATAGGGAACGCGCTCCACGCTGAAGCCGTAGAGATTTATCGGGAAGTGGCTGCTGTTGCGGATCGCGGTGTTGATAATGGTCTTGGGCAGGTTGAGCGAAAAATAAAGGAACGGAAACGAGGCGAACGTCATCACCAGCAGGACGATCTGCTGCCGCAGGCTGTGCCTGAAGATGAAGCGGTAGATCGTCGGTTCGAGGTCCGCGACTTCGGGCGGCGGCGGCTCGACCGCCGGCGCCGGCGCTCGCTCGATCCTGAGCCGCTGCAGCAACCGCGGGCGAGGCGCCGCTTCGACGGTGGTCGCGACGGCCGCCATCCCCCTCATCGGCGAAATCTCCGGAAAAAGTCCATCTCGCCTGTCCTATCACCTCATGCCATAGTACCGCCGGCCGGCAGGGACGGAGATACTGCGTGGGCAGCCCTCGCGACCATAAGCGCATCCTGATCTATAGCCACGACACATTCGGCCTCGGCCATCTGCGTCGCTGCCGGGCGATTGCGCATTCGCTGGTCGACGCCGACAGCTCCGTTTCGGTGCTGATCCTATCGGGGTCGCCGATCATCGGCAGCTTCGATTTCCGCTCGCGCGTCGATTTTGTGCGCGTTCCCGGCGTTATCAAGCTGCGCAACGGCGAATACGTCTCGCTCAACCTGCATATCGACATCGAGGAGACGCTCGCGATGCGCTCCTCGATTATCCGCCACACCGCCGATATTTTCGATCCCGACATTTTCATCGTCGACAAGGAGCCGCTCGGCCTGCGCGGCGAGGTCAGACCGACCCTCGACCTGCTGCGGGAACGCGGCACGCCCTTGATCCTCGGCTTGCGCGATGTGATGGACGATCCGAACGCGCTCGAAACCGAGTGGGAGCGCAAAAGCGCGATTCCGACGCTGAGCGAGTATTACGACGAGATCTGGGTCTACGGCCTGCCACAAATCTGCGAACCGCTGGCTGGGCTGGCCCTGCCGGCGAGCGTGGAACGGCGCATGGTCTACACCGGCTATTTGCGGCGACGGGTTCCGACCGGCGGCTCCGCGCTGCCGCCGGCCAATCTGCCGGACGGCGAATTCCTGCTGGTGACGGCGGGCGGCGGGGGTGACGGCGACGGCCTCGTCGATTGGGTTCTCGCGGCCTACGAACAAGATCCCGGCGGCCTGCCGCCGGTGCTGCTGGTGTTCGGCCCGTTCATGGTGCCCGACCATCAGGCCGCCTTTGCCGCGCGCGCGGCGTCACTGCCCAAGGTGCGGACGCTGACCTTCGACACCCGGCTCGAAGCCCTGATGGCGCGCGCCGCCGGGGTTGTTGCGATGGGCGGCTACAACACCTTCTGCGAGATCCTATCGTTCGACAAACCGGCGCTGATCGTGCCCCGCACGACGCCGCGGCTCGAACAATTCATCCGCGCGCAGCGCGCCGCCGAACTCGGCCTTGTCGCCGTGCTGAGCGACGAGGCTGGCCGCGACCCGCGCCAGATGACGGCGGCGCTCTTGCAACTGCGGCAACAGCCGCCGCCCTCGGCCGTGGTCATTCCCGGCCTGCTCGACGGCATGGCCAGCGTCAACCGCCTGGCGAAAAAGTGGCTGCAGCGCGGCCGGGCGGAGCGCGCGCCGCACAGCGCGCGGCGCAACGCATGACACCACCCGCCCCGCGGCCGGCGGTCGGGGAGCGCGTCGCCTTCGTGCTCAAGGGCTATCCGCGCCTGTCGGAGACGTTTATCGCCCAGGAGATTTTGGCGCTCGAACGGCGCGGCCTCACGATCGACATCGTCTCGCTGCGCCACCCGACGGATCGGATGACCCACCCGGTACACGGCCAGATCCAGGCGCCGGTGCATTACCTGCCGGAATATCTGAAAGATGCGCCACTCCGGGTTTTGGCCGGCTGGCGACGGGTCCGGCGGCTCCCAGGCTACCGCGCGGCGCGGCGCGCATTTTTCGCCGATCTGATGCGCGATCCGACGCCGAACCGCATCCGCCGCTTTGGCCAGGCGCTGGCGCTGGCCGCCGAGCTGCCGCCGCAGGTCGGCCGCCTGCACGCGCATTTCCTGCACACCCCGGCGTCGGTCGCCCGCTATGCGGCGATGATCCGCGGCCTGCCGTGGTCGGCTTCGGCGCACGCCAAGGACATCTGGACCATCCCCGCCTGGGAAAAGCGCGAGAAGCTCGCCTCGGCCGCGTGGGCGGTGACCTGCACCGCAGCTGGCCGCGATCATCTGGCCGCGCTGGCGCCGTCGCCGGACCGCGTCACGCTGTCCTATCACGGGCTCGATCTGAACCGCTTTCCGGCGCCGCCGCGGCGCGCGACGGGTGGCGACGGCAGCTACCTGGCGCAGCCGGTGGTGCTGCTGTCAGTCGGCCGGACGGTCGAGAAAAAGGGCTACGACGATCTGCTGGCGGCGCTGGCCCTGCTGCCGCCGGAATTGGCGTGGCGCCTCGTTCATATCGGCGGCGGCGCCTTGGCGGCGCGGCTGAAAGCGCAGGCCGCTCGGCTTGGTCTCGACGATCGGATCGAGTGGCGCGGTGCCCAGCCGCAGCCCGCGGTTCTCGCCGCCTACCGCGACGCCGACCTGTTCGTGCTGGCCGCGAAGATCGGCCGGGATGCCGATCGCGACGGCTTGCCCAACGTGCTGATGGAGGCGCAGAGCCAGCGCCTCGCCTGCGTTGCGACAACGCTGCGGGGCATCGCCGAGCTGATCGAGGACGGCCGCACCGGGGTTTTGGTGATGCCGGGCGATCGGCAGGGGCTGGCCGCCGTTATCGAGGCGCTGATCCGCGATCCGGTAAGTCGCGGTCGGCTCGGCGACGCCGGCGAGGCGCGCGTCCGCGAGGCTTTCGGCATGGAGAACGGCATCGCGGTGCTGGCCGCATTATTCGGATTGCCGAACCCGCCTGCCGCGCTGGCCGCCGAGTAGATTTGCCGGATGCGGGTTGCGTTTTATGCGCCGCTGAAGCCGCCCGATCACCCGGTCCCCTCGGGCGACCGCCGGATCGCGCGGCTGTTTCTCGATGCGTTGCGTCTGGCCGGGCACGAGCCGTTCGTCGCCTCACGGCTGCGCAGTTTTGAGGGTGCGGGCGACGCGCAGCACCAGGCCCGGCTCTCGCAAGCCGCGGGCCGGACCGTCGAGCGGCTGTTGCGCCGCTGGCGTCGCGCGCCGGGTAGCGCGCCCGAGCTGTGGTTCACCTACCACCTGTACCACAAGGCTCCCGACTGGCTCGGCCCGGCGATCAGCAGCGCGCTCGGCATTCCCTATGTGGTCGCCGAGGCGTCCCTCGCGCCGAAACGCGCCGGCGGCATCTGGAACCTCGGCCATCGCGAGGTCGCGGCAGCCTTGCGACGCGCCGATCTGGTCATTGGCCTCAATCCGGCCGACCGCGAATGCGTGCTGCCGCTGCTTCGTGATCCGCGGCGTTGGATTGCGCTGCCGCTGTTTCTCGACGCCGCGTGCTATGGCGCGCTCCGCACTGCGGACCGGTCGATGCCGCCCCGCCTGATCGCGGTGGCAATGATGCGGGACGGCGACAAGCTGGCCTCCTATCGCCTGCTGGGCACGGCGCTAGCGGGGCTACTTGATCTGTCATGGTCGCTTGAGATCATTGGCGACGGCCCGGCGCGGCGCGAGGTCGAGGACGCGCTGGCGCCGCTCGGTTCACGCGTCGTTTACCGCGGGATGCTAGGGGATGCGGCGGTCGCGGATGCCCTCGCCGCTGCCGATCTTCTTGTCTGGCCTGCGATCAATGAGGCCTTTGGCATGGCGCTGCTCGAAGCACAGGCGAGCGGGTTGCCGGTGGTCGCCGGGGCGAGCGGCGGCGTCGCCGGCATCGTCGCGGACGGCGTAACCGGAGTGCTGGCGCCGCCGGGTGACGCCGCCGCGTTTGCCGCGGCGGTGCGGCGGCTGCTGAAGGACGATGCGGCGCGTGGGGCGATGGGCGCGGCGGCGCGGGCGAAGGTGGAGCGCGAACACGACCTGCCGGCCGCCGCGGCGCGGCTCGCTGCGATCATCGAGCGGGCTGCGACCGGAGCGGGCGGCGTGACCGGTCGCGTACTGATTTATGTCCAGTACCTGCTCGGCATTGGACATCTCCAGCGTTCGCTGCGCGTCGCCGATGCGCTGGCCCAGCGCGGTATCGGGGTAACCTTGGTCAGCGGTGGCCCGCCGACCGCGCTGCCGCGCAATCCGGCGATCCACTTGGTGCAGTTGCCGCCGGTCCGGGCGCTCGATGCCAATTTCGCGCTGATCGACAGCGCCGGCGCGCCGCTCGGCGAGGCGCTGCGCGAGAGTCGCCGCACTGCCCTTCTAGCGGCCCTCGACGAGGCCGCGCCCGACGCGGTTGTCGTCGAGGGCTATCCGTTCGCCCGCCGTGCCTTCCGCTTTGAGCTGGAGCCACTGATCGCGGCGCTCGACGCCATGCGGCCGCGGCCCCGGCTGTTCTGCTCGGTGCGCGACATCGTCGTGGTGCGTGACGATCCGGTGCGCCATCGCGACATCGTCGAGCGGGTACGGCGCGATTTCGATGCGGTGCTGGTGCACGGCGATCCGGCGCTGGTGCCTTTTGAGGCCAGCTTTCCGGCTGCGCCGCAGATTGCCGATCAGCTGATCTATACGGGTTATGTCGCCCCACCGGCCGCGGCGGCGGATGCCGCGGCAACCATCGGCGCCGGCGAGGTGCTCGTCTCGGCCGGCGGCGGCGCGGCCGGCTATGCGCTGCTGCAGGCGGCTCTGGCGGCGCGCCGCGCCGGGTGTCTCGCCAACCTGCCGTGGCGCCTGATCTCGGGCGCCAGGCTGCCCGACGCCGATTTCGCCGCCTTGGAGGCGGCGGCTCCGCCTGGGGTTGCCGTCGAGCGCTTCCGGCCAGACCTGCCGGCGCTGCTGCAACGCTGCGCCGTCTCGGTCAGCCAGGCAGGTTACAACACAGTGCTCGATATCCTTGCCGCGCGAGCCCGCGCTGTCCTGGTGCCGTTCGCCGCCGGGCGCGAGACCGAACAATTGCTGCGCGCCGAGCGGCTGGTGGCGCTCGGTGCGGCTGAGTTGGTGCGCGAGAGCGAACTGACGCCGGAGCGCCTCGCCGCCGCGATCGAGCTTTGCGTGGCGCGCCCGCCGGCGTTGCCGACGATAGAGATGGACGGCGCGGCGCGCGCGGCCCGGCTGATCGCCGCAACAATTCGCCCCGGCAGCGCCGCCAGCCGGGATTTGGCGGCGGCCACCCGCCGGGATATCGTTGCGCAATGAACCATGTGCTGGGCCTCGCCGCGGAGACGGCCGACGGGTGGTCCGATCTCGTCGACGAACTCGATCGCTGGGCCGAGGCCGGCAGTACCGCCGCATTATGGTGGCGCGACGACGATGCGGTGACGGCGACCCAGCAGCTGGACCAGCTGTTGCAGCTGGCCGGTGCGGTGCCGCTCGCGCTGGCGGCCATCCCGGCGCTCGCGTTGCCGGAACTGGCGGCCGCGTTGTCAGGTGCGGCAGGGGTTGCGGTACTGCAGCACGGCTGGCAGCATGCCAACCGGGCCGAGGGCGGCAAGAAGAGCGAATATCCGGAAGGGAGGTCGGCCACAGTGGTCGGGGTGGAGATCGCCGCGGGGCGCGCTCGTCTCAGGGCGTTATTCGGGCGATGCGTAGTGCCCATCTTCGTGCCCCCATGGAATCGATTCGCGCCGGAGCATCTGCCCCGGCTGGTCGAGAACGGGATCGCGGCGCTGTCGACGATGGCCCACCCGTCGGGCCCTGCCCTGCCGGCCGGCCTGGCAGCGATCGATGTGCATGTCGACCTCGTAAACTGGCGGGGCGACCGCGGATTTGTCGGGACGCGCCCGGCGCTCGACAGATTGATCAGCCAATTGCAGGCGCGACGCCAGGCGGGCGCCGGCGGCCCGATCGGCATCCTGACGCACCACAGGATCATCGACGGCGCAACCGCCAGCTTCCTCGAACGGCTGATCACGCTGACCGGCGCCCATTCCGGCTGCCGGTGGGCCGCGGCCGCCGAGTTTCTCGCATGACGACGTTCGAGGAACTCGGCGAGGAGGCCGGCACAACCCATCACGCTTACCCTGCTTCCGCGATGGTCGGGGATTATCTGCGCGCCGCGGCCGGGTTCGTGCCGTCGGCGGTGTTGTTTGCGACCGTGCCGTTTGGCGCAGTGGCGACGACGGTGATCGGCGGCTTTGCCGCGATCTTTGCGGTTTTCGGCGTGCGAACCGTGCTGCGTCACGGCACGAGCCTCGAAATGACCGAGACCGGCTTGCGCGCTCAAGGCGTGTTGAGCCGCACGATCCAGTGGGCCGAACTCGACCGCGTGAAGCTGGCGTATTACTCGACGCGCCGCGACCGCAAGAGCGGCTGGATGCAGCTCGAACTCGGTGCCGGCAGCGCCCGGGTCGGCCTCGATAGCAGGATTGCCGGGTTCGATCGCCTGGTCCGGCGGGCCGCGGCGGAGGCGGCAGCGCGCGACCTCGCGCTGAGCGAGGCGACGGTCGCCAATTTGGAGGCGCTCGGCGTCCGGCTGTCGGAGCTCGCGGCGCAATGACACGGGACCTGCTTCGGGTCGACGATCTGCAGGTCCGCTTTGCGACCCCCGGCGGCTTCCTCGAGGCGGTCCGCGGGGTAAGTTTCCGCATGCGTCCGGCGTCGACCGTTGCACTGGTCGGCGAATCGGGCTCAGGCAAATCGGTCGTCAGCCAGAGCATCCTGCGCATCCTGCCGCGCAACGGTCAGATCACCCGCGGCTCCATCATGTTTGCCGACCCGCGCTGCGACGACGAGCCGGTCGACCTGACGCGATTGCCGGCCGACGGGACGGCGATACGCGCGATCCGTGGCGGACGAATCTCGATCATCTTCCAGGAGCCGATGAGCTCCTTGTCGCCGCTCCACACGATCGGCGACCAGGTCAGCGAGGCGCTGCGGCTGCACCGCGGCGTCACGGCGGCCGAGGCGAAGGCGTTGACGATCGACATGCTGCGCCTCGTCGGGTTCCCCGACCCGGGCCGCGCCTGGCGCAGCTACCCATTCGAACTGTCGGGCGGGCTCAGGCAGCGCGCAATGATCGCGATGGCGCTGGTCTGCCGCCCCGCGCTGCTGATCGCCGACGAACCGACGACCGCGCTCGACGTCACGATCCAGGCACAGATCCTCAAGCTGATCGTCGAATTGCAGCACGAGCTCGGCATGGCGGTGCTGCTCATCACCCATGACCTCGGCGTCGTCGCCAACGTCGCCGAGGAGATCGTCGTGATGTATCGCGGCGAGATCATGGAGAGCGGCACGCTCGACGACATCTTCTCGCGGGCGCAGCATCCCTATCTGCGTGCCCTCTTGAAAGCGGTCCCGCACTTCGACATGCAGCCCGGCGAGCGGCTGACGCCGATCCGCGCGATCCCGCCCGGGGACGCTCCGCATCTGATGGCGGCGGTGCCGGCCTGGCCGGCCGACGCGACCGCGCCGCTCCTCGAATGCATCGACATCCGCAAGAGCTTCGGGTTGAGCCGCGGCCGGATGTTTCGAACCGGTGCGGGGCTGCAGGTCGCCGCAGTCGCCGGAGTCAGCCTTAGCATCGCGCGCGGCGAGTGCCTGGGGCTTGTCGGCGAAAGCGGCTGCGGCAAGACGACCTTGAGCAAGGTGCTGCTGCGCGCGCTGATACCGGATTCAGGCGAGGTCATTTTTAACGACCGCGGCGTCAAAACCGATGTGCTGGCACTCGAGGGCGAGGCGCTGAAGCAGTTTCGCCGCCGGGTCCAGTTCATCTTTCAGGACCCGTTCGGCTCGCTAAACCCCCGCATGAGCGTCCATGACATCATCGCCGAGCCGCTGGTGATCCACGGCATTGGCGATGGGCGTTCGCGCCGCGACATGGTTGCCGAGCTCGCCACCCTGGTCGGGCTCGACGTACGCGATTTGCGGCGCTATCCGCACAGCTTTTCCGGCGGCCAGCGGCAGCGCATCGGCATTGCCCGCGCGCTGGCGCTGCGCCCGGAATTGGTGATCTGCGACGAGCCCGTTTCGGCGCTCGACGTGTCGATCCAGGCGCAGGTCCTCAATCTGCTGATCGACCTGCAGAAAAAACTGGGCCTGACCTACCTGTTCATTTCGCACAACCTGGCGGTTGTCGATTACATCGCCGACCGGATCGCGGTGATGTGCGCCGGCCGCATCGTCGAGATTGCCCCGCGCGGCGAGGTGTTCCGCGATCCGGTCCACCCCTACACGCAGACGCTGCTCGCCGCGATACCGGTGCCGGACCCCGATCACCGGCTCGATTTCCACCGCCTGATGGAGGGACGCGCGTCCGATCCAGCGGCGTGGCCGGAGCCATTCCGCCGGATGCCGGGCAGCCCGGTCCAGCTGTTCGAGGTCGGCCCCGGCCACTGGGTCGAAGCGAGCGCGATGCCGCGGGCGACACGCCTGCGCGCAGCGAGCCTTGCTGGCGAGGGTTGAGGGCCGATGTTGCGCGCCGCCATCGCTAGCATGCTGGTTCTGCTGATCGCTGGATCAGGCCCGGCGCGCGCCGCGTTGCAAGAAACGCCGTTTTTTGTCGGGGCGGTAGCGGCCGGCAAGCTGCCGCCGGTGGCGGAACGGGTGCCGCGCGATCCGGCGCTGGCCGAGCTCGAAACCATCGGCCGGCCCGGAGGCGAACTGCGCACACTGATGGCGAGCCCCAAGGACACGCGGCTGATGACCGTCTACGGCTACGCCCGGCTCGTCGCCTATACGCCGGCTTTGGCTCTGGTGCCCGACATTCTCGAGCGGCTCGATGTCGAGGATGGACGCATCTTCACGCTGCACTTGCGCCCTGGACACAAATGGTCGGACGGCCAGCCCTTCACGGCGGAGGATTTCCGCTATTGGTTCGAGGACGTCGCGCAGAATGCAATGCTGTCGCCCTCCGGGCTGCCGGTGGCGCTATTACCGAACGGCGAGAAGCCGCGTTTCGAGGTGCTGGACCCGGAGACCGTCCGCTACGCCTGGTCGCGCCCCAACCCGCTATTCCTGCCGGCGCTGGCCGGGCCTGACCCGCTGTTCATTTATTGCCCATCCCATTACTTGAAACAGTTCAACCCGAAATATACCGACAAAGCGATTGTTGCGAAGCTCGTCAAGCAGGCGAGCGTCCGCAACTGGGCTGTGCTGCACAACAAGCTAGGGGCGATGTACCGCGACGACAACCCAGACCTGCCGTCGCTCGATCCCTGGATACTGAAGACCACGCTACCGGCAGACCGCATCGTCTTCGAGAGAAATCCGTACTATTATCGCGTTGACGGCGCCGGCCACCAGCTGCCGTATATCGACCGGGTGGTCCTCTCGATCGCCAACAGCCGCATCATCCCGGCCAAGACCGGCGCCGGAGAGAGCGACCTTCAGGCCCGCTATCTGAGCTTCGACGACTATACGTTCCTCAAGGCTGGCGAGGCGGCGAACGATTACAAGGTGCGGCTGTGGCGCACCGGTCCCGGCAGCCAGCTCGCGCTCTACCCCAATCTCGATGTCGATGACAAGGCGTGGCGCGATCTGTTGCGCGATGTACGGTTTCGCCGCGCCCTGTCACTCGCCATCGACCGCCACGAGCTTAACGAGGTGATCTATTTCGGGCTGGCGCTCGAAGGACAGAACACAGTGCTGCCGCAGAGCCCGCTCTACCGCCCGAAATATCGCGCGGCCTGGGCGTCCTATGATATCGCCGCGGCCAATCGACTGCTCGATGAAATCGGCCTCAAGCGCGCCGATGATGGGTTGCGCCAACTGCCGGACGGACGCCCGCTCGACATCGTGGTCGAGGATTCCGGAGAGTCCTCGGAAAAATCGGATGTACTCGAACTCATTCGCGATTCCTGGCGAAAGATCGGCATCAGGCTGTTTTCGCGACCTATGCAGCTGACCCTGTTCCGCCGGCGGGTGTTTTCCGGGCAGACGCTAATGTCGCTCGACAAGGGGATCGAGAACGGCCTCGCGACCGCCGACATGTCTCCGGCGGAATTCGCCCCGACCAGCCAACAGCAGCTCGAATGGCCGAAATGGGGCCAGTATATGGAAACCAAGGGAGAGGCGGGCGAGCCTCCCGACCGGCCAGAGGCGGTACGGCTCAAAGATCTTTACAGTTCGTGGCTCGGCGCGACGACGGCGGAGGAGCATGCGCAAATCTGGCACGAGATGCTGGGGATCTGGGCCGAACAGGTCTATTCGATCGGCACCGTTGCCGGGGTGCAGCAGCCGGTGGTGGTCAGCGATCGGCTGCGCAACGTTCCCACGGCCGGGATGTTCAACTGGGACCCCGGAGCGCAGTTCGGCATCTACAAGCCGGACGGCTTCTGGTTCGATCGCCGCGCGGCGCCATCGGCCTCCGCGTCGCTAACCGGCGAGCGCCGATGATGGCCCGCCGATCAAATCGCGCTGGCCGGCAACCCGGCAACCCATCGATATTGGCCGAGCGACGCCGTTCGCCCGCTTCGGCGCCACGGCGATAAGGAAAGCGGCGCTCGATGCTCGGCTATCTGGTTCATCGCCTGCTGATCATGATCCCGACCCTGATCGCGATCAGTATCGTGATCTTCATCATCATCAACCTGCCGCCGGGCGACTATTTCTCGACGTATATTGCCGAACTGCAAAGCCAGGGCGAGCACGCCAATCTCGCCAAGATCGCTTTTCTCAAGCAGCAGTACGGCTTTGACAAGCCGCTATGGGAGCAATACGTGTATTGGGCGGTCGGCCTGCTGCACGGCGACATGGGATATTCATTTCTTTACGATCTGCCTGTCAACAAGGTAGTCGGTGACCGATTGCTACTAACGTTCATAGTGTCGTTCACCACGATATTATTTACTTATATTGTTGCTTTTCCGATCGGCGTTTACACGGCAACCCATCAATATAGCGCCAGCGATTACCTCTTGACGTTTTTTGGCTTCCTGGGGTTGGCGACGCCGAGCTTTTTGCTCGCGTTGGTCCTGGTTTATCTGGCGCATGTCTATTTCGGAATTTCGGTCGGCGGCCTGATGGACCCGGTCTACGTTAACCGGCCGTGGTCCTGGGGCAAGGCGGTCTCAGTGTTCGCTCACCTCTGGATCCCGGTCATCGTTATCGGCACGGCCGGAACCGCCAGCATGATCCGGCGCCTGCGCGCCAATCTGCTGGACGAGCTGCAGAAGCAATATGTCGTCACCGCGCGCGCCAAGGGCCTGCCGCCGCTCAAGGTGCTGTTCAAGTATCCACTGCGCTTGGCGCTCAATCCGTTTGTCTCGGATATCGGCTCGTTGCTGCCGCATGTGATTTCCGGGGCCGCGGTGGTCTCCATCGTGATGTCGCTGCCGACCACCGGACCGATGCTGCTCGACGCCCTGCGCAGCCAGGATATGTTTCTGGCCGGTTCGTTCCTGATGTTCATGGCGTTCTTGACCGTCATCGGGGTTTTTCTGTCCGATCTCGCGCTGGCGGCGCTCGATCCACGAATCCGCCTCCAAGTCGGACGCCGACAATGAGCGAAATCGGCATCACCGGGGACCCCGTGCCATCCGACAAGGCGGGCGGGAGCGGGGTAAGTGTGGTGATGCCGCATTACGTGTCGCGGGCGCCGTTCGACCCGTATGCCGTCGACCGCATGACCGCGGCGCAGGAGCGCTTCTACCGCGCGCCGCCGCTGTTGCTGATGTGGTGGCGGCTGCGCCGGCACCGGGTTGCCGTCGCCTCCGGGGCGCTCCTCCTCGCTTTTTACGTGATGATCCTGTTCTGCGAGTTCCTTGCGCCCTACGGGCTCGATAGCCGCCATACCGACTTCATCTATGCCCCGCCGCAGCGCATGCACCTGCTCGACGGCGGCCAACTCGCCCTGCCGTTCGTCAACGGTTACGACTATCACCTCGACATGACCAACCTGCGGCGCGTCTACACGCCAAACCCGGCCAAGCATCAGTCAATTCGCTTCTTTTGCCACGGCGACGACTACGATTTCTGGGGCCTCATTCCCGGCGATCTGCACTTCATGTGCCCGGCGCGGGGCGGCCAGTTGTTTTTCCTGGGGACCGACCGGCTGGGTCGCGATCTGTTGTCGCGGATCATTTACGGCGCCCGCATTTCGCTGACGGTTGGCCTGATCGGCGTCACGATTAGCTTCACCCTCGGCATCCTGATCGGCGGCATCGCCGGCTATTACGGCGGCTGGACCGACATGCTGATCCAGCGCGGCATCGAGGTCATCCAATCCTTCCCGCATCTGCCGCTGTGGATGGCGCTGTCGGCGGTGCTGCCGGTTACGTGGAGCCCGATCCTCGTCTATTTCGGCATCACCCTCATTCTCGGCATGATCGAGTGGACGCACCTCGCCCGCGCCGTGCGCTCGAAGCTCTTGTCGCTGCGCGAGGAGGATTTCTGCACCGCGGCGGTGTTGATGGGCGCGAGCCCGGCGCGGATCATTGGGCGCCACCTCTTGCCAAGCTTCATGAGCCACCTGATCGCCTCGGCGACGCTGGTCATCCCCAGCATGATCCTCGGCGAAACCGCGCTGTCTTTTCTCGGCCTCGGCCTGCGGCCGCCGATCACCAGCTGGGGGGTGCTGCTGAACGAGGCGCAGAACATCAGCGTGGTGGCGCTCTACCCGTGGCTGATGCTGCCGGTAATCCCGGTTGTGCTGACAGTGCTGGCGTTCAATTTTCTCGGCGACGGGCTGCGTGACGCCGCCGACCCCTATCACTAACGCGCTCGTCCAGACTTATAACTTCACCACCAAGCCCTCATGCGCGACGAGCGTGCCGGGGCGGGCGGCTGCGGCTTCGGTCGCGACCCGGTCCATGAAGTCGTCGTCGTGGTCGGGATCGTGGTGGAACAAGACAAGGGTTTTGACTTGCGCGGCATTGGCCAGGCGCACGCCCTCCTGCCACGTCGAGTGACCCCAATGACGATGCGCCGGGTACTCGTCGTCGGTATAGGTGCAGTCGTAGATCATCACGTCGGCGCGGTCGACAAGCTGCAGCACATTGCGGTCCGGGTTGCCCGGGTCGTGCTCGGTATCGGTGATGTAGGCGACCGCCTTACCGTCGTGCTCGAGACGGTAGCCGGTCGCGCGGTTCGGATGGTTGAGCAGCCCGGTGCGCAGCACAATGCCGGGATGCGGCCGCAGCAGTTCGCCGGCCATAAAATCGTGGAATTCGAGCTTTGCGGCAAAAATATCCATCGGAATCGGAAACAATGGCGGCGCCATCATCTTGCCGAGGACGCCCTCGATCCCGGCATCGGGTTTCAAATGACCGGCCCACACGCGGATGCGGTTGCGCGCGTCATAGCATGGCGCGAAGAACGGCAGCCCGTGGCAATGGTCGAGATGGGTGTGGGTATAAAACAGGTCGAAATTGTGCGGGTGGCCGTCCTTCGTCAGCTCGTTGCCGAGCAGGCGCACGCCGGAGCCGCAGTCGAAGATAAACAATTGGCCGCCGCAACGAACCTCGACGCACGAGGTGTTGCCACCATACCGCATGGTTCCAGGACCGGGGCAAGCGATGCTGCCGCGCACCCCCCAAAACCGAACCATGAACTCCGGGTTGGCCAAGGCCGCTCCTTCGCACTCGCCTTGCTCTCTTAGATAAAATAATAACGAAGAACAATCGCGAAAAACAGGAGCCCCTGGCGAGCCCTTGTTTGCCCGCGGCCACGGGCGCCTCGCGAAACCCGCCGTTAACCAATTCGGCGTTATGAACATGCCCAGCGCTCAGGCAATAGGAGAGCCGCTGTGATGTCCGAGAATGACTATACGACAGCCCTGCAGGAGTTCCTCAGCCGCAAAAGCATCACCCGCTGCCCAACGGCCTGCGTGGTGCCGACGCGCGCCAGCGTCGCCGAGGCGGACCGCGCTGCCCTGCGAACATATGACGCCGCCCGAGAGGCAGCGCGGCTGGCGAAGATGCGCAGCCACCAGCAACTTCTCGCATCCTAGGGGCGCTGGCGCATCACGCCTGCCGCCGCTTCAGGGCCTTCCTGGCGGCGCTTGCGTGGCTCCCCTAACGGCCCGGACAGATGGTCCCAGACGCCCTCGACGCCATTAGCGCTTCCTCGCACCGCCGCACGTTCGGCCGCGAACCTTGCCGCGAGCTCAACCGGGATCGCGCCCGGCGATGTGTGGTCGTTCGACGAATCGTTTCAGCATCGCGAGCGCGAGCGGCGCCGGATCGTCGATCCTAGGTGGCGGGCGCGACGGTTTCAGCGATCTTCGATCCGTTAGCAACAATTCGATCCGGCAACCCGCCCTGATGGACGCGATCGCGCGCCGACTGGAACGGCGGCGGCGCGGCGGTCTATAGTTCGCACCGGCGAGGCAGGAGGGCGCTATGGATCTGTTCAAAGAATTCGGGGTCAGGGATTACGCCGCCGCGGCGGCTCAGATCCCGGTCATCGATTTCGCCCCGGTGTTCGCGGGCGCACCGACCGCGCTCGAAAGGCTCGCGCCGGCGGTCTCCCATGCCTGCGAGAATGTCGGGTTCTTCTACGCCGCGGGCCACGGCGTCGACGAGGCGATGATCGACGCCGCCTTCGCCGCTTCGCGGCGCTTTCACGCGTTGCCGCTCGAGGAAAAGCTGAGGCTGCGGCTCAACGAGAACAATATCGGTTATCTGCCGATCGACGCCTCGGTGCAGGGTGCCTCAACCGTGCACAAGGCCACCCGCCCGAACCGCAACGAGAGTTTTTTCATCAGCCACGACCGCGGCCCCGATCACCCCGACGTCATCGCCCGCACACCGCTCCGCGGCCGTAACCAATGGCCGCCCGAGACGTTCGAGGGGATTGCCGAGATGCGGCGCGACATGGTGGCGTATTTCCGCGCGCTCGGCGCGATGTGCGACCGAATGCTGCCGGTTTTCGCGGCCGCGCTCGACATGCCGGCAGATTTCTTCGCGCCATTCTTTGCCAATGAGGGGCATGCCAACCTGCGGTTTTTACACTATCCGCCGCAGGACGCCGGCGAGGACAATCTGTTCGGCCAGGCGCCGCATACCGATAACAGCTTCATGACGGCGCTGGCCCGCACCGACGTGCCGGGCCTCGCGGTGCGGCTGCCGCCAAATGGACAAATGGGGGGCGAGTGGTTTGCGCCGCCGGTCATCCCCGGCACCTTCCTGATCAACCTCGGCAACATCATGCGGCGCTGGTCGAACGACCGCTTTCTCTCGACCCCGCACGGCGTTCTCAACGACAGCGGCACCGACCGCTATTCGATCGCCTATTTCCACAGCCCCAATGTCGACGGCGTCATCGAATGCCTGCCGAGTTGTGTCTCGGCCGACAACCCGGCGCGCTATCCGCCGGCGCTCTATCGCGACCTTGTCCTCGAATTCTACCGGGCCAATTATTTCCATCAAAAGGGCCACCGCTCGGATGCGGCAGCGCAGGTGGCCGCGGCCGAATAGGCAGGAGGAAGAATGTTCGATCTCGACCGCTTCATCGAGGACTGCCGCGCCGCGGTGCGCGGGGATGCGAGCCACAAGGCGGCGCGCGAGGTGCTGGCCCGCGCCAATGCGGACCCTGGCGCAATCCTCGCCGCGCTCGGCGAACCGGCGCAGGCCGGCGTCAGCCCGCTCTACAAGTCGGACACGCTGACGATCCTCAACGTCGTCTGGGGCAAGCGGATGACCATCATGCCGCACGACCATCGGATGTGGGCGGTGATCGGCGTCTATACGGGGCGCGAGGACAACATCTTTTGGCGCCGCCTGCCGGGCGATGCCGCCGGCCGGATTGAAGCGGCCGGGGCAAAGTCTTTGAGCGAACGCTGCGCCGAACCGCTGGGCCGCGACGTGATCCACTCGGTGACCAATCCGTTGGGCCGGCTGACCGCCGCGATCCACGTCTACGGTGGCGATTTCTACGGCGCAAAGCGCAGCGACTGGGACCCCGAAAACCTGCTCGAACGCGAATACGATTTCGCGCTGCACCGCCGCATGTTCGAGGACGCCAACGCGTGAGCCTCAAGGTCTACGCCCTGACCTGCGGCCATCTGGAGGGCGATTTCGGCCATCTGATGGAAGGCGGCGAGGGCCGGATCACGCTGCCGATCCCCTCCTACCTGATCGAGCACCAGAAGGGGACAGCCCTCTTCGACACCGGCATGCACCCCGATTGCCAGTACGATCCGGCCGCGCGGGTCGGCGCCCGCATCGCCGGGCTTTTCGCCTTCGACTACGGCGCGGGTGAGGAGATCGGCGCGCGCCTCGCCGCGCTCGGCCGCGACCCGGCGAGGATCGACCTGATCATCAATTCGCACTTCCATTTCGACCATTGCGGCGGCAACGCACAGATCCCCAACGCGACGATGCTCGTCCAACGCCGCGAATGGGATACCGGGATGGACCCCGACCGCGCCGCGCGCAGCGGCTTCAACCCGCGCGATTTCGACCTCGGCCACAAGCTGCGCCTCGTCGATGGCGAGCACGATGTGTTCGGTGACGGCTCCGTCGTCTGTCTGCCGACCCAGGGCCACACGCCGGGGCACCAATCCCTGAAGCTGCGCCTAGCGGGCGGCGACATCGTGCTCGCTGCCGACAGCTGCTATTTCTGCCGCACGTTGCGCGAGCGGCGTCTGCCGCGTTTCGTCCACGATCGCGACGCGATGCACGCCTCGCTCGACCGCCTCGCCGCCCTCGAACAGGCCGGCGCCCGCATCTTTTTCGGCCACGACGCCGAATTCTGGCGCGGAGTACCGCAAGCTCCGATAGCTATTACCTGATCCAATCCAAGCGACGAGCGATTTCGATTTCACCGCCGGCGGTTTTTCTGGAATAGGCTGCCTCGAGTCTGCGGCTTTCGAGAAAAACTCCGAATCATCATCGGCTTATTCGCCCGTCACGCCCTCGGCAGATGCAAGCCGATTGTAATAACGCATTGTAATCATGGGATTTCGGGTTGCGCGGTCGCGCACGTCTATGCATCGCCGGGCGCCGTCATACATTAATAGGTGAAGCGGCAACTTTTGGAGGTCTCGTGCCTGCGCAGCCGGTTGTCATCGTCGATTGCAGCCTGACCAATCTGAGACTTGCGGAACAGCTTGCAGGTACGCGCGGTGATCGCACGCCGCTGCCTCACAGCGCCGCGATCTGCGCCCTTCGCGGAAGGCTGCGCGTTTGTCCGAACCGCACGAAAGCCCACACGATCTGATGGCGCGGCCGAGACCGGCGGAGGGCTCGCCGGCGATCGCCCCGGAGGTGTCGATCGATCGGCGCGCCGTCGCAGTGGCAATCGGGCTCGTGATTGCCGGTGCGTTATCGCCGATCGTGCTGACCGCGATCACCGCGGCCACCCGCCTGCTCGGGCCGCCGCTAGCGGCTCGTGCGCTGATGACCTTGCTGATACTGGCGCCGGCCGGGGTCGGGCTGGCGGCGGCGCTGATCGGTTTGCGCCGGGTCTCCGCCGCGCTCGCGTCTTCGGCCGGGGGCGAAGCCGAGCAGGCCGTTTTGCGGGTCTTCGCCGACACGGCCGTGTTCGGCTATGCGCTGGGGCTTGCCGCGCTAACGGCCGATTCCGGGATGACGGCACCCTATGTGCCGTTAGCGGCGCTCGCGCTCGTTGCCGCGTGGGGCGTGCTGCTGCTTGTGATCCTATGGCCGGCGACGCCGCCATGGCGTTGGTTCGCCGCGATGGCGCTCGATCTGGCTCTGTTCTCGATGTTCCTCCATCTTGGCGGCGGCGGGGTGGCCGGCTGGTACCCGCTTTACCTGCTGACGATCTTCCATGCCGGGTTGCGGTTCGGCCCGGGCGCGCTATTGGGGGCGGCGCTGCTCGGCATTTCAGGGTTTGGCGCGGTCGTGCTGTCGACCGAATTTTGGCGGCGGCAGCCGGTCCTGGCCGCCGGTCTGGTCTGTGCGCTTGCCGTTCTGCCAGGGCTCATCGCCGGGCTGGTCCGCGCGATGCAGGCGGCGCGTTCCGCGGCGAGCGGCGCCGAAGCCGAGCGCCGCGGTTTGCTGTTAGTGATCGCGGACACCCTGCGCGCTCCCTCGGTCGCGGCGCGCGCTGCGACCGACATCCTCGACTTTGCCGCGCTCGAAGAGGGGCGGTTCGACGCTCCGGTCGAGAGCTTCGATCTGCGCTCGCTGGTCACCGCCAGCCTGACGCCATTGCGGGAGGGCGCGGCGGCGCGGCGCGTAGCGCTGAAATGGCGGGTCGATCCGCGTCTCCCCCGCCGGCTCCGAGGCCGAGCGCGGGCTTTCGCGCGCATCGTCAGCAACCTCGCCGAGCATGCCGTCGACGGTGCACAGGCCGGGGCCGTACGCATCGTCTTCGATGTCATGGCGAGCGATGCGCGGCGTGTTCGCCTGCGCCTGCAGGTCGACGGCGGCAACAGGGAAACGGGCGTCGTCAGACAGCACAGCGCGCTCGCCCTGCGGCTGGTGCGGCGCATGGTGGGGCTGATGGACGGCGAATTCGCGAGCGAGGGCCCGGATCGCTCGCGCGAACGGTTATCGGTGACCCTCACGTTAGCGATCGAACCGGGCGCAGCTGAGCCGGCTCTCGATCTCGCCGGCCGTCAGGTATTGCTTGCGACCGATGATGGCCGGCTCGTCGACAACCTGGCCGGGCCGCTCGCCGCATGGAACGCGAACCTGCGCTGGGTCGGCGACGCGGATTCGGTGCTCGCCGAGCTTGCCGAGGGGGAAACGCGCCGGCGAGCCGTTGTTATCGCCGACGGACGTGCCGGTTTGCTCGGGGCGCTGAGCCTTGCTCACCGCGCCGCGCAGACCGGCAGGGAAGCGCCGTTTCTTCTGCTCGTCGTTGAAACAGCACAGTTCGTCAGCCTCGGCGAGGTGGACGATGGCGAACTCGACGGGTTGATCCCGGCACCGGTGACGCGAGAACTGGTCGCCAACGCCCTCGCCGCGCTGCCTCTCGCCGCGGAGGCCAGCGCCGACCCATTCGGCCTCGCCGGCGACGCGACGGCGGACGAGGCTACGATGCGCTTTGCCGAGCGGGTAACCCCGATCGCGGCGCACCCGAAATTCCTGCCCGACGGGGCGCCCGCCATCGACACCCAGGCGATCGACGAGCTGCGTGCCCTCGGCGGCGGCCCCGGCTTCCTGCGCGATGTGATCGAAACCTTCCGAGCCGATGCGACGCGGATCATGGAAGGCATCCGCCAGGCCGCAGCGTCCTCGGACGCTACGGGTTTTGCCCGCAATCTCGACGCCCTGCGCCGCGCCGTTCGTCATCTCGGGCGAACGCAGCTAAGCGAGCTGCTCGATTCGCTGCAAGGCCTCAGCGTCGGCGAGTTGCGTCTGCAAGGCGCCATCCATGTTCAGCGGCTCGACGCCGAGATCGACCGCCTGACGGCCCTGCTGCTGGAATATCTGCCGGCGAACGAGGCGATGCGCCCGTAGCGCGGGGCGGCGCCTCATCCGCCGCCGAGCACCTCGCACAGCAGACGCCAGCGGGCCAGCTTGTCGGCGAAGCCGAGGCTGGCGTGCGCCGGGCTGGTCGAGGGCAGCGAGAGATAAGCCAGATGCGGGCGGCGCTTAAAATGGCGATCGTGCAGCCGCCTTGCGCCGCCGCCGTTGAACGCGATAGCGCGGATTTCGGGATGGCCGGCGATCAGCTCGTCGATCGCGTTCGGCACCTCGCTGCGGATCGTCGCATCGGCGCTGGCCAGGCGCTCGGCAGAGCCGCAGACATCCCACAACGCGACGCGGTGGCGCACGACAACGCTCAGCCGCTCGGCATAGAGCGAGGGTAGGCTCTCGTCGAATAGGGCGCAGAGGATCGGCCAAAACAGGTTGCGCGGGTGGGCGTAATATTCCTGGCGCCGCAGCGATTCCTCTCCGGGCAGGGTGCCGAGCACCAGCACCTTTGAGCGAGCATCGACGACGGGCGGAAAGCTGCGCTTGACAAAAATAGCGACGCGCGGGGTCAGTCGACGTAGCGCCCGAGCCGAACCGCGGTCTGGCCCTTGACAAGCCGGCGCGACGGCATGATCAGCACGCAATTCTCGTAAGGCGTGCGCACCTCGCGGCCGCCGTCACGGCCGATCAGCGCACCTTTCTCCGGCAGCACCTCGAGCCCGCGGAAATCGTCGGCGAAATCGAAGCACTCGCTGGCGATCGTCACCGCCTCGGTTACCTCGATGACCCGCTGGCGCGGCTGCGTCGCGAAATCCGGCCCGGCGAGCGCCGCAACATCGTCGCGGTCCACGCTGCCGACGGCGACGAGGAAGCGCAACATCGCGTCGGTCGCGACCTCGGCCGCGCGCCGCTCCCAATGCTGCCCGCATTCGATCAACAGCGCGGTCTTGGCCGAAGCCGGATCGCTGAAGCCGCCATAGTCGCGCATTCGCGGGCCGGCGGCGTGCCCGGCATCGCACATGATCAGCTCCGGGATGCCGACGCGGCGCGCCAGTTCGCGCGAGCGCTCGAGCAGCCCGGCCAGCATCAAGGGCGCGGTGGCGTACTGCATCGAATGGAGATCGAGCAGGAAGTCGGCGGCCTCGACAAAGGGCCGCAAGGCGCGAGCGCGCTCAAGCTCTACCGATCGGCGCGGGCCATCGAGCGTCTCGGGGCGCCACAGACGGTTGAAATCCTCATCGATATAGCGCGAGGCGATAGGATAGCGTGGGTCGAATTCGCGATACGCCGCGACATTGTTGAAGGCCAGCACCAGCGTTCCGCGGCGCGGCCTGACCCCGGCGGCAAAGAGCCGGTCGAGCGCGATCGCGCCGCAGATCTCATTACCATGGGTGAGGGCGCACACCAGCACCTGCGGGCCAGGCTCGGCCCCCGCGAAGGCCGTGACGTAGTCGACGCCGGTATTGCCGGCGCGATAGGGCTCGATGTCGGGCGGCGTCAGCTCCACACGGTATTCTAGATCGGGCAAGGGGCGATCCTATCGCGACGACAGCAGCCGCATTGTGCACACCGGCGCGCGCTTCGTCACCTGCTGCGCGTCAGCGGGCGAGATCGGCCACCAGCGAGAAAGCGGCGGCGTTGCCGCCGCTTTGGCCGCGATAGATCTGCAGGTTTTCGAGCACCCGCTGGACATAGGCACGGGTCTCGTTGAAGGGGATCATCTCGATCCAGTCGACCATGCCGATATCGCGGCCGCGCGGGTCGCCGAACTCATGCAGCCATTGCCGAACCCGGCCGGGCCCGGCGTTGTAAGCAGCGATCGCGAGCGCATAGGAGCCGCCGAAATCGTCAATCAGCGTTTCGAGGTAAGAGCGCCCCAGCGTCAAATTGTAGACGCCGTCGGTGGTCAGCCGCGCCAGCGAGAACGGCAGCTGCAAATTGCTGGCGACGCGCTGGGCGGTCGCCGGCATCAGCTGCATCAGGCCGCGCGCCCCGACCGGGCTCGTCGCATCCGCCGCGAAACCGCTCTCCTGGCGCACGATTGCCAGCAGCAGCGGGCGCTCGGCGGTGCCGCCGGCGGGCAGCGCGGTGACGGGATAGCCATGCACCATCAGTGGCGTTCCGGCATCGATCGCTCGGCGCGCCACGGCAATCGCCAGATCGATCCGGCCGTGCCGCTCGGCGAGCGCCGCCAGCATCGCGAAATCGACCGGCCTCTTCGCGTGCTTCGCCATGTGCATCAAAAAGGTCGCGGCGTGCGCACGGTCGCCGACGTCGAGAAACAGCGCGGCCGCCCGCACCAATTCCTGAGCGTCGAACTGCGCCTGCTCAGCCGCGTCCGGCCGCGGTTCCGGCACCGGATGGGGCGGCGCGTCCTTGCCCAACTGATGCGCCGAGAGCTGACCATAGAAGGTCGCCATGTTCTCCGCGCCGGCGGCGAACCATTTTTCCGCGAGGTCGGGTTTGCCCGCCGCCGCCGCCGCGCGCCCACCCCAGAAGGCGGCGCGCGCCTTGGCATAGGGGCTTTCGGCGCGCGCCAGGATATGGGCGAAATCGTCGAACGCCAGCGCCGGATCGTTGCGAAACCGCAACGCAATATACCCGGAAAGGAATTCGCCTTCGGCATCGGCGTCGTTCGCCTGGTTCTGCTGCACGATGCGGTACGCCATATCGGCATTGCCGATGGCGAGCAGTCGGCGGGCGACAATCAGCCGCTCCTTCCACCAGGCGGCTGGCCGGACCGCGTCGTCCGGATGGCCGAGCAACAGCTGCGCGGCCGCGGGGAGGTTGTCCTGCTTGCGCTGGAAACGCACCTCCTCGAGGGCGAGCCCGGGATCGCCGCGCAGCTGCGTCGGCACCCGCGCCAACCACGCGTCAATGTTCTTTGCGTTGTCGGCCAAGGCTAGGCGCGCCTCAGCGAGCGCCCGGTAGTCCGCCGACACCAGCGGCAGCATGCGGCGGGCCGCATCGCTGTCGCCGTCCCACAGTAGCCGGTCGAGCCGCTTGGCGTGATCCTCGGGCCGCAGCGTAGCGGAAAAACGCGCCAGGACGCCGTGCTCCTCGGCGGCGGTGAAGTCGCCCGCGATCCACGCCGCACGCAGCGCCGCCTCCCCGGCCGCAACATTGCCGCGGTTGATGGTGATCTCCGCGGCCCGTACCCGGCCGGCGCCGCTCAGCGGCGGATAGCGCTGAAGCCAGTCGGCCGCGACGGCATCGCTTTCGCCGCCCATTCCCTGCTCGGCCCGGCGGCGCAGCGTCTGCTGCAGCGGCCAGCCCGGGTTTTGCTGGATGAAGGCGGCAATTTCGCCAAACCGCCCGGTCGGGCTGCCGCGGGTATAGTCAAGCCAGCGCACGATTTTCTGCGCCAAAGAGCCCTTGCTTTGCCCGGCCTGCGCATAGGCCTTGGCCCAGTCGCCGGCGCCTGCGGCGGCAACCGCAGCTAGCGCCGCAGGGTCGGCGCCGTCATCGGCACGCGCCGTCGCCGCGAGCGCCATCATGCCCAGGGCGATCAAGAAAAGGCGAAATACCACAAGCAAGGTGTGCCCCTCCCCCACCCGTCAAACCGAGCCTCGCGTCTTTACGGCGTCTCGCCGCCGGCAGCAAGTTGATACTGTAACGATCTGTAACACCTATCGCGGCAGCGCCGCCGGCAACCCGCCGCCGTTCGGTGCTGTTGATGCCGGCGACGGCGCGGATTATCGTGCGAATCGGGCGCGCGAATCGGGCCGCGGCTGAAGCCTGGGAGGAAGCCATGTTCAAAGGGTCGCTGGTCGCGTTGATCACCCCGTTCCGGGACGGCGCGGTCGATGAAGCCGCCTTCCAGGAACACGTCGCCTGGCAGCTCGGCCAGGGCACCCATGGGCTGGTGCCGATCGGCACCACCGGCGAATGCCCGGCGCTCGAAGACGACGAGCAGGAGCGCCTGATCAGTTTGTGCGTCGAGGTGGCGAAGGGCCGGGCGCCGGTCATCCCCGGCACCGGCTTCAATTCGACCGCGCACACGATCCACGCGACGCGCGCCGCCAAGAAAGCCGGCGCCGACGCGGCGCTCGTCGTCTGCCCCTATTACAACAAGCCGACGCAGGAAGGGCTCTACCAGCATTTCAAGGCGGTGCACGATGCGGTGGACCTGCCGATCGTGATCTACAACATCCCCGGACGCTCCGCGGTCGATATGAGCAATGCGACGATGGCGCGTCTCGCCAAATTGCCCAACATCGTCGGGGTCAAGGACGCGACCAACGATCTTGCGCGGCCGTTGCGCATGCGCGTCGAGATTGGCCCGGATTTCGCGCTGCTGTCGGGCGAGGATGCGACGGCCGTGTCCTATCTCGCGCAGGGCGGCGACGGCTGTATCTCGGTCACCGCGAATGTCGCGCCGCGGCTGTGTTCCGAGATGCATACAGCGTGGCAAAAAGGCGATTTCGCGACGGTGCGCCGGATCAATGAGCGCCTGATCCCGCTGCACGACGCGCTGTTTGCCGAAACCAGCCCGACACCGGTCAAATACGCCGCTTCATTGCTCGGTCGCTGCACCCCGGAAGTTCGCCAGCCGCTGTGGCAGCTGCTGCCCGAGACCCAGGACCGGGTAAAGGGCGCGATGCGCGGCGCCGGGCTGATCAACTAGCCCGCCTGGTCAATTAAACCGGCGGCTATTTCAGGCCAGGCGGCGATATGCGGGCGACGGACCGTTACGCCGCACAAAACCGCCGCGCCCGACACGACTATCTGATCGAAGACAAGATTGAGGCCGGCCTCGTGCTGCACGGCACCGAGGTCAAGGTGTTGCGTCAGGGCGGCGCCAGCATCGCCGAAGCCTATGCCGACGAGGCCCACGGCGAACTCTACCTCGTCAACGCCAACATCCCCGAATACAAGGCCGCATCCCATTTCAGCCATGAGCCGCGCCGGCCGCGCAAACTTCTGCTGCATCGCAAGCAGATCGACCGGTTGCTCGGCGCGATCCGCCGCGAAGGCGTGACGGTCGTACCGCTGGCGATCTATTTCAACGAGCGCGGCCGCGCCAAGGTCGAGCTCGGCCTCGCCCACGGTAAGAAGAAGGCCGACAAGCGCGCCGCCGAGCGCGATCGCGACTGGCAGCGCAGCCGTGCCCGCCTGATGCGATCGCGCGATCTATGATGCCTCAGACCTGAAGCCGCTGGGCGAGCGCGGCGATCACCGCCTCGAACATCGCCGGCGTCAGCCTGCCGGTGTTGGTGTTGAGCCGCGAGCAGTGATAACTGTCGGCGAGCATCAGGCCGTCCGGCAGCTCATGGACGGCGGCGTGCGCGAACGGATAGCGCGAGCGCCGCAGGGCCTTGGCCGCCAGCACCGCGTTGTGCGCGATGGCGCCAAGCGCGAGGATTGCCTTGAGGCAGCGCATCGCGGCCAGTTCGGCGGCGAGGAACCCCCGGCAAGCGTCAATTTCTGACGGTTGCGGCCGGTTCTGCGGCGGCACGCAGCGCACCGCGTTGGTGATGCGGGCACGACGCAGCGCCAGCCCGTCATCGGGGCGCGCGTCGTAACTCCCGGCCGCGAGGCGGTATTTCAACAGGCTGCGATAGAGCAGATCGCCTGCGAAATCGCCGGTGAACGGCCGCCCGGTGCGGTTGGCGCCGCGCAGACCCGGCGCGAGACCGACGATCATCAGTTCGGCGCCGTCATCACCGAAGGGAGCCACCGGGGCATTGAACCAGTCGGGGTGCGCCAGCCGCTGCGCCGTGCGGAACGCGACGAGCCGCGGACACAGCGGGCAATCGCGGCCGGGCAGCGGAGGCAGCGGTGCGCCCCTCTCAACCCCAACCGCGCGGCTCACGCGGTCTCAACCGGTTCGACGCGGGGGCGCGGCGCCTCGTCGCGCGGGTGATGGTTGCGGCTGATGCTAGGCGCCAGCTCCTGCAGCTCGATGAAGCTATCCGCCTGGCGGCGCAGATCGTCCGAAACCATTGGCGGCGAGGAGCGGATCGTCGACACGACTGACACCCTGACGCCGCGCCGTTGCACCGCCTCGACGAGGCGCCGGAAGTCACCGTCGCCGGAAAACAGGATCGCATGGTCGATGTGCTCGGCCATCTCGAGCATGTCGATCGCCAGCTCGATGTCCATGTTGCCTTTGACGCGGCGGCGGCCCATCGCGTCGGTGAATTCCTTGGTGGGCTTCGTCACCATCGTATAGCCGTTATAATCCAGCCAATCGACGAGCGGCCGGATCGGCGAGTATTCCTGGTCTTCAAACAGCGCGGTGTAGTAAAATGCCCGCATCAAGCGTCCTTTCGATCGAAATAGGTCGAGCAGCCGCTTGTAGTCGATGTCAAACGCCAGGCCGCGAGCCGCAGAATAGAGGTTGGCGCCGTCAATAAATAAGGCAATACGTTCTTCCGGGTAAAACAACATTGGGAATACCTCAGGAAAATTGAAAATGTTCGTTATTCTCGTATGCGGGCGACTTCACGTCAAGCATTGTGGCGGGACGACTCGCTCGTGATCCTGGTCGGCATCGGCAGCAACCTGGCGGCACCGGGCTTCGCTTCGCCGCAGGCCACGGCGGCGGCGGCATTGGCGCTGCTGCCAGGGGTTGGCGTCGACGTCGCGCGGTGCTCGCGCTGGTATCTGTCGGAGCCGGTGCCGCCGTCCGATCAGCCGTGGTACGTCAACGGCGTCGCGGCGGTCGCCACCCGGCTCGATCCGGCAACGCTGCTGGCCGCCCTATTGGCGCTAGAAGCCCGGTTCGGGCGCCGGCGCGGTGTGCCCAACGCCGCGCGCACCCTCGATCTCGACCTGCTCGATTACGACGGCAGGCAATGCGACAGCGAGCTTCTCGTGTTGCCGCATCCACGGCTGCACGAGCGGCGCTTCGTGCTCATGCCGCTGACCGAGATTGCCCCCGATTGGCGCCATTCGCGGCTCGGCCTGGAGGCGGCCGATCTACTGCGTCGCCTGCCACCGGGCCAGCCCATTCACCTAAATGGCGATAAGGATACGCGCCCGCGGTGATTGTGGTTGCGCCGCGACACCGATATAAGGCCGCGCCGACATTGCCGCGATCGCGGGCGTCAGGGGTGCGATGACCGTCTACGAAGCCGCCCGACGTAACATGATCGAGAACCAGCTGCGTCCCAACCGGGTCACCGACGAGCGCGTGATCGAGGCGTTCGGACGCATTCGGCGCGAGCTGTTCGTGCCGGAGAGCTTGCGCGGCGTCGCCTATGTCGACGAGGACCTGCCGCTCGGCGATGGCTGCTATCTGATGCCGCCGTTGATCGCGGCGCGGCTGCTGCAGGCGGTCGCCGCCACGCCGAAAGACACTGCGCTCGTCGTCGGCGCCGGCGTCGGCTACGAGGCGGCGCTGCTGGCGCAGCTGGCGCGCAGCGTCGTCGCACTCGAAGCAAATGCCGAATTCGCGCGGATCGGACGCGCCGCCCTGGTCGATCACCGAATCGCCTCGGTCAGTTATGTAGAAGCGCCACCCCATTACGGGCATCGCGCGCGCTCGCCCTACGACGTGATCCTGTTTGCCGGCGCCGTCGAGGCCATTCCGCCGGAAATCAGCAGCCAGCTTGGCGAAGGCGGGCGGATCGCCGTGGTTTTGCGGCAACGGCAGGGCGTCGGCCGCGCGACGCTGATAACGCGGACTGGCGCAGCACTCGCGCAGCGCGTTATGTTTGACGCCGCTACGCCGCTACTTCCGGGTTTTCTCGTGAAGCCGGCCTTTGTGTTTTGAGGGGTGGATGCCGCAGCCGAGGGGATCAGAGGGCCGGGATCGGTGGTTGCGGACGATGGCGGTATGCCTCGCCTGCGTTGCGGTATCGTTGCTGGGGGCGATTTCGCCGGTTGCTGCGCAAACGCTTACCGAGGCCTTCGCCTACGCTTACAACAACAACCCGCAGCTCTTGGCGGAGCGTTCGGCGCTGCGAGCGACCGACGAGAACGTGCCCCAGGCCCTAGCGGGCTGGCGGCCGACCGTCAACTTTACCGGCAGCGCCGGCTACACGCGGGGCGGGTTCGAGCAACCGGGCGCCAACACGCCGTCAAATCCCTTTGCCTGCAACGGCCCAATTGGCGCCACGTGCTCGACGCCGACGCAATTCTCCAGCTTCGTAAGCAAATCGGTCGATCTGCAGGTCGTTCAGCCGATTTACCGCGGCGGCCGGACCGAGGCGCAGACGCGAAGCGCGATCAATACCGTGCATGCTGAGCGCGCCCATGTCCTTGCGGTAGAGACACAGGTTTTCCAGAACGTCGCGCTGGCCTATCTCGACGTCGTGCGCGATCAGACATTGGTCGAGGTCGCCCGCAATAACGAGGCGGTCCTGCGCAAGCAGCTTGAGGCGACGCGCGACCGGTTTCGCGTTGGCGAGGTGACGCGGACGGATGTCGCGCAGGCCGAGTCCTCGCTCGCCCAAGCGACCGCCCAGCGTATCAATGCCGAGGGACAGCTCGAGGTCAGCCGGGCCGAATACGCTCACGCCGTCGGACATCCGCCCGGCCGGCTCATTTTGCCGCGCGAGCGGCCAGCGCTCCCAGCAACCCGCGAGGAAGCCCTGAGCCTTGCAGCGAACGATAATCCGAATGTGATCGCGGCCTCGTTTACCGAACTTGCAGCACGCGACAATGTCAGTTTCGTACGCGGGCAGCTGTTGCCGCAGATCTCGATCGTCGGCGACCTTAACCGCAGCTTCGCCCCGTCGTTAACGTTGCGCGGTACGCGCGAGGACGCCGCTTCGGTGACGGCTCGCGTGACCATGCCGCTCTACGAGGGCGGCGCGGTTTACTCGCAAACCCGTCAGGCCGAGCAGACCGTCGGTCAGCGACGCAGTCAGGTCGACGACGCGCGCCGTCTGGCGGTGCAGAATGCAACCAACGCGTGGGAGACGCTGCAGGCGGCGCGCGCCGCGATCGCCTCGTTCGGCGCCGCCGTGCGGGCCGCGCAAATTGCGCTCGAAGGGACCCAGCAGGAGGCGCTGGTCGGCTCGCGCACTGTGCTCGACGTACTGATCGCCGAACAACAACTATTCACCACCCAATCACAGCTCGTTCAGGCCCAGCACGACGCGGCGCTACAGGAATTCAACCTGGCGTCCGCGACCGGCCGGCTGATCGCGCCTGAGATGAAGCTCCCGGTGCAACTCTACGACATGGACCGCCATTACAAACAGGTCAAGGACAAGTGGTTCGGCTTCGGCGGCGGGCTGAAGGAATAGCTACCGCCATTGCGCTGGCAAATCGCCGCGGATCTGCCTAGCCTCGCCACGGCCTGACGCGGCTGCCGTTTAGCCGCATCGGTTTGACGCGCGCCTGCCTCCCCGGTTACGGCATTTTGGGTGGTAGTGCCTGAAACGTCGGGAACCGACCGCACCCGAACGTTTTCCGGGAGGCCACGGCGCCGAGCAACCATCGGGCAACCCGGCGGCGGATGCTGGGCGTTGGGGTGTTTAATCTTTTGCCGAGGGACGTTGCGGCGATGCTGGACAAGACCTATCGCCCCGAAACCGTCGAAACCGCCCAGTACGCGGCGTGGGAGCGGGCCGGAACGTTTGCCGCCGACCCACAAAGCGTCAAGCGGCCCTACACGATCATGATGCCGCCGCCGAACGTCACCGGCAGCCTGCACATGGGCCACGCGCTGACGTTCACGCTGCAGGACATCCTGATTCGCTTCGAGCGCCTGCGCGGACGCGACGTGTTGTGGCAGCCCGGCACCGATCACGCCGGCATTGCTACCGAGATCGTGGTCGGCAACCAGCTCGCCGAGCAGCAGCTCGACAAGCGCGCCCTGGGCCGCGAGCAGTTCATCGAGCGTGTGTGGGAATGGAAGGCGCAATCGGGCGGCACGATCACCAATCAGCTGCGCCGGCTGGGGGCTTCGGCCGATTGGACGCGCGAGCGCTTTACGATGGATGACGGTCTCTCGGCGGCGGTTCGCCGGGTGTTCGTCACGCTCTATCGCGAGGGCCTCATCTACCGCGACAAGCGCCTGGTGAACTGGGACCCGGTCATGCACACGGTGATCTCCGACCTCGAGGTCGAGAGCCGCGAGACCAGAGGCTCGCTGTGGCATATCCGCTACCCGGTCGAGGGCGAGCCCGGCCGCTCGATCGTCGTCGCGACGACCCGGCCTGAGACGATGCTCGGCGACACCGGCGTCGCGGTCCATCCCGATGATGCGCGCTACGCGGGTCTCGTCGGCAAGCAGGTGCGCCTGCCGCTGGTTGGCCGGCTCATTCCGATCGTGACTGACGAGTATGCCGACCCGGCGATGGGGTCGGGCGCGGTCAAGATCACCCCGGCGCACGATTTCAACGATTTCGAGGTCGGCCGTCGGCACGGGCTCGATGTCATCAATATCTTCGATCGCGACGCGCGGGTTATCATTCAAGGCAACGTCGGCCTACGTGCGGGCTTCGACAACCTAAGCGCAGAGGAACTCGACTGGGTCGGCACCCTCGACAGGTTGGATCGGTTTGAGGCGCGCAAACGCATTGTTGAGAGACTTGAGGAACTTGGTCTCCTGGAAAAGGTCGAGGACCATGTTCTGATGGTGCCACACCACGACCGCTCGGGCGAGATCATCGAGCCGTGGCTGACCGACCAATGGTTCTGCAACGCCGCCGAACTCGCGAAACCCGCGATCGCGGCTGTCGAGAGCGGGCGCACCCAATTCGTGCCGCGGCAGTGGGAGAACACGTTTTTTGAGTGGATGCGCAACATCCAGCCCTGGTGCATCTCGCGGCAATTGTGGTGGGGCCATCAGATCCCGGCGTGGTACGGCCCGGACGGCAGGGTGTTCGTCGCCGAGAGCGAGGCCGAGGCGGCGCGTGAGGCGGCCGCGCATTACCGCGATGAGGTCGCGCTCGTCCGCGACGAGGACGTGCTCGACACCTGGTTCTCGTCGGGGTTGTGGCCGTTCTCGACGTTGGGCTGGCCGCAGGAGACGCCGGAGCTCAAGCGCTACTACCCGGGCGATGTGCTCGTCACCGGCTTCGACATCATCTTCTTCTGGGTTGCCCGGATGATGATGCAGGGGCTGCATTTCATGGGCGACGTGCCGTTCCGCACGGTCTACATCCACGCGCTGGTGCGCGACGAGCGCGGCCAGAAGATGTCGAAGTCGCGCGGCAACATCATCGATCCTCTAGACCTCATTGACCGCTTCGGGTGCGACGCGCTGCGCTTCACCCTGGCGGCGCTGGCCTCGCCCGGGCGCGACATCAAGCTCGCCGAGAGCCGGGTCGAAAGCTCACGCAATTTCGCGACGAAGCTGTGGAATGCCGCGCGCTATCTCGAGATGAGCGGCTGCGCACTGGTGGCGGGCTTTGATCCGCGGGATTGCCGGCTGACCGTCAATCGCTGGATCGCCGGCGCGACACGCGAGTGCGCCGCCGCGGTGACGGGGGCGCTCGAAAGCTTCCGCTTCGACGAAGCGGCGCACCATCTCTATCATTTCCTGTGGGGCAGCTTCTGCGACTGGTATCTCGAATTCACCAAGCCGATCCTGCAGGGTGACGACGCCGCGGCGCGCACCGAGACGCAGGCGACGACCGCCTGGGTACTGGCGCAGACGCTGCATTTGCTGCACCCGATCATGCCGTTCATCACCGAAGAAGTGTGGCGTCAGCTAGCCGGAGGCAGCGCCGAGATGCTGATCGGTGCGAGCTGGCCCGACCTCCCGCCGGACTTGCACGACCCCGCGGCGGCGGCCGAGATGGATTGGGTGGTAGCGGCGATCTCGGCGATCCGCGCGATCCGCACCGAGGTAAATTTGCCGGCGGCCGCTCGCCTGCCGCTTTTCGTCAAGGATGCCGACGCCACGGCGGCCGCTCGGATCGAGCGACACCGCGAGCATTTTATGAGGCTCGCCCGCGTCGCAGAGATCGCGGCGGCCGGTGCGGCGCCGGCGGGCGGCATCGCGGCGGTGGTCGAGGGTACGACGTTGATCCTGCAGGTCGGTGACGTCATCGACCTGGCGCAGGAGCGCATCCGCCTTGCGAAGGAGATCGGCCGGCTCGATTCCGACCTGGCGAAGTTCGCGCAGAAACTCTCCAACCCCGCCTTCCTCGCCAAGGCCAAGGCGGAGATCGTCGACGAGCAGCGCGAGCGCGAGGCCGACACCCGGCGCGACCGCGACCGGCTGCGCGCGGTCTACGACCGCATCGCGGCGGAGTGACCGACCGTCGTCTCAGCGGGACACTCAGGCAGTTCTCCGTGCGGACCCGCAACCGCCGCAATGCGCTGGATCACCGCGGGTCGCGGTTGGGTGACTTCACCTTGCTCGAAGGCAACCACGCTCAGCGCCGCGAAGGCGGCGAGCAACTCGCCGGGACGGAGCAGAAATTCGGGGTTGCGTGGCCGGCCGAACCGTTCGTTTCCGACCGCGAAGGTCTCGTAGATCACGACGCCGCCCGGCGCCAATGCCGCCGCGAGCGGCGCCAATAGCGGGCGATGCAGGTAGTTGATCACGACAATACCGTCATAGTTGCGGCCAAGCGGCCACGGCGCGCCAGCTTCCAGATCAATCGCGCGCAGTTCGCAGCGTTCGCCCGCAAGCGGGCGTAGCCGTTCGACGTCGCGGTCGACTGCGGTCACCCTAAATCCCATATCGAGCAGCAGCCGAGTGTGTCGGCCGCCGCCCGCCGCGAGGTCGAGCACCGAGCCGCCACGCTGGATCAGCCGAGCGAAGCGCGTCAGCCAAGCGGAGGGAATGCTTTCAGACATTGTTTAGCACTCTTGGCAGAGATTGCTAAAGTGGAGGCGGTCGGTCTAGATTTGTCCGGTTCGGAGGTCTTCTCGATGATTCTGTTCGCCTTGCGCTGCTCTGCCGGCCATCAATTCGACGGGTGGTTCTGCGATGGCGACGGCTTCGAAGCACAGCAGAAGGCCGGCGAGATCGCCTGCCCGGAATGCGGCGACGCCCAGGTCGAAAAGGCGCTGATGGCGCCCAGCATCGCCCGCTCACGCAAAAACACCGCACCGTTCTCGCCGGCTCAGATGCGCGCCGCGCTGGTTGAACTGCGCCGGCAGGTCGAGACTAACTGCGATTATGTCGGCGAGCGCTTCGCCGAGGAAGCGCGCAAGATCCACTATGGCGAGGTTGATGCGCACGGCATCTACGGCGAGGCGAGCGCCGAGGAGTCGCGCGAACTGTCGGACGAGGGCATCTCGTTCGGACGCATTCCCTGGGTCCCGACGACCGATGCGTGACTAGCGCCGCACGGCGGCTAAGAGGTAGTTGACCGATAGGTCATCCGATTCGCTCCACAAGCCGCGGCGCCAATCATAGCCCAGCCCGGTGATGGCGGTGGTCGCGAGCCTGGCGCGGCGCAGGCCGAGGATAAATTCAGACGGGCGCACAAAGCGGCGCCAATCATGCGTGCCGGGTTGCAGCCAATGGAGAAGATATTCGGCGCCGACGATCGCCATCGCGAACGAGCGCGCGGTGCGGTTCAGCGTCGCGCCGATAAAGGCGCCACCCGGCTTCACCACGGCACCGAGCGCGGCGAAGAAGGCGTCGCGGTCCGCGACGTGCTCGACAATCTCAAGCGCGAGGACGGCATCGAAACGCTCGCCGGCGGCGGCGAGCGCGGCGATATCGCCGACCCGGTAAGTGATCGCGAGGCCGTTTTCCTCGGCATGGGAGCGAGCGACCTCGATCGCGGCGGCGCCGGCGTCGATGCCGGTGACGCTAAAACCCAGTCGGGTCATCGGCTCGGTCACGAGACCGCCGCCGCAGCCGATATCGGCGAGGCTGAGCCCGGTGAACGGCGACAGCGCGAGCGGATCGCGGCCGAAATGCGCGAGCAGTCGATGGCGGATGAAATCGAGGCGCGGGGGGTTTATCTGATGCAGCGGGCGAAAGCTGCCCGCCGGATCCCACCAACTCGCACTTTGCGTCGCGAAGCGCTCGACATCCTGCCGGTCTACGGTATCGCCGAATTCAGCCATGTGCTCGGCTCCGCGCGATCCGGTGGCCGCCGGCCGCGCAATGGAGTATGCGGAATGCAGGCGGCGCCGACAATCTGATCGCAACGGCCGTTCGTCGGTTCCCGGACGGAGGAACGGCGGTCGCCCGGCGCGGCAAAAAGGCGGGTGGCCTATCAAGAGAGAAAGATGGCGCGCATCGTTCAGAAGTTTGGCGGGACGTCGGTCGCCGACGTCGATCGCATCCGGAACGCGGCGCAGCGGGTCAAGCGCCAAGTCGATGCCGGCAACGAGGTCGCGGTCGTCGTCTCGGCAATGGCGGGAACGACCAACCAGCTTGTCGACTGGGCCCGCCAGGTGAGCCCGCTGCACGATGCGCGCGAATACGACGTCATCGTCGCGTCCGGCGAGCAGGTGACGGCGGGGCTAATGGCGCTGTCCTTGCAGGCGCTCGGGGTCGACGCACGTTCGTGGCTCGGCTGGCAGATTCCGATCCGCACGGACGAAGTCTACGGCAAGGCCAGGATCGAGGCGATCCACACCGTCGAATTGGAGCAGCGCCTCGCCCGAGGTCAGGTCGCGGTCGTCGCCGGATTCCAGGGTATCGGACCGCGCGGGCGCATAACCACCCTCGGCCGCGGCGGCTCGGACACCTCGGCAGTGGCGCTCGCCGCCGCGCTCAAGGCCGACCGCTGCGACATCTTCACCGATGTCGATGGGGTCTACACGACCGATCCGCGTATCGTTGCCAGGGCGACAAAGCTGAATAAAATCACCTATGAGGAGATGCTCGAAATGGCGTCGCAGGGAGCGCGGGTCTTGCAGACGCGCTCGGTCGAACTGGCGATGAACCATCGGGTGCGCCTGCAGGTCTTATCGAGCTTTTCCGACAGCCCCGGAACGCTCGTCGTCGACGAGGATGAAATCGTGGAAACCCGGGTCGTCAGCGGCATCGCCTATAGCCGCGACGAAGCAAAAATCACCGTGCAGCACGTTGCGGACCGACCAGGCGTCGCTGCGGCGATCTTCGGTCCGCTCGCCGACAACGCGATCAATGTCGATATGATCGTGCAGAATGTCTCGGAGGACGGCAAAACCACGGACCTGACGTTCACGGTCGGGCGCAGCGATCTCGACCGCGCGGTCGCCGTGCTGGAAGGTTGCCGCGACCAGATCGGATTTACCGATCTCAAGCCCGATCCCAACGTCGTCAAGATCTCGGTCATCGGTGTCGGCATGCGCAGCCATGCCGGCGTCGCCAAGCAGATGTTCCAGACACTGGCCGATAAGAGCATCAACATCCAGGTGATCTCTACCTCGGAAATCAAGGTCAGCGTGCTGATCGCCGCCGAGTACACCGAGCTCGCGCTGCGCGCGCTGCACACCGCATACGGCCTCGACGACCCGAGATGAGCGAAACGCAGGTCGAAGCGGATCGCACGCCGGCAGCGCCTTCCGTGGGCGAGCCGGACAGCGAAAGGAATCAGCTGCGCGCCGTGCTTGACCGCTTATGGGCGCGTGGCCGCGCCTTCCTTGGCACCGATCTTGCCCTGATGGGCGGAGCGATGACTTGGGTCTCGGAGCGCAGTCTCGTCACGGCAATTTCAAATGCCGGCGGGTTTGGCGTCATCGCCTCGGGCTCGATGTCGCCCGCCCTGCTCGCCGAGGAGATCGCGGCTACAGCGGCCCTGACGGAGAAACCGTTCGGAGTGAACCTGATCACGTTGCACCCGCAACTGACCGAATTGATTGACGTGTGCGTCGCGCACCGCGTCGGTCACGTGGTGCTTGCTGGCGGCATTCCTGGCGCGGCGGCGATCCAGCGCATCCGCGACGGCGGCGCACGCGTCGTTTGCTTTGCACCGGCACTGGCGCTCGCGAAAAAGCTGGTTCGCATGGGAGCCGACGCGATCGTTATCGAGGGCAGCGAGGCCGGCGGCCATATCGGGCCGGTCTCCGCTGCGGTGTTGGCGCAGGAGGTACTGCCGCATCTCGGCGAGGTGCCGGTGTTCGTCGCCGGCGGGATCGGCCGCGGCGAGGCAATGCTGAGCTATCTCGAAATGGGCGCCGCAGGCGTGCAGCTCGGCACGCGGTTCGTATGCGCCCACGAATCGATCGCACACCCGCGGTTCAAGCGCGCCTTCATCCGCGCGGCGGCACGCGACGCGGTGCCCTCGGTGCAACTCGACACCCGCTTCCCTGTCATTCCGGTGCGCGCACTCGCCAACCCGGCGAGCGAGCGGTTCCTCAGCGTGCAGCGCGAGCTGATCGAACGCTTCAACCGCGGTGAGCTATCGCAAAAGGAGGCACAGCTCGAGATTGAGCATTTCTGGGCCGGTGCGCTGCGGCGTGCCGTCATCGACGGCGACGTCGAAGGGGGCTCTCTGATGGCAGGGCAGAGCGTCGGCATGGTCACCGGCGAGCAGAGCACCGCCGAGATCCTTACCGAACTGGTCGATCAGGCGCTCACAGTTATCCGGCGTCGGCACGCCTCGCTCGGGCCCCGGCCGTCGGCCGACCAGGGTCCCGGAGGATGAGCGAGGTCATCGGCAAGGCTCCCGACACCGCACCCGCGCGCACCATTCCGGCCGCGCCCGACTCGACCGAGGCGCACGTCACGGCGACCCGTCGGCTGCTGCGCCGCCTGCGCGGCATCATGGCCGGCTCGGGCAGCGCGCAGGAGCGGCTCGACCGGATCGTGCGGGTGATCGCGGCGGAAATGGTCGCCGAGGTGTGCTCGGCCTATGTGATGCGGGCCGGTGAAGTGCTGGAGCTGTTCGCGACCGAGGGCTTGCGTCCCGAGGCGGTGCATCGCACCCGCCTCAGGGTCGGCGAAGGCCTCGTCGGCAGTATCGCGGCGAGTGCCCGGCCGCTGGCATTGGCCGACGCCCAGTCCCACCCCGACTTCGCCTACCGTCCGGAGACCGGCGAGGAAATCTACCACTCGCTGATGGGGGCGCCGATCCTGCGCGGCGGCCGCGTCCTCGGCGTCATGGTGGTGCAGAACCGGACGCCCCGACAATACAGCGAGGACGAGATCGAAGTCCTGCAGACGATCGCGATGATCGTCGCCGAGCTGGTCGCCAGCGGCGAACTCGTCAACCCGCTGGAAATGGCTGAAAGCCGGACCGGCGCGGCGCTGCCAATGCGGCTCGACGGCCTCCGGCTAAACCCGGGCTTGGCGATGGGCCCGGCGGTGTTGCACGAGCCGAGGGTCGTAATCCGCCAGGTCGTCGCCGAGAACGTCGAGGCCGAGCAGCGGCGCCTGCGCGAGGCGGTCGGCGCGATGCAGGACTCGGTGGACAGGCTGGTCGATGCCAGCCGCGGGCTTGGCCCCGGCGAACACCGCGACATCATCGAGACCTATCGCATGTTCGCCGCCGATCGCGGTTGGTTGGGTCGGATTGCCGAGGCGGTGCGCAGCGGGCTGACCGCCGAAGCCGCGGTTCAGAAGGTGCGCGACGAGACGAAGAGCCGCATGATGCAGGTCACCGACCCCTACCTGCGCGAGCGGCTCTACGATCTCGAGGATCTTGCGAACCGGCTGCAGCAATTCCTCGCTGGCCCGCTAGCCGGCCAGGCGGCCGAGCTGCCGGCCGAATTCATCGTCGTCGCGCAATCGATGGGGCCGGCCGAGCTGCTCGACTACGCGCACCGGCGAATCAAGGGGCTGGTACTCGAGGAGGGCTCCCCGACGGCCCACGTGGCGATCGTTGCGCGGGCCTTCGACATCCCGGTCGTCGGCCGCGTCGCCGAGGTGACGCGGCAGGTCGAGACCGGCGATATCGTGATTGTCGACGGCGAGCACGGCATGGTTTTGCTGCGGCCGCGCGCCGACATCCAGCAGAGCGTTGCGGCGACAGTTGCAGTCCGCACCCGCCGCCGGGCCTATTACGACACCTTGCGCGACACCCCAGCGGTCACCCGCGACGGCGTCGAGGTCAAGCTGCTGCTCAATGCCGGCTTGCTGCTCGACCTTGCTCAATTGCGCGCGACCGGTGCCAAAGGGGTCGGCTTGTTCCGCACCGAGATCCCGCTTTTGACCCGTCACACCTTTCCCGGCGTCGCCGACCAGGTGGCGTTTTACCGGGAGGTATACGAACAGGCGGAAAGTCGACCGATCGTATTCCGCACGCTCGATATCGGCGGTGACAAGGCATTGCCATATCTGCCGCAATCCGCCGAGGAGAACCCGGCGATGGGATGGCGGGCCATTCGCATCGGCCTCGACCGCCCGGCGATGCTGCGCCAGCAATTGCGCGCGCTGCTGCGCGCCGCCGCAGGTCGCGACCTGTTCGTCAAATTCCCGATGATCGCCGAGATCGCCGAGTTCGAAGCAGCCAAAGAGTTGCTCGAAAAGGAGCGCGCCCGGGCGGCTGCGGACTGCGAGCCGCCACGCTCCGTTAAGGTCGGCGTGATGCTGGAAGTCCCCTCACTGCTGTGGCAGCTGCCGGCCCTGTTGCGGCACGTCGACTTCCTCTCGATCGGCACCAACGATCTGGCGCAGTTTCTGTTTGCCTGCGACCGCGGCAATCCACGGCTCGCCGAGCGGTACGATCTGCTGTCGGCACCGATGGTCGCACTTTTCCGCCAAGTCATCGCGCAATGCCGGGACGCCGCGACGCCGCTGAGCATATGCGGCGAGATGGCCGGCAGTCCGCTCGATGCGATGGTGCTGATCGCGCTCGGCTTCCGCACGCTGTCTCTCACCGCCACCGCGATAGGGCCGGTCAAGGCGATGATTCGCAGCCTCGACGCCGCGCCATTGGCACGCTATCTCGACGAGATCGGCGGCCGCCCGGATCATTCGCTGCGGCGTTGGCTCGAGGCCTATGCAAGCGACCACGCCATCGCCTTGTGAATGAGAAGAAGGCGCCGAGCGGATCGCTCGCCAATGGGGACTCGCCGCGAGTGTCAGAGAAAAGCGGCGATCTCGGCGCCGGGGGCTGCGGTTGGACGTGACGCGTATCTTGCCGTAGGATAATTACGCGTGAACCTGTTTCAGCGACTGAGGAGGCCGTTCAGCGACGGGCTGGAGAGCGATCTGGCCCAGCCGGCCCCTGCCGTGCGGCCGGTCGGCGTGATCTTGTCCGAGCGCCGCGAGGAGCTCGGCCTTAGCCTTGACGTCATTGGCGAGGCGCTGCGCATCCGGCCGGGTTATCTCGCCGCCATCGAGCAAGGGCGCGCCCAGGATTTGCCGGGCCCGACCTACGCGATCGGGTTCATCCGCGCCTATGCACAGTATCTCGGCCTCGACGGCGACCGCGTCCTCGACCGCTACAAGTCGCAATCGGCTGATGTCCACGTTCGCCCGGATCTGACGCTGCCGGTTCCCCTCGCCGAGCGCAGCCTACCCGGCGCCCCGATCCTGCTCGTTGCGCTGATCCTGGCGCTGTGCGGCTACGGCACCTGGTATTACCTCTCGACCGGCGAGCGCAGCCGCCCCGAACGCGTCGCCGCGATACCGGCCGAGCTGCAACCGGCGGCAAAGGCGACCGATAAAAAGTCTGGCGGTCAGGGCGCGCCGGCGCCGCCCGATCATGTCGCCGACAAAGCGGGGGCGGCCCCACCGGTATCCTCGACGGGCGAATCGGGGCCCGCGGTCGACGCATCGACGGCTGGCGAAGCGGCGTCTCCGGGCGGCGAAGCGGCGGCAGGCAAGCCCGCGACCGGTGGCCCGGCAGCAAGCGCTTCAGTCGCCAGCGTCAGCCCACCGCCCGCATCCTCCGGTGCCGTTGCGCGGTCGGACGATGCGGCGAGCAAACCGGGCGAGGACATCGAGATCCGCGCCGTTGCCGATTGCTGGATCCAGGTGCGCTCGGGCGAGACCCAGTCGATCGTCTTCTCGCGCGTGTTGAAAGCCGGGCAGACCTATCGCGTGCCGCGCGCCGGCTTGTTCCTGCGCACCGGCAACGCCGGGGCCCTCGCGATCACGGTCGATGGCAAGGCCGCACCGACGATCGGCCGCGTCGGCACGCTGCGCCGCAATGTCGCGCTCGATCCCGAAGCGCTGCTCGCCGGCACGGCCGTCCACGACTGACCGGCAAGTGCGGTCTTTTTTCTGTCATCGCGCCGTTCTATATCGGAGCGAGCGAAATACGCGAGGTTAGCGAATGAGCGTCCGGCCCTACCGCGACATCGACCGCCGCGCCTGCCGACAGATTCACGTCGGCAAGGTTCCGGTAGGCGGCAACGCGCCGATCACCGTGCAATCGATGACCAACACCGTGACGAGCGACGTCAAGGCGACGGTCGAGCAGGTGCAGGCGCTGGAGCGGGCCGGAGCCGACATCGTCCGGGTGTCGTGCCCCGACCAGGAATCGGCGCTGGCGCTGCGCCACATCGTGCGCCAAGTCAGCGTGCCGATCGTCGCCGACATCCATTTTCATTACAAGCGGGCGATCGAGGCAGCCGAGAGCGGCGCCGCGTGCCTGCGCATCAACCCGGGCAATATCGGCTCGGCCGAGCGGGTTCGCGAAGTCGTCAAGGCCGCCAAGGACCATGGCTGCTCGATGCGGATCGGGGTCAACGCCGGCTCGCTCGAAAAGGATCTCCTGGAGAAATACGGCGAGCCCTGCCCTGAAGCCATGGTCGAGAGCGCTCTCGATCACGCCAAAATCCTGGAAGACAACGATTTCTTCGAGTTCAAGATTTCCTGTAAGGCGTCCGACGTGTTCCTAGCCGTCGCGGCCTATCAGGGGCTCGCGGAGGCGTGCGACTACCCGCTGCATCTCGGCATCACCGAGGCGGGTGGCTTGCGCAGCGGCACCGTCAAATCCTCGATCGGCCTCGGCATGCTGCTGTGGGCCGGGATCGGCGACACGATTCGCGTTTCCTTATCGGCCGATCCGGTCGAGGAGGTCAAGGTCGGCTACGACATGTTGAAATCGCTGGGCCTGCGCCGCCGCGGCGTCACGGTAATTTCCTGCCCGTCCTGCGCGCGCCAGCAATTCCCGGTGATCAAGACCGTCGAGGTGCTGGAAGAGCGCCTCGCGCACATCACGACGCCGCTAACACTCTCGGTGATCGGCTGCGTCGTCAATGGGCCGGGCGAGGCGCGCGAGACCGATATCGGCTTTACCGGCGGCGGCAACAATACCCATCAGGTTTACGTCAGCGGGATTGCCGACCATCGACTGAAAGACGGCGCGATCGTCGACCACCTCGTCGAACTGGTCGAGCGCAAGGCCGCCGCAATCGAGGCGGCGGCGCGTGAGGAAGCTACCGCCGCGCTCGCGCCCGCGCAGTAGCCGCGGCACCACCTTTGCGGATGAGGCGTCCTCCATCCCAGCGCCCCTCCTCCGCCTCCAGGTTCCTAAAGCATGATCCGATGGGGTCGAAACATGTCCCCGTCACCCCCGCGCAAGCGGGGGTCCAGAGCAAGCGGCACGTCGGTTGCCCCTGGATTCCCGCGTCCGCGGGAATGACGATTCGATTTGCTCGGGTAACGCCCTGAAGGCGCGCCTTTCCCCGCCAATCCCCCTTGGCCTCAACCTCGCCTGCCCAAAAGAAAACCCGCCGGCTTTTCAGCCGGCGGGTTTCAACGCGTGATCTAGTGGTTAGAAGCTGACTTGGAAGCGGCTGATCAGCCCGCTTACGTCGCCCTTGATGTTGCTCAGCACCAGGCGGTGACCCCAGAAATATTCGATGCCGATGTTGGCGAACGGAACCGGGTTCCAGATCAGATTGGCCTCGGTGCTGATCAGCTCTTTGTCCAGCCCGCAATTGCCAGCCCCGGAGAGCGCCGCGCTCGTTCCGCCCGAGCAGACATAGCCCAGCGTGGCATTTCCGACATTCGTAATGTCGTGGTGCTGGATGCCGGCGCTGATGTTGGAGTGCAGCGTGGGCGTCCACCAATGCTGGTAGCCGGCGTTGCCGCCCCACGCCACGGTCGTCCGAGCGATGACGCTGCCCGCGTTGGCGGCGGTCGCCGCACCGGTCGGGTAGTTGCTGATGATCGAGAACATCGCAGTATCGCCGCCGAGATAGCGGCCGATGCCGTCGCCATATTCAAACTGGAAGGTAAAGCCGTCCTTGTTCCAGCCGAACCAGCCAGGCTTGAAGTCGCCGCCGAAATGCACGCCATAGCCGGTATAGGACCTGTCGATGAACGAACCGTCCTTCATTTGGAGTTCAGGCCGCAACACGGCGCTGAAATCCATATGGCCCCAGGGCTGCGGGATATACCAGGCCGCCGTCAAGTCAGGCGCCGGCGACTTGTACGGGTTGAAGACGCCAGCGAGAGAGCAAGTTACCGTCGCCCCGGCCGGGAGCCCGGTGGTCGTCGTCGAGCACGTGGTCAGAGCCGGACTCTGGGAGGTCGCGTCGGAGGCAATCAGGCCTCCCGCAGTGACGCCGTCGGTCTCGGGCGCTTCGGCCGACACCGAGAAGGCGCCAGGGACACCCCACGGCGCCAGCGGCACCGTATAGCGGACCTGCGGGATACGGGTGACGCCCGGATCGCCGACATTGCCGCCGAAATTAATGTTCTCGGTGCTGGCGTCGGGATCGGAGAAGTTCGAATTAGCCTGGCCGGCAAGCAGGCCGCCCAACGTGGCATAGGCAAAGCGCAGCCGAGGTACGAGGTTGTTCGTCGAGAGCAGCGCGTTGTTGCCCGGCACGAACTGGTTGCCGTTGGCCCAGTCGAACTCCATGAAGGTCCGCGCTTCGCCCCAGGCGGTCGGGGTGCGGCTCTCGAAATTCACCTTCGACTGCTGCGGTGAGAAGAAGGTCAGGCTATTGCCGCGCGAGCGCGCCGGGTTACCCGCCGGGACGATCTTGCCGCCGACGATCGCGTTGTGCACGTCGAGCGGAGCGGACAAAACGGCGCCGTTATTGCCGAAATTGGTCGTCGACGCGGTCGTCGTGTTCGGATTGCCGCCGGTGAAGAAGTACATGGCGTTGAAGGTGATCGCGCCACCGACCCGAATCGAGGTATCGGTGCCTGGGATCAGGAACGAGCGCGGGAAGCTGCCGCCGAGGCTCGGCTTTCCGGCGAATTCTGATCCGCCTGGGCCGGGATATGCCCCGGCGCCCGGCACACCGCCGAGATAACCGCCGCCGGCGCTCGGGATCGCCTGCGCCAGCTGATCGATGCGCTGCTGCAGGAGTTGCTGATTGGCGCGCAGATCCGACAACTCGTCGGCACGCGCGGCATACGGTCCAGCCGCCAATGGCACGGACAGTGCACAAGCGATGGCCATTGTTACGGCGGCATTCCGCCCCTTATTCATGGTATCCCCCCGTTGGACGCCTACTCGGGTTGCGCCGAACGCGGGTCGCGCATCCGGCAGCGGAACCAACCTCTTGGTTGGGCTCGGGGCCGACACTCTTCCGGTTGCGTGAGACTGTCCTTGTGTTATCTGATTCATCTATATGAATTATAGGTTGCAGGGGATGCAGTATGTCATTATATCTACAGGATATTTTACGTCAGCAATTACGCGCTTACCCTCCTGAGGGGTTCGGCGTACCTTCGTAATCAGCCACGCTGTGGCAAGAACGCAACAATGGCTGGCGCAAAAACGATACAGCGACCGCGACGCAAAGAGTTGGCTGAACCAAAGGGGGGAACTGTGGCGACGCAATCCGCGGCTGGGCGTACGCGCCCGAGGACGCCGAAGACGCCTCTCAACCACAGGTTATTACCGACCCTGCCACCGATCGCGGCGGAGGCGTCCGTTCTGTTCGATCTGCAGGCGGCCAGTCGAACCGTGCGCCCGGAATACGAGATCGTCAGCGAGGGACGACGGTGCAACACAGTGTTCCTGATCATCGAGGGCATCGCGATCCGCTATCGCATCTTGCGCGACGGGCAGCGCCAGATCCTGAACTTCCTGCTGCCGGGGGATTTTGCCGGGATCATCAGCTGTCGCTTCGAAACAGCCCTCTACTCGGTAAAGACCCTGACCCCAGCGACGATCGCCCCGATACCGATGCCCAGGCTGATGGGGTTGTTCGACAGCAATCCCCGATTCGCGGCCAAGCTGTTCTGGTCGTTTACCGGCGATGCGGCGATCCTCGCCGAGCACCTGATTGCGCTCGGCCGGCGCTCGGCGTCAGAGCGGGTCGCGCATTTCCTGCTCGAACTGTTCGTCCGGCTGCAGGCGATCGGCCTGGCCGACGACCGGTCATTTCGCCTGCCGCTGACCCAGGAGATGATCAGCGACGCGCTTGGACTCAGCATCCCTTATGTGAATCGGGTGTTGCGCCAGCTGCGCGACGAGGGCCTCTTGCTGGTCAAGGATCAACTCGTGGTTATCGAGGATATGGAGGGCCTGTCGGCGCTTGCCGATTTCGAGCACCATTATCTACGGCCGCTGTCGATCGCCGAATTCTCGCCCGACCTCGCCTGAAGTTTGGCGCCGCGCGAAGCGCCGAGCGACGGCGATCAGAGGCTCGACCTCCGATGCGCCGGCCCCGCGCCCCGTCGGCAACGTCTTGGAAACCATTTCCGCCTAGCCTCGCCACGCTCGGTGCATGATGATCCCCGGTCACCGGAAAGGCGCGACATGAACATCCTGGATGCACAGCACGCCGAGTCGCCGCGCCCCGCTGGCGCCGCCACGCCGGCAGCTTGCGCCGTCGCACCGGAATTGGCCGTCATCATCCCGACGCTCAACGAGCGCGACAACGTGCCGCTCGTCGTGGAACAGCTCAATCGGGTACTCGCCGGCATCGCCTGGGAGGCGATCTTCGTCGACGACGACTCGCCCGATGGAACCGCCGATGCGGTGCGCGCCCTGGCGCGCCGGCAGGGCAACATCCGCTGTCTGCAGCGCCTCGGCCGGCGCGGCCTCGCATCGGCCTGCATCGAGGGTATCCTCGCCAGCGCAGCGCCGTACGCCGCGGTCATGGACGGCGACCTGCAGCACGACGAGAGCCTGCTGCCGGCGATGCTTCTCAAGATCAAGAGCGAGCGGCTCGACGTCGTTGTCGCCAGCCGCTATGTCGAGGCTGGCAGCCTCGGCGAGTGGCAGCGCTCGCGGGTGATGATCAGCAATCTGGCCGGTCGCCTCGGGCGCCTCGTCGTCAAGGCCGAACTGACCGACCCGATGAGCGGGTTTTTCATGATCAAGCGGGAGGCTTTCGACGCGGCGCTGCGCGGGCTGTCCGGGCAGGGCTTCAAGATCCTGTTGGACCTGTTCGCCTCCTCGCCGCGGCCGCTCGCCTTCGCCGAGCTGCCGCTCAATTTCCGCCAGCGCCTCCATGGCGAGAGCAAGCTCGACGCGATGGTGGCCTGGGAATACCTCGTGCTGCTGCTCGAGAAGCTGGTCGGGCCGGCGGTGCCGGTGCGCTTTCTGCTATTCTCAATCATCGGCGCACTCGGCGTCGGCACCCATCTCTTTACGCTGTGGTTTGCGACGCACGTGCTCCTCACCGGCTTTGCGCTCGCCCAATCAGCCGCGACGCTGGTCGCGATGACCGGCAATTTCCTGCTCAACAACCTGTTCACCTATCGCGACCGCCGGCTGCGCGGCCGCCGCCTCGTGACCGGGCTCATATCGTTTTACGCGGTGTGCGGCGCCGGTGCCGCCGCCAATGTCGGGATCGCCTCCCATCTGGTCGTTGACCATCATTCCTGGTGGCTGGCGGGGCTGGCCGGCGCGGCGGTCTCGGTGGTGTGGAACTATGCGATGTCCTCGATCTTCACCTGGTCGCCGCGCCCGGCCACCCAGCCCGCCGCGGCGGCGCCGCAAGCCCGGCGCCGCGACGACGTCGCGTTGCCGCTGTGAACTCCAAGCCCGCGCCCCACCGCTATCGACAAGCCGCCAGGGCTTTGTTATAGACCGCGCCTCCCCGCCGGGGGGTGCATAGCTCAGTTGGTAGAGCAGCTGACTCTTAATCAGCGGGTCGCAGGTTCGAGTCCTGCTGCACCCACCAAAAATCAAAGACTTAGAGGAGATCACAGAGAACGGACACCGCATATGTCCGGCTGATGTCCGAAATCCGGGCGCGACATCGCGCATTTAAGAAACCCAGCGGATGTCCCTCGATGGCTGATATCGAAACCGTCGCGATGCGCCTGTGTCAGCTTGACCGCGCGGCGAAGCAAGCATGTCGCCCTGCCTCGATGAGGTTGAGCGCGAGTCGCTTGATCGCACGATGCCTGCGGCCCGGCTGCCGTCGCCGCCCGGCGCCAATAGTGCCACCGTAAGCCGGAGCGCGCTCCGCTCCTCGAGCTGCCGGACGGTGTACCGCTCAGCGCCTCCGGCGCCTGTGGACGCGCGGAAGCCCGGGAGGCTCCCGCAAGGCCGTCGACGGGCGAACCGCCCCACAGCGCCTCAGCGCCACAGCGCCGCCGGCGGTTGACGGCGGTTTAAGGGAGAGCCGGCCTCGCCCGTGCAGGACGGGGAGCACTTGGGCCAGGTCGCCACCGGAACCGCCACGTCGATATCGCGCCGGCCTTGACGAGCAGCGCCGCGATCCACGACCGAACGGTAAAAGCATCAATCCCCGATAACGGGCGGGGCGCCTCGTTAATCCTCGCCCGAGGCAAGAGCTAATTCGGCGTCGGCGGCTTGCCGCTCCTCCTCCTCGGCCGCGTCGACAAGCCATCGCTTGATCGCCGCTTTTGTCGCTTGCTCCGCCAGTTCGCGAAGGTGGACGGCTCGCAACTCATGGTAGCGCGCGGCATCCTTTGGGTGCATCGTCGTCAACGCGTTCCCTCCCGACAGGGATATCTATAGCTCACGATGCCCGAGCATTCGGTTCCGCCTACCCTGCCGATCGACCTCGACGATGACGAGCGGGTCGCCCTGGCCGAGCTGCTGTCGGATACGATCGAACGCGACCGCTTCCCGCTGTCGCCGCGCATCCGGCGGCTGAAGGCGATCCTCGATAAGCTCGACGCGCCGCGGGCGATGGCCGAGCCCTACCCGCCGTTGAAGCGGCCGGGCGAGGCGAGCTTGGTGCTGGCGAGAAAACGGAGGCGATAAAAGCGCCATGCGGTCAGACAGAACATTTCCCGTGCCTTGCCCAAATTGCGATGGGTCAATTTCGGTTTCCGAGCGAGATTTCCGATCGATCCGGAAAAGGCCGGAACTATTGCAGGAATGCCCACACTGCTGCGTCGTCGTGAACGTGCGCGAGGCTGCGCAGATTGCAGCACAGATCGCGGCTCGCAAAATCGTCGGGGAGCGTGAGGGTGAGTTAGACGCGAAAGTCCGCGGCGATAATCAGGCAAACAGCACGATGAGCTTCGACCCGCAGATACCAGGATGTTTCAGTCCTAGTCTGTTCTTTGCATCACATCCGCTTGACGAAGCGCGTGCCTTTCAGTGGCTGATTTCTCTTCGGGATCGCGGTATTGGATGGCAAGAAGCACAAGGACAGATTCGTAACTTTCTTCTTTCTAAAATCTCAGACCCCGGCCATATCAATCTCCAACTTACAAAAGCCTCAAGATACCTGAAACCGTGGTTGCTCGATTAAAATTGCATTTGCCACTTTAGAAGCCGCGCCCCCACGCGGGCATAGTCGGCCGCCAGTTCGGCCACATCGCCCGCAAGATGCGCGTCAGCCGGTGCATGCGGACCTGTCCGGGCAGCCCGGCGCACGCGGCGCACTGGGGCGCGAGTATCGCCCGTCCAGGCTGGCGCCCATCCGGCATCGTCAACGTGTTGCCGCCTGCCGCCGGCGCGCCGCACAGGAAACACTCAGGATCGCCCGGCCAGAGCGCCGCCAATTCCTCGAGGGCGGCCGCCTCGCCGCGGCCTGCCGCGCGGTGCAGCCGGATCGCGGCGTCGACCGGTATTGAAACCAGGTCACTCATCGCCGCGCGGCCTGTCGGCACCGCCTCATCGCTTCTCGCTCAAAAGAAACTCGGGGACCGGCTTGCCGGCCTTCACGTCCTCGCCAATGGCCCGGATTGCTTCGTGGTAGCTGCCGAGCGCGTCGGCATCGGCGTCAAATGGCCGCTCCGGCGGCACCCGGATCGCCGCGTCGCATCGAATAGACCATGTAACCGGCCGGCCAAAAGTCTCCCGCTCGACGACGCGGGCGTGTCCGTCAACAACGCGCGTCACCGTGCCGATCACGCGGGCGTTGATCTGCACGCGGTCGCCAGGACGCAGCGGCGGCGCAGGCTCAGCCATCAACGAATGTCCGCGCCAGCGCCGTCGCGCCGTCCGCGGCTATGGCGCCGATCCATGCTCCGGTACCTGGCACGGGGATCGCGAAATCGCCGCCGGCGCGGATAGCCGCCGGGCAGCCGCAGGCGAGCGGGAGAAGGTCGCGCAACACCGCGTCGTCGGTGCGATCGGCACCCCTCTCGAACCTTCTGGCCAGCCCGTGCAGTCCCACCGCGGCCAATAGCCGAGTCGTCTCGACGAACTCCGGCGGCGCGATGGCGACCGTCCGAAGCATCACCGCGAAGGCAGGTTCTTCCTCACTCCAGCCGGCGGCAACGATCCCGGCCGGTGCGACCCGCAGCTCAACGATTTGCAGCTTGCCGAAGTCGAATTTCGCCACTAAGCGCAATCGACCGAATGCCGGCAGCGCACGCCAGCGTCGCGCTAGCCGGCGCAAGTGGTCATGCCGCGGCATCGGCGTGAACCCGGCAACCGGACGAAATGGCTGCAGCAGCGCCTCGGCCTCGGCGTCGGCTGACGCGTTCACCGCGGCGATCCGGTCACGCAGCACCCTGGCCCGGCCGATCCATTCGACCGGAACCCGGGCGCCTGGCGCAAACCGATCAGGCCGCGGCGGGCGGCTCGGCGTCGCGATCGCGGGGGAGGCCGACATCGGGATCAATGAGAAGCTGGGCGACCGCACCCTGCCACTCTGCGACGGCAGGCAGCTTGGCGACGTGGTAGTCATCGACCAGAAAAACCGCGTCCGACGCCGCGTGTGCGGGCGGCACGCCGAGCACGCCGATCGCGCGACAACACCGCTCCAATTCGGCGTGCCGGCGCTTGGCCTCGTCGAGTTCGGCGAAGAGCGCGCGGACGGCCGGGTCCGATCGCAGCACGGCGCCGCGCGCGGCCTTCAGCTCGATCTCGGCGTCGGCGATCGACCGGCGCGCAGCGCCCTCGCGCTCGGTGAGGATCGCGCGAACCGCCCGGGCTTGCTCGAGTTCGGCCGCGGCCGCGCGCAACGACCGCTCGATCTCGGCCACTGGCGAGGGGCCGGTACTCTCTTCGCCGAGCAGCGCATCGACCAAGCGCTCGGGCTCAGCCGCCTTGGCAGTAACGAGCTCGGCCTGCAGTTCGTCGAGCCGCACCTCGATCTTGCCCACCCGTTGCGCCCGCTCGCGTGCCTCGGCGATCCGATTAAGTTCCCGCCGTGCCTCGGCCAGCCGCTCGATCGCCGCGGCCAATGCTTCACGCTCGGGCGAGCGCTGCGGAGCGTGCTCCGCTGGCGCGTTTGCCGTTGTCGGGCGCAGCGGTTCGACCTTGCCCGGCATCTATGCCGCGCCTAACCGGCGGGCGCCGGGAAAGCGGCGGTAAAAATCCGCGTCGCCGGCGGCATCGAGCGCCAAGCGCCGACTATCTGAGGCATGGCGGCGAGCTTCGACGCGGCGATCCTCGATCGGGGTCGTGATCGGGTCCATCTCGCCACCGGGGCGCGGCCGGCCAGGGAACGGCGGCGGCTCGTCATAGCCGCGGCGCCGGCGATCGTCAGCCCGGCGGCGCTGGTCCTCGGTGTCCGTGAAGGCTTGCATCACCTGGTGCAATTCGTGAAATAGCTCAGCCGCCCGATCTTCGGGCAAGGAGTCGGTGAGACGCTCGATGTCATCGCACAAGGTGCGGACGCTGTTGGGGTCAAACTGATCGCGCGCCCATCGCCTCGGCCTCGGCATTGTGTCATATGCCGCAACCGGGTTCGGGCGGGATGACGGCGGCCAGTCCGCGGGAAGGAAGAGCCCCGCATGATTGGTCCCCCGCGGCGAAGGCATTGGTATTCTGTGCATGGTGAAGTCCTCCTACCTGGTTGCCGCCTCGCGCTGCCGGCGCGCGGTGTGAACTGGATCGATTGCCGCATGCAGCAAGCTTTCGGCCTCGGCATAATCGTCTGCCGAAAGTCGTTGCTGAAGAAACGTCAGAAATTCGTCCAGCCGCCCCAGGTGCATGCCCTGGCTTGGCGCGGTCGCAGCGATGCGAAGTTGCGACATTGTGCTCCCTCATCCAAAATAGACGCGACCATCAGCCCGCGAATACAAAGACCGTGGCGGGCGCGGCCGCGAAAACCGCGCCAGAACTTCGGGGGTGATTTTCATTGGCCGGCGCTTTCCAGCCGCCAGCACGAGCGCCCCCAGCGCGGCGTTGGCGATGTCATCGTGCGCGGACGGGCCGTGATCGATGCTGTCGCGGCCTCCGCGTGCCGTGCGCCGTTCCAAGCCGCAGATTTGTGAAATCAACCGAGCGTTGTCGAGCAATTCGACCTTACCGCTGTTCAACAAGGGCAGCGCTTCTTGATAAATGGCGCTCTTTGACTTATCGCTCGCGATATACTCGATCGCGTGTTTGCGAAATTGTTCTCGGGGCCATTCGCCAGCGTAATGATCTCCGGTGACGCGATGGGCGCCGTAGTCTTTGAGAACTTCCGCAAACTCGGCGACAACCGCCTCCGGGCTGAAGGGTGGCCGGATCTCGCGGATGCAATCGAGCACGGCCAGGCCGGTCTTGTCGCGGTGAGAGACACCCAGCGTCATCGCATCCTGCGAGCCGCCGCTCGGGTCGACAAAGGCGGTGTAGGCGGTGCCGGTGACGCGCGGCAGCTCGAATCGGCCCTCAGCGACAACGGCCTCGACAGCTTCCCGATCAATGAACGCGGCGATGTCCTGACGAAATTCGGCGCCATACTCGGCCGCCGCTTTTTGGGGATCTTCCTCGTAGGCGCGCGCGATCTCATCCGCCGGCGCGAGGCGGTTCATCATTAGCGTCGGCGCCTTCCAGAACAGCACCGGGCTCGGCTTGCCGTAGTGGCGGCGGAAGGCATCCCACAACGGCCCGGTGCGACGATATGGCGAGCTGCCGGCCAACAACATCCCGCGTCCGCCGAACTGCAGCATGCCAGGTCGCACCGCGGCGAGAATCTCCTCGGCGGGGTTTGCGCTCGATTCGCCGTCAAACCAATATGCCAATTCATCGGCTAGCAATGCTGCCACGGCGAAGCCGCGCAAGCCTCGGAAGCTTGCCGCGGCCACCCGCACGATCACCCGATTGGCCAGGGTGAGGCTGTCGGCCGTCTCGCCGATTACCAGATCGTGCAGCACCGGATGGTGGAGCAACAGCGAGGCCAGGTAACCGTGGCAGATTGTGGCCTGTGTTGTGTCTTTTGCAATGATGAGAATGTGCGCGTTCTCGCCCGGGTCGAGATATCCTCGCCAATCCTCGAATGCCGCGAGCCAGGCCGCGACCAGGGCCATGACCCTGGTTTTGCCGCCCCGGCGCCCAACGTCCGCGAACGCCTCTTGCGCCCGACCCGAAGGCGGATCGCTCCGACCCGTGCACTCGCAATACAGGTCAAGATCGGCCTCGCTCATCGGCAGTCCAAAGAGCGCGCGCAGGAACGACCGCCAGGGCGACCAATCGCCGCGAGCGAACCACGGTCCCCACCAGTCCGGCGCTGTCATCGCGTCGATGATGTTCGCCGGCAGTTTGGTCATGCCGCGCGGCCCGCCAGGATATCGGCGGTGGTGCGGCCGGCCGTCGCCGCGGCCAAATTCTCGGCAGCGCTCGGCGGCTTTGCGGCGGCCGCTTTCATGCCGAGCGCGCGCAAAGCCAACCGCACAGTGTTGCGCAGCGCGTGCGCCACCCGCGCGTCGTGGTTGCTCACGGTCCCGGCGGCCATCTCGGCGTCGAGCAGTTCAAGGCGGAGGATGTCGATCGCAGTGCGCGCGATCAAATATTTCTGAGCGGCGCTCACCCGATCCGAACCGCCAACATGGTCGGTGAGCTCCCGGTTGATTTGGCGCAGGCGCCTGGCTTCGCGGGTGCGCCCGTCGAGTTTCGCCAGCCTATGCGGCCTAGATGCGCCACCTATATTCCGGCCTTTCTGAACCGCACTTTTGATCGTCTTCATGCCGAAATGACGGACACAAGGCGGACACAACGTCAAGACCATTGGCCTAAATCAGCATATATACTGAGACTTTCCGCCATAACACCGTCGATAATTAATCAGAGGATTCGCGAATCTTCGCCCGCATTCGGCTGCGCCGAACATGACGGAACCACAAAATGCGCCGATAGGGATCGATGTCTTGTCGTCAGTCTGCAATTTCGGGCGGACATGTCGGCTGCGATCCTCCCGGTCATGGTGGGGACAGGGGACAACGGACAAACCCTTATAGGGTTTTGTCCGATGTCCCCCTCGCTGGCCTGGGGACATGTCCCCCGGTTGTCCCCGTCATGTCCCCTTGTCCCCATCGGGTGCAGCAATCCAAACCTTGTCGTCCCAAATGCCGATAAATCCGTCACTTCGGAGCCGATCGCGGGCGCGGCCGAACGCTTTCTTGAAGGCGTCGGGGGTGTCCCCGGCGGCGAGTCCGCCGATTTCGCAATAGCGGCGCCATGCTGTCATAGGGACAATCGGCCGGCCGGCGGGGAAATGCACCGCGTCGGGTGGCGCGCCGCCGGCTTCGGCAATGGCGTTTTGCAGCAGCTTGAGGGCGGTGCCGGCTTGCCCGGATGGCGCGGAACGGCGCTTCGGTGTCTCGCCTGCGATCGGCTCGACGACGCAACTCGTCACGGCGTCGCCGTCCTGATCCCGACCGAGTTCAACCGGCAGCAGCCGGAACGCTATTTCGCCGCCCGCAATCCCGTCTCGTTGCTTTGTGACCGTCGCGGTCGCGATGCTGGTCTTGTCGTCCTTCGCGACCGTGATCTCGGTGTCGACGGCGCAGTACAACAATGAATGACCACGGCTCCCGCGCGCGGTGTCTTTGCCCAAATGGTGAACCGCAGACATGTGGCAGCACAGATCATCGCGGAGCCGATCGAGTGATCGAACAAGCGCGCCCATATCGTCCGGCCCATTTTCGTTGCCGCCGGCGAGCACCCGCGACACCGTGTCGATGATGACGAGTGCCGGCAGCGCGAACCCAGCTTTACCAACGGCTGTGATCAAGCGGTCCACGTCGCCCACTTCGGGGTGGCAAAGGTCAACCGGCGAGATCACCGCTGCGAACGGGAGATCCCGGTCCTCAAACCCATGATGGTCACGCCAGGCGGCAACTCGGTTCTCTATGCTGCGACCCGCCTCAGCGGCGACGTAGATCACCGGCCCCGCTGTCACCCGGCGGCCGAACCAGGAGAGCCCGGCCGCGACGTGCAATGCCAAATCCAGAGCCAGAAATGTTTTGCCGCTGCCGGATTCGCCGATGATGAGGCTGGTCTGCGCACGGTCGAGCAATCCTTTGACCAGCGGCGTTCCGTCGAGCTGCGCACGCATGTCGCCGAAGTGAACGAGCTGCAGCGGGCTTTCCTTCTGGCCGGCGCCGTTGTGGCGGGCCTTGATGTCGTCATACCCGCGCAAATCGGTCACGCGACGCGCTCCGGCTGACGGGGCCGGGCCAGCCCATCGGCGAAGGCCAACCGAACCGCCTTATCGAGATCGTCGCGGCGCCACGGCCGGCGCGGGTCATGGCTGCGCATTTGCTGCGCGGCCCATCGCAGCGATTCAACCGCAAGCCCGGCCGGGATCACGCCGCCGGCGACAAGCCGGGCGATGCTGTAGGTTTCCGTGTTGAGTGTCTTCCGCTGCTGCCCATCGGGCGCGGTGATGATCGCTTTTACCGCGCCGTCGAGCGCCGCCTCGGCGTATCGGCCGAGCGGCTGGCTCATTACCGGCGCGGGGGCGATCGGCGGCGCCGCGGGTTCGGGAATGACCATCCACTCGGGCATGGGCGCGAGCGGCGTCTCGGGGCCAAGGTGCGGATCCCACCATCGGCCCGGCCCCGGTGGCAACAGCAGCGAGCCGCCGTCGCCGCGGATATCGAGGTAGGTTCCGAGCCGCCCGGCGACGGTCTTGACGAAATGTCCCGGCCAGCGGAACAGAACGGCGCAGCCGCCCTGCGGCGTGTAAGCGGTCGGACTTGCCGGGTGCGTCGCAACGCCCATCATCTCGAGCGTGTCAAACCCGCTCCCGGCCGGGCGAAGATCGATGTCGAGCGCGACGATGCCCGAACGCTCGCCGGTAGCGATCGACGGCACCGCGTCCGGCCACCGGCGCCACCATTCCGCGATGATGCTGCGGTCGTTGGTCGCATCGTTGTGGCCGTGCTCGGTAAGCGGATATTTGCGACTACCGCTCGTTGCCCAAGGCGCGACGGGCCATCCCCGATCGGCGAATGACAGGGCCGCGCCGAGCGCGCCGATCATCGTGACGACACCCGATGCAGCGGTCTCGGGGGCATTCGTTTTCCGCCCACCGCTGGCACCGCGGCGGGGTCCAGCGCAACGTAGCGGGCAACGAGCGCCTCGATCTCGGTGCGCAGCAGCCGGGCCGCCCCCAACTCGGCCAGCAGCTCATAGATCGACCGCGGGCCGAGCAAATGAAGTCGCTCGACGTCGCGTCGGAAACGTGCATCGCGCAAGTCGATCGCGGCGCCCGCCAAGCGTCGGCACGGATCGGCGCTGCTCACGCGCGGCCTCGCGCCACCGCGAGCGCCACATCGTCAAACGGATGTGCCGCGACACGGAGCTGACCGTCTACGCGATCAAACTGCCACGCGCACCCTGTTGGCGGCCGAAGTCGTGCTGCGAGAAGGTGACGCGCGAGCCAATCATCGCTGCGATTGTCTGCCGCTGGCGTGCAATCCGGCTTTTTGCTATGAGGACCGCGCTGCTGCCCAGCGGCAAGATCCTCGGCCTCGGCTGCGCCGTCCCGCGCGCCGGGGCCGTCTGGTATCGGCATGGCTCACGCCGCGCGCCGGCGCGGTGACGGAAGCTCGACTTTCTTTTGCTGGCTCGCCACCCATTCCGGCCCCGCCGCTGGCGTGTAACTGATAGCACGACCGGTTTGGGTGACTGCGGGGCCGTAACCGCGCGCGCGCCAGCGGCGGAGAGTGCGAACCGAGATGCCGATTTGCGCCGCCTGCTGTTCCTCTGAAAGATTTCCGACCGGGATCGCCATCGTTTGGCCCTCCAAGTGAGGTGAGTGACCGCGATGTGATAAGTGCTGGCCGCCGGCGCGCGAACAGGGAAAACGCGATTGGCTTGGAAACTCCCTACACAACTACTTGGTATTATTCATTAAAAACTTAGCGGCACTGGATGCGGCGGTTTGCTCTCCGGTAAGCATTGGGACGACACGGGCGAAAAATCGCCCCGCGGGTCCGCCATGACTGCTCAGTCCAACTTCTTTGTCGACGCTCGCCAACGCTTTGAGCAGCGCCCCGCGGATGGTGGTCGCGTAGGCTTGCCACCGCTCGGCGTCGTTCCGATGCTCTTCCAGCGCGCTCGACGCTCGCATTCGCCGCGTCAGCCACCGCATCCGATCAATTTCGGCGAGGCGATCCCGCAGAACCGAAGCCGACAGCTCGGCAGTGCTGTCCCGCTCCGCGGCTTGTTCGGCGGCCGCCAGAAATTTTCCCTCTTCCTTTTCGATGGCGTCGAGCATCACGGCAATTTCAGCGAGTTGCTGCTTCACCTTGCCTTTCATGGAGTTGGCCGGCTTGACCGACTGGTCAACTCGGCATTTCTCGCGAATTGCCTCCAGCAACCCGGCAAGTTCGGCTTCAGCTTTTGGCTTCAAATGAACCGACCGGGGAATTACCCGGCAGTGCCAAAGTAATTCCCGGACCGTCTCGACTGATATCGCTTTGTCATTGCCGCCTACTGTGGCGGGCCGCTTTCGCCTCACCGTCCGCGCCCGCGCTCGATCGGGACTATCTCCCCGCCGCCGTCGCCCTTGCCGGTGACGATGGCCCCGACGCGTTCGGTGGCAGCTCGAAGCGGATCGTCGAAAAGGTGAGCGTAGCGAGCCGTCGTCAGCGGCTGAGTGTGGCCGAGCAAGGCGCCGATCACGGGTAGGCTGAGGCCGGCGCTGGCGAGCACGCTGGCGTATGTGTGGCGCAAATCGTGTATGCGGACGCCGCGCAGGTCTGCGGCCGCGCATAGTGCCGCCCAGGATTTTTTGATCTCGGTCATCGGTCCATCACCGGGCGCCCGCGCCGGGAACACGTATGGCGACGGCTCGCGCCTCTTTTCGTTGGCGCGGTGCTCGGCCGCGGCCTTGATTTCAGCAAGTAGTTGCCGGGCCGGCGCCGACAACGGCACGCGATGCTCGCGCTTCTGCTTTGTGTGACTGCTAGGCTTCGTCCAGATCCCGGCCTCGAGATCGAATTGATCCCATGCCGCGCCAAGCACTTCGCCGCGACGGGCCCCAGTGAGCAGCAGCAGCCGCACCGCATTCGCTGCAGCTTGATTGGCGTGCGCCGCCAGCGCCTCGGTCAGCCGGCGCAGCTCGTCACCGGTGAGGTAGCGATAGCGCCGTTCCTCGGGATTGCGCTCGACACCCTTCGCCGGGTTGTCGGTGCGCATTTCCCAGCGGATCGCGAGCGAGAACATCTTTGACAGCAGCGCGAGGAGACGATTCGCCCCGTAGGGGCCGCGCGCTTCGCTGACCCGCCGATGCAGGCGGTCGACATCAGCGAAGGTGATAGAGGCCACTTTGCGGCTGCCGAGCTCAGGGCGGATGATGCGCCGGATCATCGACTCGTCGTCCGCGGCAGTGCGTTTCTTGACGGCGTGTTCGGCGAGATAGCGGTCGCAGAGATCGCCGATCGTCGCAGCGTCGCGCTCAGCCTCGCGGGCGCCGAGCGGATCAACCCCGCGGTCGATCTCCCTCCGCAGCCGCTTTGCCTCATCGCGAGCGGCCGCAACGGACCAGGCCGGATATGCGCCGATGGTCAGTCGTCGCTCGCGGCCGGCCACCGTGTAGTTGACGATGAACGATTTCGCGCCAGCAGCCGTGATCCGCACGCCGAAACCGCGCACCGCGTCCTGGCCGGCCTCATAGGTAATTTTGTTGCCGCGTGACGGAGCAGACAGCGAGCGGACCATCGTGTCCGACAGCCTGCCGTCACCCGCTGATTTTGCGGTTTTGTGTGATTTTTCGATCAAGCCCTTATTTTCATTCGTGTCCGACATTGCAGCCTCGCCGTGACCAAATCGGGAACTGTGTCCGCCCGATGTCCGGCCACATATATGCGCGCGGTGTCCAAAGATGGCAACGAAAATCACCGGATCGTCATGGAATGTCCGCTGTTCCCCTAGATTATCGGCGCACCCATTGGCATTGTCGTGTCCGATCAACGCACTAGATTTTGTGCTTTTCTGCGACTCTTAATCAGCGGGTCGCAGGTTCGAGTCCTGCTGCACCCACCAACAAGACTACCGAGTTGCAAGTGGGGTCTCTTCGCCTTGGCTCAGATCCGGGGCACGAACCGCTAGGGCGTGCGCCTGGACGCGCCGATCCGCTTGAGGAGGCTGAGCACCACCAGGACCGCGCCGCCGCTTGCGAGGGCAAGGGCAACATCATCCGGGTGGAGCGGTCCAAAGTGGAAGAGATCGCGGGCCGGCCGGAACGAAACGATCGCGATCAAGATGCCGGCGGTCGTGCCGCTAACCCACCAGAGCGCCGGGTTGGTGCGCCGAAGGCTCACCCACAAGCCCGCGACCTGCGAACGGTTAATCAGCACCAGCCCGAGGTTGGTCGCAACCAGTGCCGCAAAGACCAGCGCGCGTGCGTCCTGCTCCGGAAAGCCCTGGCGCAAGACGATGACGAACAACCCCGCGACGAAAGCCAGAACGACGCCACCTTGCGCCAGGCTCCAGGCAATATGGCCGGCGGTGAAGAGAGGCTGCCCGGGATCGCGCGGTGGACGCCGCATGATCTCGCGCTCCTCGCCCTCGGCCTCGAAGACGATCGAGCACATCGGGTCGATGACCAGTTCGAGGAAGGCGATGTGCAAAGGCCAGAAGATCAGCGGCAAGCCAAATACCAGCGGGATCACGGCGAGGCCCGCGATCGGCACGTGGACCGCCAGGATATAGGCCATGGCCTTGCGCAGATTGTCGTAGATCCGGCGGCCGAGGCGAACCGCGCCGACGATCGAGGCAAAATCGTCGTCGAGCAGGACGAGCGATGACGCCTCGCGCGCAACATCGGTGCCACGGCCGCCCATGGCGATGCCGATATGCGCAGCCTTTAGCGACGACGCGTCGTTGACGCCATCGCCGGTCATCGCGACAACTTCGCCATTGGCCTTAAGGGCCTGGACGATGCGCAATTTCTGCTCGGGCATCGTGCGGGCGAAGATCGTCGCGGTGCGGACGCGCTCGGCCAGCGTTGCGTCGCTCATTCCTTCGAGTTCGGCGCCGGTAACGACCGCGGTAGCCTCCAGGCCGGCCTGCGCGGCGATGGCGCGAGCGGTCTGCGGGTAGTCTCCGGTAATCATGACCACCCGGATCCCGGCCGAGCGGCACTCCTGAACGGCTGCCGGGACTGTCGGGCGCAGCGGATCGGTCAATCCCACCAGACCGAGAAATTTGAACGGTAAGGCGCGCGGTGACTGCGGCCGGGCCGCACCCGCCGGCAGCGCCGCCCGCGCGACACCGAGAACGCGCATGCCGGCGCCCGCCATGTCATCGACCGCCCGGCCGAGGCGGTCGCGGTCTTCGCCCGATAGGCCGCAAAGCGCGGCGATAGCCTCCGGCGCGCCCTTGGCCGCGGCGAGCAGCTCGGCGCGGTCCAGCCCTTTCCACACGTTGGTCACGGCTAGAAGATCAGGGCGCAGGCCGTATTCCCATTGGAGTGTCAGGCCGTGATGCGATTCGAGCTCGGACAAGGTCGCTTCCCTGCCGAGCGTGTAGAACGCCTTCTCCATTGGATCGAACGGTTCACGCGGGCTGGCGAGAATGCCGTGCCAGACCAGGTCGGCAATTTCGCCCGACAAAGGCTTGCCGGCGTCCTTGCGCCATAACGCGGCCCCGGCGCGCAGTTCGACGATTGTCATTCGGTTCTGGGTCAGCGTGCCGGTCTTGTCCGTGCACAGCACGGTTGCAGCACCGAGTGTCTCGATCGCCGACACCCGCCGGGTCAGGACCCTGGCGCGCGACATCCGCCACGCACCCATGACCATGAACACGGTGAGCACGAGCGGAAACTCCTCCGGCAGCATCGACATGCCGAGCGCAATGCCATTCAGCACCGCATCGAGCCAACCGCCACGCAGCAGCCCATAAAGCAGCACCGCGACGGCGCTGAGACTGAGGCTTACCGCTGCGAAACGGCGCACCAGGCGGGCAGTCTCGGCCTGCAGCCGTGGTGGCTCGGTCTCGATCCGGGTGATGGCCACACCGATCTTGCCGATTTCGCTGCGTGGGCCGGTCGCGGTCGCCTCCGCGCGGCCGTGACCGCGAACGACCAGAGTTCCCCAATAGACGTAAGGCAGATCGTCTCCGCCCGGCCGGCTCGATGGCGCCCCGGGCGAGGCCAGCTTGCGCACTGGCGCCGACTCGCCGGTGAGCAGCGACTCGTCGGTCATCAAGTCGGACGCCTCGAGCACCGTCGCATCGGCCGGAACCCGGTCCCCCTCGGCGATGACGATCAGGTCGCCTCGGACAACCTCGGTGCCCGCGATGCGCGTCTCGGCGCCGTCGCGGATGACCAGCGCGCGCGGACTGGTCAGATCACGCAGGCTTTCGAGTACCCGCTCGGTGCGGGCTTCCTGAACCACCGCGATGCCGACCGAGGTGCAGGCGAACAGGGAGAGGATGACCGCTTCCTTGAGGTCTCCGAGCAGCAAGTAAACGGCTCCCGCACCAAGCAGCAGCGCGAACATCGGTTCACGCAGAATTTCGCTGATGATGCCGATCAGGTTGCGGCTTTCCGGCCGCGGCAGGAGATTGGGGCCTTCGGCGGCAAGGCGCTCGGCCACCTCTCGCGCCGTCAGCCCGCGCCGAGAGCTGCCGTCTTGCGCGTCATCGTTTGACGTCACCGGATGGAGCCGAGCAGGAGATTGAACCGTCCATCCAATCGGGCCGGCGGCCTTTCGACGTCGCATCGCGTCCCCGCCGCGGCGGTCGGACCGCTAACTAAATAGCTCAATCAGCCTGTCGCACGATACGCTCGGGGAGCGCATCTGGGCAGCGATCGTTAGCCGCTTGCTCGCGAAAATGCTCGAACTACAAGGAGGCGCCGCGGCGCTCAACTGCGGCCCGCAGGGTCGAATCAGAAATGCATTTCAAGGCTGGCAGACGGCGCATCGGGCGCCGAGCGAGCGGACACTGTCGCACAGCCCTCGTGCTGCGTGCAGCGAATTGGACGAAGCCTCGCGGCGATCGGGCGGCAAAGCGGAGAGCAGGCGGTTGTGACCGTGCTTTTGCCGCCGTGGTGCGGCCCCGAAATATGTACGAGATTGTCGTCGGAATCCTGCGGGAGGCTAATATAAGGGCTGGCTGGGACCTCGCTGATGGACTTGGAGGCCAGGAGCGAGCCTTCCGGCCGCCCACTTTCGCCGCCGCCAGCAAGGTGCAGTAGGCAACCGATCGGATGCGTGCCCAACAACCCGCGCGACAATCGCGGCAGCGATCGCGACCATCAGAAAGCCCACGGCGTGGCCGAAGGTCGAATGACAAGGGCGTGATTATAACATGAGCGCGTGGATTAACGCCCCGGCGTCACGGACGGCGGCTCGGTAGGCGAGGCACTTGCCCGACGCAGCCGCAGCACCCGCTCATCGCCCGCGAGAGACAAAACGAGTCGGTCGTGCTCGATCCGGGCAACCGTCCAGCCATCGAGCGTCGCGCCGGCGACGACCTCGAAGCGGCGGGCGCCGTCGGCGACGAGGGCGCGCCGGTCGCCGCCGGCGCTGACGACGCCGAGCAGCTGGTAGCGCCCAGCGACACTGCCGGCGCCGGGCGAAATTGGCTCGGCCGGAGAGGGCCGGCGGGTAGTCGAAAACAACGGCCGCTCGAAGACCGCCGCAAACATTCGCAGCGGCGGCAGCGGGCTGATCTGCAGTGTCGCAGGCCGCGCCTCGGCAGCGGCTGCCAAGCCCGCCGGCGCGGATATCGGCGCCAGCCATGGGTAAGCCGCCAGCACTAGCAGCAGCAGCGTCGCACCGGCGAACGTGGGATGCAGCAGCAACCACGGCGGCAGCGTCAGCTTCATCGCGCGGCGCTCGCCGCGAAGCTCGACATATCCAGCTGGAAATCAAGCGCCTTGGTCGCCGTGCCCGGGAGGGCGGGATGCGCCTGCACCTGCAGGTTGTCGACGTACATTAGCGGCCGCGCCGCCTCGATCGCGAATAGGAAACGGGCGAGGCCGCCCGTGTCGCCGGCGGCGCTGGTCCGCACGCCGATCCGCTCGGCACCGGATAGGGTATCGCGGCGCAGCACTTGCAAGCTGCGGATCTCGACCTGGCTGGCGCTCGCTGCCTTCTTGACGCTCTCCTGCAACAGCGCGACCGCCTGCGCCTCAGGGACAGGCGGCAACGTCAACCCCGCCACACCCGGACTGGTTGCCGCCATAGCGGCAGCGGGGGGCAGGCTGGCGAGCGCCCGATAGCGTTGCAGCAACCGGGCCTGTTGCACGAGCTGTTCGGAGCTGCTGCCGATCAGGCCAAAATAGGCGCTCACCGGCCCGGCCCACAATGCCAGCACGGCGAGCGCCAGCAGCCCCAGCGCCAGGCTGCGCCCACCGAGCGGGCCTCCGGCGATCATCGCTCCGCCGCCTTGAGCGTGGCGCCAAACTCGAAGTGTTCAAGGCCTGTCGCCGCATCGCGCGCAACGGGCGAACGGAAGACGACGCTGCCGAAATGCGGGTCCCGCCCGAGCGCCAGGGCAATTGCCGCCGCCGAGGGGCTCAGCCCCTGCAGCACGACTTCGCGACCGCTGATCGACAGTGAGGTCAGCCACGAACCGTCCGGCACCACTCGGCTCAGCACGTCGAGAACCGCGATCAGCGGCGGGCGTTCGGCGAGGAGCTGGGCGATTGCCGCTGCCTGACCGCGCGCGCGCTGCCGCTCGGTACGGGCGCGCAGCGCCGCCTCGGCGGTCGGTTTCAGCGCCGCGACCTCGCGCTCCATCGCGGCGAGGCGAACCTGCTGCGCCAGCGGCCACGAAACCGCGGCTATCAGGGCCATCATTGCCACCCCGGCAGCAAGCAGGCGGCTGGTCCGTGCCGTCGATTGCGGCGGATCCGGCGCTTCGCGACCGAGAAAGAGCGGCGCCGTCCCCGGCGCGGCGCGCAGCGCGATTGCGTCGACCCGCAGTCCCGCGGCGGCAAGTTCGCCGGCAATCGAGGCGACGACATCGCGCGGCACCGCGACGATCTCGACCGACACGGACGGTGCCGCTGCGGCCGTGCCGGAACGCCCAATGACGCGGTAGCGGTAAAACACTCGCTCGGCCGGAAACGGGAAATGCCGGGCGATTTCAAACGACAGAATACGGTCCAGCTGGGCGTGCGCCCGGGCTGGCAAATCGATCACCTTACTCAGCAACCGTTCGGGCGGGATCTCGAGGCACAGCGCCGCCGATCGACCAACTGCTATGGTCAATTCCCGCAGCCGCTGCCGGCGGCCTTCATCACCTGCCGACTGCCAATCGATCTTGCCGAGCAGCCGGTGCTTGCGGCGCAAAATCCACTGTTGTTCACCCGCCTCGAGCGTCAGTGCATTACGGTCGAGCGAGCGCACCCAACGCGCGGCGTCGGCAAAGGCCGAACGCAACTCACCGAGCCACCAGGCAAGTGCGCCGCTCGCGTGGCGATGCGCATCTCCCAGCGGATCACTTACGAAGACGCTCATCGGGCTCGACCGCTCCCAGCCGGCACAGCGCCAACGGCCGCACTATTCTATGGCACCCGCCGCAGCGGCGGCGAGACGCGGCCGCGATCGACAGGCGGCGCGCGCGATGCCAAGACTTCGTAGGGATGCGCGGCACGGTCGGTCAGCCGAATCAGCAGGTCGGCGCGATAGCGCCCGCCCGAAACAGTTGTCGCGACCGCCTCTAACGTGAACTCGCGCGCCGGGCTGGTGGTCAGGAACGGGATTGCTGCGGCCAGACCGACGCCGCTCGGCGCCGCGGGGACGTCACGCCACTGCGCGCGGGTCTCGAGGAATGTGTCGACGACCGTCGCGGTCGCGCCGGGGATCGCCAACAGGACCGGCCGTGCGGCGACCAGCGGATCGATTGCCGAAGCGCGCGTCGCCACGGTCACATAATCCGCGACCGCCTCGTAGAGCGCTTCGTCAACGCCCGGCACGTCCGCCAGTTCTTCCGGGACGATGAAACGCTGCCGAGGCCCTCCAGCGGCGGCATCGCGCTCCGGGCAGGCGGGGGCGGCATCGCCGCGCCAATCCAGGATGTTGCAGGCGAGCAGCAGGGCCTCTTCGGGCGGACGGCCGACCGCGACGAGAAGGCCGGATAGAAGCTCGAGCGGCGCCACGTTGAGGTCGATCTTGCCCGCTTCGTCGACGATCGCGATCTCCACCTCGGCCCCACCGTCGCGCCACGGCTCGGGCTTGCCGTCGAAAACCAATTCCCCCGCGGCCCGCCGGCGAAGCAGGCGCGCGATGCCGAGTTGCGTGCCGGCCTCGGCGGCGAGGCGCGCCTGGCCTTCGGCGATCGCATTTTGCGTGGTCCGCAGGTCGGTGCGGGTCGTCATGATCGCGCCGGCCAGCAGCAACGCGATGATCGCGACGCTCCACAGCGCCAGCAGCGTGATGGAGCCGGCTTCGTTTCGCCGCCTGCCGGTGACGCACCCGGGTTCAGCCGGCATCACTCAACCGCAGCACGATCGGTGGCTCCTCGCGGCCGCCAATCCTCTCGACAATGATCCGCACCAGCTGCGGCAGGTAGCTCACCCCCTCCCAATGCCGATGCCAGGCGGGATCGGCACCCGGCGAAACCGCGCCGAAGTAGGCGATGCCGAATGCCCGCACGTCGTTCACCAGCACGCTCTCCTCGCGGCGCGGCATGACGGAGCCCTCCGCCCGCCGGCGGGTCAGGGTCACCGCCGGCTGCGAGCCGACCCGGCCGAGCGCCAGGGTAATCCGATAGAGGCCGGGCCCGCCATCATCGGCGACGCTGAGGAAGGCGACGCTGGTCGGGCGTCCGACAAAAGCAGGTGCGCCGTCGGAGGCCGGCACCGCAACGGCCGTGGCAAGCGCTCGGCCCATCAGCGTTTCGAGGCCGCGACGCTCGTCGAGCCGCTCCGAGCGCTGCGACAGACGGTCCAGCCCGTGTGCCGCCAGCGCGACCCCTTGCAGCATGACCAGGCTGACGAGGCCGGTGAGCGCCAGCGCCACCATGACTTCGACGAGCGTAAAGCCGGCAATCCCGGCACGGCCGGCCGCCAAGGCGACCCGTCCGGTCATGGCGGCGCGGGTCCGAGGCGCAGCGTCGACAGCGTCAGCTGGCGCCGCCGCGTCCCTTCGCTCCACGCGACCGCCACCTCGACCCGATAGAGCCGCAGCGCCGGCAGCGGCTGATCGACGGCGCCCGCCTCGTGCGCCTGCGGATCGTCGTAAGGGGTGATCCGCAGGTGCCAAAGGAAGCGCCCGGCGAAACTCCCGCTGCGGTTGCTCGGCCGCAGCGGTTCGACCGCACCGGCCGTGGCTATTTCCCCGTTGGCGAGCGTCAGTGCCGTCGCGACCTCGGTGCTCGCCTGGGCGCCGAGAAGACCGTTGCCGAAAACCCCGGCGATCGCGCTCAGCGCCAGCCCGGCCACGACCAGCACGACCAGCACCTCGATCAGGGTGAAGCCGCCGGAATTGCCGGCCCTAGGGCTGACCGCGGCCACGTCCGGTCACCGCGTCGACGATGATTTCGCGCCGGCCCTGCGGTCCATCGATCCGGATGCGCCCGCCTGACGAACCGCCCCATGGAAAGAACGACACCCGGCCGGCAATGGTCACCGGCAACCGGGAATCGGCAGCCGCGAGGAGGCGGTCGTATTTGCCGTCGATCCAATAGCCGTTGCCGGCGCTGTCACCGCGAAAGACGCTGACCCGCCCCTGCGCGATAGCCGCGGCGCGGGCCGCGCGCAACGCCGCCCGGATTTCGCTCGTCGACCCGTCGAGCGCGGCGCGCCGCAGCGAATTGCCGAGCCGCGGCATTACCAATCCGACCGAGAGCGCAAGGATCGCCACCACCACAAGCAGCTCGACCAGGGTGAATCCCGCATCGGCCGGGCGGCGCTCAAACCGCAACGTCGTAAACCTCCATCACCGTTCCGAGAATGGCGGCGGCGACCGCACCGATTAATAAACCGAGCAGGACGATCGAAACCGGCGTTACCAGCGCGATCAACTCGAGGCTCGTCGTCTCGAATTCGCGCCGCAACACCTCCCCGGCATTGAGTAGCATCGGCGCGAGCGCACCGGTCTCCTCGCCGATCTGCACGAGTTCCGCCGCCACATCTGGCAGCACACCGCTGGCGCCGAGGGCGGTGGCGACGCTGTCGCCACGCTCGATGCCCTGCTGGGTCACCGCCAGAGCAGCGCGAAAAGCCTCGCTGGCCATCGCGGCGCGGGTCGCGGCGACGGCCCCGGGCAACTGGACGCCGGCGGCGACAAGATTGCCCAACAGGTAAAGCAGCCGCTCCGCCTCAAGCTTCCCGATTAACCCGCCGAGCCAGGGCAACGCCAGCAATCGCCGGTGGCAGGCAAGGCGGAAGGCGGCATCGCGGCCGCGGATGACGATGAAGGCGATCGCCGCGAGACTGAGGATGGCCGCCGGCAGGGCAAGCTCTTGAAACGCCTCGGAGAGCGTTAGCAGCCAGCGCATCGCCAAGGGCGGTTCGCGCTGAAAGCTGGTCAACAACACCTGGAAACGGGGCAGCACAAAGCCGAGCAGAAAGGACACCGAGACGCAGCCCACCACCATGACGCTGACCGGATAGACCAGCGCGTCGAGCAGGGCGCGAGAGGCAGCGCGGCCACGCTCGAGAACCTGCGCCAGGCGGCCGAGGCTGGCGCCGATATCGCCGCGCGCCTCGCCGGCAGCGACAAACATCGCATAATGGCGTGGCAGCGCCGGGTGGCTAGCGCAGGCATCAGACAGGCTCTCGCCGCGGTTGACCGCCGCACGCAGCTCGGCGGCAAGGCGCCGCGCCGCGGTCCGGCCGTGGCCTGTGGCGACCAGCCCCAGACTGCGGTCGAGCGCAACCCCTGCCGAGACCAGGGTGGCCAGCTGCTGGGTGAAGAGGACCAGATCGCGCGAGCAGATGCGATGCCCGCCACCCAGCAAACGCGAGCCAAGCCGGTTGCGCCCCGCCGCCGCGGTGATCTCGACCGGATAGCTGCCGAGCGCCTGCAGCCTGCTGGCCGCCTCGCGCTCGTCGCCGGCGAGGAGCTCGCCTGCAATCTCGCTGCCGGTCGGCCGCAACGCACGATAGTGGAACCGCGGCATTCGTTATGCGCTTCCGGTGACGCGCAGCACTTCGGCGAGCGAGGTCACTCCGGCGGCCGCCTTGGCCAGCCCGTCGCTGTTGAGATCAACCAGCCCGGCCGCCCGGACCCGCGCCGCCAGCGCGGCGGTGTCGGCCTGCGCGGTGATGCCCTGCGCCAGCGCCTCATCGAAAACCAGAAGCTCGGCGATCGCCGTGCGTCCGCGATAGCCGGTGCCGCCGCATGCCTCACAGCCACCCGGCTGGTAGAAGCTCAGATCGCGCCCCGAAAACCCGGCGAATTGCGGATGGTCGCGCAGCGCCGGCGGAGGGGCTTGCGGCTGGCGGCAGGCCGGGCACAGGCGACGCACCAACCGCTGGGCCAGGACGCCCTTCAGCACCGCGGCGACGAGATAGCTTTCGAGCCCCATGTCGAGAAGCCGGATGATCGCGCTGACCGCATCGTTGGTGTGCAACGTCGACAGCAGCAGATGCCCGGTCAGCGCCGCCTGCGAGGCGATGCGCGCCGTTTCGAGATCGCGGATCTCGCCAACCAGCAGAATGTCCGGGTCCTGCCGCAGAACCGAACGCAGCAAGGTTGCGAAATTGAGCCCGATGGCCGGGCGAACCGGGATCTGGTTGACGCCGGGAAGCTGATACTCCACCGGGTCCTCGATCGTCAGGATCTTGCGCTCGCGCTCGTTCAGCAGCTGCAGCGCGGCATAAAGCGTCGAAGTCTTGCCGCTACCGGTTGGGCCGGTAACGAGCAGCATCCCGCTCGGCAGTGCAAGCAGCGCGGCGAGCCCGTCGCGCAAGGCTGGGCCAAAGCCGAGTTCGGCGAGGTCGAGTGGCGCGTGCATGCGATCGAGCAGCCGCAAGACGACGCTTTCGCCATGCAGCGTCGGCACGCATGAGACGCGCAGGTCGATTTCCCTGCCCTCGACAACCATCCGGAAGCGGCCATCCTGCGGCAGCCGACGTTCCGCCATATTGAGGCCCGCTATCACCTTGAGACGGCTGACGATGTTGTCGTTCAGCCCGGCCGGCGGCGGCGGCACGTCGCGCAGCAGGCCATCGATCCGCAGGCGCAACGCAACGCGGTCGGCGCTGGCTTCGATGTGGATGTCGGAAGCCCGCGCAGCGGCGGCATGACCGACCAGCCAGTTGACATAGCGGATCACCGGCTCGTCGCTGGCGGAATCGTTGAGCCGCCGTAGATCTTCGCGCGCCGCGGCGGCCGGCGCCGCGGCCGCGCGGTCGGCCCCGCCGCTCCCCAGCCCATAAAGCCGCTGCTGCGCGGCGGCGAGTTCGCTCGGCACCGCCACCCAAGGCAACACCGGCTTGCCGGCAGCGATTCTTACCGCCTTGATCGTGTAGTGGTCGCTCGGGTCCGACATCGCCAGCGCCAGACCCTCCAATGTGTCCTTTAACGGCAGGACCCGGGCCCGCTCGATGAATTCGTCGCTGAGGGTGACGGAGCACACCGGCGCCAGCGGATAATCGGTGCTGCGAGCCAGCGGCAGCGCACAGAATTCGGCGAGGGTTACCGCCATCTCGCGTTCGTCGATCATGCCGAGCCGGGTCATGATCACGCTTTCGCTCTCGCCGCGCTCGCGGCGCAGGGCGAGGACCCGCTCGCGTTGCACCTCGTCGATCCGGCCGTGGCTGACCAGGAAATCGACGATGTTCATTCGCGACTGACCAACAAACGGCAGCGCATTGGCCCCCCTTGCCCTCAGAATTTTACGGAGGGCGGTCCGGCGCTCGCAAGTTGAAGTTGCGAGCGCGCTTCGCTGCCGGCAAATGTCAGTGGCTAGACGCTGGTGATTCTGCCCGCGAACGAGTGGTCATACATCGCGCTGCGCTTGGTTTTACGCGAATCGAGCGGCCCGCCGTATCGGCAATTACTGGGGCTTCCGATGGGCCTTACGATGAAGCCAAATATCAATCATTACGCGCGTGTTGGCCGCGTAAATCGCGCGATTGAGGTTGCGAGCCGCGAATCGTGTGCCCTCGCTCAGGGCGGCAGCTTCGCCGCGAATTGGCGCAGCGCCTCGACGAAGGTCTCCGGGCGATAGGTCTGGCCGTCGGCGACGGCATTGTAGAGCCCGGGGAGCGCGTCATTGATCGCCTTGATCCGGCTGTCGTCGAGAAAGCCCTGCAGCTTCATCGCCGCGAGGATCGAGGCGAGCGCCATGGTCTGCTGTCGCGCGGCGCTGTAATCGAGATCGTTGCCGCCGACGCCGAGCGCGACGACGCTGCGCGCCAGCGCGAGGGCGTCCTCGCGCGAGAAATTTCGGGCGGTGAGAAGCGGCTCGAGTTCGTCGGCAAGGTGGCGCACGGCGCGCGCCTCGCGCTGCACCGCGGCCCAGCCCACGGTTGTGGCGTGCTGCAGCGCAACGAGATGGCCGCGCAACTCGCGCGCCACATCAGGTGCGACCCGTTCGGCGACGACCAGCAGCATCACCGCGGTCGCATCGTAAAGCCGCAAATGGCCCGGCGGCAGGCCGGTCAAGGCCCGCGCGCGCCACTGCAACTGCTTTGTCGAATGGTGGCAGGATTGGCAATCGAACAGCGCCAGCTCGGGCTGCAACCCTTGCGGCGCCTTCTGCGGGTCGAGCAGCGCATCCATGCGCTTTTCGACGTCGAGCGCCTGCCCGAGCGCCCAGATCCGGATGTCGTCGGGCCGGCCCATGCGCGCGATATAGCGCTGGTCGACGCGGTAGTGCGCCGGCTGAATCGCGCTGTAGGTATCGAGCTCAAAACCAAGCTGCGGGTGGCCGGCGCCCATGATGCGGTGATTGGCGAACCGCTTGTCGTCGCCAAGATGGCAGGCGAGGCAGCGTTCGGCGCGGGCGCGCGGCTGCTCCAGCGGATAGAGGCCGGCGGCGAGGTTCGCGGCGTGGCGGGCGCCCGAGAGGTGGACGCCGAGCCAGCCCGACGCCCCGCCATGGCAGCTCTCGCAACCGACCCCGTCGGCGATCTGGAACCGCGGCCCGCGCCGGGATGGGGGTACGTTGTCGGCGTGGCAATCGAGACAGATCTTGGCGTGCTCGGCATCGGCCAGACCCAAGTTTTGCGCGATACGCCGACCGCGTTCGTCCTGCAGCGCGGCAAACGCCTTGCTGTGCTTATCGTTGTGCGCCCATATCAGATATTCGTTCTGCTCGACGTGCGAGTTTTTGAGCGCTTCAACCGCGCCATGGCAGTTGTCTCCGGAGCAGGAGGCAACCCCGAGATGGACGCTGGCGCTTCCCGGCGTCTGCGCGCCGACCGATCCGGCGACCGCAATGCCGAGGATCCCCGCCGCGATCACGCACCGCCAGCCGATGCTCATCGCGCGATTGCCTGATGCAGATCGCGCAGGGCCGCGGCGAAGGCTTCCGGCCTGAAGCTTGCCTCGGTGGCGAAGCTGGCATAGAGCGCATCCATCGCCTTTTTGACCGCCGCACTGTGCGGCGCGTCGAACTGGCCGGAGGATTTGAGGGCGGTGACGATCGCCTCCAGCGCCATCGTCGTCTGCTCGGCGTGTGAGAACCGCCATTCGTCCGGGGTGCGGCCAAGGGCGAACAGCGAATCGGCCAGCGCGCGCAGGTCGGCGACCGTGGCGTCGCGCGCCGCCAGCGGCCCAACCAGCGCGGCGGCGGTTTGCCGCACTGCCGCCGCCTCGCGCTCGACCGCGGCGCCGTCGCCGGCCGCCGCCTGCGACAGCGCCCGCAGGTGTTCGCCTAACGCGCGTGCCGCGTTAGGCGCGACTTGCGTCGCCGCCAATTGCAGCATCACCGCGTTGGCGTCATCCAGCTTGACCGTCCCCGGCCCGAGCCCGGTGGCGGTGGGTCGCGGCCCATGCAGCGGCGCCTCGGTATGGTGGCAGGACTGGCAATCGTAGAACGCAAACTCGGGGAAGAGCCCAGGATGCGCGTGCCTGGGATCGAGCAGCGCAGTCATTCGCTTGACAACGGAGACCGCCTGCCCGGCTGCCCAAACCTGCGTGTCGGTGATGCGGCCCTTACGTTGGATGTAGCTCTGGTCAACGACGAAATGCGCCGGCTCGATCGCGGTGAAGGTGTCGAGCTCGAAGGCGAGGCGGGGATGGCCGGCGCCGTACAGGCGATGGTCGACGAAGCGGTTGGCGTCGCCGAGATGGCAGCCCAGGCACTTTTCGGCGCGCGCCACCGGCTGCTCCAGGGGATAAAGGCCGGCCGCCAGGTTGGCGCGGTGGCTGGCGCCGGCAATATGCACGCCAAGCCACGTCGCGGCGCCGCCGTGGCACGCCTCGCAGCCGATCCCGTCCGAGAGGTGGAACTGCGGCCCGCGCTGCGCCGCCGGCACGTCGTCGCTGTGGCAACCGAGACACAGCTTCTGGTTCACCGCGTCGGGAAGGCCGAGCGCGCGCGCCATCATCACCGCCGGCTTCTCCAAGAGTACGGTATAGGCCTTGCGGTGTTTGTCGCGGCTCGACCAGATCGAGTACTCGTTGCCGGCGACGACAGAGCCGGCCGGGCGCTCGGTCGCGCCGTGACAGTTGCTGCCGCGGCAGGTGGCAACGCCGAGATGAGCGCCCGGCGACGGCGGGGTTTGGGCGGCGGCCGCCACCACGGCAAGCCACATTGTCGCGCCGATGGCAGCGGCAAACCTGCCCAACGCCGCCATCGCAATCGCCCCCAAAACCGTCCCCGCTCCGGACGCTCTAAGGCTAACCGCAGCCGCCGCGAGTTTCAACCGGCGGTGCTGGCGGCGGCGAGTCGAATTTAGCGTCGGCGCAATTGGTCTATTGCGGCCGGCCGCCACGGCCGCTGATCGCATTGCCCGGCTGAAGATCGCCATCGAGCATCGCGTAGGGTTGGATGCCGATCCCGGCAATCCGCGGCCCCCAAACGTGCACCGCAGCGCACAGCGCGCCCCCCGGCAGCGCGAGGCACAGCCTATCGCCGGCCAAGGACCAGCGTGCCGGCGCGGGCGCGCTGTAGCGGTCGCGCGCGCTGACCCACTCGCGAAACAGCGCTCGCCCATCAGGTTCGAGATAGGCCTGCAGCATAATCCGGTGTAGCGAGCGGCCGGTGACCGGGCCGGGCGCGTCCGATGCATAAACAACTGCGCTGAGCGTCTTGCCTTCCAACTGCGTCGCCAAAACATCGCCAGCGCGAACCGGCGCCCCGCTCAGCATCGAAAGTGCGAATGCCGCCGCCGACACCGCGATTCGCGCGAGCGGCCTTGCTACGCGGCAGACAGATATCATGCCCCGCGAGAACTGCCGGGCTCCCCGGCAAATCTGCACTTCGCGAGCCTCGCCGTTCGCGAGGCCAAACCCGGCCATGCCGCTTGCATCCCCCCCGTTAGCGAAATTATCATAAAAATCGATTGGTAATAAAAGCAAGCCGCTTTCGGTCCCAAGCCAGACAAGTCTAGGTCTACATTGACGGTCGAGGTTCGGGTTCTGCACCAAAGTAGCTTTGTTAACGGGAGACGGAATGACGGCGCCGATGGTCGAGGATAGCCCGCCCGAGGATTCCGGCGTCCGCGGGTCGGCAAGGGCTACGTACCGCTCCGGCGCCGCATTCTGCCGGCGGAGCGTACTCCGACCCGCAACCTCCGACCGCTGCCGTCGCCCGGTCACCGATAGTATGCTGACAGTTCTTGCCGTGTCCCGACGGGATCGCGAGGACGGGAGCTTATCATGAGCTACACGATCAACAACTACCGGGCCAACGGCGTCGTCCTCAATTCGGGCACGCAGAACCCGACGACCGTCACCTCGAGCGGCAGCATCACCAATCAGTTCTACGCCGGCGACGTGCTCTACGGGACGACGGCCGCGGCGTGGAACATAACCAACTATGGCGTGATCTCCACCGGCACCGCGGCCAGTGGGAGCGCCGTCCACCTGGCGGCCGGCGGCACCCTGAGCAACGCGGCCGGCACGATCTCCGGCTACGCCAATGGCATTCTGATCGGCGGCGGCGGTGGCACGGTCACTAATTCGGCAACAATCACCGGGACGGGGATCACCAGCGACGGCGTGAATCTGGCTGCCGGCGGCATCGTCTACAACGTCACCACCGCAGCGATCACCGGCCAGCAATTCGGCGTCTACATCGGCGGCGCCGCCGGCACGGTCGACAATCACGGGATGATCGACGGCACCGGCCTGTTCGGCGTCGAGTTTCAAGCCGGCGGAGTGGTCAGCAACGCCTCGACCGGCGTCATTCTCGGCGGCGCCAGCGGCGTCGTCATCTACAACGCGCCGGGCACGGTGACCAATTACGGCGCGATCTCCGGCGCCGGCTCCTTCGGCAATGGGGTCCACCTGTCGTCCGGCGGGCTTGTCGCCAACCAGTCGACCAGCGCGCTGATCACCGGATACAGGGGCGTTTACGTCTACGGCGGCAACGCCACCGTCACCAACGCCGGCACGATCGACGGGGCCGAAACCGGGGTTCGCCTTTCGGCGGGCACGCTGAGCAACAGCGGCACTATCATCGGCGTTGGGAAAGGCGTCGCGTTCGGCAATATTGATTCCGTCAGCCTCTACGTTCCCTCGTTCAGCAACACCGGCACAATCAGCGCCACTGGAACAAACGGCATCGGCGTCTACGGCTACAGATATACCGGCAGCGGCGCCCTCACGGTAACCAATTCCGGCACGATCGTCGCCACCGCATCGGGCGGCACGGCGGTGATTCTGTCAGCCGGCGGCAGCATCAGCAATGTCGCCGGCAGTGCGCTGATTGCCGGCGACGTCAGCGGCGTTGTGATCAATGGCGCCACCGGCACGGTCAGCAATCTCGGCACGATCGAGGGCACCGGCACCAGCGGCGTCGGGGTGGACCTCGCCGCCGGCGGCACGGTCGTCGATGCCGGCACGATCATTGGCGGCAACGGCACCGCGGTCTATTTGGGCGGGGCCGGCAACAACCTCCTCGACCTGGCGCCCCTCTATGCCCTGACCGGCAACGTCGTCGCCACCGGCACGGCCAATTCGCTCGAACTGGCGGTCGGCGGCGGCGGCAGCGGCACGATCTCCGGGCTCGGGTTGAAATTCCAGAATTTCCCGACGGTCACGGTCGATGCCGGAGCAAATTGGGTGCTCGCCGGCGGCAACACGGTCGGCGCCGGGGTCACGCTCAGCGATCTCGGCACGCTGACCGATTTCGGCAGCCTCACCAATGACGGGGTGATCGCCGGCGCCGGCGGCCTCGTCATCGACCCGGCGAGTCTCGTCAACAACGGCTATATCGGGCTGACCGTCACCCTGTCGGGCGGCGGCTATCTCGACAACACCGGCACGATCGCGACCGCCGGCACCGCTGTTTACGGCACGCTGGCGGCGCCGACGATCGTCAACAGCGGCACGATTTCGGGGATCGGCACCGGGCCGGGAGGTGTCGGGCTCAACCTGCTGGCCGGCGGCTACGTCACCAATGGCGCGAGCGTGGGCGCATCCGCGCTGATCGCGGGCTATGACGGCGTCCGGCTCTCCGGCCCCGCGGGGACGCTCGTCAATTTCGGCACGATCGAAAGCACCGGAGCCGCCTTCGGCGCGCAAGCGCTCGATTTCCTGTCTGGCGGCACGGTGACGAATAACGGCACGATCGTCGGGCTCAACTCCGACGCATCTGGTATTAACGCCGGCTTCGCCTCCGACGTCATCATCAATGGGACGGGTGCTCTGATCGCCGGCTGGCTCAACGGCATCGATCAGTTCAGCGGCATCGGCACCATCGTCAATTCCGGCACTGCCGAAAGCACCAACGGCACCGGCGTTTACCTCCAGGCGGGCGGACTCGTCGACAACGCCTCGGCAACCGCACAGATTGCGGGGCACGTCAACGGCGTCTACATTGGCGGCGGTAGCGGCACGATCAGTAATCTCGGCGCGATCACCGGCACCGGCGCGGGAAGCGTCGGCGTGCGGCTCGGCGCCGGCGGCTATGTTACCAACAACAGCGGCGGCGCTATCGACGGCGGCGCCAACGGCATTTTTATCTCCGGCGGCGCCGCCACGGTCGTCAATTCGGGCGCGATCGCGGCGACCGATACCGCCACCGGCGCCGGCATCGCCCTGCATCTGGGCGGCTACGTCAGCAATGCGGCGGGCGCCGCGATCAGCGGATACAATAACGGCGTTTTCGTCACCGGCGCGGCCGCGACGGTTGTCAATTCCGGGGCGATTGCGAGCACCGGCACCACCAGCGGGGTCGCCGTCTATCTGGCGAGCGGCGGCATCGTCACCAACGAGACGGGAGGGGTGCTCAGCGCTTACCGCACCGCGGTGTCGCTGAAGAACAGCGCCGGATCGGTCAGCAATTACGGCCGCATCGCCAGCGCCGGCACCTATTATTCGGGGATCTATCTTGGGGCTGGCGGCAGCGTCACCAACCAGGCGAGCGGCACGATCGTCAGCGGCTGGAACGGCATTGACGCGAAGAACGTCAGCGCGACCGTCGGCAATCTCGGCATGATCGCCAGCACCGCGACGGCGCTGAGCCCCTTGGGCTTCCATGGCGCCGGGGTCCTGCTGCAGCAGGGCGGGGTGGTGGTCAACGGCTACGGCACCGCCACCATCACCGGCTACGAGTTCGGCGTCTATATCGGCGGCGCCAAGGGCGTCCCCAACCCCGGGGCGGCCGGCACCATCGTCAACCACGGCACGATCGCCAGCACCGGCACCGGCACCGTCGCGCGCGCCGCCGCCGAACTGACCGCCGGCGGCACGATCAACAATTACGGTTCGATCACCAGCGCCGGCAGCAACGCCATCCATATTGGCGGGACGGTCGCCGGCACCGTCGACAATTTCGGCCTGATCGAGAATTTCGCGGCGCACGCGGCGATCTACAGCGCGGCTGGTGGTATCGTCACCAACGCCGCCGGCGCGACGATCACCAGCACTCTGACCGCGATTTCGTTTAAGGACACCGCGGGCACGGCGGTCAGCTTCGGCACGGTGATCAACGCCGGCAGGATTGTGAGCTATTCCGCCGGCGGCAGCGGCGCCGGCGTCTATTTTGGCCAAGGCGGCACGCTGACAAACCAGACCGGCGGCTTGATCATGGCCTACCGCTCGGGCATATCCGCCAAGGGCAGCGCCGCGGCTGTCACCAACGCCGGCAACATCCTCAGCACCGGTAATAACTTTGCCGGAATCTATCTCGGCGCCGGCGGGTCGGTCACCAACAGCGGCGCGATCACCTCGTCCGGAAGTGCCGGCTACGGCGTCCGGCTGGCCGCCGGCGGCTATGTCGCCAATAGCGGGCAGATCACCGGCCAATACGACGCGGTGCGCGTCACCGGCGGCGCCGGCACAGTCGCCAATCTCGGCATCATCAACGGCAACGGCACCTTTACCGACGGCGTCGCCATGTTCGCCGGCGGCAGCGTCACCAACGGCGCTTTCGGCGCCGCGACCGCGCTGATCGAGGGTTTTGGCCGGCGCGGCGTGTTCGTCTATGGCGGGCTCGGAACGGTCACCAATTTCGCGACGATCCAGAGCCTCTCGGCGACCTATGTCGGAGTCTACCTGAAGGGCGGCGGCAGCGTCACCAACGAAACCGGCGGGCTCATTCAAGGCGCCCCGGGGATCGCCGGCGTGGCGATCGGTCATTTAGGCGGCACGGTGACCAACTACGGCAGCATCACCGGCGTCTTCTTGGGCGCCGGCGGCACCGTCACGAATCAATATGGCGGCGTCATCGCGGTGACCTCGACCGCGATTACCGTATTGGCCAATTCCGGCACGATCGTAAACTACGGCGGGATCGTCGCCAGCGGCGGCGGCGCGAGCGGCGTCTCTTTCGCCGCCGGTGGGACTGTCGCCAACGGCACCGGGATTCTGAAAACCGCGGTGATCCAAGGCGGGGCTTTCGGCGTCACCATCGCAGCTGGCGGCAATGTAACCAATTACGGCACGATCGCGGCGGCATCCGGCGTCGGTGTCGATTTCACTGCCGGCGGCAGCAACCTGACCAATGCCGGCACCATCACGGGCGGCGGCGGCACGGCGGTCAGCTTCACCGGCGGCGGCAACCGGCTGATCGTCGACCCCGGCGCGGTGTTTTTCGGCGCCGTCAACGGCGGCGGTGGCGGTAGCGACGTTGTGGAGTTGGCTCCCGGCAGCGGCAACATCGGCGGCCTCGGGACGAGCATCACCGGCTTCGACCAAGTCGTGGTCGATCCCGTGGCGACCTGGCTGCTGTCGGGCACGAACGCAGTCGCCGGCAGCATCGTCGACAGCGGCGTCCTTGACATCGGTGCCGGCGCGACGCTGGCGCTCGCCAACGGCATCAGCGGCACCGGCCGCCTCGCCTTCGCCGGCACCGGCGGCACGCTCGAAATCGACGGCACGACCACCTCGACGGTGGCGCTGACGATCAGCGGCTTCACATCAGGCGAGACGATTCATCTGCGCGACATCGCCGGCGGCAACGCCGGCCGCGTCATCCCGGGCGCCGGCAATCTGACGACGGTGGTTGAAGGCGGGCGGAACTATCCGCTGCAGCTCGATCCCGCGCAGGTCTTTGGCGGCTTCGCTGTGGTCGGCGACGGCGCCAGCGGCACCGACCTCGAGGCGCTTGCCCCGCTGACCGTGGCGTCGGGCACGACGGTATCGGTCCTCGCCGGACAGACCTATATCGACCCGATCGTGCAAGGCGGCGGCACGCTGGACGTCGGCTCGAACGGCAGCGTCTACGGCACCTTTGTCTCCGGGGGCGGCACCGAGATCGTCGAAGGCGGCGGCTTCGACAGCGGGACCGTGCTTGACGGTGCCGCGGTCCAGTTCGTGTCTGGCACGGCAATCAGCACGACGGTAAGCAGCGGCGACACGCAGATCGTCGAGAACGGCGGGACAGCAATCAGCACCACGATCGAGAATGGTGGGTTACAACTTGTCCAATCCGGCGGGGTGGCGAGCAACACGGTCATTAGCGGTCAGCTCGTCGCGAGCGGCTCCGTCGTCAGCGGCGGCGGCAAGTTCGAACTGGCCGCCGGCGGCACCGCAAGCGGCACCATCACGTTCAGTGGTCCGGGCGGCACGTTGCAGCTCGACAGCAACAGGAACCTGACAGCGACGCCGATCAACGGATTTGCCGGCAGCGACGCGATCGACCTGCAAGCGCTGCCGTTCAGTCCGACCGACACGGTCAGCTTCACCCCGTCCACCACCAGCGTCACCGCCAGCGGTACGCTGAGCGACGGGACGCTGACGGTCAGCGGTGGCGGCGTCAGCGATACCCTGACCCTTGACAACGTGGTGTCGGGCACGGTTTTCAGTCTGGCCGACGACGGTGCCGGCCATACGCTGGTGACGCCGGCCTCGGCGAACCTGGTCAATGGCCTTGGCGGTCCGGCCGGGTTCGGCTCGGCGGTGACCTTTTCGCCAAATCTCGACGACGGATCGAGCGCTGCGATCGATATAACTTCGGTCTTTGCTAGCGGCCTCGACTTTTTTGGCACCACTTATACGACGCTGTTTATCAACACCAATGGCAACATCAGCTTTGGCGGTCCCAACAGCAGTTTCATCTCGCAACCGCTGACAACGCTTTCCGGCATTCCGCCAATTATCGCACCGTTTTTTGCCGATGTCGCATTGACCGGCCAGGCGACGACGGCAACCGGTGGCAATTCGCAGGGCACCGGTCAAATCTATGATTCGCTCGATACGGTGAACCATGTGTTCACCGTCACCTGGGACGATGTCGGCTACTCGGCCCCGGTGTCGAATGCGGTCGATGCGTTCCAGCTGCAGTTGATCGACCAGGGCGGCGGCAATTTCGACATCATGTTCCGCTACCAGTACGTCGGCTGGGCGACCGACCCGGTGACCCTCTCGGGGCCGGCGACGGCTGGCTATAACGACGGCAACGGACACACCGCCGAACTGGCGGCGTCTGGCCTCGAGAATGCCATGCTCGCCCTGCCCTCGCTTGAGCTCGCCGGCACGCCGGGCGCCACCGCCACGCCCGGGGTCTACGCCTTCGCGGTGCGCAGCGGAGCGGTCGTGCCGTCGACGCTGACGGGCCTGACGCTCGATCCCGCATCGGACAGCGGCATCCCGGGCGACGCCATCACCAACGTCGTGCAGCCGGTGATCGATGGAACCGGCGGTGTGGTTGGCGACACGGTGAGGCTGCTTGACGGCGCGACGGTGCTCGGCACCGCCACGGTCGGCAGCGGCGGCCTCTGGTCGGTCCAGCCGACCGCCCCGCTCGCCGACGGCGCTTACAGCCTGACAGCGACGGAAGCGGACGCGTCCGGCAATGTCAGCCCGGCGTCGGCACCGCTGACGCTGCGCATCGACACGACGGCGCCGGCGACAACGCCGGCATCGCTGACGGTCGTTACCGGCAGCGCCGCGGCCGCAATCGGGATCGCGGCGTCGAGCGACCCCGACGACGCCGCAGCGGCGCTGACCGTCACGATTACCGCGTTGCCGGGCGACGGCACGGTGACGCTGGCCGACGGCACGACACCGGTGACTCTCGGGGTGTTGGCCGGCGGCATACAGGCGCTGACCGGGCTTGACTTTACCGCGGGTGCCATTGTCGGCAGTAGCAAGCTCCAGTACACGGTTGCCGATGCCGCCGGCAACTTGGCGCCCGGCTCTGCGACGCTAGCGGTGACAACGCCTTCGGTCGGCGTCAACCTCTTCGACTTTATCTTTACCTACAATGACGGCGAGGATTATTACTTCGGCACGGTTGCCGATGATGGCAGGTTCGCCTATCGGGCCGGACAGACGATTGTCGCGACCGGCGGCACGTATGACATCTACAACAAGGAGACGCAGACGACGAGCGACGCACCCGGCACGGTGCGCGTCACCAGCTATTCGCACAGCGGGCCGGGGGTGGCCTCGCCGACGCCGATCGCCACCGCCGCCGGACTGCCCGACGGCAGCGGCGGCCTAACCAGCGAGAGCGACGCGGTTTTGGGCACCGACGGTCAGCCGCATCCGTTCAGCAGCGCCAGCGAGGCGAGCTTCCCGACCACCGCGCTGTTCGGCTTTGTGTTCACCTATGCCGATGGCGCCGCATTCTATTCGGGGACGGTGGCCGATAACGGCAGCTTCGGAACAATTCCGGGGAGCCGCACGGTAACCGACAGTTCTGGTAACGTTCTTGGCAGCTACGCGATCTTCGCCGAGGGGACGACCGCGCTCCCGGCCGGTGCGGTGGTGGTCGATCGCTTCACGGAGGGCGGCACCTCTTACATCCCGAACGGCGGCGGCACCGGCGCGGGCGGTGCCGCGCTCGGCTCGGAAACCGGCTCGATCACCGCCAATGGCACCAGCTTTGCCTTCAGCGATCACCAAGAGCCGGCGATACCGTCCGCCATTGTACCCCTGGCGATAATCCCCGCCCCGAGCACGGCGGACATCGTCACCGCCGAGCTGACCGACCTCTATCAAGAGGTGCTGAACCGCAACCCCGACGCCGGCGGGCTGGCAACCTACACCGCCGCGATCGATGCCGGCACCAGCCTCGATTCGATCAGGACGACAATCGCCCAGTCGCCCGAGGCGCAGGACGACCTCAACCAGCTCTACCTGCAGATCTTCGGGCGCAACGGCGATCCGGGCGGGCTCGCCACCTATACCGCCGAACTGATCGGCGGCGCGAGCCTCGGCTCGGTCGAGCTGCTGCTGGCGCAATCGCCCGAGGCGCAGAGCGACATCAACCAGATCTATCAAAACGTGCTGGCGCGCGACGCCGACGGCGGCGGGCTTACCACCTACATTGCCGCGCTCGGCCAGGGTACCAGCCTCGGCCAAGTACGCGGCCAAATTGCCCATTCGCCCGAGGCGCAGGACGATCTCACACAGCTGTTCCAGCAGGTAACCGGGCAGGCGCCCGGCGCGGCGCAACTCGCCGGCATGGAGGACCAGATTGCCCAGCCTGGCGCTTCGCAGCAAACCGTCGCAGCCAGCCTCGGCGCAACCACCGGTCTTGCGGTGATCACCGCCGGCCTCGGCGACGCCTCGCTGACGGCGCAGCCGCTGACCCCGACGCTGTTCGTGTTCAACGACATCGCCTTCGGCCACGACACCATCGCCGGGTTCGATGCGGCCCGCGACACGATCGAGCTGGCGCACACGCTCGCCCCCGATTTCGCGACGGTGCAAAGCGAGCTATCGAGCACCGCCGCCGGCGCCCTCCTCACCCTCAACCAGAACCAGTCGATCCTCTTGGGCGGCGTCGCTCCGGCGAGCCTCGGCGCGACCAATTTCCAGTTCGCCTGAACCCTCGGCCGACGCTGAGGCAGGGTCAGGCGAAGGCCGCTTCCGCCGCCGGCACGGTCGTGACCTGATGCGCCTGTAGGCGCGGCAGCACCTCGCGGGCGAAGCGCTCGATCTGGGCCATGAACAACTCGTGCGGCAGGCAGCCGCGGTTCATCGCCAGCTGTACCTGGTTGGCGCCGGCGCTGGTCGCGGCCTCGATGATGCGCTGGGCGACCTCGTCGGCGGTGCCCAAGGGCATATGCTCGGCCTGGCGTTCGAGGTCCGCCATCGTCATGTGGCGGAAATCCTCGCGCAAATTGGCGGCGGCGCGGCGGTTCTCGGGGCGCACGTAATCGGTCGAGGCGGCGCTCGCATAACCTGTTTCGCGCTGCTTTTCCGTTTCGGTGAAGTTGCCGTGGCTGAACAAGGTACGGTTGAAGTAGAGGATGTGCGGGCCGTATTCCTTCACAGCCTGGGCCTTCGAATCGGCGACATAGGCGGTGATGCCGAGCGAGAGGTGATCGGGGCTGATGCGGTGGCCGGCCTGCGCCAGGCAGCGCGCGTAGTATCCGATGATGTCGTCGCGCAGGCCGCGGTCGCGGCCGAGGCCGGGGGTGATCGGCAGATTGTGGCGGGCGGCGAACTCGATCGATTCCTTGCTGCCGATGACCGGAACCCAGATCGGCGGGCATGGCTGCTGCACTGGCCGCGGCCACAGCGCGACGTCCTTATATGACCAGAACCGCCCCTCGTAGGAAAACACCTCCTCGCTCCAGGCCCGGGTGATGATGTCGTAGGCTTCCTCGAAGCGGGCGCGCGATTCGGCGAGCGGCACGTTGTGCACTTGGTATTCGCGCGGAATGCCGCGGGCAAACCCGGAGATGAGCCGGCCCTTCGACAAACAGTCGATCATCGCCAGTTCTTCGGCGAGCCGCAGCGGCTCATGCAGCGGCAGGAGGTTGCCGTAGATCAAGAGTTTGAGGCGCTTGGTGCGCTGCGCCGCGGCCGATGCCATCAGATTAGGGCTGTTCATCAGCCCATAGGGCGAGCAGTGATGCTCGTTGAAGCCGACGCCGTCATAGCCGCAGCGGTCGAGCGCCTCCCACGCGTCGAGGTGCTCGTCGTAGGTGCGCTCGGCGGTGGCGGCATCGAAATGGCGCCTCGCCAGCGGGTAGGGCAGTTCCGGGTCGCCGCCCTTCAAGTGGTCGAGGTTGGCGTCGTAGGCCAGCAGGTCGAATACGAAAACCTTCATGAAGCGGCTTCTCCCAGCGCGAGGCGAGTGGCCGGCGCGGCGCAAAACCGCAGCAGCGCGGTCGCCACCGCGGCGATGAAGGCGACACCGCAAGCGGTGAGAAAAATGTGCGTCGGCGCGACGCCATGCGACAACAGGTAGCCCCCCAGCGGCGCCGCGGCGATGGCGCCAAGGCGGCCTACGCCGAGCGCCCAGCCGAGGCCGCTGGTGCGCATACGGGCCGGATAGAGCTTGCCGCAAGCCGCATTGGCGCCGGTCTGGCTGCCGATCACCGTCATGCCGGTAAGGAAGATCACCAAGACCAGCAGCAGGTAGGGCAGCGCGACGAGGGCGATGATGGCGATGAACACGATGCCGGCGGCGTAATGCCAGGCGAGCGCCCGCTCGGCACCAAAGCGGTCGATCAGCACACCGAGATAGAGTACCGCCACCATGCCGCCCAGCTCGCGGAAGCTCGTGGCGCGCGCCGCCGAGGCCGGCGTCATGCCGGTCAGGTGCAATACTTCGGGCATCCAATTGATCAACAGGAACAGGTTCAACAGGCTGCAAAAGAAGATGATCCACACCAGCACCGTCTGCAGCGCGTAGCCCGGACCGAACAGCATCGTGACCGGGTTACCCTGCGCGACATCGACGCGCTCGGCGGCGCCCTGCCCCGGCGCAATCTCGAGCTGCCGCAACAACGCGGCCTCGCGCGGCGACGGGTCGGCTTTCGCCGCGAGGAAGCGCGGCGACTCGGGCAGCCAAAAAAACAGCGCGACCACCATCAACAGCGGCACGACGCCGCCGACCAGGAAGACGCTGGGCCACCCAAAGCTGGGCAGCAGCACCCCTGCGATCTGGCCGCACAAAAAGCCGCCGACCGGCGCCCCGGTGAAGCTTGCCATGATCATCAGCGCGCGCCGCCGATGCGGTGCGTAGTCACCGGTCAGCGACGCCGCCCCGGGAAAGGCGCCGCCGATCCCGACCCCGGTGAAGAACCGCAGGACTGTAATCATCAGTAGCGAGCCGGCGAATGCACTGGCCAACGAGGCGAGGCCGAAGATCGTCAGGCTGGCGATCAATAGCGGCCGGCGCCCGACGCGGTCGCCGATCGGCCCGGCGGAGAGCGCGCCGACCAGGATGCCGACGCTCGACCACAGGAACGCCTGGACAAAAGCCGACGGTGGCAGGCCCCAGGCATGGGTCAGCGATGGCACCGAGACGCCGATCGAATTGATGTCGTAGCCATCGCAGATCTGCACCAGAGAGCACAGCGCAGCGACGCGGATTTGCAGGCCGCCGATCTTCTGGTTCTCCAACGCGGTCTCGATCGTCGAAACACTCGGCTGCGCCATCGTTCCCTCCCCTCATGCGGTCCCGGATCGCCGGCTTATCAGCCGATCTTCGTTCGCTACCCGTGTTGCATTTCTGCGCCGCCTGCGCAAGCCTCCGATCGCGCGTAACTCCCGGAGAATTCGCCGATGACCACCCGCCCACCCGCCGAAATCGGCATGCCGCTCGACGAGGTCGACACCCCGGCGCTGGTCATCGATCTCGACGCCTTCGAGCGCAATCTGCGCCGCCTCGCCGACCGGGTGCGCGGCAGCGGCGTCCGCCTGCGTCCTCATGCAAAGACTCATAAGTGCCCCGTTATCGCATTGAAACAAATAGAATTGGGCGCCGTCGGCGTGTGTGTCCAGAAGGTCAGCGAAGCCGAGGCGATGGTCTATGGCGGGGTGCGCGACGTGCTGGTAACCAACGAAATTGTCGGCCGGCAGAAATTGCGCCACCTGATGGCGTTGGCGCACACGGCGCGGATCGGCGTCTGCGTCGACGATCCCATGCAGATCGCCGACCTGGAGGCCGCCGCCGGTGAGGCCGGTGTGGTGGCGCTGCCGGTGCATGTCGAGATCAACATGGGCGGCAACCGCTGCGGCGTCGAGCCAGGCGAGCCCGCGCTCGCGCTGGCGCGGCGCATCGGCGAGACGCGCCATCTGCGCTTCGCCGGCCTGCAGGCCTATCACGGCTCGGCGCAGCATTTGCGCGGCTGGGTGGAGCGGCAGCAGGCCATCAAGGGGGCGGTCGACAAGGCCGCGATGACCCGCGACCTCCTCTCGGCCAACGGGATCGCCTGCGACAACATCACCGGCGCCGGCACCGGCACCTTCGAGTTCGAGGCCGGAAGCGGCCTCTATACCGAATTGCAATGCGGCTCCTACATCTTCATGGACGCCGATTACGGCCGCAACCTCGACGAGAGCGGCGCGCCAACCCGCGCCTTCGAGCCGAGCCTTTTCGTGTGGGCTACCGTGATGAGCCGGCCCACCGACGAGCGCGCCATTGTCGATGCCGGCCTGAAGGCGCTGGCGTTCGATTCCGGCCCGCCCTTGGTATGGGACGAGCCGGCCGCCACCTACGAGCGCGCCTCCGACGAGCATGGCCGCCTCGGCATCGCCAGCGCCACCAACCGCCTGAAGCTCGGCGACAAGGTGCGTCTCGTCCCCGGCCACTGCGACCCGACGGTCAACCTTTACGACTGGTACGTTGCGGTGCGCGGCGACCGCGTGGAAGCGATCTGGCCGATCACCGCGCGGGGCGCTGTTTACTGAATCCTGAATTCAAGTCCTCGGCTCTTTCGAGGCGATTCAGGGCCTCAAGCCCGCCGGCGGTAGTGCCGCTTGCACTTGGCCGTCACGCCTGATGGAACCTTCTCCCGTCGCCGCTCTGCGCCCGAGCCTTGAGGGCTTCGCGCCGATCTATTCGGCGCGCAATGAGAACATCTGCGCAAAACCCATGTTTACCTGCTATGGCCCCAATGAAGGGGCACACCGGATATGCTCGGCTTGGTGAAGTTCCTGCCGCGTAATCCAGCCGGATTGATTTTCAACCGTGCTACGACCGAGGAGAATGACATGCCTATCCTACTCTGGCTTTTGGGCGTTCCACTGTCATTAGTCGTCGTACTTTGGCTGTTTCACGTGATCTAACGAGGCCGAAGGAACAGCGGCGACCCGGCCATCAGAGGACGGCCTCGCGCCGTCCTCTCAATCCAGCACAAGCGGGCCAGTTTCATGGATTCACGAATGGCACCTCTACCGCGGAGAGAGCCGTCCCACCCGGTCTTCAATCGAACGATGCCGTCGGGAACATGCGGATGCAGGACGCTGTAGGTGTAGATGTGAAAGTCAAAGGAGGTCAATTTGGAAACCGATACCATGGGAACGGCGCGGACGATGGACGCTTGACGAAAGCGCCACGCTCATCTCGTCCGAAAAGGTCGACGGCACCGCAGTCTATAACCGAAACGGCGACCGCCTCGGCACCGTGCACCATCTGATGATCGACAAGTTCACCGGCCAGGTCGATTACGCGGTGATGTCATTTGGGGGTTTCCTTGGGATCGGCGAGAGTTACCATCCGCTCCCCTGGAAATCGCTCGACTATGACCTGTCGCTGGGCGGGTATGTCGTCGACCGACCGCAGCCGCCTGGAAGGCGCGCCGCGCTATACGACGGGCGCTCGGCCGGATTGGTCGGATCGTGCCTATACCGGCCGCATTGACGAATACTGGAGTGTCGACCGCGTCTGAATGTGCGACCCGGTTACCAGCGTCCGGCGCCCTAATAGGGCGCCGGACCGGTGTTTGTTGGCGGGCGATGCGCGCGTCAGCAGCCCACGGCCCGCCGCTTCCCGTTGGCAGCTATCGCACGACGTTGACGGCGAGGACCGCGATCGCGCTGATGAGTAGAGCAAGCTCGAGCGCCAGCGCCCCGGTCTTGCCCGGCTGCCACGAACCGCGTTCATAGGATGCCGGCGGCTGAAACGCGGCGCGCTCGAGAGAGGTAGGGAAAAATCGCGACCTGCCCATCGCCAACTCTCCATCCAGAGGAATGCTGACCCGTCGGAAAGTAACCTAACATTAATGGTTAACATAACTGACCGCAATACTACTCAGCAGACTATCAATTCTGATTTATTTCGCTTTTATCTTAATTTGTCAGGGAGACGTGGAGAACGCAGAAGTCGGGTCGAGAAAAGCCGGGCGGCGTTTCCGGATTATTCCGGCGCCGCCGCTAGCGGGCCGAAGGCAGGCGGCGGGATGCGCCGGTGAGACGCCTCCTCGTAAGCGGCGGCGATCTTGAGCACGAGATCCTCGCGACCGGGCTCGGCGCGGAATACCAGCGAAAACGGCAGGCCGGGCGCGCGCAGCACCGTCGGGGCGGCTGCCGGGGCCGAGACGTAGCGCATTCGATCGGGGCTCAGTCGGAACACCGGGTCCCAGGCCTCGGTCACGTAGCCCGCCGGGATCAACACCTCGGTCAGGCCGGCGTTGGGGCCGTAGAACGTCTCCATCCGCAGATTGTTGCCGCCGCCCAGCGGGTCGTTGGCGCCGCCGATTTTCGCCGGCGGCAAGGGTGTGTGCAGGCGGACGAACGCGTCGAGCCGATTTTCGAGGAGCACCATCATGTCGAGCCGGCGCAAGAGTTCCCGCAGCATGATGCGCTCGTCGACCCCCTGGCGACCGCCCAACGCATTGCGCGGGTCGCTCACCTCCTCCCAGTTCTTGAAGGCGGCGCGGCCATCGTCACCCCAGAACTTGGAGCGCCGGTTGAGCGCGGCGAAATCGGCGAGAGTTTCGCTAAAGCCGCGCGCCCGCCAATCCGCCGCCCGCCGCGACAAATATTGCGGGATGTGAAAGCGGAAGCTCATCGCCAGCTCCTGCTCCTGGATCGTCGCGATATCGAGATTGGCGGGCGGCGCGATGCGGCGCTCGGCCAATTCGATCATATAGTCGATCGGCGCCATCGCGCCGCCCCCGAAAACCTTGCCGGGCATGAACTCGGTCGGCCGGATCGCCGCGGCGAATTCCTTGAACACCGGCGTGCCGTCCAGCCCCAGGCGGAACAACAAATCGGGCATGAACACCGGCACCAGCTTCGCCAGCGCGGCGCGGAAATCCGGGTTCATCTGTTCGATGTCGCGGTCTGGCCGCCACAGCGGGTCGGACGACTCGACCAGCGTTGCACCCAGCTTCGCCCCCAGCACCGATTTGATCTCGGCCGCTGCCGCCGTGGTGATCGGCACCGTCGCCTTCTCGCCCGGGCGCACCAGCATCGACTCGCGCACGATGCCGATGCGCATGCCCTTGAGGCTGCCCGCCGGCCGAGTATGGACGGCATAGCCGCTCGCCAGCACCGACGAGCGCGGCACCGTCGTGTAGGGGTCGCGCGGGTCGTAATAGCCGTGCTTGGGGTCCTTCAGCGCGTCGAGCACGCGGGCGCTGTCGGCGATCGTGCGGCAGATGATGCCGCTGCGGTCGCAGTAGATGTCGGCGCCGATCGCGCCGCCGTCAAAGCCGAGCATCGCCTTGTGCGGCAGGATCAGGGCGCAGGAATTGTGGTTGGCGGGGCCGCGGGTCGAGGCCCGCGTCTCTTCGCCAAGGCTCGCCATCACGAGGTTGGCGCTGACCGAGACCGCGGACCCCGAGGAGGAGCCCAACGAGGCGGCGCGCGTCGTATCGTAGACGTTCGCCGGGTTGCCGCCCCACGAGCTGCGCTGGTAGCCGAGCACCGAGGGCAGCACCTTGTCGGGCGAGTGCCGGCCGCCGGGGTTGCCGGCGCGGCCGTTGTATTCGGTGCACACCGCCTTGGCGAAGATGATTGCGCCCTTGTTGCGCAGCTGCTCGACGAGGATGTGGTCGCGCGCCGGAAAATCGATGTCGTAGGCCGCATCGCCCCCGCCGGTGGTGCGCATGTCCTTGGTATCGAACGGATCCTTGAACGAGAATACGACGCCGTACATCGGCAATTCGTCGAGCGGCGGGTTGCGGCCGTATGTGGCGTCGAGTTCGGCGGCCTGTTCGAGCGCGTCCGGATAGTGGCGAAACACCTCGCATGCCGGTGGCGCGCCGGGCGGCAGTGGCCCCAGCGATGGGTGCCGGTCGTATTCGCCCTTGCAAGTCACCGAGCGCTCGCCGCGAATATTGAGGGTCGCGAGGGCATTGAGCTGTCCGGCATCGGGCTGGCCGACGATCATGCCATATTGCTGCGACACCGAGGGATCGGAAGCAGTCGCCTCCATGCGGCCGAATTCGAGCGGTGGTCCCTGGTACTTGTCGAGGTCGGGAAAGAGGGTTCCAGCCGCGACCGTCTCGCTCGGAAAGGCGAGGGGCGCGCCGGCGCGCACCATCCCGGTCACCGCTGGAACCTCCGCGCCGTCCGAAGTGACTAGCAGGCTCGCGACGCCGTTATAGGCCTGCACTCGCGCCAAATACTGCCGCACGACCGCGACGCAGGTCGTTCGCCCGGCCCGGATCGCCGCGTGCAATTCCGCGATCGTCGCCTCTTCGACGCAATAGGGCCGCGCCTCGGCGCTGTTCTGCTCGGTCATCGCGGTTTTCCCTCTTGGCTCGCTGCTCTTGGCTCGCTGCTCTTGGCGCGACCCGCCCGGGGTTTCAAAGCTCCCCGCAAACAGCAACCGGCATTTTACAGGAGCCGGTTGCCAGGCAAAGCTTTCGGCGGCAGGGTGGCGCGATGAGCCAGCAAACGACGGTGGCCGAACAGCGCGCGCGGGTCGATGAGATGACCCGCCGGCTGGGGAGCGAACACCCCGATACGCTGGCCGGGATGCTCGATTTGGCCGAGATGCTGTGGGCCCGCGGCCGACTTGATGAGGAGCGGGCGCTCGAAGAGCATGTCGTCGCGGTGCGCCGGCGGGCGCTCGGCGAGGCACACGGCGACACGCTGAAGGCGCTCGGCAAGCTGGCGGCGACGCTGGGCGGGCAGGGCGACCTCGCCGAGGCGCGGCGGTTGCAGGAGCACATCGTCGCGCTGGCTCCCGAAATCTGGGGCGAGACGGCGCGCGATACGCTGCGCGCCCGTAACAACCTGGCCGGCACCCTCGCCGCCCAGGGCGACCCGGAGGGCGCCCGCGCGCTGCTCGAAGCAACGATCGCGGCGATGCACGAGGCGCTCGGCGAGGACGACGACGACACGCTGATCGCCCTGGGAAACCTCGCGGTGATGTTGTGGCAATACGGCGATCGCGGCGAAGCCTATTGGCTGCAGCGTCAGCTGGTTGAAACGCGGAGCCACATCGGCGGCGAGAACGATCCGGCAACCCGCGCCGCGGCCGCCATCCTCGACGCCATGCACAATGACGGCATGCCCTAGGTCACCGACTCATAAACCGCATCCAGATCCGTGCGGCGACGAGTTTGACGACGGCGAGGTAGTTGGCGTCGTGTTTTTCGAAGCGCGTAGCGACGGCTCTGAAATGTTTGATCTTGTTGAAGA
>Ga0209579_10000131_pt1 | contig 118452 bp, 95 predicted proteins | sample Coa_R1_2_FD_187152 | JGI IMG/M metagenome (GOLD analysis project Ga0209579, IMG submission 187152) | Surface soil microbial communities from Centralia Pennsylvania, which are recovering from an underground coalmine fire - Coalmine... | ecosystem: Environmental > Terrestrial > Soil >... | reverse complement strand
CTTTTTTGCAGGAGTCGCCGCCGGCGGATGCGTCACATACTTCTCGTAGTTCACGATGGCCGCGGTCTTCACTCCGGCAGCCATGGCCGCTTTCGCAGCCGCTTGCGTCAAAGCAGGCTGCCGCGGCATTCCGTCGAGGTCGGGGTTGACGATGATTTGTCCGTCATAGCGCAAGTCGACCGACTCGAGTTTATCGAACTGCTGCCGCCATTGCTGCACGTGAGTCACGTACGTCTTGTAGCGTTGCAGATAATTTCCCGAGCCCAGATGCACGAGCACGTCGCCGTTCGCGTCTGCCGCGAGCACCTTCACGTCTTCGGTGTCGCTGATATCGACTTCACTCAATTCCTGCGAATAGCGCGCGCCGCTGGAGTCAAGATCGCGGACCAGCGCGTTGTAACTACCCATACGCGCCGCGCGGGTGGAGAGGGGCTCGCCAGCATTCATGCCAGCGATGACCGGGAAAGAATATTTGCGTTTCCCGCCCGGAGCGAGTTCCATCAATGTTCCGCCCGCATCGATGAGAGAGACGTGCGAACCGATCCGGGCGAAGGCCACCGGCGTTCTCTCGTGAATCTGAATGCGCAGACGGTTGGGAACGAAGCGCATCACGCTCGCCGATTCGACCCATGGAATTTGCTCCAGTTGCTGTTTGCGCTGGGCGAGCGGGACGAAGAAAATGTTGCGGCCGATATCGCCGCCCATGACTTCCATGATCTGCGCGTGCGCTACGTGTTCGGCGCCGGCCACTTCAATCTGATCGCTCGAATCGATGCGGAAGCGCCAGGAGTGCTCGCCATAGGCGTAGAGTCCGGCGCCCGCGGCTCCGAGGAGCGCAAGAACGATGAGCGCAAGCGCGACCCACTTCAGATGATAGGCAGCTTTTGGAGGGATGGTCCCGCGGCGGACTGAGACACGCTTTTGTCCGCGCAGGAATGGGGATTCCTGCTCCGCTTCGAGGTCGACGAGACGTGCGTCGTCAAAGGACTCGCGCCCAGTCGATCCACGTTCGCGAGCATAGCGCTCGGAAGCGTCGTGTTCGTCGACGCCAGGCAGCGGATACAACTCTTCCTGGACGGCGGTAGAACTGGATTTCCGCGCCACTCTTTAAATTCAGTTGTCGACAGAAAACCGCTGAGCAAAATTACTATAACGGGTTTTCGAGAATTGAGACAGTGCCAAGTTGGTTCAAACGCGAGCGTGATGAGAAGTTTTTCCGAGACGACCGATCTCACTCTACCTCATTGCTCAACATCGGCTACTCAACAGACGGCAAATTGTCGGCGAGATCGGACGCATCACTATCATTGACAACGATCCGTGTCTTTGTCCTGGGGCAGATCATGCTCGGGTAGGTCATGGTGATACGGCCGTCAGCGGAGCGCACCATCCGAAATTGTGACCGAGCACTGTCGCGTATCCGCTGGATCTCGGCGCGGCGTATGTCGATCTGCGCACGCATCGCGTCTCTTTGCGCCACAATCTGATCCCGAACCTGCACCTGGACTTGCTCACGAACTCGCTCGGCCTCGTCCTGGGCCTGCTCGCGAAGGACCTCGGCCTGCTCTTTGTGAGAATCCGCGTCAAACTCCGCGTTGCGCGCTGAGGCCAGCAAGTCGTCCGAGGGGCGTGCTTCGCGGCCCACCAGCTGCAGAGCCGCCGTCAGGGTGCGCTCGGCATGGGTCGAAGCCCTGCACAATGCAACCTCGGCACGGTCGGCTACCTGATGGAGAGTCACAAACTTTCCCTGGCGGTATTGGCTATTCAGACCCAGCACCAGAACTCCCAGGGCGATCCAATATGTGGCTTTGTTCGTGTCCATAAACGTGGTCCTCACGGTATGGACGTTGGACGAGTGGACCGGAAAAAGGTCAACACAACAGTCGGTGGAAAAACCGAGCGGCCATTTTCCGGCTCACGACCGACTATCGACCAACGACCAGCGAAGGTTTCTTCAGCTTTTCCAACTCTTCTAAGACCATCGGCCCTAGTTGCGAGACGCTGCCAGCACCCAGAGTCAGCACCATGTCGCCGGGTTGCGCGGCCGCGGCGACGGCGGCAACGGCTTCGGGAAAAGACGGAGCGTAGGCAACATCTTTCTTCCCTGTTCCCGCGCCCGCCCCCGCGATCCGTTCGGTTAGCGCCTGGGCCGTGACGCCTTCGATCGGCTTTTCGCTTGCCGGATAGATATCGAGCACGCTCACCGTGTCGGCGTCGACGAACGCGGTCGCGAATTCATCCATCAGGTCGCGAGTACGCGTGAAGCGGTGCGGCTGGAAAATGACATGCACACGGCGAAATCCGGACTGGCGGGCGGCGGCCAGCGTCGCTCGAATCTCCGTTGGATGGTGTCCGTAGTCGTCGATCACGCTGACGCCGGCGGCCTTGCCCTTGAGCTGGAATCTCCGATCGACGCCGCGAAAACTGTCGAGGCCGGAACGAATTTGCTCAGGCGGGATGTCGAGCGCAACGCCGACGGCAATCGCGGCCGTGGCGTTCAGCATATTGTGCACACCTGGGACGTGGAGTGTGAACTCACCGAGGTCTTTCTCCTTATCCTTGTATTTCACTTGAAAGCGAGCCAGCGGGGCTTGTTCGCCGACGGCTGACGGCGGCGCGACCGAAGCAGATCCCACGCGGATCAGGAAATCCGAGCCAGGACTGGTGCCGTAGGTCATCACCCGGCGGTGGACACGCGGGAGCAAACGCTGGAGCGCGGGGTCGTCGTTGCAGCCGACGACAAGGCCATAGAATGGCACGCGCTCCATGAACTCTAGGAACGTCCGGCGAACGTCGCGCATGTCGCGATAACAATCCATGTGCTCGCGGTCGATATTGGTGACGACGGAGAGAATCGGCGAAAGTTTGAGGAAGGAACGGTCGCTCTCGTCCGCCTCCGCAACTAGATATTGCGACTTGCCGAGCCGGGCGTTCGAACCAAGGGCACCGACGCGGCCACCGACGACGACGGTTGGATCGAGACCTCCCGCAGCCAGGACGGCCGCGACCATGGAAGTGGTCGTCGTTTTGCCGTGCATTCCCGCGATTGCGATCCCGTATTTCAAACGCATCAGTTCAGCCAGCATCTCCGCGCGCTGAATTACCGGGATGTGGCGGCGCCTGGCTTCGGCGACTTCAGGGTTATCGAGCGCGATGGCAGAACTGGTGACCACGACGTCCGCACCCGCGACTCCGTTATACGAGACGATGTTTGAGGCGGCGTGGCCTTCGAAGATTGCAGCACCCAGGCTGCCGAGACGCTCGGTCACTGGCGACTTCTTCAGATCGGAGCCGGAGATCTTGTAGCCAAGATTCAGCAGGACCTCGGCGATGCCACTCATGCCGATGCCGCCGATGCCTACGAAATGGATGCGCTGAATTTTGGCAAACATATCTTGCTGACAAGAGATCGCTATTACGCATGGTGATGATAGAACATTTCACCGCGGGAACCAGGCCAGAAACGACAAAGTCAGCCGTTCGCGAGCTTTGCGACCATCTCGGCAATTTCTTCGACCGCCTGCGGATGCGCCAACGAGCGCGCCGCCGCGGACATTGTCCGTAGTCGGGGAGGATCTGCCATCAGCGCCACAATCGTGTCGACGAGGTAAGCGGCGTCAAGATTGCTTTCTTCGACTACGACGGCGGCGCCGGCGCGCTCCAGGGCACGGGCATTCACGTTCTGATGATCGTCGGCGGCGGCGGGGAATGGGACGAAAATCGCAGGTTTCCCGGCGGCGGTGATCTCACCCACGGTGCTTGCACCCGAACGGCAAACCAACAAATCGGCGCGCGCGAAGGTCGCCGGCATGTCGTCGATAAATTTATGCACTTCGCTTGAGATGCCCGACTGGCGATAGGCGGCCAGCACCTGTTCGTAGTCCCGCTGACCGGTCTGATGAATGACGTGGATCCCCGGAATTTTGGCGAGAAGACCACGAAGCGATTCGGGCGTTGTCATCGCCTGATTGATGGCGCGCGCGCCCTGGCTGCCTCCGAAGACGAGTAACGTTGGGACGCCGCCAGTTTTCGGAGCAATCGAAAAAAAAGCTGCTCGCACTGGCACTCCGGTCACGCGGCAATGCGGAAAATATTGGCAGGTCTCTTCGAAGTGCACCGCGGCTGCGGAAACCCACCGCGCAATCATGCGATTGGCAAATCCTGGCACGACGTTGGGTTCAAAGGCCAGCGTAGGCAGACGACGGCGAATGGCCGCCAGCATCGCCGGTCCCGAGGCGTAGCCTCCGACGCCAATCACAACTTCGGGATCGAACTCGGAGAGCATCCGCGAAGAGGCGGCGATTGCGCGCGGCAAGTCGAACATGGTCTTGGCCCGCGTCATCAGGCTGACATTTTTCAACGCGCCGACCTGGATCAATTCCAGCGGGTACCCGGCCTGCGGCACGAGACGCGTTTCGATGCCTCGCGCTGTCCCGATGAACATGACTTCGGCGTTGAATTGGTTCTTAAGTTGTTGGGCGATAGCGAGGGCTGGGATTACGTGTCCGCCGGTACCGCCGCCTGCGATGACGATGCGCATGAGGTTCGTATCAGGATATCGCTTAATGCGACCTGCAACTCATTTTGCCATCATCATTCCGCCGTCATCATTCTGTCATCCTGGCGTACTTTGCCTTGGCGTCCTGCAGAGTGTTGAGCACAGATTCCTTTTCCGCGTCGGTGTTCCACGAGGTATTACTTCGAGCAGCGGTAATCAACCGGTTAACCCACGCGGCAAAATACGCGGCGTCTGTTGCACTGCGAACTAGCGCCCCGGCCACCGTCACATAGACAGGGCTGGTCGTAGCATAAGGATACAAGTCGAGGATCGGATACTCCGCCTTATCGCTGAAAGCGCGGAGAACGCACCAGCCGCTCCCGTCGACCGGGATCGTGCCGTCCACTTTCGCGGACTTGCGATCTGCTTTCATGTCGAGTTCGCGCGCCATTTTGCCGTTACAGACGATCTGAAGATGATCCAGGGGAACAATCGAAGACATCTCCGCTGAGAATTTCAACTCCTGTTTCTTTTCCGACACATTTTTATCCAGCTGCACTTCTCCGCCGACACCTTGCCCGCCCAGCGAGAAATGCAGCAGAGGACCGTTCGTCGCGAACGTACGTCCGGCTTTGATCGATGCCAGCCACGGTTCGATTTTCAGCGGCCCCGGTTTCACCTCGGCATAGACGCGGTTTAGGCCAGCTGGGCCACGCAACGACGCGTAGTTGCCCATGAAGTCCGTGCCTGCGGCCGTCGGCAAGCGGAAACCACAGTTCAGAAGCTTGTACCAAACCTCGGCCGTTGCTTTGTGATCGGCAAAGCCAACCACCTCGATGTAGTCGACCTTGCCAAGCGCCACATCTGCCGGTAATTCAGCGGTGAGAGATTCGTCTTTCGCAGGGTCGGGGACAGTGTCGAAAGGGTGGACATAACCTACCAACGCACCCTGTGCATGGGCCAAATCGGCGACATTGGCATTTGCCGGATAAAGGCTTGCCGCCGCTGTGTTGGGGTAACTCGCATAACCTGGAAGAATGAAGTTATGAGTCAGATTGAGTAATCCGAGATGTCCCCAATAACTCGTGTGGAACTCCTGGCCGTGCAGCAAGAGATGGTTCAGAGTTGAGGCTTTATCGAGCTGCGGCGAAAAATACGGCATGTCGGGAATGCGCTGCTCTTTGTTGACGACGAGATCTTCGACGATGGACAAATTCTCGGCATCCGCTTGCTCGACTAAATGAGCCGGCGTATTCCGGTACGTTCCGGCATAGTTCATATGCGCATGGACGTCGCCGCTGATCCACTCGGCCGGTTCGTACGGGATTTTTGGGCTGAGCTTCACGCTAAGACTGGCGGTGCTGCCGGCTTTTACTTCGACGTCGCGCTGTTCGAATCCGAACTCGAAGCCGTGCATTACATCTACGTGAACCGTTCCCGCCGGCACGGTTAATTCTGAAGCCCCATTTGTATCGAAATAATGGGCTTCGAATGAGCGTTCCGAACGCGTGAAGCTGTCGTCGGCGTACATCCATGCGTCGTCGGGAGCATAGGCGCGCCCATCCGCGCCGGTGATGAAAACCCTTGCTGCTACCGGCCTTCCGGTCTGGTCGACGATACGCAGTGACAACTTGCCCATTGGGGCGATGTATCTCCGTTCCCTGGCGACGACTTCGGTCTGGTCTCCGCCGGGAATTGTCTGGACCCATAACGACGTGTTGCCGTTTCGATTCGAAATGAAGGCGATCTTCGATCCATCGGGCGACCAGCGCGGATTCACGTTATCGAAAGCGCCATAGGAAATCGGGAACGCGTCTCCACCGGCTGCGGGCATGAGCCACAGCTGATGCCAGCTCTGGCCGAGATACGACGCATAGGCCATGCGCTTGCCGTCCGGAGAAAAATCGGGGCGCGCCTTCCAGTTCGTTTCTTCGTAATGAATCTCTTGCGCCTCGGCTCCGGGTTCCGATTTGATGCGCCAGAACCCGCCGGTGCCATGGATGTGCCCGCGATTGGAGACGAATAGTATCTCCGATCCATCTCTCGTCCATACCGGACTGATCTCGTGGTCCACCTTACTGTAGTAATAGCGAGGCAGGGAGCTGATGTTCTCAGGAGTAAGTTGGCGTACTTCGGTGAGCTGCCCGTCTCCAAACCTGCCGACGAAAATGTGGAAATGACCCTTATAGGACGTCGATACGAAGGCAAGCCGCTTTCCGTCAGGCGAAAACCGCGGCTCCAGATTGACTGCGCCACCGGACGTCATCTGGCGCGTTTGGCCATCGCGCAGATCGCGCGACCACAGCTCGACCGCGTCGTGCTCATAGCGCGCAAACACCACCCAGTGGCCGTCTGAAGAGCAATCTGGCTGATAATCATAACCGGCGCTCGTAGTGAGCTGCTCCGCCTTCGAACTACCTAGTTCCTGCCGCCACAACGAGCCGGACATCGAATAGATCAAAGTACGAGAATCCGGAAGCCATGCCGCGGCGCTTGGTCCCGTGGTCAATTGCGGCAGATACATCTCACGGAAATAGTATGGATGCGGCAGATCGATCTGTTTCAGCACCTGTTCGCGCTGCGCGAAGCAGGAAATTGCAGTGGTGATTATCAACAGCCAACCGAGTTGAAACTTTTCCAAGATACCTCCGTTGGTCCGGAATGGGCCCGGGTTAGCGCCCAAAGAACGGGCGCGAACCCGGGGCACTGTCGGTTACGGTCTCTTTAATTTTCTCTTTTGGTTCTTTGCGCCCAAAACCAATTTAGCAGTGCTGCTGCCAGCGTCACGGCGAGAATCATGGACTTACTCAAATCGACCTGGGTGGCGAGCGTCAAAGCAATCCCAATCCCGACTACAGCCAGCAAGGGACCGCCCGGCAGCCGAAATCCCACACCCAGCGGTCGCGTGCGCCGCAATGCGATCAGGGCGGCGCAAACTACGGCGTAATAGAAGAGCCGCGCCACTACTGAAAGCGTCACATTCCAGGCAAAACTACCTCCGATCGCCAAACCCCAGACCACTGCCGCGTAGAACACAATCGAAAACCACGGCGTGTGAAATCTCGGACCAACTGCGCCAAACAATTGCGGCAGGTCTCCTGCTTTTGCCAGCGCAAAAGTGACCCGCGGCATAGCCAGCATCTTGGCTCCCAAATAACCGTACACCGAGACCAATGCACCGATGGCGACCAGCGCCGCTCCACGATTGCCCATCGTAACTCGCGCTACCTCGGCCAGCGGACGGTCTGTGGTTGATCCCGGCCCTAGCACTCCGACGACCACCCATTGCACTAGCGTGTAAATCGCGGTGCACGCGATCAGCGCGACGAAGACCGCAAAGGCCGCGTCCCGCCCTGGGTTCTTCGCTTCACCCATGGGCGCGAGCGCAGTTTCAAACCCTCCATAGGCGAAGACCAGCAGCCCCATCGCGTACATCCAGGTATTCGACGAGACGGGTCCCGCAGCGGCCCATGGCGCGGGATGAACGATCGTAACTGCCGCGCCCGCCGACACCACCATCAGTAAAGGCAGAAGTTTCGCCACGGTGAATACGTTGTTCAAAGCGGTCCCTTGGCGGGCTCCGCGCAAGTTCACCAACGCCAAGAGACCAACGAGAACCGTCAAAATAATGAAACGAGGCCAGGGCTCTTTTGCCGCCGGCCAGAATTCCGCAAGATAAATCACGAACAAATTCGCATTCGCTGCTGGAGCTGCCGTCTGCGCGAGGTACAACATCCAGCCGACCAGAATGCCCATCAAGCGCCCGAAGGCGGTGCGAGCGTAGAGATAAGGTCCGCCCGCTTCGGAAAACTGCGAGGCCACCTCGGCATAGCACGCCATGATGACGCCCATTGCCGCACCCGCGAGCACAACCGCCATGATGCTGCGTTTGCCGAGCAGTCCGGCCACCTCGGCCGGCAAACCAAAGATGCCGCTTCCAATGATCGAATTCACCGCCAGCGCGGCGAGGCTCCAGCGGCCTATGGCGCGCACCAGCCCGGGTTGTCCCGGCGCAAGGCCAGTTTGCGGGGAGGGTGATGTCATCGCGAACCGTTTGTATCACACCCAGCCCTTCCTTGAATTAAACTTCTTCAGGGGCGCCCGGTGCGCCATCCGAACTAGCCCCTGGGAGCGTACGAAGCTGTGGCTGCATCCATCTCTGACATCCGGCTGTTGCTCAGGGTCAAATCCCTACCCAAATCGCCCGGCTCCCGGCGCGTTTTCATCACCGGGGGAACCGGCTACATCGGCACATCTCTGATCCCGATTCTTCTGGAGCGCGACCACAAGGTTCGTGTGCTGGTGCGACCCGGATCGAAGGCCAAGCTGCCAGCCGCCTGTGAGGTCGTCTCTGGCAACGCGCTCGACGCGAATAGCTACCGCCAGCTCATTCGGCCGGCTGACACTTTTATTCACCTGGTTGGAGTCCCTCATCCGTCGCCCGCGAAGGCTGCGGAATTCCGGTCCGTCGACCTGGTCTCGGCCCGAGAGGCCATTTCCGCGTGTTCGGAACTTGGCATCCGTCACTTCATCTACGTCAGCGTGGCCCACCCTGCGCCGTTCGACATCATGAAGGACTATATCGCCGTGCGTACCGAGTGCGAGGAAATGATCCGGGCGCGTCAGCTGAATTCAACTGTCCTTAGGCCGTGGTATGTGCTCGGCCCCGGCCATCGCTGGCCCTACCTGTTACTGCCGTTTTACAAAGTATGTGAGTGGCTGCCATTCACACGGGCCGGAGCGCAGCGCCTTGGACTGGTTACTCTTGAGCAACTCATTCTTGCTCTCGTCCAGGCCGTGGAATCGCCCACACAAGGGACGCGTATCGTAAGTGTCCCCGAGATTCGCGCCACCGGAGCGCAGCTCGCGCGCGACGAAGTCCGCAAAATGGCCTGAAAAGGCGCATCCCACGCGGCTTTTCAACCTTAAGTAACTTCAATTACCGAAGCTCATGCACGCGGGGAATCTTTCCGCTTTTGCGTCGGAGTGCGATCTTCGTAAGAACAAGCTGGGTAAGAACGAACTGGTCGACTGCTGTGGTTGGAAAAATAAGTCGGGTCGGAAAGGACCTTATGAACCACGAGAATCGGGAAAGCATGGAAGAAATTCATCTCCGCATTTTGCGGATCACGGATGACCTGCGCGTCATCCAGCGCGAACTCAATTGCGCTGCGATGCAGGCTCCTACCGATCCCGAACTGATGGAAGCACTGTCCGATCCTCCGGAGATGGAATCGATCACGATGCTCAAGTCTGCCCTCGACCAGATGCGGCATTTCCTCTGGTTCTACACTCAGGTCGTCACCAGCGATTCCGAGATGGGCGAGAAGTTCCGCCAGACGCTCCGCACTGATACTCCCGTGCGCAGCCCCGAGATGGAGCAGCAGTTCCAAAGCGCGACCGACGCGATCATGCTGCGTTATCTGGCCGACAGCAAGTTTCGCAAGCCTAACTAGGGCGGTGCGGGGCGGCTTGGTCTCCGCCCGCGAAACGCTGTCCTCTGCGCTCGGCGCTGAAGTAAAATTCGTTCGGTGTTCGAGTCCTGCCATATCAGAACCGCTGATCTCGCCGACGCCCCGGCCATCGCCAGCCTCGTAAATATCGCCTTTCGTCCCGAACGATTCTTCATTGCCGCCGATCGCACGAATCCCGAAAAAGTCGCCGCGCTGATGCAAAAGGGAAAGTTCTTTCTCCTGCTTGAGGGCGAAGGGCTCGCCGGTTGTGTTTACGCTGAACTACGCGGCGAACGCGGTTACTTCGGGTTACTTGCCGTCGATCCCGGTCGCCAGCGCTCTGGAATTGGCGTGCGGCTGATCGCGGCCGCAGAAGCATACTGTCGCGAAGCGGGCTGCCACTTCATGGATCTCACGTTCGTCAACTTGCGTCCGGAGCTGGCTGCTTATTACACGCAATTCGGGTACGTCGAGAATGGCACTTTGCCCTTCCCAGCGGATCAAATCCCCCACATGCCGGTTCACCTCGTCCAATTGTCGAAGGCGCTCTGAGGGATAGATAGCCCATGCCTTGCAAATTCCCACGGCCTGAGGCAACCTCAGAAATCGGCTGAGGCAGGTTTGCGTCAACTCTCGCTGACCGTCACCTCAGCAGCCGCAATTATCCCTGGAGACATCTGGAGAAATCCTATGTACGTACTCTCGCGGTCCTTCGCCGCCGTTGCAGTTTGTTTTCTTTTGTCGGTGAGCGCATCGTCCCAGGACGCTAGTTCTTCTTCGGTGGCGTCTTCCCAGAACTCGTCTTCGCAAGATTCTCGCACGCCGCAGAAGAGACTGAAAATCGGGGTTGCCCTTGAGGGAGGTGGCGCGCTTGGCCTTGCCCACATCGGAGTGTTGCAGTGGTTTGAGGATCACCACATCCCGATCGACTACGTCGCGGGGACGAGTATGGGTGGCCTCGTGGCTGGGCTCTATGCCACCGGGAAATCTCCTGCGGAATTGAGGGCCATCGTCGAGAAGCAGGATTGGAATGCCATCATCGACGGGCAAACGGGCTACCGCGATCTGTCCTTCCGGCGTAAAGAGGACACCAGCGCCTTCCCGAACCGGCTCGACTTCGGCTTGAAAAACGGCTTCTCTCTGCCATCGGGCCTGAATTCTGGTCACGGCGTAAGCCTGCTGATCGATCGCGAAACCCTCCCCTACACCCACAACGGGTCGTTCGACAACCTTCCGATTCCGTTCCGCTGCGTCGCTACGAATCTCGCGACGGGGCAGGCCTACGTCTTCGATCACGGATCCATCGCCCAGGCCATGCGATCGACGATGTCGATCCCGGGCCTGTTTGCGCCGGTTCGAATTGGAAATGACCTGTTTGTGGATGGCGGCCTGCTGGGCAATTTGCCGACCGACGTCGTCCGAAAAATGGGCGCTGACGTGGTCATCGCGGTCCATCTTGAAACCGCGCCTACGGATACGACGAAGTTGCAAGGGCTGTTCAGCGTCCTCGGACAATCGATCGAAGTGGTCATTCACCAAAACGAAATTCACGGACTCGCGGGCGCGGACCTGGTGGTCAATGTCGATCTCAAGGAATTCACCTCACTGGAATACGACCAGGCTGAGGCCATCATTAATCGCGGCGTGCAAGCGGCGACTGCGAAAGCGAATATCCTGACGCCTTACTCGCTGGACGCCGCTGACTGGAGTTCACTTATCGAGCAACGAAAAGAAAAAATGCAGGCCGAAGTCCCCGTGCCTAAATTCCTCGAGGTCCGAGGCACCGATCCAAAGTCGGCGCAAAACGTGGGCTACTTCTTGCGGTCAATCGTCGGAAATCCGATCGATCTTCCGTCGATGGAACACATGTTTAATCGGCTCACCGGCATCGGGAAGTTCGATTCGGTCGACTATTGGCTCGAGGAAAAAGACGGTCAGCCGGGTCTGATCGTGTATGTCCATGAGAAGAGTTACGCACCTCCGACGGTGCAGCTGGGGTTTGTGGTGGATGGGACCGAGAGCAAGAACGTCACATTTACCCAGGCTGGGCGGCTAACCTTCCTCGATGTCGCTGGATACCGCTCGGAGTGGCGGACCGACTTCTCGTTCGGAAATACCTATGGCATATCGACTAAGCTGTATCGGCCGTTCAACGCGCTCAGCAAGTGGTTTGTTGCGCCCCATGTCGGCGTGAGCAACACGGGTTTCGACATTTTCGACAAGGGCAACCCGGTGGCGCTCTACCGCGTGCACCAGGAAAGCGGGGGCGTTGACGTGGGCTACGGATTCAGCCGCTTCAGCGAACTGCGCGCTGGATACGAGATCGGGTATACCGATGCTCAACTCAATCTCGGGCGACCCGATTTTGCCGCCTTTAGCGGCCGGCTGGGCGAGACCCACCTCCGTTTCCGCACCGACCACACTGGCGATCCCGTTGTGCCGCGACGGGGTTACAAAGCCGAGGTCACTTTTCATTGGTATGACGCATATCCGGGCGCGGCCAGCGGACTGCCAGCCCTGGTAACCAAACTGGAAGGCTTTCAGCCAGTGAGCGCAAAAGGGTCGGTTTTCGCCACCGCCGAAGGGGGATCGACCTTCGGCGTCCACAACACCGGCATCCCGCTGTTCTTCCTTGGCGCTCCGCTCCGACTCAGCGCCTACGGCACGAACGAACTGTTTGGAGAGCAGTATTACCTGTTCCGCGTCGGATACATTCGCACCCTCTTGACCCTGCCTCCGTTCGTCGGCAAAAGGGTCTACGCAGTCGGTTCCTATGAATTCGCGAAGATGTATGGATCCCCTGGAGAGTCAGGGTTCCCCAACGACGTCGAGGCCGGTGTGGTCGCGGAAACCGCCCTGGGACCGCTTTTTATCGGCGGCAGCGTTGGCGACTCAGGTCACCAGAAATGGTTTTTCCAGCTCGGCAGGGTGTTCTAGCGGGGGAGCATAAAAAAGAGCGCGCCGAGGCGCGCTCAATTCTCGTAACGATTTTTGCCTATCGACCAAAACCGGCGGACTGCATCGATTGCCGCGAAATATCCGCCGTCGAAGCAATGCCCTGCATACGCAGTTTGAACTCGTCAGCATTCGATGCGCTTTCGAGTGCGGTTTCGTAGGTGACCAGGCCGGCCTGGAAGAGATCCCAGAGCGACTGATCGAACGTCTGCATGCCGTATTGCGAAGTGCCGGAAGAAATTGCTTCGCGGATGGCGCGGGTTTTTTCCGGAACCAGAATGCATTCCCGGATATAAGCCGTCGTGACCATGACTTCGACCGCGGGCACGCGACCTTCAGCATCAGAGCGGCGAACCAACCGCTGGCTGACAATGGCGCGCAAGACCGCAGCTAACTGCAAGCGAATCTGCTTTTGCTCGGGCGGCGGGAAAATTGCGATGATACGGTTGACGCTTTCGACTGCGTCCAGAGTATGCAGGGTCGAGAAAACCATGTGGCCGGTTTCGGCGGCGTGCAGCGCGGTTCCAATCGTTTCCAGATCGCGCATTTCGCCCACCAGAATCACGTCCGGATCCTGACGAAGAGAAGCTCGTAGCGCCGCCGAGAACGACGGCGTATCGACTTCGATCTCGCGCTGGTTCACATAACCCTTTTTGTCGCGGTGCAGGAATTCGATGGGATCTTCGATGGTGATGATGTGCTCGGCGCGGGTCGAGTTGATGCGATCGACCATGGCAGCGAGCGTCGTCGATTTGCCGGAGCCGGTGACGCCTGTAACCAGCACGAGGCCGCGAGGCATGTCGCAGATCTGCTCAACCACCTTCGGCAGGAATAGTTCGTCCAGGGCGCGAATTTTGGTGGGAATCACGCGAAGCACAAGGCCAACGTTGCCGCGCTGCTGAAATACGTTCACACGGAAGCGTCCGAGACCGGCGACGCCATAGGCCATGTCGATTTCCGTGGTTTCTTTGAATTTCTGCTTTTGCCGCGCCGACATCATGCTGAACGCCATGTTCAACATGTCTTCGGCGGACACCCGCGCCTGATCGGTCAGGCGGTCCAGATCGCCATCGATGCGCAGGTGTGGATAGTTCCCCACCTTCAGGTGCAAGTCGGAAGCGCGGCGCTCCATGGCGATACGGAGCAGGTCATCGATATTCATGCAGGCAGGACTCCAGAGATCACCCCTATGATGACCTGAACCGGGGCCCGGTACGAGATGACGGAGGTAACGCGACTTCGGATGTGATTCCGGGCCTGTGGCCCTTGAGTCAGAAGCAGATCGCCGTTGGCATTCGCGTTGACTTAGTCTATCCGCTTAGCTAACCTGAGGCCATGGAAGTCAACATTCACGAGGCGAAGACCCAGCTATCCCGGCTGCTGAAGCGGGTCACGGCAGGCGAGGAGATTACGATTGCGCGCGCCGGTGTCCCGGTGGCGAAACTCATCGCGATCGCACCCTCTGGCGGGACGCGGCCGATGGGCATGGATCGCGGCAAGATTTGGATCTCCGACGATTTCGACGCTCCCGACCCTGAGCTTGAAGCCCTGTTCTATGCCGAGATTCCGGACGTCAATTTCCCCAGCAAGCGCGGTTCTCAACCGACCGCGACCGTTCCTCGCAGGAAGGGTAAGAAAAAGGCGTGAATTACCTGTTGGACACCAACGTCTGGCTGTGGAGCCTCTGGGAGCCGGATCGAATTGCTTCGAACGCACGGGAAGAGATTGGAGACCTGTCGAATACAGTTTTTCTGTCGGCGGTGACTTCGTGGGAGGTCTCCATAAAAGCGGCGGCAGGCAGACTGAAGCTGCCGGAGGCACCCACCTCGTATGTGCCGCGACGCATGGCCCAGCAAGGGCTTCGTCCGCTGCCCGTTTCTCATCCCCATGCGCTCGCGGTCTTCGCACTGCCACCCCACCATAGGGATCCATTCGACAGGATGCTGGTGGCGCAGGCTATCTCCGAAGGACTGACTCTAATCACGTCCGACCGCGAACTGAAGAGATATCCCGTCGAAATCCTCTGGGCCGGGCGCTAGAAAAAGCCGCCCTCTCGGGCGGCTTCATCAAGCGAACATTCATGAGAGTGTGACTTACATGCGTGACTTAACCTCACGCGGCGCTGGTTTTCGGAGCCGGCGGCTGGAACGGTTCGTCGAAGCTTCCACCATAAATCGAGGGCACCTTCGAGCCCATCGGACGCAGATACGTCGCCAGTTCCCCGCGATGATGAATCATGTGATTGTTTAGAAACCCCAAATAAAACGCGGCTGGAAAGTTGAATACGCCAAGAAAGTCGATCGGTGTCGACAACTGCGCGCCCGACAGGGTGCGAACGCGATCGGCGCTACGCTTCATGTTCTTGTCGTACCACTCCACCAGTTCTGCGACCGTCTTCGGCTTTTCATTCTCCGGACGAGCGCCCATCACAAACTTAAGATCCGCGACCCCGTCCATGAACTGGACGTCGGTATTGGCCAGGTGCCAGCCCAACTCCCAAGCCGTGCGCGCGTTCGGGTCGGGGCGATAGTCCTTCTTACCCTCGGGGATGGCAGCTAGAACTCTCTTAGTGGTTTCGACTTCGCGGGCCAGGCCATCAAGCATCATGGCGGTATAACCCTGGACAAATTCGGGCGTGGGAGCAGACATAACATTTTCTCCTTGTAGGCTGGTAATGGAAGAAAACAACGAGCGTTTTACGATCAGCGGCCTTCAATATAGTGCAAGGCTGGAGGAAGCGCAAATCAGGTTCCGCGGCGGTTTTGAAGGGAAAGGTTTCACTCGCATCGCGACGAAACTTCGTTTCGCAGCGCGGGTTTATGATCGAATGACGAGTTGTTAATGACTTGCTGTTCAGGATATTGTTTGGTCCGCTGTTTCTATCTCCGCGTTTTTTCTCTACCGATCGTGATCGTTTTCGCCGCCATCGCGACCGCCGCAACCGCGTCGTCTGTTTCGCCGCTTGTCGTAAATAGCAAGAGCCACGTGGTGGTGATGGAGTATGAAGCCTGGTTTGGCCCGAAAGCCGCGACGTTCCAGGGCAGCGCGGCTATGCCGTTGCTGCAATCCGCCGACATGCAGACGGTCGGGGGTGGTTATGACAGTGCCGATCCCGCGGTGATCCTGCAGCACGTCAAGTGGCTTGAGTCCCTGGGAGTCGATGCGGCCATCAGCGAAGTCACCAACAACGTCAGCTGCATTTTCAACAGCGAATGGTTCGTTCAAAAATACATTAAGAATTGCACGCCATCGTTTCGCGCCTATAACCAGCACATACGCGATAACACCGGCAACCTTTATCCGGCCTGGTCTGCGCTCGGAACCCGGCTCAAACTCATCCCCATGATCGGGGGAATCGACACCAATGTTTTGCTCAAAGACGAGGATGGGAAAACTGCATTCGAGAAGGAAGTAGAATACTTTGGCGCTCGTCTGCAGAAATATCCGAACCTGGGTGTGATTTACGAAGGCAAGCCTCTGATGCTGATCTTCCTGGGCGCCGCGCAGGACCCGAATGCGGCCGACCATCCGCTCTGGTATCGGCTGGAACAATTCTTGCTGCGCCATCCGGAGATTGGGGAGAAATATACGTTCAAGTTGATGGCTGGATATCTCGACAGCCAGCCCGGTCTGTGGGCGACACAAAGCACGCCCACAGGTCCCATAGAAATTAGTCCCGCGTATGGATTTTGGAGTTGGGTCGACCGGCTGAACGCAACATGCACCGAGGCGTTGTGCCCCTACTACCCGTCTTACAACTTGGTGGGCAATCCGGGCGGCGGTTTCAGGGTGGAAAATTTCACCACCTCCATCGCCACTGCGGGACAAAGCGGATGGGGCTGTCCCAACGAGAACGCCCTGCCGTATTGTCCCGACGACGCGCTTCGTTTCGCGAGCGACGGCGGGTATGCCACTTTTGATGCCTTCATGACTTATGCGAAACAGCTCGATCCCATTTTCCTGATCATTCACCAGTTCAACGAATTCGCGGAGCCCGACGAAGGATTTGACGCCAACACGAACGACCAGATTGAGCCGGCAAATCTATGGGGAAACGATCTGAAGGTGGTGAGGGACGAGATCAGAGACTACCGAAAGAACGAATAGCAACGCTCCAAGCGAACCGCAACCGGTTCGCTAGGGCAGTTGCTACGAATCTCCCTGAAACTCAGCGGCTAGACACTCACCGGCTGTTTCGCGCCCACCGCGATTGGTGTCAGCCAGTCATAGCGATCTTTCTTCTCGCCGCGAACGATGCCGTAAAACTCCGCTTGCAAGGCCTTGGTCAGCGGACCGATTTTGCCCGGGCCCACAGTGATTTTGTCGACCGAGCGGATCGGCGTGATTTCAGCAGCGGTTCCGGTGAAGAAGACCTCGTCAGCGATGTAGAGCGATTCGCGGGGAATCTGCTGCTCGGTGATCTTGATGCCAAGGTCGCGCGCGATCGTTAATACCGAATCGCGAGTAATTCCCGGGAGCACGGAATTGCCGAGCGGTGCGGTATGCAGCACTCCATTGCGGACCACGAACAGGTTCTCGCCCGAACCTTCACTGACGTAGCCGTTCACGTCGAGCGCGATCCCTTCAGCGTAGCCATTGACGATAGCCTCCATCTTAATCAGCTGGGAATTCATGTAGTTCGCGCCCGCCTTGGCCATCGCGGGAAGAGTATTCGGCGCGATGCGCGTCCACGAAGAAATACAAACGTCGACGCCTTCGCTGGCATCCGTCCCGAGATATTTTCCCCACGGATAGTTGCAGATATAGACTTCCGTCGGCGAATTGAACGGATTCACTCCCGCTTCGCCATAGCCTCGAAGAACAATCGGGCGGATATAACACGGCCATGCGCCGTTCCGCTTCACCAGTTCGAGCATTCCCGCCAGGATTTCGTCGCGGGTAAACGGGACATCGATGCGATAGATCCGCGCCGAGTCGATGAGGCGCTGCATGTGTTCCGTGGCGCGAAAAATCGCAGGACCACTCGGCAGCGCATAGCAGCGCACACCCTCAAACACCGAACTGCCGTAGTGCACAACGTGCGACATGACGTGAATGGTCGCGTCGTCCCAGTCGATGAACTTCCCGTTGTGCCAGATTTTTTCCGTCTTCTGAATGGCCATGCGGCAACTCCTGTCTTGCAATTATAGCGTGGAGCAGACAATTGGAGCGGGCCTGGCCAGTGCGGGAACAAGTGCGCGGGACCGTCGGAAGCCCAGACGGCAGATCGCAAAGCTGCGGGCGCGACACCCGCCTGGATGGTTGCGCTCGGTTCTAGCGAATCGCAACGATGTTGTTGGCAACCACAGCACTTTCCCCAGCCACGATGGCACGCATGGTGATGCGTTCGGCTTTGTAGTGGTGGGTGCGATGCAACAAATACACGGCGCCAAGTCCGGCGCCAAAGCCCAGAGCGGACCCGGCGGCTTCCCCAGCGGATCCACGCGTAACAAAGGGACGCATGATCGGATTCGCCTCACGCAAGCCTTCACTCAATCCACGTTGCGTAGTGATTGCATCGGCTGTGATAAGCCCGGCCAGAACACTGACGCTTACCTTATTTTCGAGTGTCCAGAAAGGACGCTCCTGCGGACGGGGCGCCTCGGGTAGGGCGAAGCTGCTGACGGCGAAGTTCTGGGCCTGCATGGCCGCGCTCAGCGTGAGAATCAAGAGGAGGTATTTCATTTCAGGCTCCAGTAACTAAGTGGTTGATTTAACAAATAGTAAGTCAGGCAGTAACGCTAGGACATGGCCCATTCTCGCAGGGTATATGGCCTTCTGGTAAGAGTACCGAGGATGTCTTGGAAGGTTACTTGCGCCGCGCGTGCAACTCCAGAACCCGCACACAGCGGCCGGACTCCGGCGATCACGTGAAATCGTGCCGACGAATTGTCTTATTGATTCTGCGAGACTTATTCTTGGGGTCGCGTTCGCAGCTGAAGAAACCGAGTGGAAACTGGAGAGAGGTGTTACTAACTATTACCTAAGTTACCCCAGAGGCGACCGCTTCCTAAGAAAGCGCCCCGACGAACAGCGGGAATAGTCTCTCAGTCACGAGCCACGAGGAAAAACGAAACCGCGCACGTCGTTTCGTGTTACAACGCCGTGACACCGAGTTGACATCCTTGTGACATTAGCGCTCCGCTCTTCCGCTCCCACTACGCCCGAACCTCTCGTGAGGATGCCCCATCCCGTGTTTCCTGGAGACAGAAAATTTACCTTGATGCGCTTGACAATCCGATTCCAGGGTAGCAATATTCCGGGCGTTACTCGCCCAAATCCCCCCAGGAGGAACCCCATGATCACACCTAAAATGATCACTCCAGCACTATGCACGCTCCTTCTTGCGACGCTGCTTGCGGCCACAGCGACGGCAGAGAGTCGCACCACGCGCAATAGCGAATCTCCTTATGTTCCTAACAACGTCCCGAATGCACATAATGAAGCAACCGTGGCCGAACTCGAGGCAGAAATGGCCTCCGGCAAACTCACTTCAGAGGCGCTGACCAAGGAATACATCGCTCGCATCCTCGCGCTTGACCAAAGCGGTCCCGGAGTCAATGCCGTCATCGAGCTCAACCCCGACGCACTTAACATGGCTCGCAACGCCGACCGACTCCGCCGGCATGGCATCGTGCTCGGACCCATGCACGGAATCCCAGTACTGCTGAAAGGCAACGTCGACACCGGAGACCAGATGCAGACCACCGCAGGCTCGTTCGCGCTGGTCGGAAAGCCACCGCTGATCGACTCGACGGTCGCGGCCAACCTGCGTGCCGGCGGCGCTGTCATTCTCGGAAAAACGAATCTTTCGGAGTGGGCCAATTTCCGCTCTTTCGAATCGATCAGCGGATGGTCGGGCTGGGGCGGTCAGACGAATAATCCCTATGGCATCGACCGCAATCCCTGCGGCTCCAGTGCCGGTTCAGCCGCGGGCGTGTCGTCGAACTTCACGACCGTGTCCTTCGGCACGGAAACCGATGGCAGCATAGTCTGTCCGGCGAATGCGAACGGAGTTGTCGGCCTCAAACCCACAGTCGGCCTCACCAGCCGCGCCGGCATTGTTCCGATCTCCCACACGCAAGACACGTTTGGACCGCACGGACGAACCGTTGCCGATACGGCCGTAGCGCTCGGCGTAGTGCAGAGCCGAACCTACGACGGCCGCGACCCGGCGACCGGGGGAGTGCCTCTCGGATGGCAAGGGCGCTTCACACGTCCTACTAACATCCCCACCGACTACACACAATTCCTCAACCCCAACGGACTGCAGGGCGCGGTCCTCGGCGTAACTCGCGCTGGGCTCGACGGCTTCGACGTGAATTTTCCGACGCCACCGGTCGTTCTAGCACAATTTGAGGCTGCGATCACCGCCATGGAGAACGCAGGAGCCACGATCGTCGACCTCGACGCCGCCGGCTTTACGTTTCCTCCTGCGAATGGTGAGACGCTCGTGCTGTGCTTCGACTTTAGGAATGATGTGCAAGCTTACTTCGCGACACGCGTGGGAGTTCCAGTGGCCGGCAAGACCTTGAACGACGCCATTGCTTTCAACAACGCCCACGCCCGCGAGGAGATGCCATTCTTCAATCAGGATATTTGGGATCTGACTGCTTCTCTGGCCACGGGAGCGAACGATCCTCAACCCGCGTTCGGGGGCATGACCTATAACCAGGCGCTTGCCATTGATCAGGCTTCGGGAGTCAATGGCATCGATGCTGCGCTCTCGCAGTTTCACCTTGACGCAATCGTCAGCGCCACGGACAATCCCGCTTGGGCGACCGACCTACTCTATGGCGACCATTTCATTTATGGCACGTCGAGCCTGGCAGCGGCAGAAGGCTACCCGATCATTCAGGTACCGGCGGGGATGGCTTTCGGAGTACCGCTAGGCGTCAGTTTCTTCGGAACGGCATTCAGCGAACCGAACCTCATCAAGCTCGCCTCTGGATTCGAAGCCGTGACCAAGGTGCGAGCCCATAACCTGCCCACCTTCGCGCCGACTGTACCATTCAACAACATCGCCGGAACAACACTGGTACCGCCGCAGCAACGCAATGTGCAAAAGGCGGCGCACAGCCCATCGGCCTCGAGCAATACGTCGAGCAACGCGTCGAACAACACAGCGAAAACTCCAGGAACGGAGGTAAAGCGCCCGCATCACCTATAAGTCAGACCGTAATAAAAAGGAAAGGCGCGGCCCAAGGCCGCGCCTTTTTTGTGTCTCTATATCTAGTATATCAATCCACTTCACCCTAAGTGGACATTCGCGGCAGACTTATAGCGGCTCTGCTTTCATCAAGTTAGTTGCAGTCTCGGGATCTTGCCCCCTTGACAATCTAGTGCCGCCAGATTCTTTGTGCAGGATGCGCAGGATCGGTGTTGGATGGTGATGGTGCCGCTGCTGGCGTCGTCTCTGCGCCAGGGGTTGGAGCAACGCCTGTACCCGGCGCGACGCTCTTGCCGGCCACCGGCACGACCGGAACCGTGTTCGAGGCGATGGGAGCCGCTGCGGCAGGTTCTGTCTTCACTCGGCCTCCGACTTCGTCCCCTCGGAAGTAGTGGCCTTTGTCTGCCCGCATTTCGGGCATCGCCGCGTAAGGCTTCGAGTAGTCGTTATTGGCATTCCAGAAGAGGAAGCCGACACCGCCTTTTTCTTTCGCTACCTCGATTTGAACTTCTACATACTTAGGCGAATAAGTCTTGGTGCGCCACGCGAATGCCTGTAGCCAGGGGCGAATCACTACACCACTGTCTTTGGTGATGAGTTTGAAGCGGTCCATGGACTCACCGATGAAATGTTCAGGCGCGTCTCCCGGGTGAGCGATGCCATCCATGCCAAAGAAGTGCGAGGGATAGATCATCGGCGAAAGCACGTCACAGTGCTTGGCCATGGCTACGATGTCCTGCCCGGTGTGCGAAAGGTCGACGGGACGCTGCCATGCCATGATCCCAAAAACGTCAAGCGAGAGCAGTACGCCGGTCGGATGGATCTGCGCGTAGGCGCGGTCGAGGAAGTGGGCGATCACGTCCGAGCGCTGCATCGTCTTTGAACGGTCGGCGCTCGAGTGGTCAGCCTTGGAGTGGTCAACGTTGGAGCGCTCCGCGGCCTGGTCCAGATGCTCGCTCTGGAACTTGAATTCTGCGTCCTTCTGGTCGCCTTCGGCCGGAAAGCGTACGTAGTCGAACTGAACTTCATCGACGCCGGACTGCGCCACAAACTTGGCTAACGCTATGTCGTAGTCCTGAACCTTAGGATTCGAAGGGTCGGTCCAGACCAGTTTGCCGTTTTCGCGCCAGGGCTTTCCAGTGCTGTGGGACTGTACCGCCAATTCGGGATGCGTCGTGACCAGGTGCTCGTCGCGGAAAATGGCGATCCGGGCGATGGCGTGCATATTTTGAGAATGGAGAAACCGCGTGAACTTCGGCAGGTCTGGAATGTAGTGACGCTGACCGGTGGCCAGAGGGTTATCGAAGGCGATGTTCACGATGCCATCGCTATCCTTGATATCGAAAACCACGGCATTGCCCCCGACTTCGCGCCAGTGCCGGATGATGCGCATCCCGTGATCGCTGCCAGCCATGACTCCGGTCAGATAAATCGCGCGCACTTCGAAATCTCTTGCAACCGGCACGGTTTTCTCTACAATTGGCGATCCGAGAATTCCAGGGATGATGATCTGCTCACCGGACTTCAGGAAAACTCCCTGGCGATTGTGATTGGCTTCGCGGATGGCATCGGCTAATTCCGATGAGGTGAGGTATTTTGTCCGTTTCAGATATTTACGTGCAACCGACGGGAGGCTGTCTCCGCGCTGGGCTTCGTAAACCTCGGATCCAGGAGGGGCAACGATGGAGACGGGCGCGGGAATCTCGTGCTTCTTTGGATTTGTGGTATCCGCTTTGACGTTTACCAGTTGCACCCCGTGCGGATTCTGCACTGCTGCCGCAGGCGGAGCGAGAAGGAAGCTGGACACGGTCATGCGGCAGAGGACGCCGGCAAGGCTTGCCATCGAGAGTCGAGACGTCAACAGTCGGGACGTTAGTTGGGACAAGAATGTTCTCCGGAAAGACACGATCTGCTAATGATTGTGGGGTTGGGGTAACGTGGGCCGCCAGTTACGACAGGCCAAGCTCGTAGCTGCTTACGGGACATGTGCGGCTGGAAGCGTTTCTCCAAAGTTCCCGCAGTCTGCAAACAATTGCTCTTGGGGAAACTGTGGGTAAACGGGCGAATTGGGCAGCGAGCAGGCTAGGCGCATCTAAAACGATGAGAAGCGGGGTTTTATGGGGCTTCCGGTAGATGGCTAACCGCTTGCACAAGAGGGGATGCGGGTCAGGAAATCCCACCTTCCTCCCGGTGACAGGCGAGTGACAAAAATGAGCAGTTTTGCAGAGATGCAGTTCCCAGAAGAGAGCAAGCTCCCGGAAAGGAAACAAGGGCCCGAAACGATGAGAACGAACCTTGCAACCGTGCTGGATCCTAGCCGCCGCAGCAACGATGCCCGTGACTTCGAAACGGCCCTGCGCCGGAAGATCGTGGGCCAAGATCAGGCGATCGAAAAGGTCGCGGAAATTTATCAGATGTTTCTGGCCGGGTTGAATGCGCCGGGGCGTCCAGTGGGCAATCTGCTTTTCCTGGGGCCGACCGGCTCCGGAAAAACGCGGGTTGTGGAGGCGGTTGCGGAATCGCTATTTGGCGACGCGCGCGCCTGCATCAAGATCGATTGTGCCGAGTTCCAGCATTCGCACGAAATTGCCAAGTTGATCGGTTCGCCCCCGGGATACCTCGGACATCGTGAGACCCATCCGTTGCTGACGCAGGAAGCGCTCAATCAGTGGCACACGGAGAAGCTCAAGCTGTCGATCCTGCTATTTGACGAAATCGAGAAGGCTTCGGACTCGCTCTGGCAGTTGCTGCTGGGAATCCTCGACAAGGCAACATTGACCCTGGGCGACAACCGCCGCGTCGATCTTTCGAGCTGCATCATCATCATGACTTCGAACCTCGGCGCTGCCGAGATGAATGGTTTGGTGGACGGCGGCCTGGGATTTGCACCGCGAGCGGTGCAAGTCGACAACTCACTCGACGAGAAGATCACACGCTCGGCGGTCGACGCGGCGCGGCGTAAATTCGCTCCTGAGTTCATGAACCGCATCGACAAAGTGGTCGTCTTCAAGACACTGCGGTCCGAGCATCTGCAACAGATCCTGGAAATTGAACTGGGAATGGTGCAGCAGCGGGTTCTGTTGGCGGCTGGCGCGCATCAGTTCGTCTTCAACTGCACGCCGCAAGTGAAGAGTTTCCTGCTCGCGGAGGGGACCGATCCGAAGTACGGGGCGCGCCACCTGAAGCGGGCGATTGAACGTCACTTGGTATTTCCGCTGGCGAACCTGGTCGCAACTGGACAGGTAAGACTCGGCGATTTCATCCGCGTCGACATGCTGGGAGAGAGCAAACTCACCTTCGTAAAAGAAGCCGAGGGCGCGATGGTTCCGGTGCTGCTCGAACGCTATGGAGCAGCGGCTGCGACGCCGGCTGTCGCGGCTGCCCGAGCAACGCGTCCCGTGGCACAGCGCAAGGAATTCGGGGCTGGTTCGCTCAACGAAAATAAGTAAAAGAAATCAGTAATCGAGTTGCTGGTAGGTGGGGCACCGTGTGGACGGTGCCCTTTTTCTTTGGCCTTTCTAACTCCTACTCTTTTGTGCAAGAATCTGTGCCACAACTGCGTGGCTATCTCTGGCTATCCCGTGGCGTTCTTTCGGCAGATGGTTCTAGCGCTGCTCCTGTTCGCCGCTCTTGGTCCCTTCGCCGAAGCCCAAACTGACTCGTGGCTGGAAATCCGTACACCTCATTTCGTTGTTATAAGTAACTCCAGCGAAAAGGACGCTCGCCGGGTAACACGTCAGTTCGAACGAATGCGGTCGGTCTTCCGCAAGGTTTTCCCGGACGCCAATCTTGATACCGCGACACCAATCCTCGTATTTGCAGTCGAGGACAGACGAAACCTTCAGGCACTTGAACCCGAGATCTATCTTCGCCAGGGCCAGGTGAACATCGCCGGCTTATTCCTGCATGCGCCCGAACAAGACTACGTTCTGGTCTGGCAGAATGCACCAGGACTCCATCCCTTCGCCCCTATTTATCACGAGTACACACACTTCGTCCTGAACAGCACCGGCGACTGGATGCCCGTTTGGCTCTCAGAAGGATGGGCAGAGTTCTACCAGAACACCGAGATCGCCGACAATGAGGTGCGCATCGGTAAGGCCGATGCTTATACGGTCGGTCTTCTGGCACACAACCCCCTATTGCCTCTCACCACTTTGTTCACGGTCGATGCCCACTCGCCCTACTATCACGAAGACGACAAAGGCTCGATGTTCTATGCGGAATCATGGGCCTTAACTCACTACCTGAAGACGAAAGATGTACAGGAGAACACGCACCGTCTGCTTGATTACCTCGACCTGGTGCACAAGAATGTCGACAGCATCACCGCTGCTACCCAGGCGTTTGGTGACCTACAGCAACTGCAGTCGGATCTCCACAAATACATTGTGAGCGACGGCTACACTTTTCTGACGATGTCGGTGTCCACCGACGTCGATGAATCCACTTTCGCCGTCCGAACTTTGACCCAAACACAGGTGGACACAGTGCGCGCTGACTTTCTGGCCCACAATGGACGCGACCAGGATGCCCGGACCCTGGCCGAGGCCGTACTCCGCGCTGAACCCAACAACGCGTCCGCACACGAGAGCATGGGATACGTGGCGTTCCGTGAGCGCAACTTCGAGGAGGCTCGCCGGTCGTATGAACAAGCCTTACAGCTGGATCCGCAGAGCTACCTTGCTCACTATTACTTTGCGGCCAGCGCCATGAAACGCAGCGCCGACCAGAAAAAACTGCCCGATGCAGCCGGACTAGCGACCATCGAGACCAGTCTCCGCACAGCCATAAAACTTAGTCCTTCGTTCGCTCCGGCCTGCGATGTTCTCGGGGTGTTTCTGAGCCTACGGGCAAAGACATCCGAGGAAGGGCACCAATGGACCCAGAAAGCGATACAGCTGGATCCGAGCAGCGTCGAGTTTCGAGTTGATGATGCCAACGTGCTGATTGGCATGAAAAAGAACAGGGAGGCAATCGAGGAACTCGAAGCGAGTTTGAAGATGGCTCACACCTCCGAACAAATTGCCGAGGTCCAAACCGTATTGCAGGCAGCACAACAATTTGAGGTGGAAAGCGCGAAGATGAATACCGCGTCGCGCACCTCGAAGCCCAAAATCATAGGCAATGCCTCAGGTGTGGTCAGCGCGCGGGCGATCTATTCTCCGCAGCCGGAATACACCGAGGAAGCTCGCCAAGCCAAACTCGAGGGGACATGCGCCGTGTCGTTCATGATCGGGATCGACGGCAAGCCCACTAACATTGTCGTGACCAAAAAGCTCGGCATGGGACTCGATCAGAAAGCCGTCGAGGCCGTGAGTAAGTGGAGATTTGAGCCGGCGCGCAGGTACGGACGCCCGGTGCCGATGAGGCTCAACCTTAGTTTGGGGTTCAAACTGTTCGGAACCGGCAGTCAAAACATCATCGAACTCACCCAGAGAGCGAATGCGGGAGACGCTGCTGCCGAACTTGAGCTGGCAAACGCGTTCTTTGAAGGCCGCGACATTCCGAAGGACGAAAATCAAGGTGCGGCCATGCTCGAAAGGGCCGCCCGGGATGGCGTAGCGCAAGCACAATTCAAGATGGGCGAGCGTTCGTATGGCGACGGAAATACTCCGGACAACTATGTTTCGGCGTACGTGTGGTTCGCACTGGCGCAGCGCGGTGGAGTTGAACACAGCGACCGGAGAGTGGCCGAACTCGAGTCGAGGATGACCCCCGAGCAGTTGTCGCAAGCCCTCAAGCAATTAGAGAAATCAATTGCGGCGTCGGCAAGGTAGGCCGCTGCGTCTGCCAGTTCCGCCGTGATAATGAACACACGGCGCCCCGCCTGGTGTCGATGTCATATCATGTTGCGGTAAAGGAGCAGCATTCATCCCAATTTATGTTCACGCGAATCATCGCTTGTCTTCTCCTGGCCCTGATCTCGGCCCAAGGCTTGTCCGCCGCCGATTTTACGATGAAGGTGACCGACAAGAATTATCTCGACACTCAAGGCTTCAGCGTTTTTCTTTACGACAGCACGTACCATCCGGTTTTTGTGGACCAAAAGAACACGGCCATGGAAATGATTCTCCACGGCCAGCGCATCGCGACCAACGGCGACGTGCGCCTGATGCCAACGCCCGAACAGTGGGACCTGGTGGCAACTCTCAAAGATCGCCATGCCGACAAGGCGAACAACCGGCTCAGCGCTGACCTCGCGTTCCCGACGTTCGACTTCAGTTACACACTGGAAGTGGCAGCGGAACAAGGCGGCGTGAAGGTCAGCATCAATCTCGACAAGCCGTTACCGCAGAAACTGGCCGGGCGCGCCGGGTTCAACCTGGAGTTCCTGCCGCCGATCTACATGGGCAAGGCTTATTTAGTCGACGGAACCAAAGCCGGCATTTTCCCGCGTACGCCGAATGATCCGATGACGAAGGTTTTGCCCCTGGCTGACGAGCCGAAAAAGGCGTACTACCTGGAGGACTGGGATAAGGCCAAGGGATACACACAGCCCCTGCCATTCGCCGAGGGCAAGAGCATCACCCTAGGGATCGACGACGCACTGGCCCGGGTGAACGTTGTATCGGATACGGCTGACCTCATGCTCTTCGATGGACGCGACCGCGCGCCGAACGGCTGGTTCGTGTTGCGTTCGCTGATCCCTTCGAATAAGACCACCGGGGCCATCGTCTGGCACATAAGACCGGATGTGATTCCGAACTGGACGCGGCCGCCGGTGATCGCGCACAGCCAGGTCGGTTATGCTCCGGGCTTTTCAAAGATGGCGGTGCTCGAACTCGACCCGAAGTACAACGCTCCGAAGACGGCCCGTGTGCTTCGCCTGATGGAAGACGGATCCTACAAGCAGGTGTTCGCGGGCCCGATCACGCCTTCGACAGCGTGGCTGCGCTATGTCTACTCAAAATTCGACTTCACCCCCGTGAACGACCCCGGACTTTATGTCATCGAGTACGCAGGCCAACGTACGGCGCCCTTCCCCATCTCAGAGGACGCTTACGCCAACATCTGGCAGGACAGCCTCGACCATCACCTCGCAGCGCAGATGGACCACGTTTCCGTTCGCGAAGGCTACCGCGTGTGGCATGGCGCTTCGCACCTCGATGATGGCCGTATGGCGCCAGTGGTCGGGGAGCAATTCGACGGCTGGAACCAGTCGACCGCGACCGACGGGAAATATAAAGGCGGCGATCACATTCCTGGGATGAACGTGGGCGGCTGGTACGATGCCGGCGACTATGACCTTGAGGAGCCGGCGCAACTGAACGTGATTCAGAGTCTCGCTCTGGCATATCGCGAATTCAATCTCAAGTACGACGAGCTTACGGTGGATGAAACCGCCCGTGAAGTTGAGATGCACCGCCCCGATGGCGTGCCGGATACGGTACAGCAAGTGAAGCACGGTGCACTGCTCATCCTGGCGCAGTTTCACAACATCGGCCACGCCATCCGCGGCACTCACGAGCCAGATTTGCGCCAGTACACCCAAGTGGGCGACGGAGCGTCGAAAACTGACGGCCGCATTTACGACGCGAAGCTCGGCCCGAACGAGACAAAGGGCGATTACTCCGGCAAACCGGACGATCGCTGGATCTTCACTACGAACAACTCGTACTTCCAGTGGAATGCCATCGCGGCGCTGGCCGCAGCGGCGGATACGCTGAAGGGCTGGGACGACGCATTAGCGAAAGACTGTCTAGAGACCGCAATCAAAGCATGGAAGGACACGACGGCAAATCCAACGCTGTATCCGACAAGCGCCGGGCCAGACCGAGAGGCTCCCGCAGGTGGTGTGCTCGCTGCGTCTCAGGGTGCTGTTTCTGGTGCCCAAGGCGCTCCTAAGTCAAAGAACAACTCAGGTGCTCCAACAAGTTCGGCCGCACCCGCCACTCCGCCGGCTGGCGGCGGCCGTGGCCGATCTTTCGTCGGACTAGACTGGCCCGCGGCTTTGGAGTTGACCATCGCAACAAATGGTGCCGAGCCCTACAAGTCCCGCCTGAAGGAATTATTCCCTCGGATGATCACTCCGGAACAGATGGACTTCAATGGTTGGAAAGCAGTCCGGGCATTGCCTTACTTGGACGCCAACGCGAAAGATCAAATGCGAGAAGCGGTGAAAACATACGTGGCAGGTTTGGACAAGCGGCTGGACGAGACGCCATTCGGCGTGCCTCCTAGCCTCGGCACCTGGGGCGGATCGGGTGCCGTGGTCGATATGGCGATCCGAATGTATTTCCTGCACAAGGCGTTTCCGGATCTCGTGGGCTCTGAATACACACTTCGCGCCGTCAACTACATTCTCGGCACGCACCCGGTATCCAGCACTTCGTATGTAGCCGGCGTCGGTACGGTTTCGAAGACGATGACGTACAGCAACAATCGCGCCGACAATGCTTACATCCCAGGTGCCGTAATTCCCGGATACATCATCATCAAGCCGGATTTTCCGGAGTGCATCGACGACTTCGGATTCCTGTGGTTCGAGGATGAAGCCGTCGTGGCCGGGTCGGCAAGCTGGGTCGTCGCCGGCAACGCCGCGGACGCAATCATTAAGGAATCGAAGTAGGCCCGCTACTAAAATCGTCCCAGCAGTGCCATGCTGCCGGCAGTTTGGAAAGCGTCTTCAATTTGCGAGCACACGCAGTTCCGCGATTTGAAGGATTTTGTACAGAGACTCTTCTGATCCAGCCCGGGCTCGATGGTCGAGGCTCTGGAACCCTGAGATTGCGGGAGAGGCGTCTAAGCTACACTCACTACAGCATTTTGTAAATAAATTGATTATGTTCAGTTGGATAAACTAAAAGCTGGTTGGTTATATATTGGCGCAAAGTCGGGCGCGTCTGCTGAGCGGCTTCATCGCATGCGGAGAAAGAGCCAAAGTAGTTGCGGATTTTATGGGTTCTCGAAATGGTGCCGGGAGGGGGAGTCGAACCCCCAAGACCCGAAGGTCAGCGGATTTTGAGTCCGCTGCGCATTCACGTTAAGTATTGACAATAAGATACATAGCTGAAGTGAAATATAAAAACTGTGAAAGGCACTGTGTAAGTCTCACGGATTTTATGGATCATCTCGCTCCGCCTTTTTCGACAGGCGTCACATGTTTATGGATAGGGAGGGGCATGACCCGATTCGCGAAACCATCTCAGTTTCCGCTCGGGATCGGACGATCCATCAATCCGGATTGGACGGGGCCCTCCATCCGGCGTGAACGATACCGCTGCGCGTTCGCATCTGATCCGGCGAACGGATACGTTGGGAACTTGAAGCAGAAGCTACCGCATCTGATACTTAGTAGGTTCATCCGCATCCAAGAAAGTATGCAGCGAGTTTCTGTAGACTCCAGCAGCATTGCCAGCATCGGCTATGCTCCTGAGAAACAGGTGCTGGAACTGGAGTTTAGACAGAGTGGAGAGGTCTATCAATACTTCGATGTTCCCGCCGAGGAGCACGCTGCCTTCCTCGCCGCCGATTCCAAAGGCACCTATCTCAACCTCCACTTCAAGCCCCGACAGCATCGCTATCATCGGGTCTGGCCACAAGAAAAATAGCTCCAGCAGTTCCTACGATGAGTGTCCACCGCAACGCTTTTTCGGCGTATCGATATCGACATGACGTTTTATTTTACGATATGTTGTCACTTGTGATAATATGCATGCATATAGTAAAAATGCGCCATGGCTGTTTCGAAGGCAGAACTCGTAGCCCGCATGGTCCGAAAGGCTGGAGTATTCCGGCCACGCGAACTGGATCGGGTAGCTATCCCTCGGGAATATCTCCGCCAGGCGAAAGACCGCGGGCTAGTGCGACAAGTGGGAAGAGGGCTTTATGTGGCAGATGGTAGCCGGGTGACTCAGCACCATACGCTTGTGGAGGCAGCGAAGCGCGTACCGCATGGTGTGATCTGCCTGCTCTCTGCGCTGCGCTTCCACGGGCTCACTACGCAATCGCCGCGTGAGGTTTGGATAGCGATTGCCCACAACGCTCGTCGCCCACGCGCGGATTATCCGCTGATGCGTGTTGTGCATTTTTCCGGGAAAGCCCTTTCCTATGGCATCGAGCGGAAGAAGATCGAAGGAGTTGCCGTGCGAGTATTTGGTCCCGCAAAAACTGTCGCCGATTGTTTCAAGTACCGCAACAAGATAGGGCTGGACGTCGCTCTAGAAGCGCTGCGCGATTGCTACCGACAGCGGAAAGCCACGATAGATGAACTCTTCATGGCCGCGAAGGTCTGCCGGGTGGCACGGGTGATACAACCATACCTCGAGTCGCTCACGTGAAGAAGCCTGTTGCAAACCTGTCAGCTTCCGTCCGGCAGCGGCTGTTGAATCTGGCGACCGAACGCAAGGAAGATTTTGGATTTCTCCTCACCCGATATGGATTGGAACGATTCCTCTATCGCCTGAGCATTTCTCCTCATCGGGACGCCTTTGTCCTCAAGGGTGCACTGCTACTACAACTCTGGACTGCGGAGATGTATCGTCCGACCCGAGATCTCGATCTGCTCGGACGGGGGCCGTCCGATATCAACTTCCGGAAAGTCTTCTCCGAGGTGTGCACGCAAAATGTGGTGAACGATGGCCTGACGTTTCTACCAGACACGATTCGTGTGCGAAGAATCCGTGATGAGGAAGCCTACGAAGGGGTTCGGGTACGCATAGAAGCGCGGCTTGGGAATGTGCGCGTTCCCCTTCAGATTGACGTCGGTCTCGGAGACACGATTGTTCCCGCATCAGAGGAAGTGGAGTATCCCACGCTCCTTAAATTTCCTGCACCCAAATTGCACGCCTATTCCAAGGAGAGTGTGGTTGCGGAAAAGTTCGAAGCCATGGTCAAACTCGGCGTCGCGAATAGCCGAATGAAGGACTTCTATGATCTCTGGGTGCTGGCACAAAGGTTCGAATTCGAGAGCAGCACTCTCGCCGCGGCAATTCAGGCAACATTCAAGACGCGGCACACGACTCTGCCAAGATCGTCGCCGCTAGCATTGAGGGCCGCATTTTATGAACTTCAAGCGAAGCAGATGCAATGGGGAGCGTTTCTGCGGAAGAGTGGGCTTAAGGCAGATTCTTCCCTCAAAGAAATAATCGAGGTCATTCGAGAGTTCGTACTGCCGGTTGTGGACGGCGTTTGGAAGGGGAACGAGGAAAACGAGGTGTGGCAGCCGGGCGGACCGTGGCGGAGGAACCGGAGACTCTGATTCTTTCCTTTCGGGCAAGTGTGTAATAGGTATACAAGTCCAGTTCGTTCGTAGAACTCCAGATAACATCAATTATTTCATTTGGATATGACTACCGTCGGGAATCGTAGCGGACGCGAAATCCGCCACGTCTGTTACGAACCGTTATCTGCGGCGAAGTGCCGACCATCCAGCTGCTCATTCTGTGGAGGTTATGATGGTGCCGGGAGGGGGAGTCGAACCCCCAAGACCCGAAGGTCGGCGGATTTTGAGTCCGCTGCGTCTGCCAGTTCCGCCATCCCGGCACTTCGTGGAAGTGCTCGACTTTAATGCCTGTACCGCACTATGATTTGGTGCCTAGTCTGAACCGATTTCGTTGCGGATATCGCTGATGCCGACTCCCAAAACAGTCAAATTGTACCACCCGTCCCGCTCGCAGACCCGTCCCCAAACGACGCCCTTTATCTCGGGTATCGGTTTTTTAAGCACTCCATCCGATTGTAAGGCAGGGCGGAGGAAGCAACTATGTCGGATGCTAAGTCTGCTTCTTTTTCACACGCCACGCGATTGTGAGCGGATCAGGGCCTTTGCCGGGACTGATGAGTCCGCGCCGTTCTAATGCCTTGATCGTATTACGATTGGCGGAGAGAGGCCGAGTTTCTTCGTTATCTTTCAACCGCCGCAGCACTGGGTTGCCGCCTAGCGAATCAGTTTCAAGCTGGTATCCGTCTTCGATGTGCGAGAGCAGGTCTTGTTCCGTCTCTGTGAGTTTCGGCAGGTCACTGGCAGCTTTCTTTTTAACCATACGTCGAATCCACTGGCGGGCGGTTATCTCTCCCTTTCCCCTAAGTACATTACAGGGGACTCGGTTCGGCAGCAGACGCCAAAATGCTGCCACAGCCGAAACCACGGGCTGTGGGCTAATGACTCATCGTGTCTTCGATTGGCAGCGGAGACATCGCTCGCGCTGAGTGGTCGAATGTCTGGCAATTCGAACATCTCCTCTATTTGTGTAATCTCGTCAATGATCCGTTCAGCGTCCATGTGTCACAATATTTAACAGAAAGACACCCATTTCGTCATGCACTTTCGCTTTCCTTTTTCTGCACCTTCCCTTCGAATTCAGAGAAGATGAACCACGAACCGAACATCCGCGGAATTGAGGGACGGACTCGCAAAGCGGTCGCCATCTACACTCCGTTGGCTCTGGCATTCTACGACCTGGCGGTGTTGGGGTTTTCCAATTCTTTTGTCTGGCAATGTCCGTCGCGCGTGCTCCTGGACTTCTACAACCAGCACATTTCTGCCAGGCATCTGGACATCGGCGTGGGAACTGGTTACTTTCTTGATCGATGCCGGTTTCCGTCTAACGCGCCGAAGATTGCACTTCTCGATTTAAACCCTAACAGCCTCGCAAAATCAGCCAAACGCCTGCGTCGTTACAATCCATCCTGCTATAAGGGTGACACTCTGCAGCCGATCGATATCGGCATGTCTGGATTTGATTCCATCTCGCTCAACTATCTTTTGCACTGCCTCCCCGGTGATTTGGCGAGCAAGAGCATCGTGTTTGAGAACGTGAAGCCTTTGCTAAGGGATGGTGGGATCATATTCGGCTCCACGATCCTCGGAGAAGGTGTGCGGCATAACCCGCTGGCCAAACAACTGATGAAGATTTATAACGCGAAAGGAATTTTCAACAATTTGTCAGACCGGCAATCTGATCTTGAGGCGGGACTCGATGCACATTTCGATGAACACAAAATACACATTGCGGGGTGTGTTGCGCTGTTCAGCGCCAGAAAACGGATGATCTGACCGGAACCAGCATGCGTTCCGGCCAGTCACTAATCCGCCCCGCCGACAGTTTCTTGTTAAGAGCTACTTCGCGTTTTCGTTTGCTTCGGCAATCTTGGCCTGTTGGCCAGCTTCTGAAACGGCTTTCAAGAACGCATCTGCACTTCGCGGAGCTGTCGCTTTCCCCGAAAGAATGTTGCGGAACATCATGTGCTTGCCGTAAATGGCGTGAGTGGAGTCGTTGTCCTGCTCGACTACCGCACCTTCCAACGTAAGGCCTGCGAAAACGCCCTTGGAGCGCGAGTACGTCAGCATTTCGGTGTTCATCTTCCAGTCAGTTCCGGCGGAAGCGTGACGGCCGACCGGCCCTGCGGCAACCGATCCCTCGCCCGTAAGTTCAAACTTGCTCGACAGCAGATGCTGCAGACCGTGGTCGTTCATGACCAGCATGATCAGATCTACGTCTTCGATTCCGATCTGCAATCCCCAGCTTCCCCCGCCAACGGAGACGAAAGCCGGCGCGCTCCACCCTTCAGAAGTGCGGCACGTGGCCACACCGCGTCCGTGCTTGCCACCAAAAACGAAGCCGCCCTTGATCAGGTCAGGCACTACCAGAATGCACTTTGCGTTGCCCAGTACTTCTTCGGGGATGCCTTTGTCCGGAGCGGACATGATCGCATTCAGAACGGTTACGGACCGTTGCAGGCGGTCGACCGAATCTTCGCGTGCCGAACCGGCAAACGCGTACGTTCCAACCAAGCCCATGACGCTCATCAATAGCAGTGACATTATTTTTTTCATGAATGTTTTCCTTTATGACTCAGAACTAAGAGGAGAAAGCTTCAGATAGCTGACTTAGTTCAGAGGATCTGAAAGAGAGAGAAGACCCGCTCGTCTCTGAAATCATGATCGCTCACGCAGAAAGCGATAGCTGGTCTGAATTGATCAGTTCTTAAACAACGCAGATCCACCGCTCCGCAGCAGCTGATGGAAGAATCATGGTAAATGTGAGCAATCCTGCACAGAATCACGAGCCTTCCCCTGTCATGGTTTTAGTGTCTCGGTTTTTAATCGCTCAGTTTTTATCGCTCGCAGACTAGCGCGATCAGCCGAGACCCCGCAGAGGAGAGATCGAATGGAACCGTATTATCCATCCCTGGGTCGGCGTCTGGCTTCTGCCCGAAAATTCGTTGGAACATTGCTGACGTTCTTTAAGCCGGGGAGCCAGGAAGTTCGAGCACAAAGGATGTGTCCGTTTTGCGGGTTGATCACGCCACGAAACAAGCGACATTGCCTGGAATGCGGGAAGTCGCTCAACTCCGTTCCCCTTGAGAAAGCCGAAGTGAAACAGGGATAGCGATTACGACCTATGCTTTGCCAGCTGTTCGGCACGACGATGCCGTATCGGCACTTTTTCAGTCAGCGCTTTCTGAGTCAGCACTTTCTCACTCAGCTTTGCCTGCTTGCCAGGCTTCACATTCAAGATAAAGTGAACGGTAGCCCACAGAAAGTGGGCGCCGTCGGCCTTGGTTACGAGAGCATCGACGGACTTCAGCGCGTCGTCGGGCAATTCCACGTTGTCGACAAGCAAGACGATGGGGAGCTTCGGCTTGGCTTTCTTGATCTCTGTTGCGATAGCTGCACCGTCCAGCAGGCCCAGATGATGCTCGAGCACAATTGCGTCCACCGAGTGCGTCATCAAAAGCCGGAGGCCATCCGAGCCGTTCGTAGCGGTGACCAGTTCGTATCCGTTTTCTTGCAGCAGAGTTAATTGAGCCGGATCCCGGTGGATACAGAGTAAAGTACCGTTGTCACCCATACCTGTGAGGTATAACGCATGGGGTCGCTGCAATTCTGCCCACAATTGCTCACAAGCCTACGGCGCGTCAAAAGAGCGGTGGTGTCTTGAGAGCGCGTTAGACTTGATCTTTGGCAATCACTCGGAGGGCTTGTCAGGCCCGCCGTTTTAACGGAGAGCCATGAATCGTGAATCGGCGCTGAAGATCGCGCTGGCGCTGGTGGGATTGCTCTTTATCGCTTTGGCCTATCCCATGGTGATGTTTATCCGACAATCCCCTGCGCTGTCTATGCAGTTCAGCTTATACGTTACGCTGGGCGTTTTTCTGCTTTTGGCGATCCGAAATCCATCGGCGAGCCGCAGCGTGATTGCCTTCACAGCGTGGTCGAGTTTCGCTCACGCCGCACTCATGGGTACCCAGGCATGTCGCAACATGGTGGCACGCGAAGAGCTGATCGGGGTGGCTGTTCTGGTGCTCATCGGAATCGTGTTGATCGCGCTCGCTCCATCGAAGCAACTCCTGGGGTCAACCGAATCATGAGTTGCAAAAAAATAACTGCCGTGAAGCGCAGACTCTAGTCGTGGAGAACGACGTTGAGCAGAGAGCTGTGGACTTGCAGCGCGCCCTCGGCTCCTCCGGCATAGTGAATGAAGCCCAGCTTCCGGAATCGGTTCATAAAGAAGCTGACGCGCGAGCGGGTCGTCCCAACCATCTCTGCCAGTGTTTCCTGGCTGATCTTCGGGACCACGGTTTCGGGGATGCCCTCCTTGCCAAAGTGGGCGAGCAGGAGTAACACGCGGGCCAGCCGCTTTTCGCTGGAGTTGAAAAGTTGGTCGACGAGATCCTCTTCGTAACGGATATTTCGCCCCAGCAAATAGGCCACGAACATTTCAGACAGTGCGGGCTCACGATGAAGAGCATCCATCATGGTCTTCTTTTCTAAGCGGAGAATCTCGCAATCAGTCATTGCCGCGGCTGAGCCCATCCTTAAGAGCTGGCCCGCCAACGAACCCTCCCCGAAGAAGTTGCCCTGGTTGACGATCGCAATCGTTGCTTCCTTGCCGATTTTGGAGACAACGGTGAGCCTCACTTTGCCTTTTTGCACGTAAAAAATGGCATCGGCGTCATCCCCTTGAGAAAAAATCGTCTGCTTCTTGAGAACCGTGAGGATCTTCCTGCCATCGCCGATGGTTGCGAGAAACACATCGGGGTCGAACGCGCCGTTCTTTTTCTTGGCTGCTTTCGAAGAGGCCATCTTCATGAGTATAGTCCGCGGACGGACAGCAACCCCACAAATCGCGATTCACACTGATTTCTGGCCCGCGATGCGGCCATCGCCGAACCCGCCTTGGCCCGAGGAATTACGTTCCCGAACTAGCTAGACGGCGATCCCGATGTGGCTCCGTGCGGGGGAGGCCCGTGCTCAGTTCGCATCGTTCTCCGGGCTTTGCGCCACACGTCGGGCAGCGAACCGACAAGGCCGGTTTCTTTTTGGCTTTCATGGCTTACACCTTCTTGGGATACACAATGGGACATTCCTCCCGATCAAAATGATCAATAGTGACCAGTCTTCAACCCACTTTCGTTAAATAATTGGGCCAAAGAAATTCCAGCCGGCGCTGGCGCTGTTTCTTTGGTCATCTGCCACTTGGCCCACTCTTTCGCGTGCCACCCTTCGTCGAGTCAAGACATGAGTCAGGAAATAATGTCGCTACCGAACTTAGTACCGAAGGCCCTTTTGGAAGTCGTCGGGTCGCGCTCCCTCATCCGTGAGGAGGCAATACCACCGCGTGTCCGGTCGCACTCAAAGGCATCTCTGCCGAGTCGAATTGCGGTGATTGGCAACTATCTTCCGCGGCATTGCGGAATCGCCACGTTCACTACCGACCTGTGCAGCGCGATTTCGGCGGAGTATGGCACCGCCCGGCTGATGGCCCTTCCGGTAAACGACACAGAGGAGGGGTATGACTACCCTTCGCGCGTGCGATGGTCGCTCGCCCAGGACGACGAGGAGTCGTACAAACAAGCGGCCGACTTCCTGAACTTCAACAATATCGACATGGTGTGCCTGCAGCACGAGTATGGAATCTTCGGAGGTCCAGCCGGAAGCCACATCCTGCATCTGCTGCGCCGCCTCAAGATGCCCGTCGTCACAACTCTCCACACGGTTCTGCGCGAACCCGACCCGAACCAGTTGATGGTCATGGAGCAGATCGCTGAACTCTCAGACCGCCTGATTGTCATGAGTCAGTTGTCGTCCCAGTTCCTGCAAGAAATCTTTAAGGTGCCCGGCAGCAAGATCGACATCGTGCCACATGGAGTTCCCGACCTGCCATTTCTTGACCCCAACTTCTACAAAGATCGTTTTGGAGTGGAAGGAAAAGCAGTTCTGCTCACGTTCGGCCTGCTTTCACCAAACAAGGGAATCGAGAATGTAATTCGGGCTTTGCCGGAAATTCTATCCAAACACAAGAATGTCGCTTACCTCGTCGCCGGCGCGACTCATCCTCATATCCTGCGTCGCGAAGGAGACAAGTATCGAGCCAGTTTGCAGGCCCTGGCCAAGGATCTGGGAGTGGAATCGCAGGTGATCTTCCACGACCGTTTCGTCAGTCCCGAAGAAATGGTTGAGTTCATTGGCGCCGCCGACATCTACATCACTCCGTATCGCCACGAGGCGCAAGTTGTATCCGGAACGCTCGCCTATGCGCTAGGCGCGGGCAAGGCGATCATCTCCACACCCTACTGGCATGCGATTGAGTTGTTGGACGACCGCAGAGGGGCGCTCGTCCCATTCCAGAATCCCGAGGCGATTGCGCATAAGACAATCGAACTCCTTGACACGCCTGCGATTCGTCACGCCATGCGCAAACGCGCTTACCTGTTCGCGAGGGAAATGGTGTGGAAACGAGTGGCGCAAGGTTATATGGAAAGTTTTGCGCGGGTCCGCAGTGATCGCATGGAAGTTCCAAAAGTACAGTTCGCCGCCACGCTGATTCCCAAGTTGCTGGACCAGTTACCGGAATTGAAATTAGATCATCTGCGCCGTCTGACCGACGACACTGGAATGCTGCAGCACTCGATCTTTACGATCCCGAATCGTGGAGAGGGATACACCACGGACGACAATGCGCGCGCGCTCATTTTTGCAGTGCTGCTGGGTCAGGACGAAAAGCGTCATTCCGGTGGAGTCCATTCATCTACTGAAACTTTGGCGCTCCGTTATTCAGCATTCCTCGAAAATGCTTTCAATCCATCGAAGGGCCGATTCAAGAATTTTCTTCTGTATGATCGCCGGTGGAACGAACCTGTCGGCTCCGAAGACTCCCACGGACGCTCATTGTGGGCCCTGGGAACGGTTCTGGGCAGGTCGAATGATCCCGGACTCAGGGGAGCAGCGGGGCGGCTCTTCGAGTTCTCTCTTCCTGCGGCGCTGGAGTTCAACAGTCCACGTGCATGGGCATACAGCCTGCTCGGAATTCAGGAATATCTCGATTCGTATCCAGGCGATCGCGATGCGCAGAGGGTCCGATCCTCCCTCAGCCGGCGATTGCTCGAAATGTACGAGTCGATCCGGCGGCCAGATTGGAAATGGTTTGAGAACGTCTTGGCTTATGGCAATGCGAGATTGCCCCAAGCACTCCTGCTGGTAGGTACAGATTGCTCAGACGATCGCATGGTCGCCGCAGGTTTGGAATCGCTCGATTGGCTGTCAACCGAGCAACACTGCGAGACTAACCGCCACTTTGTTCCGATTGGTTCGCAAGGCTTCTATCACCAGGATGGTGAGAAGGCTCGCTTCGATCAGCAGCCGATCGAGGCCGCTGGCGCCGTGTCTGCGTGCCTCCAGGCGTACCGCATCACCGGCGACAGCCGCTGGCGCAAAGAAGCTTGGTCGGCTTTCAACTGGTTCCTCGGAGACAACGATCTGCAATTGCCTCTCTACGACTCCGTGACCGGCGGATGCCGTGACGGTTTACATCCCGATCGTGCCAACGAAAACCAGGGAGCCGAGTCAACGCTGTCGTTCTTAATGGCCCTCCTCGAAATGCGCTCGCTGCAAGAGCCCGAACAAAAGGAAATCCTTTCATGACCGTACCCGTAGAAAAGCAGGAGAGCGTGCTGAACACCCCGTTCGAACCGCTACTTCATCGACATCCCACGAACCCGATTCTGACGAGTAAGGACTGGCCCTATCCGATTAACAGTGTCTTCAATGCGGGAGCAACGCTCCTTGCCGATGGCACGACTCTGCTGCTTTGCCGCGTGGAAGATCGACGGGGGCTGTCGCATCTCTCCGCCGCGCGATCTCTCAACGGAGTCGATGGATGGCAAATTGATAGTGAGCCCACACTGATGCCCGATCCGAAGAATTATCCAGAAGAGATCTGGGGCATTGAGGATCCTCGCATAACCTTCGTTCCCGAACTGCAACAATACGTCATTACCTACACGTCCTACTCGCGCGGTGGCCCCGGTGTGTCGCTGGCTCTGACGAAAGACTTCCGCAGCTTCGAACGCTACGGGGTGATTATGCCGCCCGATGACAAAGACTCGGCGCTCCTGCCGCGGAGAATCGACGGTTGCTGGGCGCTGATTCATCGACCCATGACGACACTCGGGTCGCATATGTGGATTTCCTATTCTCCCGATCTGCGCTATTGGGGCCGACACCGGCTCATGCTCGAAGCTCGCCGCGGCGCCTGGTGGGATGCCAATAAAATCGGATTATCGCCGCCGCCAATCGAGACCTCCAGAGGATGGTTGGTGTTCTATCACGGAGTGAGGCATACGCCCTCGGGCTGCCTCTATCGATTGGGCTTGGCTCTGTTCGCTCTGGAGAATCCAGAAAAATGCCTGCTGCGCGGAGATTCCTGGATCTTCGGGCCAGAAGCCGAGTACGAACGCCACGGCGACGTTGACGATGTCGTATTCCCCTGCGGATACACGATGGACGCCGACGGCGACACGCTGAACATCTATTACGGAGCGGCGGATTGCTCGATTGCCCTGGCTCGGGCCAGCGTTCGGTCGCTACTCGAATGGTTGGACGCTAACGGAAGTTGCGAACGCCGCCAGCGTGCGCAGGATTTATGAGAGTCCTGCTCGACATGCTCCATTTTGTCTTTGGCTGCCGCCACCGCCACCTCAGCCGTGTCTTCACGATTCAACGCCGTACATACAAGGTTTGCTTCGACTGTGGCCGTGAGTTCGACTTGCCGGACGCTCAAGCGCCAGAAGGATCCGTAGTTTCGCTAGGCGCGGTTTTGTCCGGTTCCGGCACCCAAACTTGATTGTTCCGATGTGAGCTATCTTGCTCAGACGCACAATCGCCGGCCTGTCATTCTTAACTCTACTGACAGTGGGTATGAGCAGCGACCGGCGACTTCTGATTCGCTGCTCTCATTCTTAAGCTGGAGCCGAGGCTAATCAGCATCCTTCATCCGTCCCGCCTCCAGCAACCCTTCCGGCCGAAAACAATTCGACCCTAGTCCGGAAAATTCAAATCAGGGCAACGCCTCCCGGAAGATCGGGAGCGCTAGCCTGCGGCGCTTAGCTCGCGAAAAAAGGAAGGTGATAACATGCCTCTAATTCAACTCCTGGAAGTTCTCATCGTGGTAGGCGTACTGCTGTGGCTTGTAAATCGCTTCATTCCCATGCAGTCATCCATCAAGTCAATTCTCAACGGTGTTGTGGTCATTGCCGTTGTGTTGTGGCTTCTGAACGTATTCGGGCTCTTCCACTCGCTGTCCCGGATTCACGTCGGAACATAGCCGGTAAAACAGGTCACCGCAACGCTGACCGCGCAGTACAAGATCCACCAACGATATGCGGCACGATTCTGCCGCAAGGAGTCATTTTGAAATCGAAACTGATATTAGCAGCGGGAATCATACTCAGTTTGAGCGCGTTTGCTCAAACTAACTCTCAAACCCTAACCGTCGAGCCTATGAGCACGACGCCCACGTTCCGTGTGACTGTGATCAGCCGCAGTGTGCAAGCGGTCAACTACGAGCATCGCAGCGGTTCTTCAAAGCTCGATTTTGCAGGCACCGACCTGATGCCCTCTGCGAACGGCGTAGCCGAAGTGAACAGTAAGCGCGGATCGATTGCGATCGAAGCGGAATTCGCTGACCTGCAGAAGCCGACAACGTTCGGTACCGAGTATCTGACCTATGTTCTATGGGCGATTTCACCTGAAGGCCGTGCCGTAAACCTGGGTGAAGTTCTGCTGGGCGGCAACCACCGCAGCAAACTCAATGTAACCACCGATCTTCAGGCTTTCGCTCTGATTGTCACTGCGGAACCCTACTACGCGGTCAGGCAGCCGAGCAATGTGGTGATTCTCGAAAACGTAGTTCGCGAAAAAACCAAGGGAACTACGGAAGCGGTCAACGCGAAATATGAACTGATGGAGCGCGGCGGCTACATACCCACTGGCTACAAATTTGATCCCGTGATTTTGAATACCCAGTTGCCACTCGAATTCTTCGAGGCGCGGAATGCGCTGCGCATCGCGCAATCCGAGGGAGCCGAGCAGTATGCCAGTGACAGCTATCAGCACGCCGTCAAGCTGATGAACGATGCCGACAGCTACGCGACAGACAAGCACATCGACAAGAAGCCGTTGATCGCAGTCTCCCGCGAAGCAGTGCAGACCGCGGAAGATGCACGCGCTATCGCAGTCAAGAAGATGGATGAGGTCCGTCTGGCAAATGAGCGCCAGGATTCAGCGGACGCGCAGGCGAAATCGCTGGCCCAAGCCGATGAAGCTACGCGCCGCAAGGAGCGGGCTGAGTCCGACGCGGCAAAAGCGCAAGCAGCAAAGATCCAGGCAGAATCGGATACGGCGAATGCGCAAGCAGCCAATACTCAGGCTCAGTCCGATGCAGCGAAAGCACGCCGTGACGCTGCCGATGCACAGGCAGCGACCGCCAGAGCGCAATCCGACATGGCCAACAACCAGGCTGCGTCTGCGACAGCACTATCGGCTGCTCAAGCGGACGCCGATCAAGCCCGTCTTGCGGCAGAGAAGGCGAACTTGAACGCGCAACAAGCGGAAACAGACAAGACCGCCATGCGCGCGAAGTTGTCCGAACAGCTGAATACCATTCTTCAGACTCGCGACAGCGCGCGCGGCCTCATCGTCAGCATGTCCGATGTTCTATTCGACACGGGAAAGTATTCGTTGAAGCCAGGCGCGAGAGAGAAGCTGGCGAAGGTCGCTGGCATTCTGCTCTCCTACCCCGGACTCAACATCGAAGTCGGCGGATATACAGACAACGTTGGCGGCGATGCCATGAACCAAACGCTGTCTGAGAATCGTGCCGGATCTGTGCGCGACTACCTTGTGCAGCAAGGGGTGTCCACGAATTCGGTGTCGGCCAGAGGCTTGGGGAACACCATGCCCGTGGCCTCGAACGACAACTCTGCGGGCCGCCAGCAAAACCGCAGGGTAGAACTTCTCGTTTCGGGCGAAGCCATCGGTAGCCCCATCAATGCAACCACAGGAAGCTTGCGGTAAGCCAGAAATAAATAGCAATTCGATCACGGAGGAAACACTTTATGAAACTCGTTGGAGCTATCAGCACCGCAGTCCTCACTCTGTCACTCGGAATCGGTATTCCGGCATACGCACAACAAGAGCAGCACGAGCAGAAGGAAGAAAACAAAGACAAGCCTGCGCAGGAAAAAGAGAAGAAGGCACAGCCGGAGAAATCCGTGAAGCCGGAAGAGAAAAACGCGCGACAGGAAGAAAAGAGCGCCAAGCCGGAAGAAAGGGCTGCACAGGAACAGCACGCCCAGCAAGCCAAGCCCGAGCAGAGGGAAGCACACGCTGGCGGCGGCCGCATTCCCGCCGACCGATACAAGGCTAATTTCGGACGCGAACACAGCTTTCGCGTCAGCGAAGGCGACTACCGCAATCACCGCTTCCAATACGGCGGCTATTGGTTCGGGTTCGAGTCTGCCTGGCCGAGCAACTGGCTCTACACACAAGACGTTTACGTTGTCGAAATCAACGGCGTGTACTACTTGTGCAATGCGAGCTATCCAGGAGTGAACTTGGTACTCAATGTCACGATGTAGCACGGTCCACAATTAACGAAGGGTGCGTGCCGTTTTCGGCCCGCACCCTTTTTTAACGCGCGTCTGACCCGCACTGCTGGCGCTTTTATCCCGATCAATCATCGAATAAAAAAGGCCGCCTACGAACAGGCGGCCTTCGAGTTGTCGCAGTCTCCGAACTACTTCACATTAATTACACCGAACGTCCCCGCCAGGTTGTTCTTCGGCCCGGCAGTGAAGAAGAGTTGGTTGGTGCGGCCATTATTTGCTGAGCCTCCGCCGAAATCGATGCCCCAGAGCTGATCGATGACGATGTTCTTGCCGTTGGTGTCGCGGAGCGTGCCCAGCGACTGGCCTGTGACGGCATTGAAGGCATTGATTGTGCCGTTGTTGGTGTTATTCGAGACAAGGAGCGCGTTGCTGAACTTCCCAAAGTTCTTGGGCGCAACTGCCATGCCCCAGGGCTGGTTCAGCGGCTTGCCATGGGCCAGCGTACGGACGAAGGTACCATCCTCCTGGAAAATATCGACGACGCCATCGGCGGACCCGTCAATCGGGGCGAAGGTGACATAGACAAAGCCACCAATGTCCTGAATACCGAAGGGACCAAAGCCGGCAGGCAGGGTCGGGTCGGTGAATGACTTGACGAGGTTGAAGCCGCCGTCATACAGGTCGACCTTGTTATTGATCAGGTCGGCTGCATAGAGAGAATTTCCGGACGGTTTGCTGGTTATAGCGAGTCCGGTGTAAACCGCGCCGGAAGCAGAGTTGTCGATTGCCACGATCGCCGAGTTGGGATTGGATTCCGGAGTCCATCCGCTGATGGTGCCATCCAAAGTCGCGAAAAGGAATATGGACGCCCATCCCTCGACCTGGAAGTCTCCCGAGGCTGGATTGCTGAAAACGATTCCTGTCGGCGAGCCGGGCCCCGCGCCGGTTTCCGACGGAACCACCACCTTCAAGCTTTTTGCGACTCCGTTGCCGTCGTAGAGCGTGGACCAACCGGAGCCTGCGTCACTAATCCAGAATGGCGAGCCGGGTCCATACACCAATCCCCAGGCATTGACCAGAAGCGGATCGACGTGGGGTGCTTTTCCTACCTGATTGGAAACCAGGTTTCTGAGTTGATATTGGGCCAGGGCTGGGCTGGAAACCAATACGACGGCCGCCAGGACGAGGCAAAGAGTGAAGGCAATCTTGTGACGCTGCATGACGAAATCCTCCTTGGATTCTGAGAGGCCAAGCAGGTAGCAAGGGAGACACTCCGCGAATGCGAGGGACGGGCGCTGAACCTGAATCCTGCCGGCCTTCGAATCCTAGGTCCGCGCGGTCTGCTGGGTTGTCAACAGGTTGTCATGCGTTTGCACAATTCTTGTCGCCAGAGACGGCGCGGCCGCCTGCCGGGCGCGGGTTTCGAGCCGAGAGAATCGCAGCGGTAAGCCATTGTCACGGGAGGAGTAGTGCCTGCTGACCGGTCGCCCTATCGGCCCTAAAGTTTTGGCATCGGAGTGCCGATGTACTAGACAGGCTGGAGTATGGAGAGAATACGGCGAGGTCAAATCTATGTCAATCAGCCCCATCTCGGCGGCAAGTCTCGGTCAGTATGTTCTTTCTACCGGCAATCCCGCGGCCCTGCAACAGGGATTGCAAACACTGCAAGACAGCCTGGCATCCGGTGACCTCAACTCTGCAACGGCAGCACTGCAATCAGTACAGACTCTCTTTCAAAACACGGCGACTGCCAGCGGCGCCAGCCTTCCTTCGCAGCTTTCCACGGATTTGGCCGCGCTTGGCACCGCGCTGAACGCGGGCGATCTGTCGACGGCGCAATCGGCATTTGCGACGATTCAGAGCGACTTGAAAAACGGCCTTTCGCCGTCACAGGCAAGCGAGGCCAACGCCGCTTCCCAATCCGAGCAACTGGTCGCGGAACTGCTCGGCAGTCTGAATTCGAACAGCTCTTCGTCCGGCAATGGTTCCGGCAGTCCTGACCTGACGACTTCCGTGCTTGATAAAGTCTACGGCACTGCGGGCGGGCTCAACGTCCACGCCTGATTCCTCCACAGACCCTCAAACTTTTTTTGAAACGATCTACGCCCTGTCCGCACTATCCAAATAAGTGGAAGACATCGCAGAATGAGGCGATGAGCCACAGTTTAGGATCGCGGTCCAGGAAACTCCTGGCTGGGATCCAGTAAAAGTGCCGGAGCCGACGGGGAAGCGGCTCCGGCGCTTTTTACTTCACTTCTCCAGCACAAGTCATAGGAGTCAACACTCTTCCCAGTGCGCGCCCATCGCTCCATTCCGCCGATCGTTCACCGCGCTGCCGGCCAAGCTGCGAAGAATCGCTCGGCCCTGACTCTTGTTCCGGAAAACGGGCACAGCACGCCGTTTCAAGTGCTACACTGTCTGCCACTTGCGGGTAGCCGGGGTAAGCTCTTGCAATTCCACTCCTTTGACGACTCCTACATTGAACGGCTGCGGGCGGGGGATGGTCGCACGCAAGAGCACTTTCGCGGATACTTCACCGAACTGATCCAGATCAAGTTGCGTTCACGCCGGCGGTCACCCGAAGACATCGACGACGTTTGCCAGGAGACCTTTAAACGGTTCTTGCAGGCGCTGACTGACGGAAAGATCCGCCAGCCGGAACGGCTCGGCTCGTACCTGAACTCGATGTGCAACAACGTCGACCGCGAACTCCATCGCGATAATTACGATCCGCATGAGTGTTTCCTGGATAGCGAGTCACAGCAGGAACTTCCCGGAGCGGATCCAGATGCCCTGAGCATCCTCACCACCAAGGAAACAAGGGAAATCGTCCACCAGGTTTTGGAGCAGCTTTCGGAACGCGATCGGCGCCTGCTGCGTGAGGTTTTTCTCGAAGAACGTGACAAGGACGACGTGTGCCGGGACTTTGGTGTGGATCGGGAATATTTGCGTGTACTGCTACATCGCGCGAAGCAGTCTTTTAAGTCTCAGTATCTAAAGGACAAAGGAAACGGTCCGCCGGAGTTGGTTTCGGCATGAGAACCGTGAAACGCTGGGCCACGCCAGCGCACTATTTGTTATGCGAGGGGGCATTTTACTAATGGACCACGACGCGGTGGTTCGCCAAAAATTGACCGAGCGCTATTTGCTCGGCGAACTCGATCCCGAGGCGCGGGACGAATTTGAAGAACATTATTTCGATTGCCAGGAGTGCGCGCTCGACGTCCGAGCCAGCGCGCTGTTCGTGGAGCAGAGCAAAGTGGTGCTGGCGGAAGCTACGACGCAGAACGGTCTCCGAGCGCGGGTTCCGGCGCCCTCGAAGCCGGGATGGATCGATGGGCTGCGGAATGGATTTCGTGGTATATTGCGTCCCGCATTTGTTTTACCGGTGATGGCTTTGCTGCTTGCGGTAATTGGCTATCAGAACTTAGTTACTTATCCGCGGCTGCAGGAGGCGTTGAACCGTCCGCAGGTCTTGCCGTGGGCGTCGGTGAACATCGGAGCCTATGGGTCGGAGGGTCCGACACTCACCACGCGGCCGGGGAAGGGGTTTTTGCTGCTAGCAAGGATTCCGCCGGAAAGTGGCTACTCTTACTACAGGGCAGATTTGTATAATCCTGCGGGGAAGGTGGAATCGTCGCTCACGTTTGCGGCGCCTGCGAGTCTTGTTAGTCAGGATCGTGTTACAGAAGATACTCCTATTCAAGATCGGTGGTCGCTGCAGATTCCCGGAGCGAACCGTGCAGCCGGAAGTTATAAGTTGAAGATATACGGCATTACTAGCGCGGGTGGGAGCAAAGAGGTCGGTCAGGCATCATTCGAGTTGCAAATTCAACAGTAAGCTCAGTGGGAGGGCGACATGAGGACCGCAATAGACGATTCGACCGAGACTACGATTGCCGGCGTGGCCGTCGAGCCATCGCATGAGTATCACGCGGAAGCGCACGCGCTCAGTGGCTTTTTGCACCATCCGGTGTATCAGCGTATCGACGAGAAAGCGTCGGTCAAGCTGAGAGAGTATCGCGGCGACCACCGCCAGGAAAAAGAGGCCCGCTACAATCTTGAAGGCGTCGTCACCTTTGAATCCGCGCAATCGCGCGTCTCGGGCAGCCGCAACCTCAAAAACAAGGGATGGATCACGCTCTCGACTTCGGTGTTGGAAGGGTTCAATGTTCTCGAAGTGATCACGGCCGACCGTGTGGTGTCGCAGGTTTCGACCGAACACGCCTATGTCGACGGCCATGTGCCGAGCGTCACTTTCCTCGGGACACAGTTCGTCAACCTGCGGCTCAGCGGCTTCCCGCTGCAACCAACGTTTAATTTCGGGATCTGCGCGAAGAAGCCGTCTGGAGTGACTCCTTATGTAAAGCACTTGGATTTTCTGCGCGAGGTCAGGGACCAGACCGAAGTGGTCACGAAAGGGGATCTTCCGACCGATGTGCGCGCCACCTACAGTGGTAGGCTGAAGGACATCGACGGCCTGATTAAAGAAGTTGAGAACGGCGGGAACGGGCGCACGGGCCGCGATCCAATCGTCGTCACATGCTCACTGATCACCACCATCGACATTACCGAGATCAAAGAGATCATTCCGGGTGTCCAGGCGGCGGGGAATGTCCTGTTCATTCCGGAGTTTGGCACGGTGGCTCTGGCAGAGATCGACGTAAAGAGCACGCTCCAGGACGACGGAGAGTACGACAACTACTTCAACCTGAAGATGCTCGAGATGAAGCTGGGTTGCGTGGGGAATGGCAGTCTCACGGGCGGGTCTTCGGCCAACAACGGCACCCACAAGCCGTAACGCTTGCCCTACTGGCTCTTTCGATCGCGTTTCTGCTCTCCTGCAGCGGTCGTGACGAATCCCCCGAACTGGTGTTCGAAAAAGCCAACCGGGCATTTGTGACCGGCGACCTGCAAAACAGCAAGGACCAGGCGAAAGAAGGATGCGAGAAATTTCTCAAATCCAGTCCGCAATGGGCATGGAAATTTAGGATCCTTGAGGCCAAGGCTGCGCTTTGGCAAGGGCTTTTCGAAGAAGTGTTGATGCTCCTCCGAGCTGAGCCTCGGCCCAGTCAGCCGGAATTGGTTATCCCCATGTTAACGATCCGCGGGGTGGCCAATGTACATATCGGTCAATTCCCAGCTGCGGAAGACGCACTGCGAGAAGCTGATGAATTGTGTGCGACCCGCCCCGATCCTGCCTGCGGGGAAGTACTTCAAGCGCGCGGCCTCCTCGCTAGCGAGCAAGGCGATTCCGACTCAGCTGAAAAACTTTACGATCTCAGCCTTTCGTTCGCTCGTACCCACCATGATTTGTTCCTGGAGTCCACTGCGCTGCTCAATCTGGGTGCTGAGTCGCTCACGCAAGGGCGCTTCGATGAAGCTCTAGATCGGTCGGATGCGGCTTACCGAGCCGCGAAAATTGTAGATGCGAGGATTGCGGAACAGGTGACCCAAGGAAACGCGGGTTGGGCATTTTACCGACTGGGCGATTCGGAAAAAGCGCTCGGACTTTTCTTAGACGCGGAAAAGAGCGCCAGCGGACTTGGTGACCTCGTCGACCAAGGGGTATGGCTCAACAATGCCGGCTACATATACATGGACGCTCGTAACTTTCCACTTGCCGAGCAATCTTTCACAAAAGCCCTGGTAATCGAACAACGGATCAATCGGAAGGAGCATATCTACAACTCCCTCCGGGCATTGGCACGACTCGCATTACAGATGGGTGATCTCGCCAACGCAGGCAAGTACGCCGACCAAGCGCTGGAGAAAGCACGAGAGAGCGGGAACCGCGGCGACGAACTCTACCCAATGCTCGTTCAAGGACAGGTAGCCGCGCGCCGCAATGATACTGCAACAGCGGAAAGTACATTTCGAAAGGTCGAAGGGGACCGGCTCTCTCCTGTTTTTCTGAAGTGGGAGGCTGAACACTCGCTCGCCCGGCTCTACGAAGACAGCAATCGCTACGACGCTGCCGACCACGAATATCGGATTGCTCTTGCCACGTTCGAATCCGCCCGCGACGATGTGCAACATGAAGACTCCCAACTCTCTTTTCTCACCAACGCCTCGCACATCTACGACGATTATGTTCATTTTCTTGTGACTCGTGGAAAGGCTGCAGACGCCCTGCGGTGGGCCGACTACAGTCGCGCTCGGACGCTGGCGGAAGGGCTGGGATTGCTGGCCAAGGGCGCGGCTGGCGGGCCTCCGGCGCTGGACCCTCAGCAGATTGCGCGGCTGGCTCACGGCACGATCCTCTTTTATTGGTTGGGAGAGAAGCAGTCTTATTTGTGGGCGATCACGCCGCACAAGACCAGCTTGTTCTCTCTGCCGCCCGCCGCGGAAATCGATGCAGCGGAGCGGCGGTATCGCCAATCGCTGGGCGGACCCGAAGACGTTCTCGCGTCTGCCGACCCCGATGGACGATGGCTCTATCGCACACTGGTTGCGCCAGCGCAATCGTTGCTCGAAAAGGACGCGAAAGTCTTCGTCGTCCCAGATGGCAGCTTAAACAATCTGAATTTTGAAACCTTGCTTGTCCTGGAACCGGCCAGTCCACGGCAGGCCGCGTCGTCCACAAATTCATCTTCGTCCCTGCCCTCGTCAGGCCGACTGCACTACTGGATCGAAGACGTGACGAGTGCCGATGCCAGTTCTCTGCGAGTGCTTGGCGCTTCGCGCTCGGGAAAAAATGGCCGACAAACGAACGACCGAGCAACGAACGGCCAAATAACGAACAGCCGAAAACGGAAGCACGATCGCAGCCTACTCCTCGTTGGCAACAGCGTTGCCGTGAACGACAAGTATCCCGAACTTCCCAGGGCTGCGGACCAGATGGAAAGCGTCGCCCGCCATTTTGCGCCGGACGAGCAGACAGTATTCGCGCGCGAAGCGGCCAATCCCGCAGCCTATCTCGAAGGTGGTCCTGACAGGTTCTCTTATATTCACTTCGTCGCCCACGGAACGGCGAGCCGGTTGAGTCCGCTCGATTCTGCGATTATTTTGTCGAAGACTCAATCTTCATCTTCGTCGTTAAAGACTGCGCCGTTAAAGGCCGCATCAACGACTGCGTCGTCCGAAACTGCGGCTGACGCTTCATTCAAACTCTACGCTCGCGAGATCATTCACCATCCCTTGCACGCCGATCTGGTGACGATCTCGGCATGTCACGGTGCGGATGGGCGCGCCTACTCTGGCGAAGGATTGGTCGGGCTTTCGTGGGCGTTCCTGCGTGCGGGGGCTCACAACGTCGTTGCGGCGTTGTGGGAAGTCACAGACGCTTCCACGCCGCAGCTTATGGATAGGTTTTACGACGAGTTAGACAAGGGTGCCAGTCCAGATGTGGCTCTGCGTGCGGCCAAGCTGCAGTTACTTCGTAGCTCCGGATTCCGCGATCCTTATTACTGGGCGCCGTTTCAACTCTATGCCGGTTCCGGATCTTGATTTCACGGAGCTAGAAGCCCGGCTGCGCGGTGATTCCTTTTTCTTCCACACACTCGTAGGCACGGCCCGCTGCGAGGTCCTTGTATTCCTCGGTTCTGCCGCTCGGCCATTCGATCACTACGCGCTCGATCCTGTCGCGCTTGCCGAGGCCAAAGGTAACGGGCAGTTCCGATTGCGAAAGATAACTCGAACCGCCTTTAACAAGGCGCGACTGGCTCGTGCTTCCATTTGATGCGCTCAACGCACTGTGAAAGATCTTCACCACCGCGCCGATCGCGTCGCGATTGGACTTTGTGCCGACTAACCGGAACCGGATGCCGCGGTTTCCGCCGGTCTGGTCGGTGCGATAGAGATACGCCGGACCGTTGTTGGTAGTGATGAGCAGATCGAGATCGCCGTCGCGATCGAAGTCTCCGTAGGCAAGGCCGCGCCCGACTTTAGGTTGGCTGAAACCGCCGCCGACTGCTGCGGCCACGTCAACGAAATTTCCCTTCCCGTTGTTAAGGAAAAGCTGCGGCGGCTGCGCGTAGCCTACGCCGTTCACATTGCGAACCGTATCATCGATGTGTCCGTTCACGACCGCGAGGTCGAGAGCGCCGTCGAGATCGGCGTCGAGAAACACGCATCCGAATCCCAGCTTGTCTTTTGACGCCAGTCCAACTCCGCTTTGCGTGGCAACATCCACATAGCTGCCATTGCCGTTCAGGCGGTAAAGGCCGGTCATTTCATTATCGAAATTGGTGATGGCGACCGACGAGTTTCCCGAATTGTCAATGTCGGCCACATCCACGCCCATGCCGGCGCGAGCCCGGCCCTCCGCCGAGAAGGCGATGCCCGCATCGACCGCTACATCCTTGAAGGTACCGTTGCGTTGATTGCGATACAGTTTGTTGGGCTGCGTGTCATTCGTCACCAGCAGATCTGGCCAGCCGTGGCGATCGTAGTCGAGCATCGCTACGCCGAGCGACTTTGAGCTGCTGTCGAAAATTCCGCTCGATGCCGTGACATCTTCAAAAGTTCCGTTGCCGCGATTTCTAAATAGCCAGCAGGTTTCTCCGCGGTAGGCCTCAGGAGTGCAATAGGACTTGCGCTTTCCATCGAGGCTGCAAAATACATCGTGCTCGGGAGACCATTTCACGTAGTTGCAGACAAATAAATCGAGGAATCCGTCACGATCAAAATCGAACCATATCGCGGAGGTACTCAGAGCCTGACGGCCGCCGAGTCCGCTGGACTTAGTTACGTCAATGAAAGTTCCCTTACCGGTGTTCTTGAATAGGTGATTTTGGCCGACGCACGTAATAAGGATGTCGGGATAGCCATCGTTATCGTAGTCTCCGACGGCGACGCCCATGCCATACATTTCGACGTCGAGTCCGGCGCTGTGCGTTACGTCAGAAAATGTGCCGTTGCGGTTGTTGCGATAGAGCTTCAGAGTGCTGGGCTTGTCGCGCTGATGGCCGGGGGGATGACCGGGCCAATTATTTCCATTCACCAGCAGAATGTCTTGCCAACCGTCGCGGTCATAATCGAGGAATGCGCAGCCGGCGCCGAGGGTTTCCGGCAACAACTTTCCGCCGTAAGCGCCGCTGTTGTGATGGAATTGAACTCCTGCGGACGATGTCACATCGACCAGGCGGAAACCAGGATCTGGAGCTGCGAAGGCGTCCAATCGCAACGCAGACATCGAGGCCAGGCCCGCGATGTTCCAAAGAAATGACCGGCGGTTCACGGTAAATCGACCAGCCCGTTGCGAATCGCATAAACAACCAACTCGGCCGCTTTGTGGATGCCCAGAGTGTCCATCATATTCGCCCGATGAACGGCGACGGTGTTGGCGCTCAGATCGAGAGCAGTTGCAATTTCTTTGTTCGACTTGCCATCGACGATCATTTGCAAAACTTCGAGTTCTCGTGGAGTGAGGCCGGCATGGCGCATGCCTTTGAGCGCCGCCGGGCGCTTGAGCTGAGAATCGAGCACGGTCTCGCCATTCACGACGCGACGAATGGCGGCGCCCAACTCCAAATCCACAGCGTTTTTCAGAACATATCCGCGCGCGCCGGCGTCGAGCGCTTGCCGCACCAGCGTTTCTTCGGGATGCATGCTGAGCATCAGCACCAGAGCTTCTGGACGATGAGCGAGAATCTGCCGGGTGGCTTCCAGTCCATTCATGACGGGCATGGCGCAATCCATTACCACAACCGCCGGATGAAGCTCAGCGGCGAGTTTGACCGCTTCGGCGCCGTCACCGGCCTCGCCGGCAACAACGATGTCCGCCTCGTCCTCCAGAATCCGCCGGAACCCGCGGCGCACCAGAGTATGGTCGTCCACCAGTAAAACTGAAATTTTCTCCGCATCACCCATCAAGCTTCCAACCTCTCCCTCGGGATTCGTAATCGAACCAGCGTCCCTTTTCCGCCTGTATTTTGATTCTGTGCGGGACGCAGGAACTCTACCGTGCCACCCATCAACTCGGCGCGTTCGCGCATCGCTACCAGACCGATTCCGCGCTCTGCGGTCTCCGCGTCGAAGCCCTTGCCGTGATCTTCCACCTCTACTTCGAGAGCCCGCGGCAAAAATCGCAAACGCACCCAGCTTTGCGCTGCGCCGGAATGACGGGTCATATTATTCAGAGCTTCCTGCACGATGCGATACACGTGAATCGCAGCATCTCCATTGACAGGAAAAGGCTCGCCCGACTTTTCATAGGATACGTGAATCCCCGACTGCCGTTCCACCACCGGCAGGTACCAGTCGAGCGTGCTTTCCAAGCCAGTTTCTTCGAGCATCACGGGGTGCAGCGCCTGTGAAAGACTGCGCACTTTATCGAGCGTGGATTGTGTGATCTCGCACACCTCTCGCAGATCCGAGCGTAACTCTGAGTTTTCGGGGGCCTGCTTCCCTGCTCGCGTCAGCATCGTGCCTACGGCAGTCAGTATCTGCCCGAACTCATCGTGCAATTCGCGGGAGATGTGGCGGAGCGTCGATTCCTGAGCCGAGATGAGTTTCTGCGCGAGTTCGCTGCGCTGTTCCGACAGCGTTGCGAGTTGTGCGAACAAGCGGCGGTTGGAGCGGATCAGGTAGAGGCTGGTAAACAAAATTGCGATCAGCGTCGCGGTGAGGAAGAGATACCCCTGCCGTTGTACGCGGTCGTAAATCTGAGCAATGCGGAGCGCCGCTTGCTCCTCGCTCTCATTATTTTGTACCAGCAGGCGCGAGACCGCGGTGCTGAGCGCCTCCTGCCGGGCGCGCAGAGAGATGCGAATCTGCGTTCTCGCTTGCGATTGGTCCGCGCCTTGCGCGAGTGCGAATGTGCGATCGGCGGCATCCCAGAACTGCGCGACCGAATTCTCGAGGTACTGCTCCTGATCGGGGGTGCGGTTCACCGGAGCTACTTCCCTTTCGCGTCGCAGCGCGTCGTCAAGATCGGTGCGCACGCGCTGGAACTGTGCCGACCACGCCGTGAGCGGATAGGGCTCGTCATTGTCCAGCATGTCACGCATGGCGAGCGCCAGGGAATTCAAATCGTTCTGGATGCGCAACAATTGCAGGGAATCTTTCCGGTTGCGATCGACCAGATTATTTTGCAGATCGCGAAGTCCGGAGATTTGGCGCGTGATGTATCCCGAGTAGGCAACGACGGCAGCCAAAGTAATCACGAGTCCCAAGAAGAGTCCCGGCGTTGGCGTCCGATGCGGCGCTGGCAAACCCATTACGACCCGAGAATACAACGTGCGCGCCTCAATTTACCAACTTCTCGTTACCAACTTCTCGATCGCAGCCTGCAATTCTTCGGACTTGAAGCCAAAGGGCCCGGGCTTGGATTTATAGACGACACGCCCCGTCTTGTCGATCAGGTATAAGCGATCGGGCCAACCCGTGTAGGCGAACTCGGTCGAGTTTCCGAATTGATCGATCACAGCGGGAATCTGGATACCTAGCTTCCTCACGCACGCTCCTGCTACCATCGCGCGCTCTTCTTCATCCTTGGGGCTGGCGAAAACAACCTGCTCTTTTATATTGCTCTGCATCTGCCACACATCGCTCGGGTGCGCTTCCGTGATGTACACAACCAGGAAAGACACCCTCTTGCCGTATTGGCCGTAGAGCTTGTTGAGGGCAGGGACCTCCCGCCGGAAAGGCGGTCAGGTGTAGCTGCCAAAGATCAGCACCACGGGTTGTTGCTGGGCAGTCAGAGTGGAAAGTTGCACCGAGCCGCTCTTGTCGAGTTTCATGAGCGAGAAGTCGGGCGCGGGGTCACCTGTCTTCAGATTGCCGGCTCGGGCTTGCAGCCACAGAGTTTCGAACGGAAAAAGAAGAAACGGAACCGGACCGGGCAATTTCGACATGAACCGGCCGAAGGTTTCCGGCGGCTTGCGCATGATGTGATAGAGCGTGGCGCAGCCGAGCAGCCACACGACGCCAATTACGGCGAACAGCCCGAGGAGAACCTTCATGATGGCAAGTCGTCTCGTGTTCAAAGAACCACCAACCTCGCTAGAACAGAAGTTTCAGGGCCACCTGAATTTTGCGCTGGCTCACGTCCGTCTGAATCTGTCCAAAGTTGGGGGATTCGATGTCGCTGACGGGCAACCGGAAATTGGTGTGATTCAGCACATTGAATAACTCGCCGCGGAACTGAAGTTGTTTCGATTCCGTGATCCGGATGTTCTTGAACGCCGAGACGTCAAAGTTCACGTAACGGGGTCCCAGAACCGAGTTGCGGCCTTCGTCACCGAACTGCTGCACTGGAGAATTCGGGTCCTGAGTGATCGCCTGAAAGGCTTTTACATTGAACCATTCCGCCGCAGTGCGCGGCCCGGAATTCGGGTTGCCCACAACATTGGGCCGGTTGCTGGAAAATCCGGAAATCTCCGGCGCCTGCCCTTGCAGAGAAACATCATTGGAGTCGAATACTGTGAAAGGCGTGCCACTCATCGCGGTCAGGATTCCGTTTAGCTGCCAGTTACCCAGAACCTTGCCGTACCAGGCACTAGAGTTCTGCAAGTAAGGAAGACTCCACTGATAACTGAGCACGAAGCGATGGCGGGCATCGAACATGGAGTTGCCGCGCTCCGCCGCGAGGTCGAACGGATTCTGCGCCAGATCGTTTTCTCCCGCTACCGGTTGTGACGCCGAACCGGTGATGTTAAACGAGGAAACGTCATCGATCGAGTGCGACCAGGTATAAGAGGCGAGCAACGAAAGTCCGTGGCTGAATCGCTTTCGCAAGCTCGCTTGTAATGCGTTGTAGCTGGAGTTCGAGATGCTGGCTATTTCGCCGACCGAACTGTAGACGCAACTGCTCGGCGAGTCGGCCAGAGTGCATCCTGAATAAAGGCGCCGCTGATTCGCGTTGCTCGAAGTAGAAATCGGACACGGAGTTGCGGGCGTACATCCATCGGCTGGATCATTGGTGATGGTGCCAGGGATGTAGATCGCCGGATTCCCTTCAATGAATCTTGGCAGCCTTACACCAGTCGTGCCCACGTAGCCGATCTGAAACAGCCAGTCCGCGCCGAACGACCGTTGAATGTTCAGATTCCAATCCTGAGCGTAGGGCAGATGCAGATTCCGAGAAACTACCAGCAACGTCATCGGCTGGGGGAAGTCGTCGGCAAACGGGGCCGGAACATGAAACGGATAGGCGAAGGAATTAATCAGAGGATTTACCTGCACCGTCTTAAGGAACGGGGGTGCGCTGATGGGATCTTGCAGCGGTCCACCTTCACCGGTGTAGTAAGGCTCATAGAAGATTCCATAGCCCGCGCTGACCACCGTTTTTGCATCGCCACGCGGATCCCAGGCAAAACCTACCCGAGGAGCAAAAGCCGTTTTCTGCGTTGGAATCAAACCGGCCGGTACGCCCGGATCGCCGGGATAAAGCAGTCCCGCCGGAGCATTCGGCATCACGGTTGACTGTGCTCCAGGAACAAAAATATTTACGCGATTCTTATTCTCCGTGGCGGGAAATGGTATTTCGTAGCGAAGGCCATAGTTCACCGTTAAGCGAGATGTGACCCTGTAGGTGTCCTGGGCGTACAGATCCATCGCCCGGTCGCGAATTTCGCGGCCAAAGTCACCCCCGCCCTGCAAGAAGACCACCGGATTGCCCGACAGGAAGTTGGCAAACCCGTCGTTATAGAGGAAGCCCGCCTGTGAGGGGATACCGGCGAATACAAAAAAGCCATTGGTGGCAATGCCTTGTAAGGCGTTGATCTGGTCGCGCCGGTAGCCACCGCCAAATTTGAATTCGTGGCGGGCATGAATCCAGCTCAGAGATCCGGACAAGTCAAACGTATTCTGAAACGTGTTGCGCGGCCCTGTGATTGGGTCGCCGACTGAAGCGTAACCCGCAACCTGAATAAACGGTGGCCCGGCCGCCGAAGGCAAGGTGGGATCGTACTGAAAACCCAGGTCCGACAGGGACTCGTGGTTCAGATGCTGGTCAAGCAGAAACGTATTGCGGAGAAACGAAAAGCGCGCGACACCGATGATGGTCGGCGAAAAGATGTGGGTCTCTTGCCCGACAAAGTTCTGGGCGCGATCATACTCACCAACGGGGAAGCCGGGCACGTTCGCACCCGCCGGCGAAAGAGGGTCCGTAGTCGGGCCACTGCTATACATGTAGCGGAAATTCAGCGTGTCCGCGTGGGTAAGAAAATGGTCCAGGCGCACGCCGAATTGATTGTTATTTTCGCTTTTCGTCTCGGTGCCAATAAATCCATTTTCTCCCCGGTTCGGCAGCGGGAAAAAAGGAGTGACGTTCGTCGCCACCGGATCGATCGGCTGGATAATCGTCAACTGGTTGAAGGGAACGTTTCCTCCAAAGAACGTCAACTGCCCCGCAGGATTCAAACAGTTGCCGTTGGTATCGAAACTGCTGTTTCCGCCCGAAGGCGAGGTACATAATTCACCAAAGTTCCCCTGTCTCTCGTCGCTTGATGGCACAGTTGCAGGGACCGATTCACCTTGCCGGTTGCGGAAACCCTCGTAATATCCGAAGAAAAATGTCTTGTCTTTCACAAGCGGCCCGCCGAAAGTTGCGCCGAACTGGTTCTGCTTCAAAGGCTGAACAGTTTGCGTAAAAGCATCGGACGCATCCATGGCGTCGTTGCGCAGAAATTCCCAGAGCGCTCCGTGAAACGAATTCGTGCCGCCATGAGTGATGATGTTGGTCGTGGAACCCGTGTTACGGCCGAACTCAGCATTGGCGTTGTGCGTGAGAATTCGGAATTCGGCAATCGCGTCGATCGGCGGCTCGAGAACAAAACCACCGTCCACGGCGCTGACATTCTCGGCTCCGTCGATCATGAAATTGTTTGACTCCGGGCGCTGGCCATCGACGGCATAGCCCTGATTCGCACGCGCCGGACCGCCGGCTTCTAACAGTCCTGGAGTCAGAGGTACGACGCCCGGTTGAAGAGTTCCCAACTGCGAGAAATTGCGGCCGTCGAGCGGCAGGTCCAGGATTTCGCGCGTCATCACGGTCTGGCCAAGACTGCTGACCGTACTTTGCACTAACTCGGCGTCGGCGTTGACTTGAACCTGCTGCGTTTCAGAACCCAGTTTCAGACGAATGCTGACGGTTGCACCCTGGTTGACGTTCAGCGTGATTCCTTCTTGCAGATACTTCTGGTAGCCCCGGGCTTCGGTGCGGATCTGATAATGCCCAATTGGCAGTTCGACCAGAACGTACTCGCCCATTCGATTCGTAGTGGCCGTGCGCGTCAAGCCGGTCTCAACCTGCTGCGCGCTGACGGTGGCAGATTGAACGACGGCGCCGCTCGGGTCAGTGACTGTCCCGCGAATGCTGCCCGTTATTTGCTGCGCGCCCACCTCTACTCCGGCAAAAGATGCCAGCAGCAAACAGGCTAAGCCGATCCGACCAATCATTATTTGTCCCCGTCTGTTTCGCGCTCAGCGAGTCGTCACGCGACCGGACTCCGGCCCGCGAACGCATAAGGCTTTGCGAAAAGATTTCACCCCAACTAAGTGCGGTAAGTATAGGGAGACAAATTTATGGGTCAATAATGCGAAAGGAGTAGCAGCCGAGGGGCACACGGCGATTGTGAGAGTGTTTTGGTATCGATCTACGAGCCGAACTCGATGCCTCTCTTTTCTCGTCCAAGTGCCACGACAATCGCAGCGAGAGAAAAGACGACGGAAGCGGTTAAGGCCATCGCGTTGGCGTAGCTCGTATGCTGCGCGAGAGTCGCCTCGAAGAAAGCTACGGAACCCGCCAGCAGCACACCACACTGATATGCGAATCCGGGAAGGAATCCGCGCACCGAATCTGGCGACAACTCCGAGAGATGCGCCGGAACCACGCCCCAGGCGCCCTGCATCATGAACTGAATCAAAAACGCTCCCACAACCAGCCAGGCCACGGAGGAAGCGTAAGCCCACAGAGGAACAACGGCAGTAGCCAAAACCAACGCTATAACCATGGAGCGGCGACGCCCGAAGCGATCGGACAAAAATCCGAACAACAGACCTCCAAGGATCGCTCCCACCATCGAAACCGCGGTGATCGCGGCACGCTTGGTTGGTCCCATTCCCCAGTAGCGTTGGAGGAAGGTCGGAAACATATCCTGCGTGCCGTGCGATGTGAAGTTCATCATCATCATCAGGAGCGTGAGATAGAGAAACAGCTTCCAGTGCGAGACGATCTCGCGGCCTAGGTTGCGCCAGTTGGAGTGGCGAGTTTTTTCCCAGACTTCAGACTCCTTCACCTGGAAGCGGACATAGAGTCCGAGGAGCGCGGGCAGACCGCCGATAAAAAACATCGGCCGCCATCCCCAGCGCGGGAAAACGAAAAAGAAGCAGACCGCGGCCAACAAATAGCCGAGAGCATAGCCTTGTTGCAGCATGCCGGAAAGAAATCCGCGCAACTTCGGTGGAACTTTTTCCATGGCCAGGGACGCACCCACGCCCCACTCTCCGCCCATGCCGATTCCGAACAGCGCACGCAGAATAAGGAAAGTTGTAAAGCTGCGCGCGAAACCCGTAGCCACCTCGACCGCGGAATAGAAGACAAGGTCGATCATCAGCGGAAGCCGGCGGCCATAGCGATCGGCTAGCAATCCAAAGATGAACGCGCCTACGGGGCGGAACATGAGAGTCAGCGTGATGGAGAACGCGACCTGAGCGTCAGAGCGGTGGAATTCCTTGGCGATGGCGGTCAGCGCCATGATGACCAGAAAAAAGTCGAAGGCGTCGAGCGTCCATCCAAGGAATCCGGCGAACACCGCCGCACCGTGCGCTGGCTTCTCGACCGGCGTGGCGGGCAAGCCTCGATTTTCAAGCGGTCTGGCTGTATCGGACGGAACGCTCACGGTTTCTCCTTAAAAATGGCTGTATGAATAAGGCGACACTCGGCGCAGCCATGGTAATCGAAGATCGACTCGGGCAAACATGAAAACATGGTTCGCTGGCGGAGTTTCAACGCATCGTATAATCGTCAATTCCACACGAAATCAAGATGACTGGCATCGACCGACGGGACTTCGTAAAGCAGTTTGGGACCGCTATTGCTGCGGCTATGAGCCGCTCGCGTTCGCTCTATGCGGCATCCCCTGCGGCATCCCCTGCCGACCAAGACATTTTTACCGACCGCGCGAAAGAATCCGGCATCGATTTCGTCCATTTCAACGGCATGTCAGGATCGCATTACCATCCCGAAGTCATGGGATCGGGTGTCGCGCTTTTTGACTACGACAATGACGGCGATCTCGACATCTTTATTGTGCAGGGAGCCGCGCTCGGGCCGAACCAGGATGTGAGCCACGCCACATTTCCCCCTCAGTTGCCGTTGCGAGGGCGCCTTTACCGCAACGATTCGATTCGGCATCCGGATGGCAGCTCGACGCTCAAGTTCGTGGATGTGACAGAGCAGAGCGGGATCAAAGCCCTCGGGTATGGCATGGGAGTCGCCGCGGCCGACTTTAACAATGACGGCTGGGTGGATCTCTACATCACGAATTTCGGCCACAATCAAATGTGGCGAAACAATGGAGATGGAACATTCACCGACGTCACGCTTGAAAGCGGAACCGATGTTCCCGGTTGGAGTTGCAGCGCCGCCTTCGTGGATTACGACCGCGACGGCTGGTTAGATCTGTTCGTCGGCAACTACGTGGATTTCAGATTTACCGATCCTAAGAAGTGCATCGCGCCGAGTGGTGCCGCAGATTACTGCGGACCGCTAGCCTTCAATCCCCTGCCGAACCGGCTGTTCCGCAACCGGCGCGACGGCACGTTTGAAGACGTCACGGTCCGTTCGCAAATTGGCAGCGCATCGCATGGCGCTCTCGGAGTTGTTTGTGCCGACTTCAACAACGACGGATGGATAGATCTCTTCGTCGCCAACGACATGCGTCCGAATCAACTTTGGATGAACCAGCGCGATGGGACCTTCAAAGATGAGGCCCTGGTCGCCGGTTGTGCTCTCAATCGAGACGGAGCCCCGCAGTCGAGCATGGGCGTCGACGCCGGCGATCTCATGGGGCGAGGGTTCGAAGATCTGGTGGTCACAAACCTCAACGGACAGTACGCCTACGTGTACGCGAACGACGGGAAAGGTTGGTTCGAAGATCAGTCGTTTGCCAGTGGCGTTGCCGCGGCAACTCGACGTTCGACTGGATTTGCCGTCAGCATGCTCGACTACGACAACGATGGATGGTTGGATCTATTGATGGTCAATGGCGGCGTTACGTTAATCGAAGAACAAGCGCGGAAGGGCAGCCCATATCCGCTGGCGCAGTCGAACCTCCTGCTGCATAACAACGGCAAAGGACAATTCGAGAACGTTACGAGTCGAGCTGGGTCCGTTTTTTCGCTCATGGAGGTTGGGCGCGGCGCGGCGTTCGGTGACATTGATAACGATGGAGACATCGATGTGGTATTGGTCAACAACAGCGGTCCCGCGCGGTTGCTTGTCAACAACGTCGGGCACAAGAAGCCGTGGATTGGCTTTCGAATGGTTGGCGACAAGTACCATCGCGACATGCTCGGGACTCGCGTAGCTGTGTTTCGACGCAACGCGCCTACTCTCTGGCGACGAGTGCACGCCGATGGCAGCTATTGCTCCTCGAGTGATCCCCGGGTATTGTTTGGATTGGGCGACTCTCCGGAAATAACCAAGGTCCAGGCGCACTGGGTTGGCGGCCACGTTGAGGAATGGACCGGCCTGCCGCTCGGGAAATACACCACTCTCCGCGAAGGTAGCGGCAGTAACAAATCTTAGTATGAAAACTGCCTCGCGCTGGTTACCGCTAATACTTCTTGCTGTAACCGTGCACGACCATGCTGCCGGTTCGCAGACTCCGGGTTCGCAGCCGGCGTCATCCCAACCTGCTGCGAATAGTAATAATAAGGTTGAACTCGGCGAAGTCCCCCCACCCGACCTGTCAGGCGTCGATCCTCCCGTTCAGGAACACATTCGAACCGCGCAAGCCGCGCTTGCTGCCACGTTGGCTCAACCCAATTCTTCCGCCGCGCAAAGATCGCAGGCCTTTGGCGACCTGGGACGGATCTACCAGGCTTACGGATTTGACGGTGCCGCTTTAGCAGCTTATAAGAACGCTGCTAAGTTGGGACCTCAAACATTTCGTTGGCACTATTACTCTGGCTATCTACAACAAATAACTGGCGACTTAGAAGCGGCGCAGCGTAGTTATCAGAAGGCGCAGGCTCTACGACCGAATGATCGTTACATAATGTTGCGTCTTGGAAATCTGGAGTTTGCCGCGAATCATTTGGCTTCCGCCAAGTCTTGGTTCTCCAAATCCACTTTCGCTAAATCGACGACCGAACGGAATCCGTCGGCAGCAGCTCTGGCTGGGCTTGGCAAAGTCGCGTTAGCCGAACACCAATACGCAAACGCCCTCAAGTATTTCGAAGAGGCCCTGAAACGCGAGCCGCAAGCGTCGAGCATTCACTATCAACTTGCGATGACGTATCGAGCCTTGGGAAATGTGCCGAAAATGCAGGAGCAACTCCAGGCCCGGGGAGACATCGACCCAACAATTGACGATCCTCTCTTGGACGAGATCAATACCCTGAAACAAGGGAAGGTTGCCTTACTCGAACGTGGTGGCAAGGCCATGCGCGAGAAGCGTTTTGCGGACGCGGTTGCGGACTATCGTCAAATGATTAGTCTCGACCCATCCGATGTGATCGCTTATCGCTATCTCGGAGTCGCGCTGGCGAAATCGGGAAAGAACGGCGAGGCGTTGCAGGAGTACGAGCATGCTTTGCAATTGGACCCAAAGAATGCGGCCGTCCACTACAGTATGGGAATCGTATCGATCGAGATGGGGAAGGAAGAGAATGCGATCGCTCATTTTAGGGAAGCCATCCGATTAGATCCTGGTCTCGTCGACCCGCACTTTCAACTTGCGAATCTACTTTTGCGCGCAGAGAAGAACGAGGAGGCGGGCCGGGAATACCAAATTGTCGCCGGTCTCGAACCACAAAATGGATTTGCCCGCCTGATGCAGGCAATGGCCGCTATCCGTGCCGGCGACTACGCGCGCGGCCGCTCGATTCTAGAAGGAGCATCCGCGGCGATCCCTGGCGATCCCGACATCGCGAACGCGCTCGCCCGGCTGCTTGCAGCGGCGCCCGATCCATCAGTGCGTGACGAAGCGCGCGCCCTTCGCATTGTTGAACAGCTTGTTCAAAATCAGCAGGGCGACGGTTTCGAAGAGGGCGTCACTCTGGCCATGGCCCTCGCTTCGGTTGGGCGATTCAAAGAGGCGGCCGGATATCAACAAGCCATCATCGCGGAGTTGGAACATTCGCGAAAATCCGATCTTGCGCGGTTGCTGAGTAAGAATCTTGATTTGTATGAACACAGTAAACCGTGCCGCGTACCCTGGGCCAATGACGATCCCGTCTTCTCTCCAGTATCCAGCAAGATCGAGCTGTCGACCGAATTAAAGACTCCGGCCTCAAGCCGCTAGCCGGCACAAGAAAAACAGGCCCAATCCGTCCGGAGCTCGGATCGCGCCTGTTTGAGATTCCCGCATTTCGGATTTTTGCGGAAAAGCTGTGTGGCAAGGTGATGCAGGAAATGCAGCAAGAGGCGGGCCGCCAGGCCAAGCCTTAAAGATATGGTAGGCACGAGGAGACTCGAACTCCTGACCTCTACCGTGTCAAGGTAGCGCTCTAACCAACTGAGCTACGCGCCTACATAGTGTTTCCAAGCACTTGCAGCAACAGACGCTTGCCGACGTCGCGCCATTTCAGGCCAACGGTAATTTTACCATGCAGCCTCGCGTCCAACACTCAGTTGACATGTCAGTTCCCAAATCAAGGAGCGTGACCCCATAGCTCCCGGACTGCTAGGCTTTAATTAGGAGGCTGAATCAGATTCTGCTTTTCACGAAGCATTCATTTGCGGATAACCAAAAGTTAACAACATTACATTATTGTCATCCGTCATCATGATTGACCAAGCGAGGGAATCGTAGCCATGCCAAGTGAACTCTCCCCTACCTTGCTGTCCCACGTCGTCTTCACGCAACTCCTTTCCACTATCCGCACTCGGATCCCGCGAACTGCCGGATTCTTGTACGTGAATTGCATCGTCCTCGCTCTTGCGACCGTGACTTCCGCGCAGGTCGACCGCGCCGGTCTTATCGGCACGGTTGCGGATCCCTCCGGGCGCGCCTTGGCGCAAACGCATGTTGTCGCAGCGCACAACAACACTGGACTGCGGCGCGAGACCACTACGTCTACCTCCGGAAGCTATGACATTCCCGAACTGCCGGCCGGCGTTTACACGATCACGTTTGAGCATCCCGGCTTCAAGACCCTGAGCTTCGTCAACGTGGTGCAAACCGTCGGTTTGACCCGCACCCTGAACGCCACGCTTAACATATCCGGAGGGCAAGAGCGTATTGAAGTGTCGGCGAGTTCGGAGCAGATCGACATGACTTCCGACGTCCTCGGTGCGCGTGTTGAGCAGGTGCAGGCCGACAAACTTCCCCTCAACGGCCGCAATTGGGCCAACCTCACAGCTCTCGCACCATCCGCTGTCGATACCGGAGGCAGCAGCCAACGTGCTGTCCGGTACGCTGGCCGCGGACGCGACGACGATAATTTCACTTATGACGGAGTCGACGCCACAAACATCGTTAATAATCCGCAACCTGCGTATGTCCGCCTCGCCATGCCGCTCGACACGATTCAGGAGTTTCGCGTCGACGCGATGCTATCAACGGCAGAGGCGGGAGCAACCGGCGGTCCGCAGTTTGCCCTGATCTCGCCGACCGGTACGAATCGATGGCACGGGGACGCTTTTGAATATTTTCGCAATAACGCCTTTGACGCCCTGCAACCCGTTCCAGTGGCCCCGCAGCAACCTCTCCACTTGAACCAGTTTGGAGGATCCATCGGCGGCCCGATCGTCCGCGACAAGACTTTCTTCTTCCTCGCCTATGAAGGATACCGGCAGTACTGGGGCTTCCCGCTGCTTGGCTTCGTCCCCAGCGACTCACTGCGCGCCGAGGTGACGGCCCAATCTCCGGCGCTGATTCCGATCGTCAATGCCTATCCGGAAGGGCAAGCCCCGACCAGTAATGCCGACATCGACCAATTTACAACCGACGCCAGACAGAAAGTTTTCGAGAATTCCGCCATGCTGCGCCTCGACCAGCATTTTTCCGAGCAGACCACGGCGTTCCTTCGCTTCAATTTCGATCGAGCCGTCAACACTCAACCGAACGGCAGTCTTTCCGACCAGCAACAGCTCACCTCGACTCCAGTGAACGGCGCGATCGAACTGCTGCACGTTTTTTCTCCCACCCTGGTGAACGAATTTAAGTTCGGGTTTAATCGCGGCACCGCCAACACCTTCGACATTAATCAAACCGGTGTACCCTACGCCTTCGCAATCTCCGGCCTGAGCAGCCTGAATAACAACAAGGTCAGCATCGGCGTCGGGAACTCGTTCTCAGAAATCGACAACCTGACTTGGATCAAGGGTCGGCACACCTTGAAAGCCGGAGTCGAGATCAGGCGTATCCAGCTGAACCAGGGAAATTCCGAAAGCGGAACGGTTACATTCGCCCAAACGGCAACGCTGAGTGCCACCCAGGCATTTGCCGCGAACCAGGTGAGCACGGCCGCTTTGAACGGCGCTCTGCCGATCAATGGTCTGCGCAAGACGACGTATTACGGTTACATCCAGGATGAGTTTAAGTTGCGGCCGAACTTTACCCTGAATCTGGGGCTACGCTACAGTTTCTTCAACATTTTTCATGAAGTGCAGGGACGCGCCAACCCGTTCGATTTCGCCACCTGCGGCCCGCAAGGTTTTTGTGGAGTGGGCGCCAGCTTCGGCCAGCCCAATTATGGGGATCTTGATCCACGCATCGCTTTCGCCTGGGCACCGCGACCCGACGGGCGCACAGTGGTTCGCGCGGGATTCGGTATCTATCACGAGGATGGCCAGTTAGACGACCAGAATCTTCCCATCAGCAACGAGGTCTTCGCCTACTCGTTGTCCAACAAGACGATTCCGAACCTCAGCTATCCGATTGATCCGTTCCTGGTCAATACGCCCGGAATTATCTCGCCGCGTGACGACGACCGGCGACGCAAGGACATGTATGTGGAGCAGTGGGGTCTTTCCGTACAGCAGGCCTTGCCCGCGGATTTTGTGGGAACGATTTCTTACGTCGGGAGCACCGGTATCAATCTGCTGACACTTTCCGAAGTCAATGTCGTGAATCCGCTCACCGGAACTCGCCCGTACCCTGCTTTTGGCCAGGTGAGTTGGCGAGGCAACAAAGACATCAGCAGCTATAACGGGCTATCGGTGGCCGTGAAACGGTCTTTCTCTCGTGGATTCCTGTTGTCGGCCAACTACATGTGGTCGCATGAAATTGACGACGGCTCCAACGGCAGCGGCGACGGCGACTCGCTGGTCGCGCAAAATGTCGCTTGCCCTGCCTGTGAACGCGCATCCGGCATCTGGGACGCCCGTCATGTGTTCAATGCCAACGCCATCTATCAGCTTCCTTTTGGCCCTGGCAAAACCTACCTGAACCAACCGGGAATTTTGGGTCAAATCGTCGGTTCGTGGGATCTGACTTCCGCTCTGGTCGCACGCACGGGATTTCCCGTGAACGTTACGATTAATCGCTCGTCATCGGTTGTGCCCGACGGGAATACGACCGATCAGCGTCCCGATCTCGTCCCCGGAGTTTCGCTCGACGCCCCCGGCGGCGCGAATATCGCGGAATGGTTCAACACTGCGGCATTTGTCGCGCCCGCTCCCGGCACATTCGGTGATGCTCCGCGAAACCTGTTACGAGGTCCGGGCGCGTGGCAGATGGATATGGGCGTGGCCAAACATTTTCTATTGACCGAGCGGGCAAGGCTTGAGTTTCGTGCGGAGTTCTTCAACATCTTTAACCATCCACAATACGGCCTGCCGCAGGCGGTTGTGAACGGTTCAGGGTTCGGCAGCATTATCACTGGAGTGAACACAAACACCCCCCAAAGCCCGGTGGGGACGGGCACTCCGCGCGAGATTCAGCTCTCATTAAGGCTCGCTTTCTAAGCGGTTCGCGATCGGGACGGGCACATGGCGCCGACGGTCTGCTGCACCGGGTAGTAGGGCGAACAACCTACGAGTCAAGTCTGCATTTTTCACAGAGCGTTCATGCTTGCATAACCTCTCTTTAACAACATGACATTATTGTCATCTTTTCCCGGTCCAAGTCTCTGCTGCTTCGTCAAGGGTGTGGGTACCCGCTAACAAGGTAAAACGGAGGCGAGTATGAGAATTCTGATCATTGAAGATGAAGCGAAAACCGCGAAGTTCCTCAAGAAGGGATTTGGCGAAGCGGGGTTTGTCGTCGACGTAACCGGCAACGGATTGGAGGGACTCCACTTGGCCCAGGAAGTGGAGTTCGATCTCGTCGTTCTGGATGTAATGCTTCCCAGCCTCGACGGTTGGCAGGTTCTCACACGTCTGCGCCAGACGGGCCGGAGAGCGGCCGTCATCATCCTCACCGCCCGCGACGCGGTACACGAGCGGGTCCGGGGATTCGAACTGGGTGCCGACGACTATATGGTGAAGCCGTTCGCCTTCTCGGAATTGCTGGCGAGGGTGCGATCGCTGCTGCGCCGGACGCCGGCCCGTCCGCAGGAAACGCTCCACATGGGCGACTTGGAGATCGATCTTTTGCGCCAGCGCGCCACGCGCGCCGGCCACCGTCTGGAGTTAACCTCCAAGGAGTTTCTCCTCTTGTCGTTGCTGGCGCGGCGTGCCGGCGAGGTGCTTTCACGCACTCTAATCGCCGAAGCCGTCTGGGACATGAACTTCGATTCCGACACCAACGTTGTGGACGTCAATGTCCGAAGATTGCGCAGTAAAGTGGACGATCATTTCTCGCCCAAACTGATCCACACGGTTCGGGGCGCAGGCTATGTCCTGGAATGCAGCCAATAGCGTCGATGTCTTTCCACAGGCTCGGGAAAACTTTGGCCTTCCGGCTAACTGCTGGCTACGCACTTGCCGGCTTGCTATTGGTGTTCTTCGCCACCGCTAGTCTCTACTTGGTGCTGCTCTCTGAACTCGAGAAAAGCACGGATTTATTCCTCGCCGACAAACTGCATGTCCTGACTACCATGCTGCGGGAGCGCCCCAATGATTGGGACGCGTTGCGCGAAGAGATCGAGCTGGAATCGGCCGCCCGGCGATACGAACAGTTCTATATTCGATTGCTCGATGAACGAAACACGCCACTGCTGACCACTCCGGGCATGGCGGAACAACTGGATATGACGCAGTTCGTCAACCAGATCCAGAGCCGACCGAACACTACGATGGACAATACGACACCGATGATAGGCAGGCATGGGCAACCGTTTCGCGTGACCAGCGCGACGGTCCCGGTCGGCTCTCCCCCGACTCATAGCGACACCATTCAGATTGGGATTGACGTCTCGCAAGAGCAGGAATTGCTGACACGTTTTCGCCGTTGGTTCTGGGTCATTCTCCTCGGGGCCTTTGCCGTTTTTCCACTGATCGGATACCAGATTGCGCTTCGCGGTATTCGCCCGGTGGAAGAAATGGCGGCGACCGCCAGCCGTATCAGTTCGACGAACCTCCAGGAGCGCATCGCCGCTGAAGGATATCCCTTCGAGTTGGCTTCCCTGGCCGGGACCTTCAACAAAATGCTCGACCGCCTCGAAGAGTCTTTCGAACGGATTTCGCGGTTTTCCGCCGACATTGCGCACGACCTGCGTACGCCGGTGAATAACATCCGCGGCGAAGCCGAAGTGGCCTTGGCCCGCGCGCGATCCGTCGATGAATACCGCGAGGTGCTGGAGTCATGCCTCGAAGAAGGCGTTCGCCTGTCGGATCTCATCGGCGACCTCTTGTTCCTGGCCCGCGCGGAGAACCCCTTGACGCATTTGAATCGACAGCGCGTCGACGTCGTGGAATTGCTGGGCGGGGTGTGCGAATACTACGAAGCTTCGGCCGCCGACCGCGGCATCTCGCTCAGCGCTCCCGTCGCCACTGAACCGGTCATCGCTGAACTAGACCGCACTCTGGTGCAGCGGGCGGTGGGCAACCTGGTCTCAAACGCCGTGGCACACACACCACCCGGCGGAGCGGTCGTCTTGGCGACCAATGCGGAGGCTGCGACGATTCGCATTGAAGTCAGCGATACCGGCTCTGGCATTCCAACCGAAGCGCTGCCACGCGTGTTCGACCGCTTTTTCCGAGTTGATCAGTCTCGTTTCCAGGCATCGGGAGGCACCGGCCTGGGCCTCGCGATCGTTCAGAGCATCATGGTTCTTCACGGTGGGAAGGCGGAGATCGCCAGCCAGCTGGGGCGCGGCACGCGGGTTACGCTGCGGATGCCGGTGTCCAGCGACGGAGTGCTGCGAGAAGGTGTGCTGCGAGAAGGACTGTCACGATAGGCTGATTAACTCTGCCGGATTGATGACTAACTTTGCTGGATTAATGACTACGTAGTCATTCGCCGATACAGGTCTGGCGCAATTTCGTGCAACGCATTATCGATTTGCTCCAGGCTGCGCCCCTTCGCTTCGAGCAACCGGCCATAATTGTTGATCGTTATTTGTAATCGCGGATCCAGTTGCTGCGTGGCGCGCGTCAGTCCGAGGAAGATTTGCACCGCTCGTAGCAAGATCGGCTTGGCCTCGTCCAGCCGGTTCATTTTCTTCAAAACTTGCGCCAGATTGTTGAGGCTGGTTCCGACGTCCGCAAGATTTCCGCCCAGATTCTTGTCAAAGTTCTTCTCAAAGATAGCCAGCGCGCGACGATACAACGGTTCGGCCTCGTCCCATCGATCGGTGGATTCCAAAAAGCTTGCGAGATTGTTGAGATCCCGCGCAACTGCGATGTGCTCCCGTCCGTAATTTTTCTCGTCAATCGCGAGCATGCGGCGCAACATCGGCTCGACCTCAGCCTTCTGGTTCGTATCGCTAAGCACGAAAGCAAGACTGCTCAGGTTGGCGGCAACACTTGGATGGTCGGGACCGAAGTTACTCTCCGAAATCGCCAGCGACCGGCGGAGCAACGGTTCGGCCTGCGCCGGCCGGTTCGTGCGCTGCAATATTCCCGCGAGATTGCTGAGGCGGATGGCGACATTCGGGTGGTCGGGTCCGAGACTCTTCTCCGCGATTGCCAACCCGCGCCGAATCAACTTCTCGGCCTCGTCTATCCGGTTGGTCTTTAGCAGAAACGCCGACAGGTTCGACAGGCGAAGAGCGACATTGTGATCTTCTGGCCCGAAATGCTGCTCGGTAATGACCAGCGCCCGGCGATACATTCCCTCGACTTCGCCCTCGTCCTCGTCGTCGCGGTTCATGCTTTCGAGCAGGCTCGCCAGTTTGCTGAGGCGGCCGGCAATGAACGGATGATCCGCGCCAAGATTCTTCGTATCGAGATCGAGCGCACTTCGGAGCAACGGTTCCGCTTCCGCATAAAGACCTGAATCTTGGAGAAAGAGGCCCAGCTCATTCGCCGCGTATGCGATTCGGCTTTCATCGCGACCTTCGAGCGTTGACCACTGCTCGGACCACTGCTCGAACGACGCAAGGTAAAGCCGGCCCATCGTCGTTTCCTCGCCGAGATCCACCCAATAGAGCTTCAGTTCCTCCGCGTCGCGGTTCTTGATTTCGAGGAAACGATCGATATCCAACAGACAGTGGCGTAGACGTTGGTAGGATTCCGTCTGAAGCAGCAGCCACGGCAGTTCGTCGCAACTCCGGGCGGAGATGGGCTGCCGCTCGAAATCATCGGCCAGTCGCAACCGCAACTCATCCCTCCCATCTTCATCTGGGATAAAGGCAGTCTCGAAGGCCGCGCGCAGAGAGTCGTTCGCGAAGTTTAGAATGCCGCCGCGGTCTACCTCTACCAGCCAGTCCCCCAACGCGGCGCGCAGCGGTGACCATGTAGTAAATGACGAGGTGCCCAGCGGCGGTTGTGGCCCGTCCGCCGGTTTGAGCAAGCGCAGGAGTTCTTCTTCACTCAAGCCTCGCCGCGCGGCCCAGATCAATCCGAACGCCTCGCCCACCAGTCCCGGCGAGTCGCGCTCGTGATTACGCTGCAAGCGAGCCAACGCTTCCTGCAGCAACTCGGGTGAATCTTCGCCAGCCATCACTCGGCCCATCATACCTTTGTGCTTCGCATCACTTCACTCGAACACGCTCGTCGCACATGAAAAAGCCCTCTCCCCCGCGATCGGGGAGAGGGCCATTCTGATCAGGACCTGCTTTAGTCGTCGTCCCCGTCGTCGCCTTTCGGAGCCGGCTTGTTGAATTCGCTCGGTTGACGAACCTCTTTCTCGCCAGGATAGGGACGAGTAAAACCGGTGGACTGATACCAGTTCAGGTGGTTGACGGTGTCCGGGTCTTCGGAGTCGGGCTTGTTCAGTTTGCCGGCGAAAATGTCCGCCTTCTTCTGGAGCCACGCTTTCCTCAGAGCCTTTGCCTTCGGACTGTCATGCGTGCTGGCGTCGTTCCCTCCCACGCCCTGGTCGAGCGGGACGAGATTCGGAACGTGCGTCCATGGTTTGAAGTTGTCCGCAGGCGGTGTGCCCTTAACGAAAGCCGTTCCCATGGGCGAGGCCACCAGATCGTACTGGTTCATCGGCGTCAGACCGAGGATTTGCTCCATGGTCCGAGTCATGTTGACTTGCGAATAGTAGGTGTGGTCCGTCGGTCCGTTCTGCACAACGTACGGGCTGACAATATAGCCCGGGCTGCGATGACCGTCGACGTGGTCGACGCCGTTCTGCGCGTCGTCTTCTTCAATGAAGATCGCTGAGGTAGACCACACATTGCTGTTGCTGATGTAGTCGATGATGCGCCCAACCGCCAGGTCGTTATCGGCCTGTTCAGCGTCTGGGGTTGGAGGACCACCGGTGTGATCGTCCATGACCCACAGGATGCTCAACGTTGGAACCGTTCCCGCTGCCACGTCTTTGTTGAAGTCCTGGAGCCACAGATCGACGCGGAACTGATCAGGAATTCCCAGATCGAACTGCGGGAAGTTCTTGATCAGGTGATTGGCCACGGCCGGGACAGAAGCATATGCCTGGACCGTATTCTGGTAGAACAGCGTCGGCTCTTCCCCGGCCTCGAAGCTCAGAGCGTCGTTGTAAAAATCAGTCCAACTCGGCTCATCGGTTGACCCGTTCGGCTGTAGGAAATAATCGGTCTCAACATACTCGCCGTAGATCTTCACCGGCAGACCGGCGGCTGCGGCTTCCGAAAACAGGAAGCCCTTGTTTTGATAGGCAAGCGCGTCACCGGCGTTCCCGCCCGGATAGCTACGCACCCAGTCCGGCGACTGGATGTCGTCAGAGTAGGGCGCCATGCCTTCGGTGATCCACTGGTGACCGTCTGCCGACTGGCGGCTCGGATCGTAGAAATTGTCGAACAGTGGGAATCGTTGCACGAGCAGGTGAGCGTTCGGAGTATCCTGCCCGCCGAACACCGCCAGCGTCGGGTCGCCGTTTCCGGCAGCCACATCGCCCAGGACCTGATCATAGGTGCGGTTTTCACGGATGATCAGGAACACGTGCTTGATCAACGAAGGATCGCCGATCTTCTTCGGGAGCGCAACCGGCTTGGTCTTCGAGGAACCACCGCTCGCGGAGAGAATATTCTGCGTCAGATCCCAGTGGTTGTTCACGTAAACCTGCTGCGTCATCCCTGCCAGTGCCGCGCTCCCCGGTACTGGGATGATGCTGACAGTGCCGTTGTCCTGGTGGGTGTTGTAGTCGCAAACGCCGTGGTCGCACTCATACGAAAGGCGTGCGCCGATGCCCTTATCGTTCGCAACGAGCAGTGTGTTGTTGTTTTTATCCAGAACAACCGAGCTTGGTGCATAAGCCACAGGGATCATGCCCAGGACCGGATTCGTCGCGCCGACGGTGAGGTCGACCACTGCGACCGCGTTGGCATTGTAAAGCGCAACGTAGGCAACGTTATTCTTGCTATCGACGGCAATCGAGTTCGGCGCTGCACCATAGACCGGCTCGCCTGCACCAGGCACTCCGATCGGCAACCCAAGATTGATTGTTCGCGTCACTTTGTTGGTGGCCGTGTTGATGACAGAGATGGTGTCGCTATAGGTATTGGCGACCAGCAGGTTCCCGCCGTCGAACGCCATCCCAGTCGGGTGCAGACCGGTCGCTATATTTGCCAGGACCGTCATCGTCGGCAGATCAACCACAGAAACGGTACCTGTGATTGCGGCTCCAACCACCGGGTCGGCGACAATTTCGGTGCCGGCGGAGTAGATCTGGAAGTCCGCCTCTGTAGCGGCGCGGCCACCTTCATTGCTGATGTAGGCAGTCGTGCCGTTGCTGCCGATCAGGATGCTATGCGGCGCGTTCCCGACGCGGATCTGCGTGCCCTGCACCGGCGGAGTCGCGGTCAGGTCGATCTGCGTAACAGTATCGTTGTTGTTCAGCAAAGCATAGGCACTCTTGCCATCTTTTGAAAGCGCGATGCCGCCGGGATAGGAAGTATAGGTTGTATAGAATGTCGCGCACGGTCGAGCGTAGGGGCCGTTCGGGCTGTTCGGGAAACAGGCGATGAAGGAATTGTTCGGTGGCACGCTGACCTGAGCGTAATCTTCCAGCAGGCCAACTGCGTTGACCTTGGCAATCGTGACGTTGCTGCTGTCCTGGCTGAACACCAGGTACTTTCCATCCGCAGAATAAGTAATACCGCTATAGCTGCCGCTCGAATCCTGTCCGAATGTTGCGTAGTTCTGCAGCACAGCTCCGGTGTTGGTGTCGAAAATCTCAACCGCCTGCGTCGCGCCCAAAGTGAGCACAGCCGCAGTGTGACTCTTGGCAGTGGGGTTCAGTGCAATGGCTTTCGCGCGAACGCGGATTCCGAGGTCGACTTGGGTACCGGCCGGGGTAATGACCTGTCCATCGCTGACAACCCACGAGCCGTTCTTTTGCGGACCAACTTGGTATTTCGGGTACTCCTTGGACTGGCCGGCGGCGAGCGCGGGCAAACTGAGCCCTGCTGCCACTAACCCAGCGAGCGGACGCAGACGCTTCATCCGAGATTTGTTGCGAGAGTTATTTCGAGATTTTCGCGACATGTACGGTCTCCTCCCCGAGTTCTTGCTGAACAAAGTTTTTGCTGAAACTCAAGGACCGCCAGTCTAGTGGCGGAGCCAAACGCCAAGATGACGGCAAGATTACAGTTTTGTAATGTTGGAGGAGGATTCGTCTACGAGTTGACGTCAACGAGCGCGCGCAACGGCCCCAGCCAGGGTTCGTAACGTCGCCAGCGCGCGACCGATGTTCGATAGATCGGTTGCCGGGTTTGCCACTTGCTCGGAGTCTTCACCGCACGCGTATTCGATTCAGGCCGCAAACACGCGGCATGCCAGGCCAGCCCACAGGCCGCGATGATCTTGCGGATGACGGGCTCGGGGTCGCTGGTGAGAACTTCGTAATCGACTTCGAGGAAGCGGTCCGCGGGGAGGACGCTCCGCCAGTGGTTAACAAGCCGCTCGTAGCAACGGAAATACTCGACCAATTCGACGCCTCCGGTTGGGAACGGCAGGCTCGGATTGAAATGAGTTTGATGGATCGAAACCGCCGTGTCGACGGCAGCGCGGCGGCAGTGAATAATGACGGACCGCGGAAATGCCAGGTGGATAAGCCCGGCCCAGAGGAAGTTGAACGGCATCTTGTCGGTGACTCGCGCTTTCTTCGGAGCCATCGTGCGCAACACAGCGAGATAATCTGCCGCCGCTTCGGCGAGAAACGGTGTCTGATTCCCGGCCCCGCCTGAGCGGTGCCACGCCGCGCCACGCTCGTTCCAGAAATTCAACTCGCCGCAAGCCCCAACGTCGGGATGCATGGAGACGATCTGCTCCACTAGAGTTGTCCCGGACCGCGGCATGCCAATGATCAACACCGGCGTTGCATCGCCGCTGCCAAGTTCCGGCGTCTGCGCCATCAGTTCCGGCGTGCAGCGGGCAATCAGGCGGTCGATCTCGGTAGAGAACGCGGCCGAGTCGAACGACCCGAAGCTCCGGCGTACATCGTCAGCTGCGTCGAAATGTTTCATGGCGAGAGCATAGTCGCCGAGATCGTCGGCCGCCTTTCCGATCGCCAGGTGAAGCCGGAGACGTTGCGCCATTTCCAGCCCCGGCGTGTCGAGGGCGGATTGCATCCGTTGCAACAGCCCGTCGTCCTCGCTTGTGACCCGACGACATCGGGCCAGATCGTAGTAGCTACCTGCCAATAGAGGCGCAATCGCGATCGCCCGTTGGAAGCATTCGCGGGCCTCGTCGAAGCGGCCGAACTCAGAGAGCAAATTGCCGAACAGATCGTGCGCGAGCGCGTTTTCCGGCTCGGCCACGAGCGTTTTTCGCAGCACCAGTTCGGCTTCCCGATTGCGTTCCTCGGTCAGCAGCGCGCGCGCCTTGCCCAAGCGGCCGAAGCTGGTCTTACCGCCGGTGGCCGCCGCGCGACGGAAGCAGCCGATTGCCTCTTCGAGGTGGCCCAGCGTGTAGACCAGCGCGCCGGCGCGGAACCACGCCTCGGTCAACGATGGTGTCAGTTCAGTGGCGCGGTCATACGCAACGATCGCCCCTCCGATGTTGCCGAGCTTTTCCAGAGCGATTCCCAAACGGAAATAAGCGTCCGCATAACTCGGGTCGCTCGCGACCGCACGTTCCAACGCCACGACGGCATCGGGGAAGCGGCCAACCTCGAGGCACGCAAGGCCGAGATCATGTTGGATAATGGAGTTGGACGGCTCCAGCAGCGCCGCTTCAGTGAGCGGTCCGATTGCATCGGCGGGGCGCCCCGCCCTGAGCGACTCCGTCGCCAACGCAAGCAGCGTCGCCACTGGCTGCGACGCGACTGGGTTTGGAGACCGGGACATGGCGCGAACCTGGCGTGGAAATATTGCATGGCGATCCAACCGCCAGCGCAAATTCACATTACCACGGCCGGCGAACCGCAGCCCTCGCCGAGCGCTGTTGTTGCACCTCGAAACATGATAAAAACAAGCAACTGAAGACTGGGCACGGTTGAAGGGTAAAGCTGAAAGGGCAAAGTTGAAAGGGTAAATATGACAACTACATTGGCATCGACATCCGACGATAAGACCACGATCGCGGGCAAGACTTCGGCGCGTGTTCTCTCGAATTACATTGGTGGCCAGTGGGTGTCCGCCCGGACATCGGGATTTGTCGATGTGACCAATCCGGCGAATGGCGAGGTTTTGGCGCGGGCTCCCTTGTCGATTGCAGCCGATGTAGAAGCCGCGGCTGCCGCGGCCAGCGCCGCCTTGCCAGACTGGCGATCCCGCTCGGTTGGAGAACGTACCGAATTCATCTACGCCCTGCGCGAAAAATTTCGCCAGCGCATCGACGAACTGGCGGCATCCGTCACCCGCGAAGGCGGCAAGGTACTGTCGGACGCCCGCGCCGAAATCACTCGGTCGATCGAAGTGCTGGAAGTGGCTTGCGCGGCGCCGATGACCATGCAGGGCCGGATTCTCGAGGGCGTGGCGCGTGGAATTAATTCTGAGACGATCCGTCAACCAGTGGGGGTTTGCGCCGCTATCACTCCTTTTAATTTCCCGGCCATGGTGCCCATGTGGTTTCTGCCGTTCGCCATCGTTTGCGGGAACACTTTTATTCTCAAGCCGTCGGAGCAGGTTCCGCTCACCTCTGAATTGATCCTTCATATTTTCGAAGAGATTGGGCTGCCGCCCGGCGTGGTGAATCTTGTCAATGGCGCGCATGACGCCGTGAATGCGATTCTCGACAGTCCGAAGATCAGCGCGGTTTCTTTTGTAGGGTCGGTGAACACCGCCAAATATATTTACCGGCGCGCCGCGGAAAAGGGGAAGCGCGTCCAGGCTCTGGGCGGAGCCAAGAATTACATGATCGTGATGCCCGATGCGGTCGTCGACAAGACGGTAGCGAATGTCCTCGGCAGCGCCTTCGGCAATGCCGGCCAGCGTTGCATGGCGGGATCGGTGCTGGTGACAGTTGGTTCCGCGCGAGCCTCGATCATGGACTCGCTGAAAGCGGGCGCAGAAAAGATGATCGCCGGCAACGGTACTGATGCCAAGGTGAGCCTCGGTCCTGTGATTTCGCACGCTTCGTGCGAACGCATCCACGATTCAATTGAGATCGGAGTGAAAGAAGGCGCGAGTTTGTTAGTCGACGGGCGGCGTCCCTCGGGCGTTCCCGAGGGCGGCAATTTCGTTGGCCCAACGATTCTCGATAACGTGACCGCCGAGATGCACGTGGCTCGCGAAGAAATTTTCGGGCCGGTCCTGTCCGTCATGCACGTCGACTCGCTCGACGAAGCCATCGCGCTCGTGAATAGCGATCCGCGCGGCAATGGCACTTCCATCTTCACCGAGAACGGCGCCGCCGTGCGGGAGTACAGTCGGCGTGTTGAAGTCGGTATGGTGGGAGTAAACATTGGCGTAGCCGCCTCGCCGGCGTATTTCCCGTTCTCCGGCTGGAAGGATTCATTCTTTGGCGATCTGCACGTGCATGGATGGGACGCGATCGAATTCTTCACGCGCAAAAAGACAATCACGTCGCGCTATTTTTCGGCGGGAACCACGGGCAAGTTCTTCACCGAGCAGGGCGACAAACACTAACTCGGCTTTCCTGATATCTATAGATACTTCAGCCACCAATCATCCCGCGTGGCTTTGATGTCGGCGAACCATCGGCACGCGAAGTAGAGCAACACAATCACGATTCCCCAGACTAGATAGAGCAGCGGAAGGCTCCAGACGTAGCCCGGCGGCGGTGGTGGATTCCCCATGGGGTGATTCGCAAAAAGCCACGGGCTGACGAAGCCCAGCCTGATCTTCGAAACGATGAGTGCGAGTGCATGGATCAGCGGAATGTGCAGCACGTAGTAGAAGAAAGGTACGCGCCCGAAAACGATGATTCGACGGGCGATTGCACCGTGCAAACCCTCGAGCAACGGGATCAGCGCGATCGTCGGTCCGAGCGTCATCAGCAGAAAACACAGTGACGCCGGATACTTTGTCGTATTCAAGAACGAGAGCTAACCGGGCATCGGGGGCATGCCATTCTGCCCTTGAGCGGCGGCGTGCCAGGGTCGCGGATCGCCATACAGGTTAAATCCACGCAGCACGAGGAACAGTGCCACCGCCGAAAGTCCGATCACGAGGCAGAGTCGGGCTCTTCGCGGCGGATCCAACAACAGGATCTTGCCAAACGCGTAACCGGCCGCCATCACCCCGATCCACGGGATGATCGAGTAAAGCACGATAAGGTTGGGCCCGTCGTGACCGAACTGAACTGGTCCGGCGAAAAAGCCCACGTAAAATATTTTCCAGAGACCCGAGAGCCGGTTTTCGTCGAGGCCGTCGAGCAGCTTCTCCATGTGCGGATCCATCAAGTTGTGCCCGGCGATGATGATGAGACCGATGGCTCCGACAATCGCCGGCGGCAATTTCACCCAGCCCGCCATCAGGATCATGCAACAACCAATCACCCAGATGACGCCCGCCATTTCGTAGTGCCTGAAATCGAAATTGAAAGTCCAGGCGACTCGCAGAACGGTCAGTTCAAGCAAGATCAGCCACGCACCGCGAATCAGCAGATACCTTGAGACCTCGGAGTGGGAGTGCTTTCGTCCGTAAAAGAAGATGCTCGTCCCGGCAAGAAAAATGAACGCAGGCGCGCAGAAATGTGTGATCCAGCGAGTGAAAAACACCGAGGGCGTGGGGCCGCCGGCGGGAATGCCTGAAAAAACGCGGACGTGATCGATCGCCATCAGAATCATGACGCCGCCGCGAATCAGGTCGATCGACCCAATCCTCGAAGCCGCGGCGTTCAAGGTTGTTGCAGCAGGAGCGCCAGCCAGGCTCGTCATTTTGCGTCATCTCCTGTAAGACGGGACAACTAGCACCGAACTACTACGGCTGCGCATAGAGCGCGCGCTTCAGGAAATTCCCGGCGCCGGCCCGTCCGAGAAACTTGTTTCCATCCACCACTACTTTGCCGTGCGACAACACCACGTCAGGCATGCCCGTCACTTCGATTCCTTCGAACATTGAATAGTCGACGCGCATGTGGTGAGTCGCAGCGCTGATCGTGTGTTTGCGGTTGGGATCGAAAATCACGAGGTCCGCATCGCTGCCCACGGCAATCGTTCCCTTGCGCGGATAGAGGCCAAACAGCTTCGCCGGCGTGGTGGAAACCAATTCGACAAAGCGATTGACGCTAAACCGTCCGCTCCCAACGCCACCCGAATAAATGAGGCTCATGCGGTGTTCGATTCCCGGACCGCCATTCGGAATCTTGGTGAAATCGTCTCGGCCCAGTTCTTTTTGTTCTTTGAAACAGAATGGACAGTGGTCGGTCGATACCACCTGCAAGTGATCCGTCTTCAATCCGTTCCACAATTTGTCCTGATGCCACTTCTCGCGCAGAGGCGGCGTGAAAACATATTTCGCGCCCTCAAACCCAGGTGCGTCGAAGTTTTCGAGCGACAGATACAAATACTGCGGACACGTCTCGGCGTAAACGGGAAGTCCGCGATCACGCGCCTCGCGCACTTTTTCAAGTGCTTCGTTACAACTCAGGTGCACGATGTAGACGGGCGCTCCCGCCATTTCGGCCAACGCGATCGCACGCGAGACAGCTTCAGCTTCAGCCGTCGTCGGACGCGTCAACGCATGGTATTTCGGCGCTTTCTTCCCTTCCGCCAGCGCCTGCTGCACGATCACATCAATGGCGCCGCCATTTTCCGCATGCATGCAGACCAGTCCGCCATTTTTTGCCGTCGCGCGAAAAGCCTTGAAAATGCTCGCGTCATCGAGCATAAAAACGCCGGGATAGGCCATGAACAGCTTGAAGCTCGTGACCCCTTCGCGGACGAGCGCGTTCATCTCGTCGAGTTGCGCGTCGGCCAACTCAGTAATGATGCAATGGAACGAATAATCGCAGACCGCCTTGCCCGACGCCTTCTGCATCCACGTATCGAAAGCGGTTCGCAGCGTTTGCCCTTTGTACTGGATGGCGAAATCGATCAGCGTCGTAGTGCCGCCGAAAGCTGCGGCACGAGTCCCTGTTTCGAAATCATCGGCGCTGGTCGTGCCGCCGAACGGCATGTCGAGGTGAGTATGAACGTCGATTCCACCGGGAAAAATATATCGGCCCGCGGCATCGATGATTTTCCCCGCGTTTTCCCGCGGCAACCTTTGGCCCGTCGCTGAGATCTTGCCGTCGTTAATCGCGACGTCGCCCGCGTACGTGTCCGTTGCGGTCACGACGCGACCGTTAACGATGATGGTGTTAAAGCCCATGATTCCGCCCTCATTGAAAACTCAGTGTGAGAAAGGTGACATACGGTACGCGATCCAGAAAGAAGCCAGCCAGAAAATACCGAAAAATGCAAACCAGCCGAATCTCGACGCCCCGACAAGATAGCCCCCAGCAATTTTCGCGACACAGAAAAGGGCCACCTCGGCTGCCAATGCGAATCCGACATAAATCAGAGCGCTCGTAACAGCCAGCCTCAGAATGATCACTTGCCACCCCCGTTAGTTCGCCTTCGTCAGCGAAGTAGAGATTTTATGCTAAACTCCCAAAACCTTTTATAGAATTGTCATCCCGAGCGCAGCGAGGGATCTGCATCTTGCCGGCGAACTAACAGATCCCTCGCTGCGCTCGGGATGACAACATTCTGGTGGATTGGGAAGCATTCTCCGCGGGATGGGAGTCACTATGCAGTTCGGCTTCACTCTTAAACCCGACATGACTGTCGAGCGCATCGTCGCCCTCACACGACAAGCGGAAGCGTCCGGGTTTGAATACGGCTGGGTGTTCGACTCGCACGTGCTGTGGCTCGAGTGCTTTCCACTGCTCACGCTGATGGCGGCGAACACGAAGAAGATGCGTCTCGGAACCTGCGTGACGAATCCAGCGGTGCGCGACATCACGGTCCTTTCGAGTTTGTTTGCGACGATGAATCTGATTTCCGGTGGACGCATGCAACTCGGCATCGGTCGCGGCGACAGCTCACGGCGCGTGCTGGGGAAAAAACCGGTCACGGTTGCGCAACTCGAAGAGTCGATCCAGGAGTTTCGCAATCTTACAGGCGGCAAAGAAATCGACTACGAGGGTGGCAAGGCGCGCCTGACGTGGGCTTCGGGAGGAGTTCCTCCCGCATGGGTCGCGGGTTATGGGCCCAAAGTGCTGGAGATGGCCGGACGCGTCGGCGATGGAGTGATCCTGCAATTCGCCGATCCGGATTTGATCGAGTGGTGCGTGAGCTTTGTGAAAAAGGGCGCCGAGGCTGCGGGGCGCGATTTCTCGAAGATCGAAATCATGTCGGCTGCGCCGGTCTGGGTTTCTGACGATGTGAAGGCAGCGCGAGAGCATGTGCGCTGGTTCCCTGCTTTGGTGTCGAACCACGTCGTCGATCTGGTTTCGAAATATAAGCCAGAAGAACTGCCCCCGGCACTGACTTCGTATATACGAACCAAGGGACAATACGATTATCTACACCATTGCGAAGTGGGCAGCAGTAATGCGGACTTTGTAACTGACGATGTCATTGATCGCTTTTGCTTGTTAGGTCCGGCAAAGGCGCACATCGAGAAATTGCATCGGTTGCGGAAAGCAGGAGTTACTCAGTTCAATATTTATCTGATGTGCGGAGACGAAGAAGATACGCTCGAGAAATACAAGAAAGAAGTCTTGCCCGCCTTTCGCCCAGCCACCTAGCAGCTGGCTTCCAGGCAGTTTAGAATCGCCCCCGGCGCGGGCCATTTACTCCTCAAAAGATCAGTGGGAGAACCGCCCAAGTGCGACTCCGATACTCGTCACCGCCATAAACTTCCTGAACATGATGGATTCGGTTATGTTAATTGGTAATTCTTTGGTTAGAGAGGATTCATGTCACGCTGGAAGATGTTTTCACAATCGGTTCGAGATCAGTAGTCCGAGATCAATAGTTCGGATTAATAGTGCAGTAATTTGAACACGCTTTTCTCCATCAGCGCACGCGTCCGATTAAGTGGCTGTTTCGCGTAGTCGGCCCACCGCTCTGCGACTTCCGTGAAACTCTGGTCGCCCGTTAGCTTTGACATCACGCGCAACTGCACAACATGCAGCTGGTGGTAGAACGGGCTGGACAACATCTTCAGGCGCGTGCCTGACTGCTCATACAGAGACCAATATCCCGTGTCGTAGCGCGGCAAATTTCGGAGAAGAGTGCGAACCCCGCGATCGAAAATGACCTTCGCATCAGGATCGCCAGTCGCCAGGTGGTAATCGAAGACTCCCCATAACGCCCACATGAATCCATTCAAAATATGGGTCGGAGGATCTACGAGATATTCTTCGATCCACAAATTTTTCTCGGTGTCTTCAAACAGCACGCCGCCCTCTGCGATTGGCCGTCGCAAGGCGGCAAATGCCTCGTCGGCCGCACGCTGGTACTTCGCGTCTCCCGAGTGAGCATGGGCACGCAGGAGAAGTGAGACGCCCTGGCCCTGTGCCAGACCCGAATACCACGGAGCTTTCAATAGGTCGCGATATTCCCAATCGAAGTGATGGTTCCAGACCGGCAGACCGTGAGAATTCGGTTCGAGACTGGCGACCAGCCAATCGGCGGCCTTGAGAGTCTTCTGCCAGCGGACAGGGTCGGTCGACTCGCAGAAAAAGTTGTAGTTCGCAAGGCCCCACTGCGCGATCGCGATTGGGTTGTATTGCAGGCCGATCGCTCCGCGATAGTCAAGCATGGGAATGCCAGCAGTGTCGTGGTAACCGGCGTAATCCGCCTTCTCTCGAAACCGCATGTAATATTCGCCGAGCCGGCTGGCATCTGCGCGAGGGTTGATCTCTGGAGTCTCGTGCCAGAACGTCAACTGGCTGCGTCCTGTACCGAGATAGACACTGAAGATTCGCCGATAGTACTGCCAGCGCGTGGCGATACTCATGCCGACTCGACTTCCCAAATGGTGGTGACCAAATCGTCAGTCTCGACCGCAATCGTTGACGTTGCCAGGTACCGCGTGGAATTCTCGCCGTCGGGAAGCATGGCGTTCCCGTACTGAAAGTAGCGCATCGGCCAACCATCTTTTGTCCAATCGGCCAGCACTTGCCAGTTAGTCCCGTCCCGCGACCCGGCGATTTCCACTGTTCGACCAGTGTTTACGTTGCTCGGCTCGACCATCGTAGAAAAAAACATCGCCTCGCCAACACGGCAGCCGTAGATCGAAGAGCTGGCAAGGTCGCCGATCCGCTCGACAATGCCGGCGCGGTCGAGCCGATAGATATGGTTTTTCTCGGAGGGCGTGTCGGTGGAAAAATACAATCCGCCCCTTGACGGAATCGCGGCGACGGCTCGCGCTTGCTGGTTGCCTGATAGTACCGTCTCCACCGATCGCAAATCGCACGACGCGCGAAGCACCTTGCATTCAGCTCCAACATCGCCGGTCAATATCCATAGGCAATCGCCCCACCGATCGTAAACGATGTTGTGAACGTGGCGAATGGATCCCGCTGCAAAGGTGTAGGCGATATGCCAGGTACCCCCGTGATCGATCGAGGCGTAGATGTGAACTTCGGCGCGCTCGCGGTTGTCAAAATATTCTCCCCAATAAATCTGACCCGATGGAACGCGTGCGATGTGCAGCGGGCGCGTGCCGCGCCGGATCCGGTGCGTTACCAAGAACTCATCACTGTCCCGGCTTCGTGTGACCAGTGCTCCCGGAACTGCTCCCACCATGGTCCGCTCGTTAATCTGCGTGTTTGGCATCGCGACAATCGCCAGTGCGTGGAAACCATCGCGCACCAGTCGGGAAGTGAGCGTAGTTCGCGAGGTCAGCTTTCTCCACCAGGCGGGGCTGAATCGAGCGACCGGGTCCCACACCGCGCTCTGATCGATTTGCGCAATCGCCCGCAAACGAACAATCTCATACCCTCGACTCCCGTAGAGAAAGTCGCCGTCCCATGCCAGCGCTCGAATGCCCCGCCAGGCGCCGACTCTCCGCAGGTTGAGAGCGGAATTAACGGCCGCGTTCTCTGCGGAAGGTGCGGCTTTGCCCACGACGCGTTCCTTCATGCGCAATCAACTTTCGGATTTGCTCGCGAAAAATGGTCCGATGGCGAGCACATCCATTTTTGTTCGCTGGAAACAATCGATGGCCTCCTGCGGAGTGCATACGATCGGCTCATTTTCGTTGAAACTCGTATTCAGGATCACCGGGATCCCCGACTTCTCGCCAAACTTCTTGATCAGATCGTAGTAGAGCGGATTCTCTTCTCTCGCCACAGTCTGCAGTCTCCCCGTATTGTCGACATGATTGACTGCGCACAAACTCGCTCTTTTTTCCGGGCGAATCTTATACACGTGCATCATGTAGGGCGAGGGATGATCGTGCTCGAAATATTCGTGCTGCGCTTCGGCCAGAATTGCCGGGGCAAAAGGACGAAACCACTCCCGATGTTTGATGCGGGCGTTCAATACATCTTTCATGTTGGGCAGGCCGGGATGCGTGACGATCGAGCGATTGCCAAGCGCGCGAGGCCCCCATTCCATGTGGCCCTGGAACCATCCGACGACATTGCCCTTCATCATTTGATCGGTGACTGCGTCGAGCAATAACCCTCGCTCAAGACGCTGGCGCTTCACACCGGCGCTTTCAAGAGCTTTTTCGATCTCGGAGTCAGAGAACTCCGGACCAAGGTATGCATGATTCATCTGCTGTCGTCGCGGTTGCTTCAGCACCGAATGATAGGTATGCAGCGCGGCGCCGATCGCCAGGCCTTCGTCGCCGGCCGCGGGCTGAATCCATGTGCGGCGAAATGGTGTCCGGGAAAATAGTTTGCCATTCGCAACGCTGTTGAGCGCGCAACCGCCGGCCATCGCAAGATTTTCATCGGGAACGCGTTTGTGCAATTCGTTCGTCAGATGGAAAAACACCTCTTCGAAACAGTGCTGCATGGCGTACGCCAGATCCATATCGCGCTGGGTTATTTCTGTATGTGGATCACGAGGCGGACCAAAGAGCTTTTCCATCTTGTCCGAGAAGTGCCGCGCCAGGCGCACGGTTCCGTCCGGCATCACTTGCATGCCCTGGGTGCTCCCGAGGGGTTTGAAGTAACTCAGGTCGAGTTGGAAGTTGCCGTTTTTGAGGTTGATGATTTTCCTGATCTGATCGACGTAGGTGTCTTTCCCATACGGTGCCAGGCCCATCACCTTGCCTTCGTCGCCGTATTTTTTGTACCCGATGAAGTCGCAGATCATCGTGTAGAAGCTGCCGAGCGAATGCGGGAGAAACACGCGATCGAGCACTTGAATTTCGTTGCCTTCGCAACGCGCCATCATCGTTGAAACGAAGTCTCCCGAGCCGTCATAGCTGAAGCCCGCAGCTTTATCCCAAGGCGAGCAGTAATACGAGCTGGCAATGTGTGCGATGTGGTGCTCTAGATGATGTTCCTGAAACTTCAGCGTCGAAACATCCAGATCGAGAGCCTGGGCGAGCAACGAGCGCGTGTCGCGCATCTGCTCTTTGCGCTGGCGCATCTTGATAAAGTTCAGAATCTTTGCCGGATTGGCCAGCGCGTACTGTACCTTCTTCGCGAGGTGGGCGTCGCTGTCTTGCCCAACTGCGACGTGCTCGACATCGGTGATCTTCGCGCCCACTGCGTCCAGACACGCATTCACGGCCAATGCAGGAAAGCCGCCGTAGTGCTTCTTCCGGTTGAGCCGCTCTTCGGCCACCGCGAAAAGAATTTTTCCGTCCTGAACAATCGCAGCCGACGAGTCGGCGTGAAACATATTGAGGCCAAGAATCAGCATTTACAGCTCGTTCCCTTCTTTCTGTTTGCTATGAGTTTTTGGATGGTTCCCGCAGGGCCGATGCCACGAATTCGCGGAGCCCGACCGTCAGTGGCTGCCCAGTCTGGCAAGAGTTCTGAAGCCGCAGGGTCGCGAGTGTTGTGCCTGCAATTTGCTCGACTGAAATCGGCGCCGCAGTCTTGCCACGCTGTGCATCGATGAACGCCCGCATTTCATTCTTGTGGCCCTTGTCCTGCGCCCAGCGTGCGCGAGTGATTCGCCTGCGCCCGCCGCGCACCAGTTCGAGCCGCCGGAAATCTTCGAGGATCGCGACTGATCCGCCGCCGAAAACTTCCACGCGTTCCTTCGAAGCAGACTTATCCCCGTTGGCCAGATAGATGATCGTGCCGAGCGTTCCGTTCGCAAATTTCAGCGATGCCACAACGTTATCCATGCTGTATTGGCCCGGATTGCCGATCGTCTGGCCTTGCACCTCGACTGGACACGCGCCGGCCAGAAAACAGATGAAGTCCACAAAGTGACAGACCTCGCCAAGAATTCGTCCGCCTCCCTGCTCGGGATCATTCGCCCAATGGTCAGGCGGGATATAGCCGGCGTTTACACGGTAATGGATCGCCAGGGGCTCGTGAATCTCAGCCAGAAACTTTTTCATTTGCGCGGCCATCGGCGCGAAGCGACGATTGAAACCGACCATCAGCAGAGGAGCCTGGCCTCCAGTCGACGCTCGGATAAGATCGGCCAGCTCGCTTTCATGCAGACAGAGCGGCTTTTCGCAGAAGACGGCTTTCCCCGCGCGCATCGCGGCCAGCGACTGCGCGGCATGAAGATTATGCCGGGTTGCGATCACCACGGCGTTGATCTTCGAGTCCTCGAAAAGCTCGGTTTCGGAATTCGAACAATATGCAAATTTGAATTTCTCGGCTGCGCTTCGACTACGCGGCCCGGTCGCATTGCACACCCCGACGAAAGTGACGCCAGAAATCTCCTGGAGCGCGGGCAACAAAGTCGTCTGCGCAAAATTCCCGGCGCCAAGCACGCCTAGACCGACTGAACCTGGCGAGCGAACGACCGATGCAACTGGAATCCTCTCCTGCAAATCGACGGCGCTCGCGGATTCCGGATCCGCATAAGTGATCAGCACACCGAGAAAAGGTTCGCGCGTACCGCCCATAATCAAATCATAAGAACGCGTGGCCTGTTCCACCGGAAAGCGGTGAGTGATCAACCGAGTCAGATTCAGTTTGCCGTCCGCAACGAACTGAAGAAAGGCTTCCATGTTGCGCGTTTCGGTCCAGCGCACATGCCCAATCGGATAATCGCGGCCTTTCTGTTCATACGCTGTGTCATAGCGGCCGGGGCCATAGGAGCGCGAAATCCGAAAATCCAACTCTTTTTCGTAATAGAGTTTGCGCCGCAGGTCCATGCCAATGGTTCCTACGGCGACGATAATCGCGCGGTCGCGGGCCAGTTCCGCCGCCAGATTCACCGGTTCGCTGCTTGCAGTCTCCGCCGTCACGAGCACCGAATCGACGCCCATTCCGCCCGTTTTCTGAAAACACAGATCGCGAAAATCGCGGGCGCTCGTGCTAACCGCTTCGGCTCCACTTTCGAGCCCAAGATCGGCGCGCTGACGCATCAGATCCAAGCCGAACACACGGCAGCCGGCAGCCTTCAGCAACTGAACCGTGATCTGGCCAAGCAATCCTAACCCAATCACCGCGACGGTTTCGCCCAACGCGACCTCGGCGGTTCGAATGCCGTGCAGGCAGATCGCGCCGACGGTGCCAAAAGCAGCTTCGTCGTAAGAAACCCCGTAGGAAACGCTCTCGGCTTCCCTGTCAACGTTCGCGACCAGCGGTATCTTCGCCACCAACATGCGCGGCACGCAGGCAATCTCAGCATGCACGGCATATCCAGCGCCAGCGCACGCCACGCGATCGCCAACGCTGATATCCGCGACGCCATCTCCAACGGCAAGCACAAGTCCCGCGCTGCTATAACCGACCGACTGAGGCTGTTCGAGCCTTGAGCGCACGGTCTGCATCGTCGCGGCCAGTCCGTCTCGCCGAATCTTGCCGAGAACATCGCGCACGAGGTCGGGGCGCGCCTTCGCCTTTGCCACCAGGTTCTTCCCGGCGAATTCAGCCGAAGCACGCTCCGTTCCAGCCGATACGAGCGATGCGGCCACTCGCACCAGGACACAGCCGGGCAACAATTGCGGAGCCGGAACTTCGGCGACCTTCAACTCACCTGTGCGCGCATCTTGCAAGAGTTGCTTCATGCTGTCGCCAGTCGCGCTCCAGATAGCGCTTGCGGGTACCGAGCGGCATCGATCTTTTGCTCGGCGAATGATCGTGCGCCGCCATCAATGAAGAGTTGCATCCAGATCTCGAGCGTCAACAATTGCCAGATTTGCATCGACCAGTCTTCAGCGCCACGGCGATGCTCGTCAACGTATCGGCGCACCACTTCAGGACGGAACAAGCCTCTGCGACGGACTTGCGATTCGGAAAGAAGATCGTCGACCAACGGACGCAGATCATGGGCGAGCCAGTAATCGACCGGCGCGGCGAAACCGGCCTTCGGTTGGCGCATCACTTCATCCGGCAGCATTCCGCGCATGGCTTCGCGGAAGATGTGCTTGGTCGTGGGACGCCATTTCCCTTTCAACTTCCACTCGGGCTTCACGTTCCACGCTACGAATTCTGCCAACTGGCGATCGAGGAAAGGAACGCGCACTTCAACTGACGACGCCATACTCATTTTGTCGTTATAGGTGAGGTTCAGTGTGGTCATGAAAATCTTCGTGTCGAGGTACAGCATTTGATTGAGGAATTCTGCGTGCTTCACTTTGTCGAACGCCGCCAAATGCTGGAATGCCGAAGCAGCAGCGCCATTCGCCGAGCGCCGCGACTGCGGAGCGTACAAGTCCGCCGTTTGTTGAGCGTCAAGATAAGTGCAGTTGCGGATAAAGGCCTCGGCGGGGCTCAACGCGGCGCTGCGCGCCATCTTCTTCGCCAAGCGCACGCCACCTTTCCAGCGCGTCCCACGCAACGACGGCAGCGCGAGCAGAGCGCTCTCTGCCGCGGCACGGGCAAAACCTGGCACGCGACGATACGACTCCGCCCATCCGTGAGCGACATGCTTGCGATATCCCGCGAATATTTCGTCGCCGCCCACTCCCGATAAAAGCACCGTCGCCTGCGATCGCGCTTCCCGGCACACCAGATACGCCGCGATGATTGCCGGGTCGGCGGTTGGCTCATCCATGTGCCACGTCAAATTCGGCAACAAACCGACAACATCGGGCTCGACGACAATCTCATGGTGCTCGCATCCGAGTTTGCTCGCCAGGCGTTGTGCGACGCTGGGGTCGTCGATGGCCGTCTCGCCCACGCGATATTTTTCAGGAAACGTAATCGTATAGGTCCGCACGGGCTGTTTCTTTGCGCCGGCCGCGACTTTGGCTGCAACCATGGCCGCGACGATACTCGACGAATCGAGCCCGGCGCTAAGAAATGCGCCGATCGGAACGTCGCTCACCATTTGACGCTCAACCGAAGCGCAGAAGCGTGCTCGAATCTCGTCCGCCAAATCCGCCTCGGTTCGTTCAAAACGGTGATCGGCCGGAGGGAAGGTCAAGTCCCAATACTCCTCGATCTTGAATTCTCCGCGTTGCCACTCGGCGTAATGGCCTGCTGGAAGCTTGCGGATTCCCTCGAACATCGTCAGCGGATCGGGCACCCACAAAAACGTTAGGTACTGGTCGAGAGCTTCCATGCTCATGCGGGCGTCGATTCCCGGTACTTCGAGCAGCGCCTTCACCTCAGATGCAAAGGCCAGTTTCCCGCCACTCTCCGAGTAATACAGTGGCTTGATTCCGAAGTGATCGCGAGCCAGGAATAATTTTGGCGACGATCGTCGCAAGTCGCAGATCGCGAGCGCAAACATGCCCTGCAGACGGTTCAGACAATCTTTGAGGCGGTCTGGTCCGTATTCTTCGTAAAGATGGACGATCGCTTCCGTATCCGTGTGCGAGCGAAAGCGATGCCCCTTGCCCTCAAGCTCGCGCCGCAGATCGCCAAAGTTGTAAACCTCGCCGTTGTAGGTGATCCACACGGTCCCGTCTTCGTTGCTCATGGGCATGTGTCCGTCGGCGGTGAGATCGAGGATGGCGAGGCGCCGGCTGCCGAGGGCGATATAGGTATCGTCGGGGAAACGCCGCTCCCAGAGCCCGGAGTCGTCGGGTCCGCGGTGCGTCTGCACGTTGGTCATGCGGACTAGCGTTTCATGATCGCCGCAGTTGGCGAGACCGCTGATGCCACACATCGCTCAGCTCCTCCCGATCCGCAGCTCGTACATTTTGGCTTTTGTGTGGAAGAGCTGTATGCCCTGCATCGCGCAGTAGATCAGACCCGGAACGCCGTCGAGAAATCCCAGGCAAAACAAGTACCGGTAAAGGAAGAGCACGAAGGGCGATCCGGGCAGTCTCAGGAAGCGCTGTTTCAACCAGCGTCGCCGCTGCGCCTGCGTACCCCAGAGTGACGGCTGAAGATCGGAATGAAGACGGTCGCCGCCACTCGATCCGCCCGCGTTACCGTCGAACCAAACGCGCGACTCCCAATTCGAATACTCGTTGTGTTTTTGAATGTAGCGTGACAAAGACTCGACGTTGTGATGGGTCAGCGGATTCGACAGCTTGCGCGTGGCTCCCTTGACCACGACGTGCTCGTGCACTTCCATGTCAGCCATGCTGGCATCTTGATCCTGGAGTCGGCATTCGAAGCGCCCAAGTCCTTTGCGAAACAGCGACAATTTCCAGAAACTCGCTCCGCAATGCCGCAGCCTGCGCCCGAGAAAATGCATTTGAAGGGCGATGAAGTAGCCGTCAATCTGCGGATCCTGAATTGATCGTCGAATTTCGGCGCTGAGTTCCGGCGTCAGGACCTCGTCGGCGTCGAGCAACAGCGTCCAATCGTATGCCAGGGGCAACGTATCCATTGCCCACTGACGTTTCTTGGGCCAGCCGCCGCCATAGTGGAATTGCACAACGCGCGCGCCGTAAGATTCTGCGATCGCCGCCGTATCGTCGCTGCTCTGGGAATCGATCACATACACTTCGCCGACGGACTTGAGCGATTCCAGACAGCGCGAAAGATTGTGCGCCTCATTGCGGACGGGAATAATCACGCTCAATGGCAGTGGCGGCGACACGGGCAGTAACGGCGCGGCTTTCGCCGCAGTCGACGATTCGGTTTCCGATTTAGTTTCGATCACGTTGTCCCGGAGCGGGTCTTACTATCTTAGCCTCCAGCACCCGGTTTTCACAAAGAACAGGCTGGCCGTACCGACATTCAAACTATCATTCAAACTGTCACAAATTCCGCTCACACCAACTAGCCAGCACGAATAGCGACCATGGCCGCGACCACGACGTAGTACCCGTGAGGAATCGGTTCCACACATCGCGAACGGCGTTCGGATTCAGCGAGGCGTGGACCAACTCGTTCTTGAGTAGAAAGCTTTCCACCGTCTGCCTCATCTCGCCGCGTAGCCAGCGCTCAAACGGCAGTGTGAATCCTCGCTTCGGTCGATTGACGATCTCATGCGGCAACTCAACGCCAAGGCTCGCCAGCAATAAACTCTTCGGCGAACTCCCGTTTAGCTTCGTCTTTCCAGGAATTCCGAAGCAGGTTTCGACCAGTGCGCGATCGAGGAAAGGCACACGCAATTCGAGTCCGTGCGCCATGCTCATGAAATCCGAATCGCGCAGCAGAGTGTTGCGCATGTAGAAAATGGATTCGAAGTACGAGACGCGGTTCACGGGATCAAGAGACTTGCTTGCCGCAACCGAGTCTCGCAATACGCCATCCAGCGACTGTCGCGATGCTCGGTATTCGGGCGTCGAATCCAACGCATCGCGCTCTGTCGAGTTGAACAACTCGCGCGCCAGAAAATAAGGATGCACCAGAGTGTCATCGCCCGCGGCCAATTCCGTGAGTTTCCGCTTGCGGTCCCTTTTGCCCCCAAATACCGCCATGGAAGCGGCCAATGGCCGCCTCGCCGAGCGTGGCAAGCGCCCGAGTTGCCGCGCGAGGCTCTCCATTTTCGGAACGCGTCGAAAATTCGAATAACCAGCAAACATCTCGTCGGCACCCAAGCCGGTTAACGCCACCTTGACTCCGGCGGCGCGCGTCTTGGCTGAGACGAGATAGGTATTGATGCCGTCGATTGTGGGCTGATCCATGGCCCGGAGAGCCTCGGGCAGCTCCGCCAGCGCGTCTTCCGCGGAGACTGGAATTTCATGGTGCTCGGTCCTGAAGCGTCGTGCAACTTCGCGCGAATATTGCCCCTCGTCATACTCTCGCTCTTTGAAGACAAGCGAGAACGTATTGGCCCGTATTTCGTTTTCGCTCAGAAGGGCGACCAAGGCGCTCGAATCAATTCCACCGGAAAGAAATATTCCCACGGGTACGTCGCTCACTAAGTGTGAGAGCACGGCATCACGCAAGAGGCCCGGCAATCGAGCAACAGACGCGCTGCCGTTTGCGCCGGGCTCCATCTCCGGCGTCTGGCTTGCCGACAGCGGATTCCAATATTCGCGGCTGGCAATGGATCCGTTCTCGACCACAACTATATGTCCCGCAGGAACTGCCTTCACACCGTCGACTATCGTCCAGGGTTCAGAGACTGAGCCGAACGCGAGATAGCTCAAAACACCTGTCGGATCCACTTTTCGTGGCACCAAGCCGGTCCCGAGCAGCGTTCGCACCTCGGAAGCAAAAACAAAAGCCTTGTTCGATTCGTGGTAATACAACGGCTTGATGCCCATGGGATCGCGAGCAAGCAGCAGCCGCTTTCGCGTTGCATCCCAGAGGCCGAAGGCAAACATGCCGCCGAGCCGCGTCAAGAAAGACTCGCCCCATACGCGATACGCGGCCAATATCACTTCCGTATCGGAATGGCTCTTGAACTCGACGCCCGCGACTTCCAATTCGTTACGAAGTTCACGGAAGTTGTAGATCTCGCCGTTGTAGACGATCCAGTTGCCGCTCACCGGATCGTGCATGGGCTGATGCCCGAGAGGAGAAAGATCGATGATGGAGAGACGGGTGTGAGCAAGCCCGATTTCGCACGGACCCGCGAAGTTACCGCCGCCGCTCCCCGCGACCTTGGCTTCCACGACAATCGCGCCCGAGTCGTCTGGTCCACGATGTGCGAGGCTCTCCCGAGCACGCGCCAGCATTTCGTGCGAGACACGATCCTGGTGGGAAACGATTCCGAATATGCCGCACATGCTATCTCAAAGGCCTATCAGTAAACATATTTGTGACCGCGGCGCAGGAGCGGTTTCTCAAAGTATTTCCAAGACAACGTCGCGATCAACAGAGTTGCCGCGACGCCCAGCAACCCTCCTGGGAACCAGGCCTGATCTTGAGACATCCGCAGCCCGAGCAGGCGTCGAGCTCCGTTCAGGACCGGGAAATGCACAAGATAGGTACAGTAAGCGAGCGTCCCCAGGCCCATGAGAGTTCGATTGCGAAGCAGCGCCCACCGCTGCGGTGCGGAAACCGCGACCAGCAAACAACTCATATAGAACAGGGCAAGCCAGGAGTAGCCAATCGTCGTCATGGGCAATGAAAACTGGCCATATTGTTGGTACGTCATGAAGACGACTCCCGCGAACAAAACTGCTGTCACGGCGAGAAGCAGGTTTTGTTTTTCCCGCAACAGCTTCCAACCACGTTCACTCCGCACCAGCATTGCTGACAGCACGCCCATGCAGAGAGCATCCGCACGGCACGGCATCAGAACGTAGCACGCATAATCTCCATGGATCAAAACAAGACGAAGCACAATCCTGAGCAGCGGCGCACCGGCCACGACCGCCAAGAGCACATACAGCAGGCGCTTTGGAGGGACGAGGCGCACCACAAGCGGGATCGTCAGATAGAACTGTTCTTCTACCGCCAATGACCAGGTCACAGCCATCGCGGTCGCGCCATACCAACCCTGGTGTGCCATCCAGAAATTTTGTGTCAGCGTGACATAGGACCACCACGGAATCGTCAACGGAGAAGTGTCACCGAACATCCCCGAAATGACCCGAAAAGGCAGATGGTGCGTCAGAAAAAGTCCGGTCACGACACCGTAGAGAGGAAATATCCGATAGAAGCGACGTATGTAGAAAGTCTGAAAATAGCGCGGCGACTCACGATTATCCAGCAGGATTCCGCCAATCAGGAATCCCGAGAGGACAAAGAAAAGATCTACACCACTCCAGGTAAGCTGGAAACAGGAAACAACTTTTGCCCAGAATCTCGAATTGGTTGGCATGCCAAGTACGGCGTGGTTCAACAGCACCAGAAGAATCGCGATGCCTCGAAGTCCATCGAGTTGGGGAATGCGAACCGACCAGTTCGGTACCGGCCCGAATGCGCGCGCGCTACGTTGCGGAGCGGGCGCATCGTTCTGAATCGGAATCGGAGCGCTGGCGGAATCGGAATCGACATTGCCCGCATTGGAGCTGGTTGAGAGACTCACGGTAACGTGCCGCAATGTTAGCAGAATGTGAAATGGCGGGAAAACGAGCTCGCCTCCTGCTACGCTCGGAGCATCCCCCTCAGTCGGCGGCGCCGGTTCGACCAGATTGGATTGACCAGACCGGAATACATGAACCGGTATTCAGGCTCGGAATAGTACGATTCAATTTCCGTCCGCCAGATCAAATACTGAGAGTCGGCCTCGCAATCCGTAGTTCCCGGACACGGCGCAAAGCAGAAACGATGCCCTGCTCGAACCGCTTCCCATGCCTGCTTCGTCATCGCCGACCAGGCATAGGGCCACGCGAATGCCTCCGCCTTGGTCGCGGTCCAGGATGCGATTTTCGATGCGGCGCCGTCGATCTGTTCGCGCAACTCCGGCTGCGAAAGTGCAGAAAGGTTAACGTGCGACAGCGTGTGGTTCCCGACTGCATGTCCGCGCTTCACGAGATCCGTGAGCTGATCTGATTTCATCGGCGTCCACTCTTCGGCGCCTGCGGATTGCGCGCCTCCGCGAATATCGATCTTTGAATAGTAGAAATCCTTTGCGGCGCTTCCGCTCAAGCCGATGAAATCAGGCACCACGAAAAACAGCCCCCGCGTGCCCATCGCTTCGAGCAGAGGAGCAGCTACCTCATAGTTGCTCTCGCGGCCATCATCGAAGGTGAACAGCACCGCGGGCTTTGACCAATTTGCGCTCATCTTCGCGCTCATCTCGGGACGTTCCCACAGCGCAAAAAATGTTGCGGGTGAGATCAGCTCGAAATGCTTGGTGACCCACTCCAACTGGCGACGGAACTCATCGGCATTTCGCCGCAGAGTTTCGTGCATCGCAACCACCTGCACCTGCGGCCCCGCATCTTTCTTGCCCGTACGCCGCAGGCGGATCGCCGCTTCATCGACCTTTATCGCTGCCGCTATCTGGAAAAGGCTGTTGCGGAGAAGACTTCTCAAATCTCGATTCCCCTGTTGGCCTCTTATGTTGGCCTCTTACCTGATCGAAATGTTACTTAAAGGCCTCGACGTACAAGGAGTGCGGCAACTCCGTTGAGTCTTGCGGTTCAAATGGTGGGACGCTGTTTCCATATAACCGGCTCTTTCCTTCCGCCGATTTCTCCACCTCGCGAAATCCCGCCTCGCGGAGCACCTCGCTGAGATAGCTGAAATCGAACGCGGTGCGGTGCTGCCCGTCGCAGAAAACAAAGTTAGAAAATCGCCCTCCAAGGGAATCGAAGTGACGCGGGAAGGAATCGTAGAACCAATCGCTGCGCTGTTGCGTGTAAGCCGCAATCGCGCTCTCAAGGCTGGGCACGATGAGTCGGATTCCGCCAGTCGGTTTCAAAATTCGCACGCATTCGTGCAACAGCAACTTCAACTCATCGGCAAAAAAGTGTTCGAACATGTGCGTCGAGTAGACCGAATCGACCGAGTTCGACCGAAAAGGCAGGCCGTTTCTGACGTCGAGCCACAGATCGATTTTGTTGAAAGGATTTCCGTCGATGTTGAGAAATCCATCGAGATATTTTGTGCCGCAGCCTAGATGAACATGACTCGTCCCGTTCGACGAACGCGGATTTCGTAGATATCGCCGAAAGTAATAATTGGGAATTGTGGCCTTGGAAACACCCCAAAAAACGACATCTTTATAACGCTGATGAAGCAACCCATCCTCCGGAAACGGTGACCGCCATTATATCGCTCGCAATCTTCAGATGAGCCAGTCGCCATCGGCTGGAACCAGATACAAATTCTGAGTCGGCAGGATCTTCGTTTTGTCGAGCAACGTTTTGTCGAGCAACCAACCATTGGGTGCCTCAAACTGACGCCGGACAAAACCCTTCGCAAGAAACACGGCCTGGTGTTGCTGGTCAAGTCCGCGTAAGACAATCGCATCGACGGTATCGCGATGGTGAGCTCGATAGAGAACGACGAGCGCATTCGCGATCGCTGCGCCCATCTCGGGATTCACGGGAGGATACACGTCGAGCAGATTCAGCGTCTTGATCTGTTGGCGGTAACCGCGCAGCCGCTGATTCACCGTCACCAGGGTTGGTCCGGCAAATCGCGGAGAGCGAAACGCAAATACCGCAACCGTCTTATCTCGATTCGAGAAGTATCGCCAGCGAATGTAGTCGCGATCCCGCGCCGCCGTAAGTTCGGTTGGAGGCTCATGAATCGGCAGAGCGTCGATTAGCAGAGCGATGACCTCGTCGGCCGAATACAGAGGAGAAAGATTCCCCGGCTCGTCATCCACCTTCAGACCCTTGGTGATGCCAGCGACCGCGGAACCGGCTCGGGCAGCCAATCGCGACAGGAACCCCGCCCCGACTCCTTTACGATGCAAGCTCTCCTCGATGACTGGCTCCCAGTGCAGCACGCCGAAGAGTTCATGATCGGAAAACGGAATCGGCTTCGCTCCCCGCGCCTTCCATAGTCCCGCTGCGTCGGCGTTCGCCGAGTTGCCAAATAGCGGCCACCGCCGTCCGAATTCCGAGAATTTCAGAAACAGCAGCCCGCCGCCGCCGCGATATCGCTCATCTACATAAAAAGAACTCGACCCCATGACGGTCAAGACCTGCTGCTGGTGACGAAACCTTTGCGGAACGCACAGAATGCAGCCGACCAATTCTCCATCGGTCGAACGCAGCCCGCAGCCCAAAGGAATGTCCGTTTCGCGCGCGGGATTCTCCAGCAGGAACCACCGCAAATGGCTTTCCACATCGCCGGCCTCGCGTCCAGACTGCGCCGCGATAAATCTAGACAGCTCTCCGATCTCAGATTCGACAATCGTAACCAGCTTGGCGGGTAGACTCGGAACGCGCTGCGACTTGGGATGGCTGCTCATGAAATGGCTTGGCGGGCTTGGCGATATATCGCGGCGAGCTGTTCCGCCTGATGCGCCAGCGTGAATCGATCGACAATCGTCCGGCGCGCTTCTTCTCCGATGCGGGCACGAACCTGGACAGATCCCAGCAGAGTCGTCAGCCCCTGAACCAGTTCTTCCAGCCCATCGATTGGGATTAGCCAACCGTTCTTACCATGTTCAATCACTTCATCGATGCCCTGCCCATGGCAGGCAATGACGGGCTTCGCGCAGGACATCGTCTCAAGGTACACACAGCCCAAACCTTCATATCGGCTGGGCAACACGAATACCGAGCACCGACGCATGGCTTCCGCTACGGCTGCACGGCCCTGGCGGCCGCGAAACTGCACGCGGTCAGAAATATTCAATTCACGCGCGAGAGCCTCATAGTGGGCTCGATCTGGCCCTTCTCCGATGATCGTGCAACGAATCTCGGCAAAACTATTCTGGAGTTGCCCCATCGCTCGCAACACGAGTTCATGGCCTTTGCCCCGGAGAAGGTTGCCGACCATCAGAATCTCCGCACCTTCGCTTTCATCCTTCGTCGCATCTTCTTCGCTCGAACCTTCTTCGCTCCGATCCGGCGAAAAGAAGCTTGGATTCACCCCGTTGTACACTACCGTGCTTCGCATTTCCGGGGATGCTCCGGTGGATGACGCTCCAGTCCTTAGCACCTCCTGCACCCTGCCACTAATACAAATTACCGTCTCAGCCGCGCGATACACATCGATGGAAACCTTGCGTCGCCAACGCGCAGGAATCCCATCGAGAAAGCAGGTGTTGAATACATCTAATCCGTGGAGACTGACCACGAAAGGAACGTTCAAGTCTTTGGAGAGCAACGCCGCCGCGTGGCCGCACGGGAGCGCCGTGTGGGCGTGGATTACATCAATCGGCTTCGCTCTATGCAGGGTCCGTAATTTCCCCGCAAGCCGCGCGTAGAGCAACTTTCCGGCGCTTGACAGTCCAAGATTGCCGGGTAGTTGCGGATAGCGTACCCATTCCGCCGCGGCCGACGGGATCGGATTCTTGCGGGGATAGTGCATTGGACTCACGGCGATCACGGTTGAATCGACGCCCAAAGTTTTGAGCTGATCGAGTGATTCTGCAATGAAGCATCCGCTCACCTCATTTTCAGCCGACGGAAAAAATGGGGTAAGGGTAAGAACATGCAACGCTGAAGGAGCACTATTCACGGTCGCTCGGTGGGTTGTGCGGTTTGTTGCGTGGTTTGTTGCGGGGATCGTTCGGCGACCAGTTCTGCCAGTCCGGCGATCGTCACAAAGCGCGGATCCTGAAAATCTTGCTCCGAAAAAGACACACCGAAACGCTCTTCGATTTCCGACACGAACTCGATCACTTCAAGCGATGTCAGCAGTCCAGCCTCGAAGTAGTCCACATGTATCTGCCCCGCCGTGTCTCCCTTGATCTTTCCTCTGCTCGCGAACCAGTCGCATAACCATTGACGAATTTCTTCTTTCAATTCCTCACCTCTCAATGGCGATGCAACGAACGGGAGACCCATCGCAGTCCTTCAGCTTCAGCGGCAAAACCACCAACTCTACTTCTTGCGACGTCAACGCCCTCAAGTTGCAAACATACTCCACGAGAACCACGCCCGCGCCAAGAAGTACTTTGTGATTCGGAGAATCTTTCGCGGTCCCTCGCGAATGCGCGGGATTGTCCGGCGAAGGGCTATCCATCGCAATCAGCCGAACGCCCCGCTCCACCAGCCATTTGGCGGCTTTCTCCGAAAGGAAAGGATACTGCGTATAGAAGGGCATCTGGCCGAAATGCTCTGACCAGTCCGTTCTCAGAATCAGCCGGGCAGGCACATCGCTGCCGCCAAGCTTTTCCATCAATTCGGGGACGTCGATTTCGTGTAGCGGCTGGCACGGAGCAAAATTCAAAACTCGCGCCGAACCCACCAGCACATCAAGTCCGACCTGATCGATTCCCTTGCCGTTGGGAACGAAATGACGGGGAGCGTCGGCGTGTGTGCCGATATGCGTCCCCAGCACCAGCTTCCGCGTTTCGCGGCCTTCGACTCCGTGCCGTCCGAGAATGGTGATTTCCACTACCGGATGCCAGTGCGTCGGGAAGGTCATCATGCCTTCCTCAATGGTCAGCGACAGATCGGTAATCTTCATCCTTTGGCTTTCCTACAGCGTTCCTTTAGCTTTCCAATGCAAGCGCGCAGCTTATTTTCGCAACAGACTGGCTTCAAGCAACCGACGTCTCGGCGGGACGCGGACGGGAAAGCGGTCCGGCACCGATCTGAAATTTTCCCACCACCAGTTCGCGAAGTTGAACCTTCTGGACCTTGCCGTTGGCGGTTCTCGGAAATTCATCGATCGCGATATAGCGTGCCGGCTGCTGGTGAGCCGCCAGCTCAGCTTTGGCGCGCGCCATCACAGCCTCAAGGATCGTTCCGAGTTCGATTCCCGGTTCCAGTTTCAGCACAGCCACGATGTCTTCGCCGTAGAGTTCGTGCGGAATGCTGACCACGGCGACATCCACCACACCCGGCGAATGCAGCAACGCTTCTTCAATTGCCGCCGGGCTGATGTTGACACCGCCGCGAATGATGATGTCCTTCTTGCGTCCGGTGACCAGCAGTCCGCCTTGTTCGCCGAGGCGGCCAAAATCTCCAGTCGAGAACCAATCATCCGCATTCACTTCGTTGAGATTTCCCGTCTGGTCCAGATACCCGGCCATCAGATCAGGACTGAGAACCTGAATCTCGCCATCGGACCCCGCCGACCGCAACGAGCCATCTTCCGCCACAGCGCGCAGTTTGATGCCAGGAAGCGCCTCGCCGACATAGCCCGCGCCAGAAAAATCGGCGCGTGATCGAGCCGTTACAAATAGCGTCTCAGAAAGGCCGTAGTTCTCAATGAGCCGAACTCCATAACGCGCCTCAAAACTCTCTTTGAGTTTTTGTGGAAGCGGGGCGAATCCGACGAAGCATCGAGAGACGTGCTCGCGGCAGAATCGCTCACCCGCCTGCCCTCGATCCATTTTTATCAGGATCGACATCACCGTGGGCGCGAGCCAAAGCGTATTTGCCTGGTAGCGGCTGGCGCGGTCCCAAAAAACCAGGCTCGAACGGGCATCGAAAACATTGTCAATGATGACGCTCGACCCATGGAGAAACGGCAACAGCAGCAAATTGTAAAAGCCACCCATGTACGCCATCGATAGCGTCAGATAGAACCTTGCCGTTTGGTCGATCCCCTGTTGCGAGGCAAAGGCCCGCGCATTGCGGAACATGCGCCCGGTCCTGTGCGCCAGACCTTTCGGCTTCGCAGTGGTTCCCGAGGTGTAGACAATTACCATCAAATCTTCGGCAGTCGATTCTTCCATGGGACGGAATTCACCGGGCCGTTCACCTCGCGGCAAACGACTGATGTCGAGCGCGCCCGCAGCGCTGTCTCCAGGCGCCGCCGACAAGACTAAGACTTCGGTTTCGTTCCCAGCACCGCGGACACGATCGGCAAGCGATGGACTGGTCACTACCATCCGCGGCGCGCAACTCGACAAGATGAAGCGCACATCGCCCGCACTGAGATTGGGGTTGATGGGGACGATGGTTGCGCCCGCATACAGGCACGCGAAATACACCACCGCCAATTCACAGGAGTTGGGAGCCATGACTCCCAGGCGATCCCCTCGCCGCAGGCCACGCCGATGCAATTCCGCACTCAGGGCACATGCGAGTTCATGAAACTCGCCGTAGGTGACTTCCCTGCCAGTGTGCGCATCCACCAGGAAAGTGCGGTCGCGATCCTTATCGACTACGTCAAGTATCTGTTCGCGAATCGTCATCGTCATTGAATTTGGATTTGCAATTCGGCGCTCACGGGCCGATCTTCGGCCGAGGCCGACTTCAGAAGCCGTGCAATCCCCGCCCAGCGCGCCATCTGGCCGCGATAGGCCTGGTTCGGGTCGAGGCGAACCAGCGAGCGGTTGGCAAGATCCTGCTCCAGGCGCGGGAAGTATCCCGCGGTGAGCAACACGCCGTCAGGCCGCGTCAACTGATCGATCGACTGCGCGTCAGCGGCGTTCGGCGAACAAAGCAGCAGCGCCGCCGTGATCCCAAGATCAAAATGCATGCGATCGGAGAAGTCGTCGATCCGCCAGCAATTCGACGGAGTCTCTTCCGGCAGCTCGCCGCGCACCACCACATTCTTGAAATTCTCAGCACATGACGCCAGCAACGCGGCGTCAGGGCTGCCATAAATCAGCAGACAAAAATCTCCATAGCGGCGCGCCGCTGACATCAGGACTTCTTCCGTGTATCCCGCCAACAATCGTCTCGAACGGACAGGAATAATTCTGTCGATGCCGATTTTCTCTCGAATATTTACCGGAACATCCGTTCCCCAACCGCCGCCATCGAGGTCGACCAGATACGCCGAGATCTCGTTCTTCGTCATTTCAACTACTTGTTCGAGAATCTCAAATGATCCGTAGGTCACCCGGCCCAATACGATGCTATCTTCGGCCAGCACAAGATCGGCCAGCACGAGAGTCGGTGACGCAGATTCGGATGCAACCAGTTCCAGCACCGGCCTGGCTCGCCTTTTCGCGCTGGCCACGACCATTCCATCGACCAAAGACTTTACCGCCGAAAGCGAACTGCTGATGCTGTGCTCGGATATGCCGGGTGCGCGAAACGATGTCAGCCACTCCCGCGATGAGTTTGCTTTTCGTTTTGGCAGACTTGCCGCTACACGCTCCAGCGTAGCGTCGTCAAGATTGACCGGATCAAGTTCGCCCATAGTGATCACCAGCCGGCGCAGATCGGCGCCGTGTTTGCGCGCGGCGGCGGATACCTTGGGCAGAAACGACGAATGGAACTGGCTATAGCCCATCGAAACCGCCATCATGTCGTAGAGCTGAATCTGCGACATCAGCGGTTCCATAAACTCCTCGGCCGCGTCCATGACTTCAAAGAGATCGATCCCAGTGCTGACGCCGAGCCTCTGGAAAACGGCCACTGCCACTTCGCTCGGAACATTACCCGAACTTCTTCCCAACCCATATAGCGTGGAGTCGATCAGCCTTGCGCCGCTCCGAAATGCTTCTACGCTGTTTGCGACGGCGAATTGCAAATTGCTGTGCCCATGAAAACCAAGCGCACATGAGCATCGGTCGCGTGCGGCGCCGATATATTTCCGTACGTCATCGGGAAACATGCTGCCTGCGGAATCGACGCAGTAAACCACGTTCGCTCCGGCATCTTCTCCGCCTTTGGCCTTCACCCCAAATTCCTCGGCGGTAACGCCGTACGTCTTCATAAAGTTCAAACAAGCCACGAGGCCCAGGCTCCTGGCGAATTCCAGATAGGGGTAGGCCTGTTCAACTTCGGTGGCGTTGTAGCCGATGCGCACAAAATCGAGGCCTGCCGCCCGGGCGGACTCAATCTGTTCGCGCTTGCCAATGCCTGGAATAAAGAAACAGCCAATCATCGCGTCAGGCGCGGCGCGCTTCGCGGATTCGATGAGGCGCTCGTCGGTCGTCGGCATCGTGCCTTTGCCGGCCTGCGCTGCTCCAAGGCCGAGGCCGTGCCCCACTTCAATCCACTTGAACCCAAGTCGCCCCAGCACGCCAGCCAGAATTTCCGTATCGCGCTCGGTAAATTTGAAGTCAACCGCATAGCTGCCGTCGCGCAGCGTACACTCCAGGATCTCAACCCGATTCTCATCGACTTGAGGTAACTGAGTGCGCTCCGCGTGGACATCGAGTTCGGCGGGAATCGCAGCTGGCTTAGGCGTTAAGTTGGTCGTGGAGTTGGGCGCCGGGTTAGTCAACGGATTCGTCACTCGAACTTCTCCCCTAGCTGCGGGAACATTAGATACGGGACATGCGGCGCAAGAGCTTGAATCCACAGTATATTACAGCGTTCGACGCGATGGACGCGGCGAAACAGCCCTTGCATCGCGGCCTTTCACGCGGTCACCAATTCCCTGGCCAGATCCACCAGACGCTCGACATGCTGACTCCAGCTGAAGTCCTGGGCTCGTCGAACTCCATTTTGCGACAAGGTTTGCGCCAGCTCGCGTGATTCGTGAATCTGGAGTATCTTGTCCGCCAACTCGTCGGGCGAAAAACGTGCGAAATAGACTCCTACATCAGCACAGATTTCTCGATGCACCAGCAAGTCAGATGCCACCACAGGGAGACCGCACGACATCGCTTCGACCAACGGATGAGCGAAGGATTCGGCATAGGCCGGCGCCACGTAAATATCGCAGGCGCGATAGAGATGATGGAGTGAACCATAGGCGACTGTGCCGAGTTCAACGACTTCCTGGCTCGCGCGCAGTTCGTTGACCAGCGACGCCGCCGATTCCGCTCGATACGTTCCAGGGTTCTCACGTGAATCCAGCCGGCATGTAAGAAAGAGTCTTACCTTGGTTCCGCTGAGACGGCGGCTCAGGATCGGAACGGCGCGCAGCAACGTCTCGAAATTGCGGTAGTAATTGTAGTGACTGACAAAGAGCAGACGCAGAGCATCTTTTCCCAGCTCAAGTTGCGCCTGCACCGATGATGGCAGAGGCGTCACGTCACGGGTGAACGCCTCTTGGTCAAATCCGTGGTGCAACGCGACGACTTTTTTCCCGCTCCATTCCGTGAGTTCGCGGGCGAATGACGCACTTGGGGCAATCGTAACTTCGGCCCGGGAGATGGATCGCCGGGCTAACCATCCTTTGACCAGCGTGTCGCTCCATATCGCATAATCGCCGCGACTTCGCACATCGCGAATGAAATCCTCCGATGTGTAGAGCGAGTTACGGGACAGCAGAATTTGCGGGACGGGCGATCTCCAAAGCGCAAAGTTGCCTGCCGAAATCAGCACCTGAGCGCCGCCGCGGCGGATCAATCGCGGCAGCATCGTCTGTTCGCGCACGAATCGCCGAACTGTTCCTCCCGAGATCGAGGCGTCGGCGAAAGAAACATTAGAAAACTCCCCGAATTCCTGGCGAAGCGCAGGATTCAGAGCGACTGTAGCTTCGACGTCTTTTCTGCGGGCCAGTTGCGGAATTACATTGCGCAGATAAGTAAGGCCTCCGCCGGCACTGGCGGCGAGGCCATTGATGAACAATCGGATCATCTAGTGAGCAATCGGATCATCGATTGACAATCGCGGAATTCGGCACGCCCACCGCAAAACCGGCCTGTGCCTGAACAGGGACTCGCGAAACAACCCTGGCCAACGGAACTGTGACCGTGCCCGGAACCAGGTCAGCCAGGAGAAACGCAAACACCCAAAAAAACGGACACGGGTAAGAGCCAACGGCAAATAGCCAGTCCTCAAAACCAGCGTGGAACAAGCCGGAGAGTACCACCATGGCAAGCGGAATCGAGTAATGCCGTGGGTTCCCGGTTCGCTTCATCCAGGCGCAGACTTTCCAAACGTTTCGCGCGGTGACGAATAGCAGCGCGACGAAAGGCAGCACACCCAGCACCCCCACCCACTCCGCTATCGTCATGTAGCTGCTGCCGTGCTCTCGAGAGGTTTCGGAGGAAGATGCAAACTTACCGAAATCAAGGCCCGGATCCTCCCCGGTCGGGCTCGTACCATAGCCGGTTCCAAACAGAGGGTGTTCCTTGATCGTGTTGATCGACTTCTGCCAGGGCGACAAGCGAGAGCCGAGCATGCCCTCAGATTTATGCCCTTTATACAGAAACGCATCTTTCATGCTTACCAGTTCCACGTCGAGCTTTTGCGGCGCTAACATACCGGCCACCGCGACCATCACGAGCATTGCGGCCGAAAACCTGACCAGCAATTTGTATTGCCTGAGGCAAATGCAGAAGATCAGGGTGACGAGCGTGATCGTGATCATTCCCGCACGAGCCATGCTGAAAAACACGAGATATCCGCAAACCAACAAAGCGCCCAGCATCCTCATTTTTGCCAGTGGTTTGTCGTTGCTGGTCAGCCATCCCCACAAGAGGATGGGGAATAGTCCGATGCTCGTCGCAGTGCCAAGAGAATTCGGATTGCCCCAAATGGGCATTCCCAAAACCAGGTAACAGATCGCCGTGATGTAGACAACGATCTCAACCGCCAACAGGAGGCCGTCGAAGAAGCGTTGTTCACGCCCGATCATGGCCACTCGGGCCCCTGCCGAACAATACAAAAAAAGCAGGGCCAGGCTCGCCGCCTTGAAAGACGCCATTTGCACGTAGGGGGAAACTGTGGCGGAGACGAACGCGGCACAGATGCAGAAGAACGCGATTAAATGAATCGCGCCAAACGGTCTGCGGAAATTCTTCGTCCAGAGCACATAACCGACCACGGCGCCGGCGGATAACACGACCCACCGCCCGATCGTCCACGCGGTTTGCATCGGGACGTGCATGCCCGCCCAAACAAAAGCCACAATCACCAGCGGGAAAACTCGTTGCTCATAGTTCCAGAGGCAGAGAATGACCACCTCGAGCAGCAGAATTCCTCCAAGAAATGTCACATCGCTGAACATCTGCAAGTGGCGAGAAACAAAATACAGGACCAGGCACGCACCCAAAGCCGCTGCGATCAGAGACTGCACCTTTCCCGAGTTCGTTCCCGAATTCATTGCGCCTCCGGCACAGCGCCAAATGCAGAGGCCGCGAGCCCGTTGGCACAGGCTTCCGGTGTGTAGTTACGAATTCGTTCCACGCTGTGCTCGCTCATCTGCTGACGCAATTCGGAATGCCGCACAATTGAATCGATCGCTTCACTGATTCTTTCCGCATCACGAGGAGGCACAACGCGGCCATTCCATCCATCTTCGACCAGATCGGCGGCACAACCCGCGACATCACTCACGATGATGGGAGATCCAGATGCCATGGCTTCATTCACGACCAGTCCCCAGGTGTCGCTGTGCGTCGGTAGAACCAGCATTTCAGCGAGCGCATAGAGTCCGGCCAACTCTTCGCGATTTTCGAATCCGGGGAAACAGACGATCCCTGGAACGACGCTTTTCGCTCGCCGCATCAGTTCCTGGCGAGCGATTCCGTCCCCCGCATAGACTAAGCCCAAGCCTACCTCGGATCGCAGGCTGCTATCTAGTTTGACATAAGCTTCCAGCAGGTCAAACACGCCTTTTTCAGGCACCATCCGTCCCACAAAAAGAATGAACCGCTTGGGCAATTTCAGCTTCTCTCGAAATTCGCCGCCGTGGGCTCTGGCGGCTGCCGCCTCGCTCGCAAAGAGATCGTTATCGACAGCGTTGGGCGCGGTCACGATCGCCGCTTCCGATGCCCCCAGGGACTTGAGATACGCAAACGCGGTTTTTCCGGGAACCGCAAACCCGTCGCAATGCCTCACGAAATACGACTTGAGCCGTTCCACCAATTTCCAACCACTGCGGGCGTCTTGCCCGTTACTCTCCGACCACAATACGAATCGGACGACTCGTCGCCGCGCCCACGCCAGAGCCTCCCAGGACGCGGAATAGTTGTATCCACCGCAGATAATTACCGCCGGATTCGCTTTGCTTAAGGCCGACCACAATCCTCGATTGAACAAGAGAAGCCTTTTCCCCGCGCGCAATCGCCATGATCCGAGCACCTGATACGAAAACCGGATTTCGTTCTTATAAACCGGCCACTGTCGGAGCGCTGCATCCGTTTCCGCAAGAAAAATTACGTGCAGGTCGACCCCCTGCCGCCGCGCGAGAGCGTTGAAAACAGGGATGCGATACGGAGCAACGATTTCCGTGAGAATCACGATCTTCCGGTTCATGAGGTTGTACGCGTCGTCACCGCGAATTCCATCTCCATCGCGGCCGATTCCTTCATCTTCATGGACCTTTCGTTCCCGGCTGCACACGAGGCTCCGTGCCTTGCGACGGAACGGCCGCACCCTCCGGAATGTAGTACAGGAATATTGTCTTGCCCACCATCGCCACCGGCTTGTATTGATTGAGCCACGCGTACGAATCGGTTGCGTATTGCTTGTGAAACAGTTGAGCGATTTTCAGCGACCGAATACTGATCGCAACCCAGCCCGTAACCGGCCGGTTCGGTTCGAGGATCTCAAGTTTCGGCAAACCCATCTGGTAGATGTCAGCGCTGCTCCAAACGGCAATGGCCAAATAGGAAATGTTTCTTCTGCGAGCCTCTTCCGCTAAACGATAGACATCCTGGCCACAATCCAAATCGCAACCCGTGAAATAAATCTTGCTTGGATCGCGCGCCGCCAATTCATTGTAATAAGAAATGAAATCGCGGCCGGCGCTCAAGCTGGCAACGCCCTGCCACGCAATCAGCACGACCACGGCGATTCTGCTCGCCAGCTTCCATTTCCCCGTGGACTTCCACAGAACGGAGGCGCCGTATCCGGCGACCATCGCCAGAAGTGGAAACACGACGAGAAGGTGACGAACCCCTTCCTTGTACTGAATGGAAATGGCCACGATCAGAATCATGACCACAGCGATTGCGGGAGCCAGCGGGACCCAGTCTCTTCGACGAACCACCGCCCACACTCCCACAAACCATAGCGCCAGCAACGCCAGCGGAGCCTTCACCGCCAGCGCGACAAAAAAGAAGTACCACGAGCCACCCGGCGTCGTGTTCCCAAACATGTAGGAGGGCATGCGAACTTTGTTGATAACCCACGCCACGGTGAAGCCCTTAATCAACATCGGAGCCGGTACCATCCAGTCCGAGACGACGGCCCTCTTAGCCAGGCTCCTCACCGGCCCGGGAAAGTGCTGGAATGACGGCATAGCCTGCGGGGTAAGACCCATGTCTTCCTGCACGTGGCCAACGGAAAACTTATAGCCTCCCCACAAGACGACGACAGCGATCGCCAAGGCGAGGCCGAGCCGCGTCAACCACTGAGACTTCGAGATCTCAAGCGCTGGCTTCTCTGGCTGCGCTTCGCTCTTCTCTGGAGTCTTCGCGCCGACAGTCCATCTGGCTAGAAGAATCCCAACCGCCGATGCTGGCAAGAACAGCAGCGTCGTCATTTTCGAGAGCAACGCTAGACCAAGCGCGATTCCAAGAACGGCCGTGCTGCCGCGGGTGGGCTTTTGTATCCACGTAACCAGCGCAAACAGGGTTGCGAATTGCATGCAGGCGGTCGTCGTGTCGGTATATGCCAGTCCCGCGAATGCGAGCACCGATGGGGTCGTCGTATACAGGAAAACTGCGGCGAGCGCTGCGAGCGTTCCCTCGGACGGTCCGAACATGCGGCGCGTCCACCAGAAGACCAGCACGATCGTGAGCAGGAAAAACGGCAGAACTCCTATGCGCGCGAGAACCAGATTGCGAAAATAGTGCCCTCCGTCATAAAGAATTCTGGTGCCGTAGTCGTAGTAGTCATGGTCTCCGCGACCATCGGTGAATACCGGCAACCTTTCTCCCGCCAGATAAAGAGGTAGGCCAATCGCGTCTCTGGAGAGCGGCGGGTGAATCGGGTCCATGTTGTAGGTCCCTTTGTCGAGCCATTCAATGCCGGCGGCAATGTGGCAGGGTTCGTCCCAGGCGACGGATGTCACGCGATAGGTGGAGATGATGCGTCCGACCGCAATGAGGGCCAGCACACCGACAACGATTATGACGAAGGAATTGCGCCTCAAGTCTCAGTTACTCTCCATGCAAGGCAGTATCGAGGTATGGTATCAGGGCTCAATCTGAGGTGCCGCAGGTGAGGTGAGGCGCTGCGCTCCAGAAATGTCTCTGCGTCATTCTGGCTTGCGGGCGCGCAAGTTCAGCCGCGAATAATCAAGCGTCCAGGGAGGATCGTCTTGAGCGCTGGCGTCGGCGAGTTTTTGCAGGAAGAGCACGCGTACACTGTCGTCGGGAAGAAGTTCCAGGTGCCGGTGGAGTACGAACGTGCGCATATATTCCTTGAATTTCTCGCTGTTCTCCGCCGAGTAACTCGCGGGCTCAATCCCCGTCTCGACATTTTCGAATCCGGCTGCACGAAGCCGTGACGCCGCAGTTTCGGCATCGGAGAAGTGCCACGGTTCGCGAAAGTCTCCGAGGTACGGCGAGAATTCGTCCGCCTGCAAGAGTACATTCACGCGTTCGCGCAACCGTGCGAGATTCGAACCGCCGCCGCATTGCGCGTGCAGCCAGCCCCGTGGACGCAATGCCCGATATAGGCTGCGAAACAAGGCATCATGATCATGCACCCAATGGAACGACGCCGTGCTGAAAATCCCATCAAAACAATCGCGAAACGGAAGCGCGACAAAGTCGGCAGCCACGAACCGAACATGATCGCCGAATTCCGGCCGTAGATCCTGTTGCGCGTGCTGGACCATGTTGCGTGATAGATCGAGACCGACAACACGTCCGCGCGGAAGGTTCTCGAGAAGAATGCGGGTGAGTTTTCCAGTGCCGCAACCTGCGTCAAGCAGACATTCGTCACCGCGAAGTTCGAGCTGGCTGGCGACGCGCTGTCCCCACTGAAATTGCGGCGCCGAGAGGCGATGGTATTCCGAGGCATTCCACTCGCGGGACTTTACCATGATTGAAAGCGTGCCCCAGGTTCGCGCCCCGTTTTTTGGGGCGATAACCTGGGCCCATTCAGATACTCAGAGACTAAATCCCAGCCAGCGCCTGATCGAGATCGTCCAGAAGATCTTCCAGATTCTCGATGCCAACCGAGATTCGGACCATGCCATCCGTGATGCCGATCTTGCGACGCACTTCTTCGCCAACGCCAGCATGAGTCATGGTCGCGGGATGCGAGATCAGCGTCTCCACTCCTCCCAATGATTCGGCAAGCGAACAGACGCGTACCTTGCGCAGCATCTTGTTGGCGTTCTCAAGCGATCCGGTTTCGAACGAGATCATCGATCCAAAGCCCGACATCTGGCGCTTGGCCAAATCGTGCTGCGGGTGGTCCGGCAGTCCGGGATAGAAAACTTTCTTGACCTTCTTATGTTTCGAGAGATATTCGGCGACCTGGCGACCGCTGCGGTCGTGCTGTTCCATACGAACCGCCAGCGTCTTCACCCCGCGCAAGATCAGCCAACACTCAAACGGCGACAGAATCGCACCGGCACATTTCTGGAGAAAGGCCAGTTTCTCCGCCTGCTCAGGCTTGGTGCAGACGACGACTCCGCCGATTCCGTCGCTGTGGCCATTGAGAAATTTTGTAGTGGAGTGGACGACCATATCCGCGCCGAATTCGATCGGCCGCTGAAAATATGGCGACATGAATGTATTGTCGACCACTATCTCAACCCCGTGCCGGTGGCTGAGTTCGGTGATGGCGCCGAGATCGCACAATTCCATCAGTGGGTTGGTAGGCGTCTCGACAAACAGCAGGCGCGTGTTCTTTTGGAAGGCACGCTCCACCTGGTTCAAATCAGTCGTATCGACGTAGCTGAATGTCAGCCCAAAATTGGTGAGCACCTGATTGAATAAGCGTGGCGTTCCACCGTAAAGATTGTGGCCGGCAACAACGTGATCTCCGGCTTTGAGCATGCTGGTGATGGCATTGATCGCCGCCATGCCACTGGAGAAGACCTTGGCAGCGACCCCGTTCTCAAGCGTAGCGAGATTCGATTCGAGACGGTCGCGAGTCGGGTTCGACACGCGCGCGTACTCGTAGCCCTTGTTCTTCCCAATCTCTTCCTGAACATAGGTCGAGGTTGGATAGATCGGAGGACTAATCGCGCCGGTTTCGGCATCGGGCTCTTGTCCGACGTGAATGGCACGAGTTGCGAAGCCGTGTTTGTTTGGAGTTTGTTTATTTGGGGCCTGTTTGTTTGGAGCCAGTTTGTTTGCAGCCTGTTTCTGGAGAACTTCTTTTTTGGAAGTGGGCGGTTTGGCGGTCAAAAATGTGTCCTCGGAGATGGAGTCTAGCGGGAGGAAATTCCCGATGCGGGGCTCGCAATTACCACTTAGTTACCCCACCCCCTCCCCCCTCGGTCTAATGAACTCAAAGACTTAGAGGCCGTCCGGGAGCTGGGTCTTTGAAGAATAAGGACTTAAACTAAAGTATTTATAAATCAGTGACTTAGAGAAATACATTCCCGCTTTGAACATTTCGACCGAACACCCAAGGCACAGGCTGCTTGCAAAGCAAACTTGTTGATTGCTCTGCATTTCATTCTAGCAGCCGGTGTCAAGGGGAGCCGGGAATAGTGAAGGGTTGGGCCGGTTCGAAGCTGGTGGACGCTCTGGCTGTCTTTACCGCTAACACCTGGTTACCACGATTGGTACAACCGGGCGCTCTCTTCGAGCATAAGCTCACGCAGACATAGATTGTCTACGCTTTTCTGCGTCTCAAGGCGCACCGCATCAGCTCGTCTAGCACATCTTCATATTCGTAAATTGCGCTGACATCACCTGTTGTTGTCTCGGGAAAAGACTCGAAAAAAGCATCAGTGTCAGGATCCGGCGAATCGCGTCTGAACCCCCTTCGATACGACCCAACATCCTGAAAATACACTCGATCAGTATCACCCGGCTCAAGATTCTTCCCAATGAACACCACCGGTCGCATTATCGGAAGGAGCATCTTGTCGTCCACATATTGGGTGGCAAAGTAAACGGCTCCTTCCTTCAGGTCTCTCGCCAGTACGAAGGTCGCGAAGTTCTCCAGTTCTCGTTCCTCGAAGCGCATTGAGGTTCCTTGCCGCAGGGTTATGCTTCTCCATTGTAGCCGGGCGCCGATTGACTGTCGTAACATCGGCATCTCTGAGCAAGCCATGCATTCACGATCTTTAACCGTGGCGGGTCATTTTTATTCCCCGGTTCACTGATTTCGTCAACTATCGCATGTCGCTTAGAATCACAGCAGAATGTCCACAGCCTCTGACAAGCTAATGGAGTCTTTTGCCGCTGCGCTAAAGGATCGGGGTGTGCCGATCCGCGAGGAAGACAATGCGTCTCGGCTCCGCATTTTTGAGGAGAAGTTGCCGAAGCGACTGCCGCAATCCTTCCAGTCCTTCCTCTGCCGGTACTCGTTCCCAGCGTTCGACGTGATGGGAATCGCGTTGTTTGGTTGGGATTCTGACTCGAATGCATACGTCGAAGAAGCGTCAGCGGCCGAGAGCAGCAGTCGCCGTTTTCCGGTTCACCTATCCGAGTTTTTGATCCCAGCAGGATACGTGCAGATAGGCCGCCCCGATGGAGGCGACTTTGACGCAATTTGCTTTGAGTTCAATCAGCAATCCCAAAACCGTGAATATCGCATAGTGCAGGTCGATCACGAGGGCATTCTCTGCAATTCCAAGGTTCGCGTCTCTAGCGAACTCTGGGGATCTTTTGTCGAATTGGTCGAGTCAGCCCTCTCGAGCGCCGATCCGCAGATATATTACGAAGACCCGATTGTCTAGTTGTTGGCGAAAAATCGCGGTAACGCTCATTGATTCTGCAAGCCTGTTAACAACAGTTACCGTTTTGGCGGATAATGGGCGTCATGCAACGGCATTTCATCCCGCGAGAACCGACCATCGCTGAGCTCGAACAGGAAGCCGCGGATGCTGAGGAAAAAGCCACCCGGTTCTGAGTGTAATCGTCTGTTTTCAACAGCTAGGCGGAGCCATCGCGACATGTCATTGACAGAAAAGCGGGTTGGGAGCACGATTCGCTCATGAGCTTCCATCTGCGTAGAGCGGCATTGTTTTTGGTAAGCGGGCTGACTTCTTTAGCTGTCGGCCAGTACGTGCCAAAAATACCCAACGTTGATGTTTCGATTCCGAACCGCGTACTCAAGATCGAAGCAAAGAATGCCTGCGATGTCGACTTCCGAAATATCCGCATGTTCGGCGAGAACGCTGGCTGGACCGCTCGGCTCCAAGACGGCAAGTATGAGCAGAGGGTCGATTCGGCATACGAAGCGGCGACGATTAATCAGGTTAATTGTCTTGACGGCAAAGAGAGCGGCGGACAGCATGCCTTAGTCACGGCGAATTGGCTGGATTGTGGCGGCAGTTGCACGAGTATCGGCGTTGCGCAGGTGTTCGTAGTTCGGGAAGACCATCCCGTCATAACACAGCAGTTCGTCTTCGACTCTCACGCCAAGGGCACTGGCGCAACGTTCGACGAAAAGTCTCTGATCTTGACGATCATTGGTCGCACTGACGACGACAGCCCAGACTGTTGTGCCAAGAATCTGGATGTAGTGAGGTATCAGTGGAATGGGAGCAGGTTCACACGACGATCCTTCAAGCGCGTGGCTGCACCACCAGCGGACACTATCAGCGATCTCTCAACGCCAGCCCAGCGATAACTGTTGAAATATCGCGATTTCACTCACAAAGGAGAGCAAAACCAAAACGCCCCAAAACTCTTCCGGGTCATGGGACGTGAGAATCTATGCTCCCGCCTCTATCAGGCGTCGCCCGGAATATAGCTTCGCCACCAGAAGCACCGACCAAGATGTGCGCGTGAGCGACGCGAGTTTTTCAAAGGCTCCGGCCGGGCCACCAAGATGATTCGCGGCTCCGAAGGCTGTCAGAAACGCCATCATCAGTAATGCGGTCAGAATCGAATAAGCCGTCCAGCCTTTCCAATGGCTATCGCCCGAAAATCGTCTGGCGAACAAGAGCAGGACCAGCAGAGCTGAATTGAAGGCGATCAAATCGCAAACCAAATGCAGCGGCTCGTGAATGAAGATCGCATCACCAGCCACACCGACCCCAGACAGAAATTGAAAGGTTGGAATCAGGACCGCGCCCCGTCCTGCGCCCAGCTCTCTGCGCAGCGCTACGGCAAATGTCATCAACATCAGACCAAAGACAAGAAAATTAATCCGTTGTGCCAGCCCTAAAGCAGTGAATTCAAGGGCGCTGATCGTCTCCCGCAGTGCGTTGTAGTTTGGAGCGATCGCCCCCAATACGAGAAATGTCAGCACAAACAGAATCCCCCCGAAGCCCGTCGCCAGAAGGGCCGTTTGTGTCTTGGACCGATGCATGGGGAATAGGCTACCAGAGCACAGAGCGCCGTAACCTATCTGAATTAGGACGCTCCGCCGTGCGAACGAGGAGTCGAGGATGGGCGACATTCTCAGTTGGCGTAATATCGCGATTACACTCATTGTCCCGAGACTACAATTTTCTTGAGGGCTAGGCATGCGCAATTATCTCGGGGATGAAATCGTCGAGGACCTGACCTTCCTGGTGGTGGTACTGGCTCTTGTGCTCGGTACGCATCGGTTCAGTGACGGCAACGTCAACAATGTTTTCTCGATAGTGACGAACCAACCCCGACCAACACTCGTTTCTACCGCCAATTTCTTCAGATCAGTTCAGACCGATTCAGCCTCTCTCCATCGACATTTTCTTTCATCTGGCGCACGATGGCCTTGGCTCGCTGGATTGCTCGCCATCTTGAATCGTTGCGGATGGCCTTCTCAGTGGTTCCCATCGATCGCCTCGTCTCGTATGCGACGCAGCTGAGACGAAATCTACCGTCAATCCCCAGAGGAGTCGCCAACATGAAATCCCGCACGTTTTTCAAAAAAACCAGTCTCTCGACCGCGCTGGCGATCGCTTGCGCTCTACTGCTGACCTTTGCCGCCGTTCCGCTGCACGCCCAGTTCAGCTATACCGATCTCTACGAATATTCCAGCTGCTTTACGACGACTGGTTGTGGACCCCGTGGCTTGACACAAGGACCGGACGGTAACTTTTACGGCACTGCATCCTCGGGTGGCGCTCACGGCGATGGCACGGTTTACAAGATCTCGCCGAGCGGGACTTACACCGATATCTATTCGTTTGACGGCGCCACAGGAAAAGACCCTCTGAATGGCCTAACTCTCGCCTCGGATGGCAATTTTTACGGCACGACTTCATCGGGAGGCGCCAAAGGCGAAGGCACGGTATTCCGTATCACACCCTCCGGCACCCTAACCGTGCTCCATCAATTTCAAAAAGGGAAGGATGGCGGCGTTCCGTTTGCGCCTCCGGTGCAAGCCAGGGACAAAAGCCTTTATGGCACAACCGGGGCGGGCACTGCGTACCGAATCACGCTGCCGGCGGGAAAATACGCGCAGATTACGGCAATCAATCCAATTTTGGACAACGCGCAGACGGCCCTGCTGCTGGGAGCAGATGGATATCTGTATGGGACGACGTTTGGGGCTACGGGGGTGTATTCCAACGGCAACGTCTTTCGCCTCTCTACCAGCGGAAACGTCAAGCTCGTACATGCTTTTTCCGGTACAGATGGCGCGAATCCTGGCGCTCCTTTAGTGCAAGGCGCCGATGGCTCTCTCTACGGATCGACTGTGTTTGGCGGCGCCAACAGCACGGGCGTGATTTTTAAACTAACTCTCTCCGGAGCCATCACGAACCTGCATACCTTCACGGCGCAGGACCCTCTCACTCATGCAAACACCGATGGTGCTGCCCCCGACGGTGGCTTGCTGCCCACTCCTGACGGCATGCACTTCTATGGAACAACAGGTGTCGGCGGTGCGAATTCGAACGGTACGATTTTTGAAATTTCATCCAGTGGAACATTTACCAAGCTCTTTGATTTCTCCGGAGACGCCGGATCTGTACCCGGGGCAGACTCCGCGTACGCGCTCGTGGAACACACAAACGGTTCTCTGTACGGAGCAACCGGAGGTGGGGGCGTGAATGACGAGGGAGTATTCTATCGGCTCTCGCCTTCCGGTCCGATTCCGATTCTCATCATTGCAGGGCCTGTCTGGGTCAAGCCAGGACAGCCGGTGGAAATTCTCGGAGACGGCCTAGCAGCAGTAAGCAGCATCACCTTCGGCGGCGTCGCAGCACAGTTTCAAATCGGTTCCGACACGAATATTAATGCCACCGTGCCTGAGGCCGCTTTGGACGGGCCCATTGTTGCCACCCTAGCCACGGGTAAGCAGATCGAAACACAGATGGCGATCCATATCCAACCCGAGATCACGAATCTTGATCCATCCAGTGGCACGCCCGGTACAGTGGTTGGGATTGTCGGCGGAGGTTTCACCAGCACAACGAAAGTAACCTTCGGCGGCGTAAAGGCCACATTTACAGTCCTGAACGCGACTATGATCCACGCCACCGTGCCAGCGGGGGCCAAAACCGGCAAAGTCAATGTCATCACGCCAAATGGAGACGCAGCCAGCACACAGACATTTACTGTGAACTGATACTGCGAACTTAACAACGATAGCTCTTGCTTTAAGGGCCCCGCTCAAGATTCGTGCTGAGCGGGGTTGTTTCTAATGCGGTGGTTCAGCTAAATATTCCGACCGATAAGGAGCTGTCCCACGCGATTACCGCCCATGGGGCACGTACCACCGGGCGTAGGTGATCATTCCCAACAGGAGCACGAGCCACCAAAGCACGAGCTCGGCGCGCATCCAGAGTCGGTATCTGGTCAGTCGGAATCGTTGAGGCAAAATGGTGGTCCCGGCGGCAAGTAGAATGTACAGGCCTCCGACTTCCGCGACCGTTCCCAAGGCGGCGTGTGCCGTTGCCAGAGCATAGTACGGTTTGGCGAGTTTGGCCGGTATCCTCGGACTGACGTGAAGGACAAATGAGGGAAGCATCAGAAATGCGATGATGGCGGCGTTCAGAAGAAGCACCGTGGACTGGCACCATGCGTGTAACAGGAATCGTTTTTGTCGGGCGAGCACAGCACCGACGATGAGCGCCGATCCCATACCCACTTCCAAGAACAAAATGAGATCGGCATACAGCGGAGCCGCCGTTCCAAGAAATCCTTCTCTGAGCAAGCCATGCATTCACGATCTTTAACCGTGGCGGGGTCATTTTTATTCCCTCGGTTAGTGCTAATGCCTGGTTACGTCAACTATCGCATGTCGCTTAGAATCACAGCAGAATGTCCACAGCTACTGACAAGCTAATGGAGTCTTTTGCCGCTGCGCTAAGGGATCGGGGTGTGCCGATCCGCGAGGAAGATAATACGTCTCGGCTCCGCATTCTTGAGGAGAAGTTGCCGAAACGACTGCCGCAATCCTTCGAGTCCTTCTTGTGCCGGTACTCGTTCCCAGCGTTCGACGTAATGGGAATCGCGTTGTTTGGTTGGGATTCTGACTCGAATGCATACGTCGAAGAAACGTCAGCGGCCGAGGGCAGCAGTCGCCGTTTTCCGGTTCACCTATCTGAGTTTTTGATCCCAGCGGGATACGTGCAGATAGGCCGCCCCGATGGAGGCGACTTTGACGCAGTTTGCTTCGAGTTCAATCAGCAATCCCAAAACCGTGAATATCGAATAGTGCAGGTCGATCACGAGGACATTCTCTGCAATTCCAAGGTTCGCGTCTCTAGCGAACTCTGGGGATCTTTTGTCGAATTGGTCGAGTCAGCCCTCTCGAGCGCCGATCCGCAGATATATTACGAAGACCCGATTGTCTAGTTGTTG
>Ga0209579_10000129_pt1 | contig 125458 bp, 115 predicted proteins | sample Coa_R1_2_FD_187152 | JGI IMG/M metagenome (GOLD analysis project Ga0209579, IMG submission 187152) | Surface soil microbial communities from Centralia Pennsylvania, which are recovering from an underground coalmine fire - Coalmine... | ecosystem: Environmental > Terrestrial > Soil >... | reverse complement strand
GGGAACTGCCCCCTTCCCCTGCAACCCCATCCCCAAAATCAACCCAACCCAAACGGCGAGGGTACAACTTTGAAACCGGACATTCCACTTGCTACAAAAACCGGACTTTTTAACTTGCTACCGACAACGAGCAGTGCATTCGGCGATAGGGTGTTTGAGGGGTCCGGCGGAGTAGAAGCATCAACCACGAAGGACACGAAGGTTCACGAAGGAGGCCAGTAAAGATAAGCCTTCGTGATCCTTCGTGTCCTTCGTGGTTGATGTCCTTGGTTGGGAGCCGCGAAAGGTCCGAGCCAAGGGCTTATAATCTGCGCTCGTGTCCAATGCCCCGCCAAACCTGAGGACCCGACTGCGACGACTATTCGTCGGGACGGTAATCACAGTTGTAGGAGTTGGGCTGCTAGCCTTCGGGTTCGACTACGCCGTCTTCCGCATTCGCGCGGCAGCGAACTGGAATGCCTACGGTTCTGTGACGGTGAATCATTACACCGCAGTTTTGCTGAAAAACGGCAAAACGAATATGACATTCGACCCGCCCCAGCCCTGGACGTGCGTCAACGCCCTGTTTCCGCACCAGGGATACCTGCCCTGCTGGTATCTCAGCCGGCATCCGGACCAAAGGACCGATATCTAGTTCGATCAGAGACAGGCTAGAATGTTGCGTCGATTACGACCGACCTTACGAGGACTCATGTTGAAACAGCCGATGTGGAATGGTTGCATTCTTTTCATGATGTTGGCGCTGGCGTGCGGCGCGGCCGGAGCCAGTTCGTCTGACGGGCGTCTGCAGAAGGCCTATCGCTTCCAGAAGGGTGGATGGACCTACGTCCATCTCGAAGGCTCACCCTCCGACATTGGCTATCAACACGGATATCTTCTGGCCCCGGAGATCGCTGATGCCTTCGAAGCCATCAAACTGTTCGATACTCGCGAGACCCAACGCGACTGGGAATTTTTCCGCACCACAGCACGTGAGATGCTCTGGCCGCACATCGACACAGAATATCAGCAGGAACTTCAGGGCATTGCCGACGGTGTGAAGGCGCAGGGAGTGAATCTCGATCTATATGACATCGTCGCACTAAACGCATTCGAAGAAGTGCCCGACTACTACGTGCCGTGGCTGAACAAGCAGCAGAAAGTTGCCGGGGCTCCGAAGCTGAAGTCGCCGGGAAACTGCAGCGCCTTCATCGCCACGGGCAGCATGACCAAAGATCACCAGATTGTGATCGCTCACAATAACTGGACAAGCTATCTCGCGGGCGAGCGCTGGGTCGTGGTCTTCGACATTCAACCCGAGCACGGCAACCGCATTCTCATGGACGGATTTCCCGGGGTCATCACCAGCGACGACGATTTCGGCGTCAACTCGGCCGGCATCATGGTCACGGAAACGACCATCACTCAGTTTGAAGGATGGGATCCGAATGGCAAGCCAGAGTTCATGCGGTCGCGCAAAGCGATGCAGTATGCCAACAGCATTGATGACTATGTGCGCATAATCGAAGAAGGGAACAACGGCGGGTACGCCAACGACTGGCTCGTCGGCGATCGCAAGACCGGGGAGATCGCCTATCTCGAGTTGGGGCTGAAGAACACGCCGCTGTGGCGTACGAAGGATGGATATTTCGTCAGCTCGAACTTCGCCCGCGATCCGAAGGTGATTAAAGAGGAGACGACGTTCGACGCCAACGACGCATCTTCCTCTCCTAACGCCCGCCACGCTCGCTGGGAAGAACTCATGAAGCAAGAACACGGCAAGGTCGACGTGGCGATGGCCGAACAGTTCCTGTCCGACCACTTCGACAGCTTCGAGAAAAAAGAGCAGGCGGATGAACGTGCGCTCTGTGGCCACGTCGACGCGTCCTCGCGCGGCATAAAAGAATGGGGATGGGACCCCTACAATCCCGGCGGCGCGGTGCAAGGCAAGGCGACCGACAGCGCGATGGCGGCGAAAATGAGTTTCGTGGCGAGGGCAGGGCATCCCTGCGGCGCCGACTTCGTGGCAGCGGATTTTCTGGAGCACCATCCCGAGTTCTCGTGGCAAAAGCCGTTGCTGCACGACATGAAGGCGGGACCGTGGACGGTGTTCACGGCAGGGCAGCGCGCTGGAGATTAGGCACTGTGGATATTCCTCAGCTTTTGCAGGAGCGCAGTTGCGGATCGGTACGAGTCGCCTTCACAAAGAACCACCATTCCGGCCTGCAAGAAATTGTTGATCGTCTAGGGTTGCAGGCGAGTCCGGATGACTTCCGGCAAGTCGAAACGGTCGAAGCCACTGCCATTCTCGCGATCGCCCTCGCGCGCGATTTAGCCTACAACGTTCAGTTGATGAGTTCGGAAGTGGCTCGGCGACGCGCCGCCGAGTTTCTTTCTGAGAACATCGAGCCGGGTGCCTGCGTTTATGTGAATGCAACAAGGGACGGTGATCAACTGGCGACATGGAGTCCGGTCACACGGTCAACGTTTGACGCCTGTGTACTGGTGGTAAACGACAGCTTTGCCGCGTGCGTTCTGGTGGAAGATGAGGATTGACGCCGTTTCCACCCACCGAAATTCCGAATCCCTGCGATAAGCAATTTCGATTGGACGCGGAGGCGGCCTGCCTCTACAGTCCTTTGGGTGCAGCCAAGCCGGACACGAACTCGCGGACTTGTTCGCCGGATGAACCCTCCGGAGGCTCCGCTCACCCTGTTTCGCCCGCCGTTCCGCAACTACCAGTTCGACGCAGCATACGACGAGATGTTCGCAGCGCCGGGCACGCCCAGGGCGCACTACCAGGGGTTGTTCCAAACGCTTCTGGAGCTTCCCGCAGAGCAATTGCGCAAGAACCAGCAAGCGGCCGACCTGTCGTTTCTGCACCAGGGAATTACTTTCACGGTCTACGGAAACGACGAAGGCACCGAACGGGTCTTCCCCAACGACCTACTTCCGCGGATCATCCCCCACGAAGAATGGCGGAAGATTGAGAACGGCCTGACGCAACGGATTGCGGCCCTGAATCTCTTTCTCGAAGACATTTACCATCACGGCAGAATTCTGGCGGATGGCATCGTCCCGCGCGAGCTGGTTTACAGTTGCCGCCACTTCCGCCGCGAGATGCGTGGACTGACCGTTCCGCGGGGAATTTACGTCAGCATCTGCGGCACCGACCTGGTGCGCCTGCCGGATGGAAGCTTCGCCGTGCTCGAGGACAATCTTCGGGTGCCCAGCGGTGTCTCATATATGCTGGCGAACCGAAAAGTTCTCAAGAAAGTATTTCCCACGCTCTTCCGCGATTACGGGGTATGTCCAGTCGACCACTACGCGCAAGCTTTGCTGTCCACGCTGCGGGCGCTGGCACCGGCGAATTCTTCCACGCGTCACGAACCGAAAGTCGTTCTGCTCACGCCGGGCGTTTTCAATTCTGCGTATTTCGAACACACGTTTCTCGCCCAGCAAATGGGGATTGAACTCGTCGAGGGCCGCGATCTGCTTGTGCACGACAACGTCGTCTACATGCGGACCACGGCTGGCCTCCGCCGCGTAGACGTGATCTACCGACGGGTCGACGATGATTTCATGGATCCTCTGTGCTTCCGTCGCGACTCAAGCCTGGGCGTTCCCGGTCTGTTCAATGCTTACCGCGCGGGAAATGTGGTTCTTGCCAATGCCATCGGCACCGGGGTTGCCGATGACAAGGCCCTGTATGCCCACGTTCCGGCGATCATCCGCTACTACCTCGGGGAAGATCCCATCCTAGCGAACGTTCACACATATCTCCTTAGTGACCGTTCGCAGCGAAGCTACGTGCTCGAACATCTGGACGAACTCGTGGTGAAGGCCGTCGGCGAGTCTGGCGGATATGGCATGCTGATCGGTCCGCACAGCACGGAAGAGCAGCGGGAAGACTTCCGGCGCAGAATCGCAGCAGAACCTCGAAACTATATCGCACAGCCCACGTTGAGCCTTTCGCGCGCGCCTTGTTTTCTGGAAGGCGAGGTACAGGCGAGGCATGTGGACCTGCGTCCTTACATATTGTATGGAGAGAACGTCACGCTGGTTCCGGGAGGATTGACGCGCGTGGCGCTGCGGCGAGGATCGCTGGTTGTGAATTCGTCTCAGGGCGGTGGCAGCAAAGATACGTGGGTACTGCGGGCATGAGTTTCGGTTGCGGGAATCAATGGATTGCGGCAGCGCTGGCGAACAACAGGTTCCTCGCTGCGCTCGGAATGACAAGATTTGACTGTTGTGAACGGCCAAGCATGAACGACCAGGCATGAACGACCGGAGGCGAACTGCAATGCTCTCCCGCGTGGCGGATAGTTTGTATTGGATGAGCCGCTACCTGGAGCGCGCCGAACACACGGCGCGCCTGATCGACGTCGACCTGCAACTTCGGCTAGACCAATCTCCCGAAGTCGGCGCCGGACGCTGGCTGCGTCTGCTCGAGGCTTCGCAAGTTCCTCCGCCCGAAGACGGCAAGATCGACGCTACGTTTCTGACTCACGTTCTGACCCTCGATCGGACAAACGCTTCGTCGATTCTTTCCTGTGTGGCGGCGGCTCGCGAGAATCTGCGTCAGGTGCGCGAGCAGTGCAGCACCGAAATGTGGGAACAACTGAACCGCCTTTACTTGCAGGTAAACAGCACCACCGCGAGCGAAGCGTGGCTGCTCAATTCCTACGCGTTCTTTCGCGCTGTGCAGGAAGGCGCGCACCTTTTCCAGGGCGTTACCGATTCCACGATGTCGCATGGCGAAGGATGGCAGTACATCCAACTCGGCCGCTTCGTCGAGCGCACAGACTCGCTGGCGCGGCTGATCGGAACGCATTTCGCCAGGCTGCCGCATCCGCTCGACCAGGCGGTGGAGAGCGAAGAATATCTGGAATGGGTTGGCCTGCTGAAATCGTGCGCGGCGTTCGAGGCTTACTGCAAGACATATACGGCGGAACTACGCCCGTTGCGCGTTGCCGAGTTTTTGCTGCTGAACCCAGAGTTCCCTCATTCGGTGCGCTTCTCGGTCGACATGGTACACGCTGCGTTGACAGCGATTGGCGAGTTAACCGAACGCAAGGCAGAGCAACCTGTGCGGCTTGCGGGACGATTGCGCGCCACGCTGCGCTTCAGCCAGATCGACGAGATCATGGCGTCGGGCGCGAGCGGCTACGTCGACAGCGTGCGCTGGCAGTGCGCGCAAGCGCATACCGCGATCCAGCAAGTGTATTTCGATTATTCCGTGGAATCGGCTCTGGTTGCGTAAGGAATTGAGTAATTGAGAAATTTGGTAATTGAGTAATTGAAAACCGAGAAGCGGCGCATCAGCGTTCTTCAATTACTCAATTACCAAATTCCCCAATTACTCAATTTCCAAATGAGAGGTTTCTCTTGATCTACTCGGTCCGCCACACCACGACCTTCCGCTACGAACCCGCCGTGCGCGAGAGTGTAATGGAAGTCCGCCTGCAACCGCGCAGCGACGGCGAGCAGCGCTGCCTGAGCTTCACGCTGGATGTCGAGCCGGCGGCCAACGTCATGCAATACCGAGATTTCACTGGAAACATCGTCCACCACTTCGACATCGCAGGCAGCCACACCCAGGTGAAGGTTACGGCGCAGTCGGCGGTGGAGGTGCAGTCCGTCGCAGCGCCCAATTCCGCGAACAGTGGGGACTGGAACGATCTCGACGAGTTGGTCTCTGGTAATGATCACTGGGAGATGCTCTTGCCCAGCCACTTCGTGCAATCGAGTGAACCGTTGGATCAACTCGCTGCAGAACTGCGATGCGAGCGCCGAGAGAATCCGCTCGCGCTGCTGACCGAGATCAACGAGGCCATCTGCAAGCTGTTCGCCTATGTCCCGAACAGCACGAAGGTCGATTCGCCGATTGGCGAAGCTTTGCGAACGCGGCAGGGCGTCTGCCAGGATTTCGCGCACATCATGATCGCGCTGGTGCGTCCGCTGAAAGTTCCGTGTCGCTACGTCAGCGGATATATGTTTCATCGCGGCGAAGACGAGAAAGACCGTTCGGTCGAGGGAGCTTCGCACGCCTGGGTCGAAGCGCTGGTGCCGGGTTTGGGCTGGGTGGCGTTCGATCCGACGAACAATCTTGTCGGAGGCGACCGCCACATTCGCGTCGCCATCGGCCGCGACTATGCCGATGTTCCTCCGACACGTGGTGTCTACAAGGGCGAAGCGCAGAGTGAACTGAGCGTCGCAGTCACAGTGAGCCCCGCTGACACAGCGGAACCGGAGGCGGTCATGCCGAGCTTTGTAGTCCGATCCCGGCCGATCCTGGTACGTGCGGCGGCGCGGTCAGCTCAGGAACAACAGCAGCAACAGCAATAAGAAATCCGGCCATCCGCTCAAGGATGACGGAGAGTTTAGTGGGGTTTGGAGCGCAGGCCGTCCAACCGCTGCTGCGCATCTGTCATGCCTGGGGCTAGTTGTAAGGCGGCTTCATATGCGCTGAGGGCGGCCTGGATCTGTCCCTGATCCTCCAGCGCGCGGCCGAGCCAGAATTCTGCTTGCGCCAGCGGCGCCAACTTTGCGGCGTGCGACAAATCCGCCACGGCGGCATCGAGATTTCGCTGGCGATACTCCGCGATCCCGCGTCCCAGAAGGCTGTTCTGCTTGTCAGGATTGATTCGCAGCGCGGCAGTAAACTGCTCGATGGCCGCCCGGGGATCGCTCTCCAGCAGCAGGAATCCAAGATTGCTGTGAGCCTGCGCCGCTTCGGTTGCGTCAGAACCGTATTTGAGCGCGAGTTCATATTCGCGCCGCGCCGCGTCAGGATGGTTCTGCTGTTGCTCAAGGACGCCGAGGTTGTAGTGCGCGGTCGAAAGCTGAGGAATGAATTCGGCGGCGGCTTCAAAGTGCGGCTGCGCCAGGTCAGGACGTCCCATCTCCATGAGGGCGGTTCCGAGATTACTCTCGGCAATGCCGTTGTGACGGGTCACGGCAAGCGCGTGCGAGAACAGCGTGTAGCTGTTGTGCCAGTAGTTGATCTGCAGAAAAGCCGTCGAAGCGTAGGCAAGCAGCGCCGCCGCGGCGACCGTTCTTTGCGCAAAAGTCGATAACTTCATGCGCTCGAATAGCTCACTGCATCCCCAGACCGCTGCGATGAACAGGCCGACAAATGGAAGATAGGCGTAACGATCTGCCATCGCCTGCCGCCCGACCTGCACTACGCCGATCATGGGAATCATCGCGACTAGGTACCACAACCATCCCATGAGCAGATATCGGTGCTGCTCTCGATAGACCCACGCGAGCGCGGTGATGATTACAATCAGCAACGCTGCGGCCAGAACCTTCCAAGCCGCGAGCGAGCCTTCGGGATGCGGGTAAAACACCGCGAGGCCAGCGGGCCAAATTCCTTTGCCGAGATATGCCGCATACGAATAGATAGCGTTGCCCACACGCTGTCCCAGGGGCAACAGTTCCACGTTCCCCAGCGCGCCCCCGCTGCGTTGCGCGTAGAGAGTGATCCACGAACTGGCGGCGGACAACGCAAACAGCGGAATTTTCTCGACAATGAGTTGCAGAAGCGTTGGACGGCCAGCCGCGATCTCTTTCCTATAGGCAGCTCGTTGCAGGGGCCAGTAATCCCAGAGGAAGAGCAGGATGGGAAGAGTCACGATCATCGGCTTGGCTGCGAGTCCCACAGCAAACAGCGCTACGACCAAGGCATAGCGCCCGACACTTCGCCGACTCGCATACCACCCGTAGCCAGCCAGTGCCAGTAAGAGAAATAACATCGAAAGCAGCGACTTGCGTTCTGCCACCCAGGCCACGCATTCGACGTTCAGCGGATGAACCGCAAAGAGCGCCGCCACGATCGCACTGCGAATGACATGCCCGGTCGCGCGCCGCAGCACGAAGAACAGCAGAACGACGTTGAAAGCATGAAGCACAACGCTCACGGCATGATGGCCACGAGGATTCAGGCCAAAGAGCTGGACGTCCGCCATGTGCGAAATCCATGTCACCGGGTGCCAGTTCGCCTCCACCGTGGCGGTGAAGGCCCACCTAACGTTGCTCAATGAAAGGCCGCGGAGAACATGCGCGTTCGCGGTTACGTAAGCGGGGTCGTCGTAATTGACGAAGGCGTTGTCCAGAACTGGGAGATAGAGGACGACCGTAGCAGCGAACAGAACGAGTGAAAGAACGAGCGGCGAGCGCGCAAGCCCGGAAGAGGTGGGACCATCGGGCTGGGAAACCGGCTTGGATCTCGGCACGGTGCTCGGTTATGAATTACTGGGAGTGAAAAATATGGCGGAGAGGGTGGGATTTGAACCCACGATACCCGTTAAGGTATGTCCGCTTTCGAGGCGGATCGTTTCAACCACTCACGCACCTCTCCGCGTCGGAACAACAACTGGTTTACGCGTCGTATTTGCTAAAAAAGCAGATTCCTCGCCGCGCTCGGAATGACAAGGGCATAAAGCCACTCGGCTACCGACTAACGACAAGCAACTAACGACGGCTCTTAAAGAACGATTGCAGCACTTCCGCGCTGCGTCCTGCCAAGACTCCGCTTCGAACCTCGATCTTATGGTTCAGTTGCGGATGGTTCACGACCTGCATTACCGAGTGCACCGCGCCGGCTTTGGGATCATCCGCGCCGTATATCAGGCGCTGAATACGCGCATGAACTAAGGCGCCCGCGCACATGGCGCACGGTTCAATTGTAACAAACAGATCGCAGTCTCCCAGACGGTGGTTACCAACGGAAGCACCCGCCTCGCGCAAGGCAATGATCTCGGCGTGGGCCGTGGGATCGGAGTCGGTGATGTTGCGATTCCATCCTCGGCCGACGATACGGCCATCGCATACAACGACTGCTCCTACAGGAACTTCCCCGACCTCGAGCGCTCGCTGGGCGCACCGCAGGGCTTCCTCCATCCAAAGCTCGTCGGGAGATTCATCGCGACCACGGTCGGCCGGACTAGGATCGTCCGAGCGAGAGTTCTCCAAAACCGAAGCAGGTCTTGGGTCTTTGGTCTTAGGAGTGGCTTTGTCGGGCGACACTAAGTCGAATCTCCGCTCAGTATTCTAGCGGGTTTGCGCGCGGCGTAGACTGTTGCGGCAGGGAAGTTCTGGACACGATTGCTGCACGACTACGATTGACCCTATCTCGGGTCTAAATCGCGTGCAATACCGTGCGGATCACTTCGGGAACGACCGCGCGGATCACGGCGGGAACCACGATCCCCATGACCGGATAGGCGATCACCACGACGGGAACGACCAAAAGCAGCCACGTCCTCGTGGGCAAGTTGTTGAAGTATGCCTTCATGACACTCTCTCTCGTGTTAGATACGACCGCGGGGCGGGGAAAGTTCCGTTGCCGACTCTCCCCAGTGCCGCCTCAGGGCGGCCTTTAGCGAATCCTCATTCGGTGGTATGCTAACGGCGATATGGGGATGCCAAGCCTGCTCCGCAAAGTGTTTCTGGTGGACCTGCTGCAGGGACTAAAGGTCACGTTCCGCTACCAGGATCCGAAGGAGATTTACACCGAGCAATATCCTCTGGAGCGGCCGCAGGTGGCCGAGCGCTATCGCGGAGCGCCACGACTGAACGTCAACCCTGACACCGACGAGACAATGTGCATTGCCTGCGATCTGTGTGCGCTGGCCTGCCCCGAGCATCTGATCGTGGTCTCGAGCGAGCGCAACGAAAAGACCCGCCGTAAGGAACTCACCAACTTCACCTACGATTTAAGCCGCTGCATGTTCTGTGGGCTGTGCGAGGACGCGTGTCCCACGGATGCGCTTGAACTGACGCAGGATTTCGAACTCGCCAGCTACACCCGTCAGGGATGGATCTGGGATCGCGAGACGCTGGAAAAAGGTCCCGAGCCGACGCAATACAAGAAGTAGTTAACCCCCGCAGAGTTTGTCATTCCAAGTGAATCCGCCCAAGTGAATCCGCGGGAAAGGTCGTCTCGCCCCGCACTCCTCGCCAGAAAGTCGGTCAATAACTACGGAATCTACCGGATAGCTGTCCTTTCTCACGAGCCTGAGACTTACTCAAGAGATGCGTGCGCCTGCATTTTGCGATTTCACCCAGGGGGTGGCTATGACACCGAAATCTTTGATGATCCTGATACTGTGTTGGGCCAGTTTTGCGGTGGCACAGAGAACCCGGCCGGGTGCGGCTCCTCCGCCCCCACCCGCGGCAGCTCCGGCAACGCCCGCGCCAGCTACTCCGCCACAGGCTACTGCGCCGAGCACTGTGCCACCGACGACTCCTGCGTCATCGGCGACTCCAACGGTTCCCGAGCCTGCGACTCCTCCAGCGACAACGACTGTGACGCCCCCTCCCGCTGCAACTACGGCAGTCCCCCCGACCACGATTGGGCCACCTACGCCAATCACGACGAAGGCGGCTGGCCCAATGGAGACGCCGGGCACGCCAGATGCGAACTCCGGGATGACCCCAGTTTCAGCCATCATTGCAGCACAGCAAGATTCACAACCGGGGCGGCTGAATGCTCCTTCGGGACCGCCGTGTATCGCTGCTCCCGCGGCATCGGGTGCTCCGAATACGAACACGGCTTTGACCAACACGAATTCAAACGATGCGAACCCGGCGGGCACAAATTCAACCAGCCCGGGTGGGACCGTTCCGAACCCTGCGCCGCAAGGAAATTCGCCGGCTGCTCCGAACTCGCCACCCCAGGGGAATCCGGGCGTGGCTCCAACCCCGGCTCCAGCTGCGCTCCCGCAGCCCGTTCCCATTCCCGCATGTCCAGCGGGCATGGTCCCAAGTAGAGGCGGTGCGCAGTAACGCGCAGTAAAGGGGTGGGACGCGCATCGAAACGCGCGATTTAAGCAGGTTGCTGCTGGGTCATGCAGTGCATCGCGCCTAAGCCCCAGATGAAGTCTCCGGAGTAAATCGGCACGATCTCACGATTTGGAAAAAGCTGGGCCAAAGTGTTGAGCGCGATGCGATCGTTCGCACGATCGAAGACGGGCGCGAGCACGACTCCATTGGCGATGTAGAAATTCGCGTAGCTGGCGGGAAGGCGCCGATCTTCGAAGACGACCGGCTGCGGCATGGGGAGTTCGACGATAGTCAGCTGCTTGCCGTCCTGGTCGCGGGCCGATTGCAACCGGCGCAAGTTCGCGCGCAGCGGAGCATGGTTCACGTCCTTCGAATTTGGCTCGACCATGGTGACGACGGTATCTTTCTTGACGAACCGGGTGAGGTCATCGACGTGTCCGTGAGTGTCGTCGCCTAAGATGCCGCGCCCAAGCCAGATCGTATTCAGTGCGCCAAGGTAATCGGCGAAGGCCTTTTCGTAGTGAACGCGCGTCATGTGCGGATTGCGTTCCTGCACTTTGCTGAGCAGGCACTCTTCGGTTGTGAGAATCGTGCCCGCGCCGTTCACGTCGATCGATCCGCCTTCGAGCACGATTTCTTTTCCGCCGTGGTATGGGGTGACGAACTCGGCGTTGGCGGTGACTGCCATCTCTACGCCGATTTCGTTGTCGAAGCGCCAGTTGGAGTATTTCGCCCAGGCGTTAAAGCGAAACTTGAGGGCCAGAGACTCCGGTTGCGCCGGCTTTCCGCGTGAGGGGGCGCCCGCGCCACATTTCAGGAAGATGCATCCGGAGTCGCGTAGCCAGACGCGGTTCGTGGGCCACCGATGAAAACGGATGTTGTCCGAAAGCGCGTCCGCACGCTCCATCACTTTGCGAGCCTGTCTCGCGGCCACGGCGTCGTTGACGATCAACTCGACCCGCTCATGTCTGGCCAGATTGCGAATAATTTCCGCATAGACCCACGGGATTGGCTCGAACCTTCCCGGCCAATCGCCATGATAGTGAGGCCATGCCAGCCATGTGGCAGCGTGCGGCTCCCACTCTGCGGGCATGCGGTAGCCGAGGACGGCCGGGGTCGCGTCGACCGGCATCTTGCTATTGGGACGGTTTCTTGTAGATGGCGTCATAACATTCCAGCATCTTGATTCTGCCGGGAGGAGAGGACTTGAAAGCGTCGGTGAGGAGATATCGTCCGGCAATCCGTTCCAGGCTGACTTGGGACATGAAGCTGGGGTACTTCTCATCGCAAGAGCGGTCACGGAGCACGTCGACTGTCAGTGCCAAAGTGCCATCGAAATACTTCTGGTCGATTTGAGTTGGAGCTGAGCTCGAGAACACAACCTTCACATACTTGTGCTTTTGCGCGGTGGTCTCGAGCACTACGATTTCCTCGTTCTGAACGCCGGATGCCGCTTTGGCGTCGTGTCGCATCAGGTCGTAGGCAACGATCTTGCCCGCAAGCTTGGGGTTCTTGGCAAAAGCGGCGAGTCCCAGCGAGACGATGACGGCAACGGTCAGGATTGTTTTTTGTGATCGAATCACGATGAGGTTCCTAGTCGATCAACCGGCTTGTAATCGGCCCGTAGGCGTCGATGCGGCGGTCGCGCAGGAAGGGCCAGTTGCGGCGTATGTCTTCGAGCGCCTTCATATCCACGTCGCCGACGAGGATTTCCTCGCGATCATGCGAGGCTTCGGCGACCACGCGACCGAAGGGATCGCAGATGAACGATCCGCCCCAAAACTCGAGTCCCTGGCCCGGGGCCGACTTGCCGCGAACATTGCCGGTTTCAAACCCAACACGGTTCACGACTGCGACATAAACGCCGTTGGCGATCGCGTGGGCGCGCTGGATGGTGCGCCAGGCGTCGTGCTGCGCCACGCCAAATTCGGCCTTCTCCGCTGGGTGCCAGCCGATTGCTGTCGGATAAAAAAGAATCTGCGCGCCCTGCAATGCCGTCAGCCGTGCGGCCTCGGGATACCACTGATCCCAGCAGACGAGCGTGCCAAGTTTTCCAGCGCTGGTGTCGAGCGCACGGAATCCGAGATCGCCTGGAGTGAAATAAAACTTCTCGTAGTAGAGCGGATCGTCGGGGATGTGCATCTTGCGGTAGAGCCCGCGCAGGGATCCGTCGTTGTCGAAGATCGCCGCTGTATTGTGATAAACGCCGGCCGCGCGTTTTTCAAAGAGAGAGGCGACGAGAACCACTCGGTTGCTGCGAGCTGCCGCCGATAATTTTTCCGAACTCGGGCCGGGAATCGGCTCGGCCAGATCGAAGAGCGAGTGATCTTCGCGCTGACAAAAGTACTGAGTCTGAAACAACTCTGGCAGGCAGACGACCTGCGCGCCGCGTCCGGCAGCGTCAGCGATGCGGCCCAGGGCCTTTTCAAGATTCTGCTCGGGCTCCGGCCCGCATGACATCTGCACCAGGGCCACGCGAAATTTTTCGGGCGCCACGCGCGTTCCAACCTCCGCGTTTCAATATAGCAGGAGAACGCTCTCAGCTTTCAGTCGCCAGCTCTCAGCTTTTCAACTCCAGGGCGCAGATCTGAGTCCACGGTCACTAGGGCAGGAGATCCCTCAGCCTGCTGGAGAAAGCGCGGGCTTTCGGGATGACAACGGGCGGATTTGCCTACACAAGTTCAAGTTACCCGCAACCTCCTGAGCTCGCAGCTTTCAGCAACCTTCATGGTTCCTGTAAAGTAGGTTGTCGGGAAGAATTGCATTTGCTTGGAGGCTCGCGTTGAAACAGGGCAATCATGGAAATTCGAAGGACCATTCGCCTCAGGGGCATGGCGGCGAGGGGAAAGACCGTCATCTGCACAATCCCATTGAGGACCGGCTGATACCGCTGGAACCGCTCGATCTCGCCAAGGTCACTTCCATCGACAGCCTGGTACGGGCGATGGCGAAGACTGCCTTTACCGGGCGGCAGCTGGGCGAGGCCGCCGACGTGCTCGAAGCCATGGCGCTCGATGAAGACGCGTTCATCGTCATGACGCTGGCCGGGGCGATGACAGTGGCCAAGCAGGGGCTGATTGTCACGGAGTTGATCGACCGCGGAATCGTGAATGCGATCGTCTCCACCGGCGCCCTCATGGCGCACGGGTTGGTCGAAGCGACGGGGCGGGCTCACTTTCGCGCCAATCCCGAAGTTTCCGACGAGGAACTCTACGAGCAGGGCTACAACCGCGTCTATGACACGCTTGAGCCGGAGCAGAATCTCGACGATGTCGAGGAAGTCATGGCAGCGGTGCTTGAGTCATGGGACCACAATGACGTGATGTGCTCGTACAAGCTGAACCATGCCATCGGAGCATACCTCGCGAAAAATGCGCAGGGGCAGCGCGGAATTCTGAAGTCCGCGTATGAGCAGGGCGTGCCGGTATTTGTTCCGGCGTTCAGCGATTCGGAAATGGGTCTCGACACGGCGTTGAACAACCGCCTGCGCGAGTCCACCGGCAGACACAAGATTCGCTTCGATCCCTTCGAAGATCTCGAGCATTTCGCCGCGACGCTACTGCGGCAGAAGAAGCTAGGGATTTTCACGATCGGCGGCGGCGTCCCGCGAAACTGGTCGCAACAGTTTGGGCCCTTCATTGAGCTCAGGCACCGGCGTCTGGGTGAGAACGTGCCGCTGAAACGCTATCACTATGGATTGCGCATCTGTCCAGAGCCCGTGTATTGGGGTGGCCTGTCAGGCAGCCCCTACAGCGAAGCGATCTCATGGGGCAAGTTTGTTCCTCCGTCGGAGGGAGGAAAGTTTGGTGAAGTTTTCGTCGACGCAACTGTAGGACTGCCAATCATCGTAGCAGCAGTTCTGGAGCGGCTCGACAAGGCGAAAAAAGGCGCTCGAAAGACTTCAAAAGCTACTGCGAAGAAGTAGGCGCGCGTCAGGATTCTTGTGGTGTGAGAAACGATCTAGGCGAGTGTTTCGCAGGCGGATTTTTCCGGGGCATCCATCTGCTCCGGGTTTTGGTTTCGCTGCCGCCTGTAGAGGGGCGCAACAATACTGTTTCCTATAACTTCCGACTCAGCCTGCACCCAATCCTGTAAGGCGTGGCCGTCGACCTCGCCGCGAGTTTCGTAGAGCTGCCGCGCGCGCGAGCGAACCTTCCGCTCCACCAGTTTCAGGATCAGTTCCTGCTGCTTTTTTCTGCGTGTTTCGATGTCCAACTGTCAATCCCCAGAGGTAGAAAAACCCATATCCATCATAGCCGATGGCTGTTAACGGAGTATTACATTCGTCTTAAGCGGGAGTTACCAAAGTTATACTGCGTGGGATTTTGGCAGCGTCACGGCGCCTCAGCTATAAGACTTTTTTTATCAATACATTAGATGCTGGATGGAGGATCCCGGCTGCTTTGTTCTGAGGGGGAATATGCACGCGTTGATGGCTCGCCAGCCGCGTTTGCCGGGGACGCGTGCGGCTGCCGTTTAGCACTGTTTTAGGAACATTTCCGCGATATCGAAGATAGCTGGGGTGTTAAGAGTTGGCGGCAAGCGCTTTATCGCTGAGAGAGACGGTCTGGCGAGAATTATCTCGCGTCGTCCGCAACCGATCGCCTAGTCCGGGGTACCTAGTCGAAGATCAGCACGGCCGAAGCAATGACGGTGGTCCACAGTGCGCGCTTATCGCCGACGGCCGACTGGGTCACGTTCGCCGTGCGAACGATTTTGTTCGACAGGCGGTAGATCTGCTTTTTCTCGTCCCATGAGCGGTCGGGATCGAACTCGACGTTAAGCGTGGTCGCCAACATTTCGGCGGCGAGTTCCTCTGCGTATTCGCCAGCCGCGTCTTCGGTCTCGCCGAACGAGTGGTGCTCGCTGAGGTAGCCGTAGGTGTTGCGGTCGGCTGGAATCGCTACGCCGATCGACGACGCCAGCAGGCGATGCGGCTCACGGGTGGAGTTCTCGGCTACCACCGCAAAAACGACTTCGCCAGGATGCAGATATTTCACGCCTTCTTTGCGGGCGAGCAACTTGCAGTTCGGAGGAAAGATTGAGGAGACACGAACCAGGTTCTGGGCGGCGATGCCGGCGTCGCGCAACGCCAATTCAAAAGAAGTCAGCCGTTCACGGTGTTTCCCTACTCCCTTGGTAAAGAAAATCCGTTTCGGAACCATGTCTTTGCCCAATTCCGTGATCCTCCGGCAAGAAAAGAATTTTTCAGATTGAAGAATGCACAATCTAACACAATGCTTTGTAAAGGAAATATGAATTTCAGGGAACGGGCAAAAAAAATGCGGGAGCGCGCCTGGGCGCGTCCCGCACTCTACCGAAGAGAATCGTCGAATCGCTTGGACTTAGGGAGCAGCAGTGACGCTCGTCACAGCGATGGTTGTATCTTTCGCCGTACCGGTCACTTTCACCTTGGCTCCCGCCTGCTTGTCGAGAGTGGCAAGGGCAGCTTTGTCGGTCGTGTCGAGGGTGTAGACCTTGTCGCCGACGACCAAAGCGTACTTCGAGCCCTTCGATACGCAGGCCCGCGTGCAGCCGGCGTCGTCGCCGGGCATGGCGTGCTTCGCCCCGCACATGGCGTCGCTAACGGTTCCGGTGAAGGTCGTTCCTTTGGCGGCGAAGGCAGAGGAAACAGTCAGGCCAATGCAGGCGACCGCAGTCAAGAGCAAAAATCCGAGTTGTCGAGCACGAACATTCATCACATATTCTCCTTGTGAGTTTGACGGCACGATTATGCAGGGGACAACCTCATGCTACTCCAGAGCAGCGATTGAACGAAAGGTTACAGCGCGAGTTCCGGTTCAGACAAAAATGCGGGAATATGCTGGCGCATATTCCCGCGTCATGCCCGGATTATGTTGGGGGGAGGGCCCGGGCCAAACTTTTTTCGCGGTGCTGCTCGCCTGCTCGAACAGCCCAGCAGAAACTCGTCACGACGGCGTCGCCTGAAACTCGCGCCAGTCTACCAAGTCCGGCGCATTTCACGATTACTCAGATGGACAGGAACCCCAACTCAAAAAGAGGGCTCCAGATTACCCCGCGACTTACCCATCGGAAACACGGCCGGGAGTTTTGTTCCAAAAAACGAACAAGCCTCAATCCCGCCCGGGACGCCTATTTCGGCGCTTTGACTGAATAGATGAGGTCAACGTCGACAGTTTTATCGCGAACATTGGCCGTTACGTGCGACGCAACATCCCAGTCGAGGTTTGCCGGCAGCAACTTGTGGGCTTCCGTCAGGTATTCGCTGAGATACGTGGCGTCGTACACCTCGCCCTGACGCAGTTTCCAGATGTTGCGGAGCTTGGCCGTCAGGCTGTTGTCGAGGCCGCGGAACTCTAGTTCGCCCATGCGATAGGCGAAGTCTTCCTTTACATCGAGATGAATCGTGACGGTGGCGGCGGCTTCATCGTACTGGGCCTCCGGTTTGATCGAGGCCTTCAGAAAGCCCCGTGACCCGTAGAGATTCTGAATGTCCTTCAGATTGTCGCCCAGGCGGACAATATTTGCCGGCTTGTCGGGCTCGACGCGGATCATCTTCTGCAGCGTGTCTGTGGGAAACTCATGATTTCCCGACCATTCAATCTTCTTGAGCTTGTACTGCACGCCTGGCGTCACGGCGAATGTGACGTCGACGACGCTCTGGTTGCGCGGCCCCTCTTCGAGTGGCTCCGCGTCTTTCACGGCTGTGGGTTGCGGCTCGCTAAAAGAGGCCTTGAGATATCCATGTGCGTAATAGACCGGAAGCAGTTGGCGCTGCACGAGCAGATCGAGACGAGCGCGGGAGTATTCGGGGTCCGAACGGTTCTCGGCGGCCGCTTTGAGCGCCGACAATTCAGGCTCGGCGGCCCCGGTGAAGTTTATCTTCCGCACCCGGATCAACACTTCTGAGACTGTGTAGTCGATGGCCTCGACGGGTCCATCCGACTTGCCAACGCGCTGATAGTCGACGTGGCCTGGAATCCCGCCCTCGACGAGCATCGCCTGCAGTACATCCGAGACTTGGTCCGGCATATTGCCCGACAATGGCAAGTCTCCGTTGAATAGCGGCGCGTGCTCCTTGATGCGGCGCCGCATCTCAGCGTCGCTGAACCACACGAAATCCTCGAAGCGCGCCGGCACAAACTTGTCGGCGTCGGTGACCTCGAATTCGACTCTAGTGCCCACCGACGAAAACGAGAATTTATACCCGATATCGGTGAATGCTCCGGTGTCGGCCAGGCGGCGCGCAGCTTTTTTGAAGTCATCGTCGGTCACGGCGGTGCCGATCTGCAGGCCGGTGGAGGCTGCGATGTCCGATTCTGGAAACCTCTTGCTTCCGGTGACTTTGATCGCGATGAGTTGGCGCTCGGAGGCGGGCGCCTGCGCCAGCGGCTTCGAATCCTGACCGAAGCGAGCCGGAGATAGCCCCGTCAATAAAGCGAAAAGCAGAGACAGGAAGCTGGAGGTCGCCTTCGTCATCGACTTGGGGTCGGAACCAATTCTTGCGTAGATTTGTGCTTCACCGCAATCTCGATGAACGCCAGCGCAGCGCGGCTGAGAGCTTTATCTTTGCGGAACACGAGTGCCAGATCCCGACGGACTTGCCCGTCGGCGATGGTGATCGCCGCTAGCACCTTGGCGCGGACATCCTCCTCGACATTTGAGCGTGCGATAAAGCCTACGCCCACGTCCGCAGCCACGAAGCGCTTCAGCAGTTCACTTGAGTCCAACTCCATGGTGAAATTCGGCTTCAGGCGCCGGTCGTGGAAGAGTTGCTCGATGGCATCGCGTGTGTGTCCGGCTTTTGGCACTACCAGCGGGAACTTCGCCACGTCCGCAATGTTCGTGGACTTCAGCCTTCCCAGCGGATGATTCGGCGGCGCGATGACGATCAGATCGTCGCGATGAATGAGCACCACGGTCAGGCGATTGTCGGTGACCGGTAGGGAAACGACTCCGAAATCGACGGAGTTGTCGATGACCGACTCGAGAATCCTGGCGTAATCCGAGCGCTTGATATTCACCGAGACATCGGGATACTGCTTCTTGAAGTCGGCAAAAACATACGGCAGGATGTGCAGGCACGTGCCTTCGTTGGCCCCGACGATGATTTCGCCCCGCGGCACGCGCTCCATCTCGGCGATCGCGACCAGCATGCTCTTGCGCGCGTCGAGGGTGTCCTCGACGTATTTCAGGAACGCCTTTCCCGCTGCCGTGAGCGATACCTTGCCACCCGACCGGTCGAACAGCTTGGCCCCGACTTCTTCCTCGAGTCCACGAATCTGCGACGAAATCGCCGGCTGGGTACGAAAACGCTTCTCCGCCGCCCGCGAGAACGATGCATGGCGCGCCACTTCCAGAAACGATTCGAGCTGATCGAAGTCCATAAGAGCAGCTGCCAATGGGCAAGCGTCAGTTGCCAATGAACGCACTCAGCATTCGGCACTCAGCCCTTTTACATCTCCGCAGGAACGCGCATTTCGGGCTATTCAGTATGCGAATTGGCTGAATGCCGAGTGCTGAATGCTGACTGCTTTAAGTATAAAGTCGCGTTATACCCGCCATAAAAACAATCGCGTTGCAAGCGGCGACGACGAGGCTTAAACTCATGCGTTTTGCAGCGCGCGACCGATTGTAGCAGGGACGAGCGCGCGTTCCTCCCGCCACCTTCATTCACATTCCGCACTGAGGAGTCTTAATGGCCGATGCCCAAACCGTTCTCGATTTTGCGAAGCAGCACGAAGCGAAAATCCTCGATCTTCGTTTTACCGATCTTCCCGGTCTCTGGCATCACATCTCCTACCCCATCGATGAACTGAAGGCGTCGTCGTTCGAAGAAGGATTCGGCATCGACGGTTCGTCGATTCGCGCCTGGGCGGCCATCCACGAGAGCGACATGCTGCTCATACCGGATGCGAATTGTTATCTTCTCGATCCGTTTACCGAAGCTCCCACGCTGGTGCTGATATGCGACGTAGTCGATCCTGTGACCAAACAGCGCTACGACCGCGATCCCCGCTACATTGCGCGCAAAGCCGAACTCTACCTTGCGGCCAGCGGGATCGCCGACACGGCCTTCTTCGGCGCCGAGGCCGAGTTCTTCATCTTCGATAATGTGCGCTTCGACCAGCGCGAGCAGTACGGCTTCTATTACATTGACGCCGCCGATGGACGGTGGAATTCCGGAAGGGAAGAGAACAATCTCGGCTACCGCCCGCGTTATCGCGAGGGATATTTTCCTGTGCCGCCCACCGATCACTATCAGGACCTGCGCTCCGAAATGGTGCTCACGATGCAGGCATGCGGAATCGACGTCGAATGCCACCACCACGAAGTCGCCTCGGGCGGCCAGACGGAAATCGATTTGAAATTCGATTCGCTGCTGCGCTCCGCCGACAAGATGTTGCTGTACAAATACATCGTGAAAAACGTGGCCAACCAGCACGGCAAGACAGTCACGTTCATGCCCAAGCCGATTTTCGGCGATAACGGCAACGGCATGCACACGCACCAGTCCTTGTGGAAGAACGGGGAGCCGCTATTCTCCGGCGAGGGCTACGCCGGCCTGTCGCAGCTGGCACTCTGGTATATCGGAGGGCTCATCAAGCACGGCCCGGCGCTTTCGGCGATCATCGCCCCAACCACGAATTCCTACAAGCGGCTTGTGCCCGGGTTCGAGGCGCCGGTGAACCTGGCGTATTCACGCCGCAACCGTTCCGCCGCGTGCCGTATTCCGATGTTCTCGGCGTCTCCCAAGGCGAAGCGGGTGGAGTTCCGCCCGCCCGACCCGAGCTGCAATCCATATATGGCATTTGCCGCGATGCTGATGGCCGGCCTCGACGGCATCGAGAACAAAATGGATCCCGGTCAGCCTCTCGATCAGGATCTCTATGAACTGGACGCCGAGTCCCTGGCCGCCATTCCGTCGATGCCCGGCTCGCTCGAAGAGGCCCTCGACGCCCTGCAGCGCGACTACGCATTTCTATTGAAGGGAGACGTGTTTACCGAAGAGTTATTGCGAACGTACGTCGATTACAAACGCTCGAAGGAAGTAGATGCGATAAGATCGCGCCCGCACCCGTACGAGTTCGCGCTTTACTACGACATCTGAAGGCGAATGTTGTCTTGCACAGCTGCTGACATTCGGCATATACTAATGTATATGCCAGATCCTAACAGACGCCTGAAAACTACCTCGGGGGCGCGCAAAGCGAAAATCTTCATGAACAACCGCAGCCAGGCCGTCCGGCTGCCAAAGGACTTTCAGTTCAACACCGAAGAAGTGTTCATACGAAAAGAGGGCAGCGACGTCGTTCTCTCGCCCAGACCGTCAGATTGGTCGTCCTATCTTGCTGAGGCGCCGGTGGCGTCCGCGACCTTCATGGACGATGTCGAAGACCTCCCGGTTCAGGAACGCGAGCGCTGATGCCGCGTTACATGCTCGACACCGACACCTGCTCCTATATCATGCGGCGGTCGAGCGATGTTCTGCTGAAGCGACTGCAGAAGATCCCGGTCAGCGACGTGTGTATCTCTGTGATCGCCAAGTCGGAGCTTTTGTATGGGATTGAAGTATCGCCGCGCCGACAGCACGATGAAGCGGCACTCAACGCATTTCTCGCGTACGTCGAAGTACTGGATTTTCCCGACAAGGCGTCTGCTCACTACGCTAATATCCGTGCTGACCTGAAAGCTGCCGGCCGAACAATCGGAGCAAACGATCTGTTCATCGCGGCTCACGCGCGCAGCATTGGCTTGATCCTGGTTACTAACAATACGCGTGAATTTAGACGCGTTCGTGGCTTAACGGTCGAAAACTGGACGGTTGCAACCTAGATCCGCGCATAGCGTTACTTCAGAGCCTTCTCAATCGCCGTTGTCACTTCCTTCGAATCCGGCGTCACCGCTGGCTCGAATCGCTGAACGACTTTTCCGTCACGATCTACGAGGAACTTTGTAAAGTTCCACTTGATATCGCCAGTCAGTCCCGATCCTGTGTCCTTCGTTAGGTAGGCGTACAGCGGAGCCTGATCCGCTCCCTTCACAGAGATCTTCGCGTACATCGGAAACGTCACGCTGTACTTGCGAGTGCAGAAGGTCTTGATTTCTTCGTTCGTTCCAGGCTCCTGGGCTCCGAAATTGTTGGCAGGGAAGCCGAGGATGACGAATCCCTGATCTTTGTACTTTTCGTAGATGGCCTCTAGCGCGCTGTACTGCGGCGTGTAGCCGCATTGGCTGGCTACATTGACGATCAGGACGACCTTTCCCTTGTTGTCGGCTAGCGGCGCCGGCTTGCCGTCAATCGAGTTCAACGTGAAGCTGTAGACACCCCCAGCGGCAAAAAGCGATGTAGCCATAATCAACAAGACTCCGAAAGGAAGAAGTTGAAAAAGTTTACCAAGCTTAGACGGATGCGTGTTCGGCTTACCCATGAACAGACTCCTGTGGCGGATTTCAACACCAGTGTGGCGGAGCATTGAAGATACGAGGTTGGGCCTTCGCCCCGCAATAGCAGAGATGTAAATTTTATGTCTTACGATCGAGCAGGACGCGGTTAGACGGCGGTGCGAACGCCCACTTCTTTGACCATGCGATCGAGAAGGCGCTTGGTGGGCATCTCAGAATGGGTTGGTTGCGTATAGTGAGCCTGGGTGCCCCCGGCTGACAGTAGTCCGTCGCCTACGGCATCGAGCGCCGAGGCGGAGCGTCCCAGAACCATGAGCAGGTATTTCTGGGCGACCGGCCGGTCTGCCGGGTGGATTAGATCCCACCAGCGCCGGATCGATTCCTGTACTTCGGACTCACTCTTTTCGCCGACTACCAGAGCATCGATCAAACGGTAGACCTTGCTCTTTATTGCTTGATACGAGACCGAAATCTCTTGAGGCATAGGGTTCCTTGTTTTAGCTGTACCCTCCCTAGTGCAATCTGTGAACCAAACCGCTTTCCCTTGCTTTTGTGGCACTTTAGCGCCATTCGGATAGTTGGAACGTACTACGAATGGAATATCAAACCTGCTGGATATGGATTCTGGAAGGATTCTCGATTCTTCCTTCGTGAACCTCCGTGCCCTCGGTGGTTACGCTCTCTTTAAGTTTCTCCTTTTGGGGCGGTTAACGACTCTGAGTCCACCAGAGCCGCCAAGTGCACGCAGGTTACAATGTTCCGCTCTTTCCAATCCGTTTCGGAGGCGTGATGAATAGGTGCACGTGGATTCTGGCAATTTCCGTACTCATTTCCGCTCTGGCAGGCGCGCAGAATTCAGCGTCGCTGAGCACCCCAGATAAATCCTCGCAAGGCAGCTGGCACGATGCTGGGGCCGACGACCGCATGTTCTTTCCCCGCGACATGTTCTGGGGATGGGCGCAATTGGAACTCGCGCCTCCGCACAATGAAATCGATCCGAACCTGTGCGCCGGCAACGCCAGTGCCCTCGGCGGAGTCAACGATCCATGCACGATGTTTGCGCGGTATATGCTGTCGGGCATTCTTGAGGTTCGTCCGTTCGGACGCGGGCCGCTCCGCCGATTCATGTTGTGGGGCGCTCCGGCCTTCCTGTTCGGCAAGAACATTCCGCAGACGCTCTACACCTGGTCTCCTGACGCAATCGGCATCGAGCACTCCTGGGGCGCGGGAGTGTACATCGGCAAGGGATTCGAGTTCCGCATCACCCAGCATTTTCTGTTCGACCGTCTGGGGGCGCGCAGCGGCAATGTCGGCGCCGGCGATCTGGGTACCAACGGTCCCTGGGGCCGCTACATGACCGTGGGAGTGCGAAAGACCTTCGGCACAAGAAGGTGGTAGGGCCTGCGCTTTCGTCATGTTTCGGGCAAGGGTCGAGGAGAGTTCCCACGATTCTGTCCCGCAGGGAGATCCGAAAATAGCCCGGCGTTTCCAACGCAGGGAGATATTTCGAGATCGTAGTCGTGTCCCGGAGGGACACCTGAAACATCCCGGCGATTCCAAACTCAACCTACGCCACCGCCGGCATCGCCGGACGCAGCAATCTCCGGATCAACCACACCACCAGCGTCACAAAGCCGCCGAACAAAATCAAGGGAAGTACGAAGATCAGCAGAATCCATCCTCCACCGCTGAAGCTCGTAACATCGCCGCCGATACTGGCCGTTGAATCGCGGTGAATCTGCCCACCGAATACCGTGACATCGCCTGCGACTTTCACGTCATGATCGATCCGGATTCCTCCGCCGAACACGGTAATGTCACCGTCGACCTGAGCCTGATCGTCCACGGTCACGCTGCCGCCGAAGGACGTCACATCGCCGTTCACATGGCCGTGTACGCGAATGCTGCAGCCGAAACAGGTCGCATCGCCGACGTCTTGGCCGGTGCCGATAACAATGGTGTGGCCGACCTGAGTGAGGTCGCGACTCTGGGCCAGCGCGGAAGTTGACAGCGCGAGACCGAAGAATAAGCACGTGCAGAGTAGAGCGCGGATCGTCATAACCTACCTCCAGCCGTCAGAGCGATTCCCGTCCCAGCCCCAAAAACAATCCAACCCGATTTAGAGAGAATAAATCTGCGGCTTGTCGGAAGCAATTCTTTATAATTGGTGGTTTTCCAAATCGTGGTGCAATCCCTACATACGCGGAGGTCTTCGTGGCAGGCTCTTATAACGGCGTAGCGGTTCCGGCGGACGGCAAGAAAATTGGCTACGCGAATGGCAAGTACGACGTGCCCGACAACCCGATCGTTCCCTTCATCGAGGGCGACGGCACCGGCCGCGACATCTGGAAAGCCTCGCTGCGCGTGTTCAATGCCGCCGTCGAGAAGGCCTATGGAGGCAAACGCCGCGTCGCCTGGTATGAAGTGTTCGCAGGAGAAAAAGCCAAAGCTAAATTCGATACCTGGTTGCCCGATGACACCGTCGAAGCCGTGCGCGAATTTCGCGTCGCCATCAAGGGCCCACTGACCACGCCCGTGGGCGGCGGTATCCGCTCTCTCAACGTAGCGCTCCGCCAGATTCTCGATCTCTTCTGCTGCGTGCGTCCGGTGAAGTATTACAAGGGAGTGCCGTCGCCCGTGAAGCATCCAGACCGCATGAACGTCGTCATTTTCCGTGAGAACACCGAAGACGTCTACGCCGGCGTGGAGTGGGAGCAGGGAACCGCCGACTGCGCCCGCCTCATTGAGTTCCTCAACAAAGACATGCTGAAGGGCGGCAAGAAGCAGATCCGCCTCGACTCCGGCATCGGCATCAAGCCGATTTCGGTGACCGGAACCAAGCGCCTCGTGCGTATGGCGATCAAGCACGCGATCGAGAACGGTTTGAAAACTGTGACGCTGGTCCACAAGGGCAACATTCAGAAATTCACCGAGGGTGCGTTCCGGAAGTGGGGATACGAACTCGCCACCGAAGAATTTCGCGACAAGGTGGTCACCGAACGCGAAAGCTGGATCATCGACAACAAAGATAAGAATCCAAACATGACGGTTGCGCAAAACGCCGAAGCGGTCGAACCGGGCATGGAGTTCGCTCCACCTGCCTTCCGCCAGGCGGTTGAAAAAGAAGTCAAGGAAGTGCTCGACACCCTCTACGCTACGCACGGCAACGGGGCGTGGAAGAAAAAGATCATGATCAACGATCGCATCGCCGACTCGATCTTCCAGCAGATTGTGACGCGGCCCGAGGAATATTCTGTGTTGGCCACGCCGAATCTGAATGGAGATTACATTTCAGACGCTGCCGCGGCGCAGGTTGGCGGTTTGGGCATCGCTCCGGGTGCGAACATCGGCGACGGCTATGCAATTTTCGAAGCCACGCACGGCACCGCGCCGAAGTACGCAGACAAGGACATGATTAATCCTGGCTCGGTAATTCTTTCGGGCGTGATGATGTTCCGCCACCTCGGCTGGAATGAAGCTGCGGACCTCATCGAACAGAGCATGGAACGCACCATCGAGCAGAAGAAAGTGACGTACGATTTCGAACGCCTTATGCCCGGCGCCACAAAAGTAAAGACCAGCGAGTTCGCCGGGTACATGATCGAGAACATGGGCGCAGGGGTACTAACCACAATCTAATAACGCCACGGATTTCACGGATTCACACGGATCAATACAAAACTTAATGGATGTTTGATCCGTGTTGATCCGCGAAAATCCGTGGCTAAGAAAGGTCTCATTCTATGCGCAAGAAAGTAACGATCGTAGGCTCCGGCAACGTCGGCGCCACTGCCGCTCACTGGATCGCATCCAAAGAACTCGCCGATGTCGTACTCATCGACATCGTCGAAGGCGTACCGCAGGGCAAGGGACTCGACCTGCTCGAGGCCATGCCGATCGAGAAGCGCGACTCCTATGTCAGCGGCACCAACAACTACAATGACACCGCCAACTCCGACATCGTCGTCGTCACCGCCGGCATTCCGCGCAAACCCGGCATGAGCCGCGACGACCTGCTCAATACGAATTACAACATCATGAAGGCAGTGGTCGGCGAAGTCGTGAAGCACTCCCCGAACTGCATTCTGATCATCGTCTCGAATCCACTCGACGCCATGGCGCAAGCCGCTTACAAACTCAGTGGATTCCCCCGCGAGCGCGTCATCGGCATGGCTGGAGTGCTCGATTCGGCCCGCTTCCGTGCGTTCATTGCCGACGAATTGAAAGTGAGCGTCGAGAATGTCACCGCCTTCGTTCTAGGCGGACACGGCGACACCATGGTCCCGCTACCTCGTTATTCGACGGTTGCGGGCATCCCCATCACAGAATTGATTGAGAAGACAAAGCTCGAAGCACTGGTGCAGCGCACGCGCGACGGCGGCGCCGAAATCGTAAAGTATCTGAAAACGGGATCGGCGTACTACGCCCCATCGGCGGCAGCCACAGAAATGGTCGAGGCCATTCTCAAAGACAAAAAGAAGATCCTGCCGTGCGCCGCGTTTCTGCAAGGCGAATACGGGATCAACGGCCTCTACGTAGGCGTCCCCGTTAAGCTGGGAGCAAAGGGAATCGAGCAGATCATCGAAATCAAGCTGACGCCGGAAGAGAAAGCGGGCCTGGATAAGAGCGCCGCCGCCGTGAAGGAGTTGTGCGGAGTGATCGGAGTGTAGAACAAGGGTCGTCGTCGAAGGTCAATCCCGCCCACATGGGCGGGATTTGCTTTGATCCGCTCAGATGGATGTTGCTCCTGGAGGAAACTCTTTCTCCTTAATCTGCGGCCCGCCTCGATTCCCAATTCCGGCCAAATCCAGCTTGATTTTCTGCAGATAAGATTCCGTTTCATACCTGGCATGGCACCGGGCATGCTCCGAACACTCTGCTCGGCTTCTTGAGAAGTTCCCATATCGGAACGCCTCAGAAGGAATCTTATGTCTCACTGTCGAATTGCGGCGATGCTGGTCCTCGCGATTCTAAGCCTAGAACTCCCCTCGAACGCACAGCTGTTGCCCGACGATGCGACTTCGTCTGGCAGTCCCGAGTCGCCGAGTCAGGATCAAACCAAGACTGCTTCCCCCCATCTCGAGACCGAGCCATTCCTCGCGCATCTCACTCCGCACCCTTATGTTTATATCGGTCCCGCATTCATGGGAGGTGGATATGCTCGGGTGGCAGTCCGGGCTGAGGTTGGCCTGAACGTGGAGAGTGCTCATTTAGTCTCGAAAGTCCACGCTGGATATGACAATGCGCACCAAGTGAACGACGCAGACCAACCCAACCCTAAGGGACATGATCGCTATCTCGGCGCCGCGCTTTACTTCCTTCCGGGCCGTCTAATCCTCTCTAGCCACGCCTTTTTCGGTGCTGGCTGGAGGTGGAGTCAGCTATCTACCAGCAAATACATCAAGACAGCCAATCGTCCTCAGATCGGCGGCGGATACGACTTTACCCGCTGTTCTGCCCCGGCCTGTACCGGCGATTTCTCGATGCGCGTTATCGTCGACTGGGTTCTGGCTGGCAATGATTGGCAAAATGGCAGCCACGGGCCCGACATTGCAATCATCTTTCCCAGTCCGACAGAAAAGCATCACTGGTTCTGGCAGGAGAACGTCGCGGTCTACCGATTCCATGCGACTGTCACGGATCGCGGCAATCCTTCTCTCACGCATTCCGAGCGTGCCGATCGATCGCTCACGTGCTATCTCGATTTTGGAGTTGTCTATCGCTTCTAGGCGCCGGAAGTCAACAGGGGACACTGCCGCGTTGCTGCCTCAGCGTTGCTTCGTCAGACAACCGCGATCTGAGAGTCACGATGCTTTAATTACGTTCGCTGCCTGCGGTCCTTTTTGGCCTTCGGTGATTTCAAACTCCACCGGATCGCCTTCCTGCAGGCTCTTGTATCCCTCAGATGTGATTGCGCTGTAGTGAACAAATACGTCTGGCCCATCTGTTCGTCCGATGAACCCGTACCCCTTGGCGTTATTGAACCACTTTACGGTTCCTTTCAGACGTTCCACGTAACCCCCCGCTTTCTGCACGTCCTTGATTTGGGGGGACGACCCTCAGGACATGCGCGGCAATCGGCTAATAGGATGCATTTTGTAGCGGGAAGGTAGGGCTGTCAAGCGAATGAGACCGGAAAATGTACGGCAGCGAGCAAAGAGACGGGGACTCACGGCCGTAGTGGCAGGAAGCGTATTGCTGACTGTTCGCCCTGGCTTATCTCTTTGCTTTGCTCCACTTGGCGTTCGTGCGCGACATGTGGTCGAGCCATAGCACCGACGAGATCGTCTTGGCGTCGCGGATGGTTCCCTTTGTCACCATGCGGACCGCGGTCGGCAAGGGGACCAGCCGCTTGTAAATAATCTCGTCTTCTTCGGGCTCAGCCTCGCCGGCTTCCAGGCCGGTTGCGAGAAACACAGCCATGGTTTCGGCAACGAAGCCGGGGCTGGCGTAGAACTTCAGAATGCGGCGCCACTTCGTCGCGCGGTATCCGGTTTCTTCGATGAGTTCGCGCTTGGCGGCTTTGAGTTCATTCTCCCCGGGATCGATACGACCAGCGGGCAGTTCCCACAGATAGTCGCCGGCGGCGTGACGATACTGGCGCTCGAGTAGAACGCGAGGAGTGGCGCCGGAGTCGTCGATGGCCAGCACGACGACCGATCCGGAATGATGGATGAGATCGCGGCGCGCGCTGACACCCCCCGGTTCGTGGACGTAGTCAGTCGTCACCCAGAAGACCGGTCCGCGGTAAACGGTCTTGGATGAGACGAGACGGGCCTTGGTGCGTGGAGACTTCTTGCGAGCAGAAGACTTAGGCATGAGAACAATATAAAGCAGGACACCGGACTTCAGGCGTCAGGCCTCGGACTTCAGCCTTGTCTCTTGCTCGTCTGCTGGAGGTTTAACGTCAGACGCCTGACGTCTGAGGTCCGACACCCGTTCTGCTATGCTGCCGGGCATGGCGGGCAAGGTGCGATTTGCGATTGTCGGGGCGGGGAATTTCGGCAGCGCGCTAGCGGTCTCCTTGAGGCGTGCTGGGTACACGATCGACGCAGTGATCGCGCATTCTCGCGGGGCCTCGTTAAGGAAGGCGCAGGGGTTGGCGAAGGAGGTCGGTGCTCAGGCCTTGGTGGGGGCGCCGGCGACGCTGGATGTTGACGTTGTCTGGTTCTGTGTTCCTGACGGAGAGGTTGCCAGCGCGGCAGCCGAACTGGATCGGGCCCTTGCCCGAGTCTCGGCGAGGAAGTTGGCGAAGTCGGCATGGAAGGGGAGAGTGGCGCTGCATTCCAGCGGGGCCTTGACTAGCGATGAGCTGGCGGCGCTGCGAAAGCGTGGAGCGTCGGTCGCGTCCGTTCATCCGATGATGACGTTCGTACGCAGGTCGCGGCCTTCACTGGCAGGGGTCTCGTTTGCGATCGAGGGCGATGCGGCCGCAGTGCGAATGGCGCGGCAGGTTGTGAAGGACCTTGGCGGCGAAGCCTACGCGATTCGCAAAAAGGACAAGGCTGCGTATCACGCGTTGGGAACGTTTGCTTCGCCATTGTTCACCGCACTGCTGGCTGCGACGGAGCGGGTCGCCGCGATTGCGGGTCTAAATCCAAAGGCGGCAAGGCGGCGAATAATTCCGATCCTGCGGCAGACGCTGGCGAACTATGCTGCCTTCGGAGCGCCAGGCGCCTTCAGCGGCCCAATCGTGCGGGGCGACGTCGACACGGTGAAGCGGCACTTGCGCGTGTTGAAGACCGTGCCTTTGGCGCGCGACGTTTATTTGTCACTGGCATTGGCGTCGTTGCGTTTTCTGCCGGCGAAAAATAGGACGGCCCTGGAGAAATCGTTGCGCTCAACTCGTCGGTGAGACGGCGACTTTTTCTTGCGCCTTCAAGTCGCGACGCATCGCCAGGGCGAGCGATCCAAGCACAACAAACGGAAATACCGCTGCAGTGCGTATCGGCAGAGACAGGATTGGTGTCGAGTAGAACTGCTCGTGCGTGAGCAGCGGGCGTAGCGCGATCAAGGTCAGCGAAGCGAACCACGGCCACAGGAGAATGGCCGCCGCGGTCGCGAGCAGCGCTTTCAGAATCGGGCTGGAAGAGAATTCGCGCCAACGGCGCGCCACTACGAGGATTCCAGGCAGAAGGATTACGTGATCGTAGACAGCCTGGCCCGGAAGGAGCGTGATCGCGGTGATGGCGAGGAGGAGACTCAACGTCATCCAGAATTCTGGCGAGTCCGGAGCGGCAGACCGACTGCGCCAGGCAATCACTACGGCGACGATCATCAATGCCGCGATCAAGATGACCATGGCCGGTTCAATTACGCTGGGGGGAAGGTGAGAAGTGACGACTTCGTTCACCAGCACAGGCGTGGTGTAGTGATGGTAGGCGGTGAGAGCGTGGGTCCAGGATTGAATCCAGTGTGGCCACGCGGTGAGCGAAGTGGCGAAGAGGAGAAGCAGGGTAGAAAAGAATCCAGCGCAGTAGTGCCAACGTCTGCGCCAATCCCAGAAACTCCAAAGCACAAGATAGAAAATGGCGAGCAGAGTGACTTGCGGTTTGATGGTGGTGAGCGCCATCAGTATTCCGGCGAGTAGCAGGCGGCCGCGTTGCATCGCCAGAATCGATGCAGCTAGCAGGAATGCGACGAGCAGGCCCAACTGCCCGGCATACAAGCCTTCGAGAACCGGATAGCTGTACAGAACCAGTAAAAGCATGACGGCCAGCCACTTCGAACCAGGCTGCCAGCCCAGCGCTCGGAGCCACAAAAGGACGCTCGCGAATGTTAGCGCCGCCAGCAGAGCAACCACCGCGATACGCACAACCGGAAACGGAATTTCGTCTGCTGGCCAAAATAAGAGAAGAGTGAATGCGGGATAGGGAAACGCGCGGCGATCGATGGGATCGGTTGACAGGTGAGGGTCGAGAGGGCGGCCGAATAGTCCCTTCTGAATGTCGAGCGTCATCTCGGCGCTGTATGGATCGCGGCGTTCGCGCAGGCTCTCGCGCGAGGTCAGCCAGACCTGGTAGAAATCGTTGCCAAAGGCGTAGCCATTGCCGAGTCCCCGGGCGGCGCTCATTTCGCGGGCCCGCGGAATGAATACGCCAAGGTGGTAGTAAAGCATGGATGCCGCTCCAATGAGCGCGAGGCAGAGAGCCAGAGTCGCGAAGCGGGAATTCAACCGATTTCCGGAAGCGGGTGCGGACATTCGCAAAAGTGAAGTCAGCGAATTAGAGCATGGAGCCGGGATTCACGCAAAAGTGGTTCCGAGTTGCAGGCGTAAAAGGTCGATCTTCGCTCGACGGACCGCCGGAGGCGGTTGTCCCTGCATGCGGTGCTCTAGCTTGACGTGAACAGGTGGCCCAGCTTTTCTTTCTTGGTCTTCAGATATTCCTCGGCGTGAGGACTCGGGGTAACTTCGCAGGGCACGCGCTCCACGACTTTGACGCCGGAGCGTTCGAGAGCCTCAACCTTCTCGGGATTATTCGAGAGCAGACGCACGCGGGTGACGCCGAGCGCTTTCAGAATCTCAGCGGGAAGGGTGAAGTCGCGATAGTCATTTCTGAAACCGAGACGCTCATTCGCTTCGACAGTGTCGAGACCAGCGTCCTGTAGTTCGTAAGCCTGGAGCTTGGCCATGAGGCCGATACCGCGTCCTTCCTGCTGCTCGTAGATCAGGATGCCAGCGCCTTCATCGGCGATCATCGACAGGGAAAGCTCGAGCTGCTGGCGGCAATCGCAGCGCAGCGAGGCAAACACGTCCCCGGTAAGGCACTGCGAATGAATGCGCACAAGGGCGGGCTTGGAGGTCACGTCCCCCATGACGAGGGCAACGGCCTCTTCAATGCGCCGACTGCCGTCGGAGCCGAATTCTCCGCGAAAACCGTAGATACGAAAATTGCCCCAGCGGGTCGGAAAATCCGCGGATGCAACCTGCTGAATAATGTTTTGTTTCACACTTCTATTATAGCGGCCACGTTGGCAGAATCCTTACCAGCCGCAGCGAATCGCGCGGACTAGCCGCGAGCTTTGAATGGAAAGATGGCGTCCTGCTTCGAGGGTATGGGCGCGCCGTTGCGCGTGGCAGGATGAAAGCGCCAATTCTCAAGCGCGGCGAGGCACTTGGTGTCGATGTCGGGACCCAGGCTTTGCAGAACGACTTTGTTGACGATGTCTCCACGCTCGTCGATGGTGATTTCAATAACCTCGTTGCCTGGAGAGTCAGGCAGTTGCCACGGCCAGACAACGGGATCGGAAGTCGTCACCGGGAGAGCTGGGCGAATCTCTTCTCCGTAGAGCTGCCCGCGATTGAGCGTTCCGTAGGGAAGTCCTGCTTGCACGCCGTGACCGAGAGCAGAGAGCGTTTGAGTCTTCGAGTTGTCCTGGGACTCGGTACGGGCGAGCGGACTCGGCGGGGCGACCTTGGCGAGTTCGGCGGGCGCTTTCCAGGTTAATTTCTGCTGGCTGAGGCGCTGATGGCGGTAATGCTCGGTGGCGCTGTCAGGGGAGCTGTGAGTGCTGTCGTCGACCTTCTTGCTGGGCCAGTAGAGTCGCGTGACGGATTTTCCGTTGTGACCCAGCGCAACAGAAATGGGATTGAGCAGCAAGGGCTCAGGTGCATGCAGGAGCCAGGCCAGCAAGACGCCGTGCGCCGTGAGCGAACCCCAACGGAGCCAACGTTGCCGGCGTGCGATCGCGGGATTCAGTTGCGTAAACATGGGACCCATTTAGCTCGGAATCAGAGAGGCAATCCCCACGTGCTATGGATAGTTAGACGCACGACAGGGAGGTTCGTCAAGGGTATTTCTGCTGCGAACTCTATGCATTCACCACCAACGTCACGAAGGGTCCGCGAGGAAACGGGTGAGATGGTTTGGTGCGATTCCAGAACGCTGCTAAAATAGTTCGGCAGCAACAATCCAACCCACGTACGGGGCTATAGCTCAGCTGGGAGAGCGCATCGTTCGCAACGATGAGGTCGTCGGTTCGATCCCGACTAGCTCCACCAAATCCTTCAGATAGTTGGCCTTGGCGGGTCGTTCCGGTGCGGACTCGACCGCAAGGATGGTACGCTTTGCGCATGCCTTGCCTGCGGTTTGTCCGAAATAGCCTGCTCTTTTTTCTGACGCTGGGCGCTGCCTCTGCTCAGAATTCAGTTGACATGAAGCCTTCACCACAGCAAATCGAATGGCAGGACCTGGAGATGGGAGCGATTATCCACTTCGGTCCGAACACGTTTCTTGATCGCGAGTGGGGCGATGGGACTGCCGACCCGAAGGTGTTCAATCCGACGCAATTTGATCCGGAACAGTGGATGCAGGCACTGAAGTCCGCGGGAATGAAATACGTGATCTTCGTCGCGAAGCATCACGACGGATTCTGTTTGTGGCCGACCGGGCAGACCGACTACAGCGTGAAGAGCAGTCCCTGGGAGAACGGTCAGGGAGACGCGGTGAGGCGCGTGGAAGAAGCGGCGCGCAAGTATGGTCTGAAGGTTGGAGTTTATCTTTCTCCGTGGGATCGTCACGAGCCGCGGTACAGCAACTCCGCGGAATACGACAAGTACTACGCAGCGGAACTCGACGAGTTAGTTCAGAACTATGGCGATCTTGAGGAGTTCTGGCTTGACGGCGCTGGCAGCGAGGGGCACGTGTACAACTTCCCACGCATCATCGAGGAGTTGCGCACTTATCAGCCGAACACGCTCGTGTTTGCCGATGTCGCACTGTTTGAGTACGGCGATATTCGCTGGGTAGGGAATGAGGGCGGCGTCATTCCTTACGAGAACTGGAATGTGATCGACCGCCATGGATACTTGCGATGGCGTCCGGTGGAGGCGGATACTCCGCTGCGCAAGGAGCACTGGTTCTGGCATCCGAATGACGAGTCGAGTCTGAAGAGTTTGCCCGAGCTGATTTCAACTTACGAGCGAACGGTTGGCCGGGGCGGGCAGCTTGTGCTAGGAGTTGCGCCGGACCGCCGAGGATTGTTGCCTGACGCCGACGTTCAGCGGCTGAAGGAATTTGGCGCGGCCCTTCAGCAACGCTACGGAAACAATCTTGTGGCCCAACACGTCAGGGCGAATGCCGAGGAGGAACTTGGGATCGATGGAAATCCCGATACGTTCTGGTCGGCGCCGGCCGGTTCGCATCACGCAATGCTCGAAGTGAGTTTCGACAAGGCAATCACATTCGATCACGCGCTAACCATGGAATGGCTAAACGCGGGGCAGCATATCCAGAGATATTGTGTTGAGGTCTACAGAGATGGAAGGTGGATTGAGGTGGCTCGGGGCCAGGCGATCGGACACAAGAAGATTGACGCGTTCGCACCGGTTACTGCTTCGCGGGTGCGACTAAATATCCTGTCGTCATCGTCGGAGGCTCACATCCGGGAGTTTCAGCTTTTCAATGCGGCGGGAGTCGCGAGGTAGTAACTAGACTCTTTGGACTTCAATTCCTTGCTCAAGGAATGGCGCGATCGCTTTGTCAGAGGCGCGCGTGTCGGTCACGATCATGTGAATTTCGGAGATCGGACAGATCAAGGCGGGCGTTACAACTCCGAACTTGGTGGAGTCCGCGACCACAATCGTTTGTTTGGCCTGGTGAATCATGGCGCGAAACGTTAGTCCTTCTTCTGGCTCGATTACGGTGATGCCGCGGGCAATGTCGATTCCGCATGCGCTGACAAAGACTCGATCCATGTACATGTCATTCAGTGAGGCGATCGCCGCGTGGCCAACCAGGGAAAATGAGCCTGCCCATTGCACGAAGCCCCCTGTGACGAAGGTCTTTAGGCCGGGACAGTTGCTCAACTCCATGGCGATGTTAATGCCGTTGGTGATCACGCGGATGTTGTGACGGTTCCGGAGATTGCGCGCGACGTGGGTCGTCGTTGTGCCGGCGGTGAAGCCGACGGTCTCGTTCTCTTGAATCAGTTCGGCGGCGGTCATTCCGATGCGACGCTTTTCGGCGGTGCGATGCTGCTCGCGGTTTTGAAAAAGCGAATCGTAGCGGAAGGGTTCGTACAGAAGCGGTTCGACGAGCGTGACTCCGCCGTGGGTTCGCCGGACCAGGCCTTTCGCTTCGAGCTTGGCGAGGTCGCGGCGAACGCTCGCGGCCGATGTGCTCAGTCGTGAGATTAGATCATCAAGCGAGATGCTGCCTTCCTGGCGCAACTCTCGCAAAATCTGGTCCGCCCGATTGCGTGCCTTCATCCCAGACAATCTCCCGGCCCGACAGCCGCAGCACTAAGCAGAATGCTTAGCACCTATCGATAACGACGAATGCAGAGTGTACAACAACTGTCTGACAGCAATTGGTATTGTGCAAAATTGTGCATATAGAGCAGCTGGTTGATTGAATTAGCGAAATGCAATCATATTTTCTTGACAGTTGATTGGAGGCGGTGCGATAAGGGAATCCCCGGATTGGGAAGCCTCCCCCGGGTACCCGCCCGTTGAAGGAGCCAGCAATGTACTCCCCCCGTCGTTTTTCTCTAGGATTCCTCGTTTCCGTTGTTGTCACAACCTTCTTCTTCTCCGCAGCCATGTTTGCGCAAAGCACGAACCGGCAGATCGGAACTCAGTTTGAGGTGACCGCCGATCCGCTGGTGCAACGGCCAGAAGGGAAGCCCTGCGTCGTTCAGCTTTTCTCCAACTTCACGTTCGCGTTCTTCTCCGATACCGCGCAGACATTTCAATTCACTCCTCCAGTTCATTGCCCCGGACCGTGGAAGAAAGTAGTGCTCGATACCGATTTCAGCGAAAACGGCGGCGTACAGTTCGACCGCACGGCGAGCATGTACCTGGGAAACGTGGACATCTATTTCGGGACCACACCTGAGCCGCTGGCGACGCTTACCAACACATGGCACGTCGAACGCGATGTGACTGACTACTCGGCCCTAGTGAGCACGGCGCAAACGGGCACGATGATACTGCAGAATTGCACGACCGATTGTCCTCCGCCGTACAACACGTTCTTGAACGGAATTTTCACGGTGAGTGCGGATCTGGAGTTCTATCCAGAGGATCATCATGACCACGACCGCGATGATCATCATGGTGCGCAGGTTGGGACGGCTGATGCGGTGCTTCCTCTCATCCAAATCAACGGTAGTGGAGGGATCAACCTGCCGGCGACCTTGTCTTCGCCAACCGACCAGCTCTCGACGACGTTCACGCTGCCGACCAACATCGAGCGCGTTTATCTCGACGTGGTTTCGCAGAGCCAATCGACCGACGAGCAGTGGTACGGCTGCTTCCCCAACGACCTGAGCAGCATCAACGAAGTCTACGGATGCGGGAACACCGATTTCCGCGAGACCGAAGTCAGCATCGACGGCAAGCCTGCAGGCCTCGCCCCGGTTTCGCCGTGGGTGTATACCGGATTTCTTCCCGATCAATGGGTACCGATGCCGGGGGCGCAGACACTCGATTTCGTCCCGTATCGCGTAAACCTGACACCGTTCGCAGGCCAGCTGAACGACGGCAATCCACACACTGTGGCACTAAGCGTTTTCAACGACGACAGTTACTTCTCCGTGACCGCGTCGCTGTTGCTCTTCCTCGATCACGGATCGTCGAAGGTTTCAGGCGCGGTGACCACGAACACTTTGACCGTCCCATCCCCGGTGGTCACCGAGAACCTGCAAGGGACATCGATCGTGACCGGAACGATCGGCGTAAAGTCTGACCGCAAGTTCACGATTGCGGGATACGTCAACACGTCGCACGGAAAAGTGTCGACATCGGTCTCGGAGCATCAGGATTTCGCCAGCACGCAAACAATCGACTTCGACATTGCCAACGGCACGGTGTTCGACCAGAAGACCGCGCTACAGAACAGCGTTGCGGCTACCACGACCGTTTCGAGTTGGGAGGGAACGGTAACGACGCGCAACAACTTCAGCTTCCCGATTTCAGTGGACTTCATCTTCCCGGTCAGTTCGGCGCAGTTCGGGTTTACCGTGGCGACGGCGCAGAACTACCACACCGACAACGAGCTGTATTTCGGTAAATTCCTGGTGGCCTTCGACTCGACCACGAATTCTGTGAAGGCGAGCGACGTGAGTCCGGCGACCAGTTCGCAAGACTACAACGCCTTTGGTTCGGATGGAGTGTTCTACGACTGCCAGATCGCGTCGCAAAACAACACTCTGACCAAGGTGAGCCGCGGTTGCGGATCCAATAAACACTAGGAACGTTCTCTACTCTCAAGGGGTTTTCTTGGCCCGGTCCCATGGACCGGGCTTTTTCTATTCATGGGCGGGCGACGCGATTCCGCCGGAAGGACCGAACGCCTTGTCGCACGGCCTTTTCGGCCTAGGGGCATTTTCTACATACAGGTCAACATCGGGCAATGTGTTGGCTGAAAATGCCGGTATAGGATGACAAGAATGATTGAAAGTGGCAAAAACGATCATTTTGTTCTTGACAGTGATCAGCTGAACTCATTACCGTCGGCTGTTGGAAGCCATTCCGGCGGGGTGATCTCGGGTTCCCCCGCTAAGTCGGCACAACCCATCGAGGATCTTATGAGAATCAGTTCACTCTCCCACTATTTGCTTGGATGCTGTCTCACGGTTCTGTTGTGCCTGTCGCCGGCATTGGGGCAAACCGTCACCGGCTCAATCACAGGCCAGGTGACCGATCCCAGCGGCGCGGTGGTGGTGGGCGCCACAGTCACCGCGGAGAATACCGCGACGGGAGTGAAGACTTCGGCGAAGACGAACGCGTCGGGCGTGTACACAATCCGGTTCCTGCCGATCGGCACCTACAAAGCGACGATCGAGGCGAATGGTTTCGTGACGGAGTCAGTGCAGGAATTCTCATTGGAAATCGATCAGACGGCAAAGATCGACGGCCATCTGACGATCGGCACCTCAAGCACCGTGGTCGTGCAGGCAGACTTCCATCCAATCCTCGATACCGCAGACGCGACTCTGGGAAATACGCTCTCGACCAACGAGATCCAGAATATCCCGCTGAACGGGCGCAACTTTTCCGCGCTCACGCTCTTCCAGCCTGGGTCTATCGACACCGATCCCACGGGTATGAGTGGCAACAACGCCATCGAGCGAAACACCTACAACAACGGAACTGTGGCGGTGAACGGCAATCGAGAACAGGAGAACAACTACACGATTGAGGGCGCAGACAACAACGAGCCGCAGAACAATCTGATCGGATACAATCCGGCGCCTGATGCGATCGCGGAAGTTAAGGTAGTCGCAGCGAATGCCAACGCCACCTACGGCAATGCGAATGGCGGTGCAATCGTCACGATTCTGAAGTCCGGCACGAACCACTTTCATGGGTCGCTGTACGACTTCCTGCAGAACCATAACCTCGATGCCAACAGTTGGGCGAACGATCACGTCTTCCCGGCCATCCCCAAGAATTCCTATACGCAGAACATCTTCGGTGGAACTATTGGCGGCCCGATCATCCAGAATAAGCTCTTCTTCTTTGCCGATTACGAGGGTGTGCGCCGGCACACCGGAGGCCAGGCCTCTGATAGCGTTCTTACTCCCGATATGCTGCAGGGAAATTTCTCTGCCCTGACGGCTGCCGGGATCCAACTCTACGACACGCAGAATAGTTTTACTCCCTACTCAGGGAACCAGATTCCGGTCGTGAATCCGGTCGCTCAGTACCTCGCCGCTCACCCGGAGCTCTATCCCGCGCCGAATGCGACGCCGACGGATGGGCTGATTCAGAACAACTTCGTGGGCTCACAGACCAGTTTCGTCGCGAATAATCAGGAAGACTTCAAGGTCGACTGGACGCCTCGGGATGCGGACAAGTTCAATGGTTTCTACTCGCAAGGAACCGGCAGCGACTTCACGACGGCATTAATCCCCGTGGCTTTTCCGGCGCACAATACGTATCCGACGAAGATTGCGGGCGCCAGTTTTGTTCACACCTTCTCGCCCTCCATCATCAATGAATTTCGCTTCGGTTTTACGCGAGTGCGGTGGAACAACGGCGTTCCCAGCGATCCGTCGGGCGTTTTCGGCCTGACGGGCGACCAGACGGTCGGCATACCGTTTGGTGCCCAGCAGTATGTGGGGTTCACTGGCGAAAGCATCAGCAATAACGCCAGCTACGTTGGCACCAGTGCCAACCCCCAGGTTTTCACTGACAACACGTTCAACTACTACGACAACCTCACGTGGCAACGCGGGCGACACTTGCTCACGATCGGCGGTCAGGCGACCCGATATCAGCAGAACTACCTCAATGCCGGCAACGTGGGATTCCTCGGACAGTTCAGTTACAACGGGATTTATTCTTCGAACCTGAACGCCTCTGACGGCCCAGGTTACGGCCCGGCAGACTTTGTTCTAGGCCGTATTTCGAATGTTCAACTCGCGTCGCCCCTTGGCAATGTAGGAAATCGCCAATGGCGAATCGCCGGGTACTTCCAGGACGACTTCAAAGCTTCAGCCAAGCTGACGCTCAACCTGGGAATTCGTTATGAATTCGACCAGCCCTGGTATGAGCAGAACGATAAGACCGCGAACGTGCTTCCGGACGGAACGGTGGAGTATGCAGGGCATGTTCCGGTGGGCGCGGTTCCGGGGTCGATCGTTTGTCCAACGCATTCCTGCTACGACGCCAACTACAGGCAGATCATGCCGCGCCTTGGCTTCGCATATCAGGTGAGTCCGAAGCTTGTGGTTCGTGGTGGTTACGGCGCCAGCAGTTTCTTCGAAGGTTTTTCGTTCAATCAGCGTTTGACCTCCAGCCCTCCGTTCTCGCTTGCGATTAATAGCAATGCGCCGACACCAACCGTGTCATCCGGTGGAACGCCGTTCAGCGTTGCGGATGCGTTCAGTCAGCCGCTCGGCATCAATAATTCGCTGTACTCGGTCTGGCCGCAGGACACCCAACCTGCCTATATCCATCAATTCAGCTTAACTACTGAATATGCGCTCACGAATCAATTATCGTTGAGCGTGGGTTATCACGGTCAGAAGGGCGATCACCTGGCTGATTACCGCGACGGAAACCAGATTCCCATCGCGAACGCGCCAGCAGCGCAAGCATTCATCACCGCGAATGGTTGCGGTGCTGCCTTCCCGACGGCGCTGCAGACTCCTTACTACTCCCTGGTTGGAGAGTGCGGCGCAATTCTGATCACCGAATCCGAAGCCAGAATGAACTACAACTCTGGTCAAGTAACGTTGCGACAACGAACTCATCATGGCTTGGAGTACACCCTCAACTACTCTCTCTCAAAGTCCATGACCAACTCTTCCGGCAACTATGCGGTGGCCAATACGAGTTGGAATGGTTCGTCATTCCAGGATGCTTACAATATCAACGGCGACTATGGTCCATCGGCGATGGATATCCGGAACAGCCTGAACTTCGTTGGCGTGTATGATCTGCCCTTTGGCCGCGGTCGAGCTTATGGCGGGGATGCGAACGGCTTCATGCAAGCGGTGTTCGGCGGGTGGAGGATATCCGCAGCGGCCGTGCTGTATTCCGGGTTCCCAGTAACGATTTTCGGACCGAATAACAACGGGGCGAACAACTCATTCGGATATAACCGTGCCAACCAATACCGAAAGATGGTAATTCGTGGTCGGTCGATTCAGAACTGGTGGGGAACTGATCCATCGGCGACCCCCTGTCAGGGTGCGGGAGTCGATGATGGAACCTGTGCCTACGGCGCGGAAGGCTCCTTCCAGTTCGGTACCGCGCATAACAGCACTGAGCGTGCGCCGGGGTATCGGCAGGTCGATACTTCGTTTTTCAAAGACTTCCACGTCTGGCGCGAACAAGTGCTAGGTTTCCGAGCCGATTTCTTCAACGTCTTCAACATTGCGAGCTACGGAAATCCAGACAACGGCATCACCGACAGCAGTTTCGGTCAAATCACCAGTGTGCGGTCGCAAGAGCGCCGTACCCAGCTGAGCTTGCATTACAGCTTTTAGGCCCAACCCTCCTCCCCAAGGGAGTCTGCCGAAATGCTTTTGGCAGACTCCCGGCATCTCGCAACGCACATTGAAGATTGCAGACCTTCAAACCAGGTATCACGTATTCGGATGAGGAGTGATCAACCACGGGACTAGGCGATCAACGCTTCAGTGCGCTAGTCTTGCGGCGCCGTGAATCAGACCATGACCGAACAGGTGCTCATTGAGGTATGCGTTGACTCCGTTGCGTCCGCGATTGCGGCGGAGCGCGGCGGGGCCGCGCGGGTCGAGTTGTGCAGCAGTCTTCTCGAAGGAGGAGTCACTCCCAGCGCTGGAATGATCGAACTGGTTCGAGCGAAGACGAAGACGTCTCTGGGGCTGCAGGTGATTATTCGTCCTCGAGGCGGAGATTTCTGCTATAGCGACGAAGAAATCGAGATCATGAGCCGCGACATTGAGACTGCCAAGGACTTGAATGCGGATGGTGTCGTGTTCGGAGTACTTGACGCAAACGGCAATGTTGACGCGGGTCGCACACGCCAGTTGGTCGAGTTGGCTCGGCCGCTCAATGTGACTTTCCATCGTGCATTTGATATGTCGGCGGATTTGTTTCGCGCGCTGGAAGATGTGTGCGAAACCGGCGCGGACCGCATTCTGACTTCAGGCGGCGAACAGACGTGCCTGCAGGGCGTCGATATGCTGGCCCGGCTTGCGGAGGCCGCACGCGGGCGCATTACGCTAATGGCTGGTGGCGGTATTGGGCAGGAGAATGCAGTTGCGATTGTCGAGCGCACTGGCGTGAACGAGATTCACGTGGGATTGAGCACTCCGGTTCCGAGTCCCATGGTCTATCGCAACCTGCGAGTGTCAATGGGGAAAGCGCCGGGACGCGAATACCAGCGCATGCAGGTGCTCGAAGAAAATGTGAGAAGGTTGCGGCAGGCTGTCGCGCTGGCTAAGACCTAAGCTCCGGTGTGCTTGGTCACTCGCCTAGTATCGACGCGCGTTCAAGCGAAACATGACACTTGCGGTAACGCGAAGATCGTTCTCGGGCTGAACGACGGCGTCGGAGTTCACGTAAGAAGTGCGCAGATAGTCTCCGCCAATGCGCACTGCAAATGGACCGAACAACGACTGTTCGAACCCTCCACCCAGCGCGTATGAAGGCCGGGCTACCCATCCGTGCAAATAATTCGTACCGGAGACTGGCACCGCACCGCCGACCAGGCTTGCGCCGATCAGCGCATGAAGAAACACCCGGTTATTCCGGTGCTCGATCGGATAGAACACCGGGCCACCGAGAAAACTGAGAACATAGCCGTTCTGCCCAGTGCCGAGAACGTTCCAAGCGCGGGCATAACCCGCGTCGACCGTCGCGCCCCAGTGTTGACTGAAGTCGATATGCCCGCCGGCATCGAGGCCGTTCAAATTGACCCGTCCCGCATCCGGAGTTGAAACCGTGATGTAGCTGTAACCGAAACTCACATTGAACGACGGACCTGAGCCCGCGGGTGCCGTGGTTTGCCAATGGCTCTGCGCCGCGGCGGTCGCCACCAGCACCAGCACGAAAAAGGAAATCTTGCCCATGGCTCTCATCCAGTCAGTTTTGGATTCGGACGGCTGATCTAAGTGTGGAACTGCAGTTCTCAAAATAAGCGGTGCGGCGCAACAAGGTAAACGTGACCACAGGTTGTGGTCTTAAGTAACCGCCCCGCACTTCAGAACGAAGGTCAGTTGTTTCTCTCTCACTGCTAGCTTCAGGTTGCGCTCGCTCACCTTCTTCCGATAGCCTTTTCGCCTGCTCGGATCAGGAGGTGAGGGTTGCGTTCTGTGCGCGTAGATTCTTCGACTCTTCGGATTTCTTGTTTTCTAGCCATTATTTTCTTCTCGCCGCTCCTGACAGCCCAGACCATCCGGCTGCATGTCGATCTCACCGACGCTCCGCGAAATATTTATCACGCGCATTTGCAGATTCCCGTGCAAGCCGGCGAGGTGTCGCTGGTTTTTCCAAAGTGGATTCCCGGTAATCATCGCCCGAGCGGACCGATCGGCGCACTCACCGGAATTCGCATGGAGGCCTCGGGCCAGCCGCTCTCCTGGCAACGCGACGACATCGAGATGTACGAGTTTCACGTGCACGTTCCGGCGGGCGTCACTTCGATCGACGTTTCGCTCGACGCAATCACGACACTCGACAGCGCTGGCGCCCGCGGTCCCGCCGCCTCGAGCAATATTCTCGACTTGAATTGGAATGCCGTGCTGCTCTATCCGAAGGGCGCGCGATCGGACGACGTGACGTTCGCTCCATCTGTGACGCTGCCTACTGGTTGGAGGTTCGGCACCGCGCTGCCAGTGGCGCGGGCGGCGGGCGACAACGTTGAATTCTCCCCGGTCTCTCTTACTACGCTGATCGACTCGCCGCTGATCGCAGGGCTCCACTATCGCAGGATCGAATTGACGAAGCCGGGGGAAACGCCGGTCCATGTGATGGACGTGGTCGCCGAAGACGAGGCCGATCTGGCGATGACTCCAGCAGATGTTGCGGCGTATCAAAAGCTGGTGGCCGAGACGGGAGCATTATTCGGAGCACGGCACTATCGGCAATACCATTTTCTTCTCACGTTGAGTGATCAGGTCGGCGAGCATGGGCTCGAGCACCACGAGTCGAACGACAGCGTTGAGGCCGAGCGGGCACTGCTGAGTCCAGAGTTGCATATGCTGTTCGCGGATTTGGTGCCGCACGAATTCACTCACTCTTGGAACGGAAAGTATCGGCGTCCGGCTGGGCTGGTAACCGCGAATTATCAAGAACCGATGATCGCTGACCTGCTGTGGGTGTACGAAGGCCTGACGCAGTATCTCGGCACGGTGCTGGCGGCGCGGTCGGGACTGTGGACGGACGAACAATATCGCGAAACTCTGGCGGCGACGGCTGCAGAACTAGATCATCGCGCCGGCCGGACGTGGCGTCCCTTGGAAGATACAGCACGTTCGGTGCAAACGTTGCGCATGATGGGATCGCAGTGGCAGAACTGGCGCCGCAGTCTCGACTATTATCCGGAGGGCGAATTGATTTGGCTGGAAGTGGACGCGATCATCCGGCAGCAGACGCATGGCGAGCGCTCGCTGAATGATTTCTGCCGAAGTTTTCACGGCGGCCAGAGCGGTCCACCCAAAGTTGTGCCTTATAGGTTCGATGACGTGGTGCATGGCCTGAACGACGTCGCGCCCTACGACTGGGCAAAGCTTCTGCGCGAACGGGTGGGCGCAACCAGCACCCACGCTCCACTAGGAGGCATTGAGCGAGGCGGCTGGAAGCTGGTTTACAACGACAAGCCGAACGCGTCGAGCGAGGCGCTGGAGAAAGTGGCCAAGCTCGCAGATTTCTCCTACTCGCTGGGATTCACCATTGGCGAGGATGGCAAGCTCGACGACGTCATCGTTGGATCGCCTGCCTACCAGGCGGGCCTCGGTCCCGGCATGACGCTGTTGGCCGTCAATGGGCGAAAGTGGTCAGCACCTATTCTGCGGGAGGCGCTCAAAGCGGCGCAGGGAAGCGATCAGCCGATCGAATTGCTGGCCGAGAATGCCCAGTTCTTGAAGACGTATCCGGTCGCATACCATGACGGCGAAAAGAATCCGCACCTGGAACGCGTTTCGGATCAGCCGGATATTTTGGGTGCGATCCTCAAGCCGCTGAGTCATTAGAGCGGGAGGTCTTGCGTCAGACCTCGGACATAGGGCCTCAGGCGTGAGGTCGAACTTCGACCTCTTCCCGGTCCGACTTCCTGCCTTGGTTCTAGTACCAACGTAAGGTAGCTCTGGAAGCGTGGCTGCTACAATCGCGATATAGCCCGGTTTACTCGCGAGCCAGCGACAGATCGTTGCGCAGGTGTGTATGTATAGTTCCCCTCGAATCGTTGTGACCATTCTTTTGTCGGCCGCACTCTGGTTGCCGCTGGCCCCGGGGGCGCTGGCACAAGCGCAGGCTTCACAGGGACAGGCTTCTGTGCGCAGGATCAAAGTTCTCGGCAGCAAAGACACGGTTGAGATTGAAGTCGAAGGCAGCGACCGGTTGGTGCCGCAAACGCGTGTGCTGACCGGGCCCGATCGGCTAGTCATTGATTTTCCCAACGCAGTTCCCGGCAACGAAATGCGCAATCAGTCGGTGGATCGCGGAGAAGTGAAGGATGTACGCTTCGGCCTGTTTCAGTCGAAGCCTCCAGTCACGCGCATCGTGCTCGACTTGAAAACTGCGCAGTCCTACCAGGTGTTTCCGTACGGTCGAACCGTGATGATAAAGGTGGTCGGCGGCGCGGCGGCTATCGCTACCCCGAATGATGCTCCATCTCATGCGCATCCAGGCTTGGTCGCGGCGAACTACACTCCAGGAGCGGCACAGATTCAGGTTGTTGAAGCTCCCGCCCAGCCGATGCTCGATGTGTCATTTCGCGATGGATTGCTGGCCATCAAGTCGAACAAGGCGACGCTTTCAGACGTATTGTCGGCGGTGCAACAGCGCACGGGAGCGCAAGTCGCGCTGGCCCCGGGAACCGACCAGGAAAGAGTTGTGGTCGACCTCGGCCCTGCGCCTGCCGCGGATGTTCTGGGCCAGTTGCTGAATGGCTCGAAGTTTAATTTTCTGATTCTCAGCGCGGCCAACGATCCGCGACAGCTGGATCGCGTGATTCTCAGCGCCCGGAGTGATGGCGGCGGGGCGTTCATGCCGCTGCCACAAATCCGAAACGATAGCGCCGGCGCTGCCGCTGACGACGATTCGAACCTGCCTCCGTCGGCACAGCCCGACAGCGCGCCTCCGCAAGACGTCCCTCCGCCTCAGCCTGAAACCAAGGCGCCCGACAACAATACGCCGGATCAATAATCTCCATTAACTGAGAATAGGAAGCGGAAACTCGCGCCCTACGGGGTCGTGATGAGTCGCACCGGAACCGGTGACGAGCCTGTGACAGCGGATCCAACCGGGTCCGTTCCCGTACCGTTGCTGCAACCGGCAACGTTCAGAACGGTGACTTGAACATTTCCCCAAGGATCGACTCGATTGATGAAGACCTGCAGGAACCCGATGATCGTGACCGGGCTGATTCCCGAGCCGCTAATCACGTTGCTGCCTGAGTCATAGATAGGGACGGAAACAATGGAAGGGCTGTTGCTTATGGCGCTGCCGGCCAGTGCTCCGCCGAGCATCGGATTATTGGTCCCGGAAAGAATTCTGAATGGGTAAGCGGTCAGATCCATACTGTCCTGTCCGGAAGGAGCACTATCGGTGTCATCGGCCTCGCGGATCAAACATTTGACACCGTTCAGCGTGTCATTCGTGCCAGAACTCGGATTCTCGCTGAGATCCACGCGGTTCGGGTTCGGGCTCAAGGCATTTTGGACCCCGCACTGATATACCGTGGACTGATCGCACCCTGCGATGGCTTTTTCATAAGCGCTACCGGAAGAGCACGACGGAACTGCCACTGGAGCCCCGGTGGGAGCTTCGCCGGGCAGGTACTCTAGGCTTGGAGGCGGCTGCAGGAAAGCCCGGATTCCGGGATTACTGGGGGAATACCAGTTTGGCTGAGGTGAGCCATTTCGGAGATTGCATGTTCCCCCGGTGTGACGGCAGTCGGGCTCAATCCAGAATGTCTCGCCGATCACACCGCTAGCGGCGGGTGCGCCACCACCGGTCGTGGTTCCGGGGTGCATAATCTGTCCGGTGAGCGGATCGACGAATTTGTTGCAGGTGGCTGAGTTCGAGCAGCTATCGTCCGGATTGAGCGGATCAATGTTCGGTATGATCCACGGCTTCACACAACGCGGCTGCACCGCAGTAATAGTTCCCGTCGCGCCGTTGCCAACGTTGCCGGAATTCGATGGATTAAACACTTCCGCCGTCGCTGTAGCGCTCACAGAATTTCCAGTTCTTCCCCACATCCTCGAGAAAAACGTCGGCAGGCTGCCGCGGATAACTTGAACCGTAACCATGGGATTATTGACGCCGGTGCCGAACGGCAAACCAGAGCAGTTTCCTCCAGAGTTAGTGCCCCCGGCGGAATACGTTACGTTGACCGTGGTGGCTGCGGTGGATCCCACCGTGCTTTGCTTTGCGACCGAGTTGGCGGTTTGAGTGGCGGGACTGGTCGACCCGCCGCAAATGGTTGCCCACTCCGAAGAGGCATTGCCGGGGTCGCTGGTCACGCCAGAAAGAGAGATCACTTTGGCCGCGGCGAGTGCGGCGGCATCTGCAGCGCGCTGTGCTTCCTCACGCGCCAGATAGAGCGTCACGACATCGATTGACAGAGCAGCCATGGCGATGATCGCGACCATGGCCACCGCGACCAAAATCATCGTGACGCCGCGCTCCTGGCGATGCTCGGAGCGGCGAAGTGTACGAATTAGTGGCGGCTTCATGGTGTTGGTCTCAAGCTGCTCTCAGTTCTCATTCATTGCGACTGCGGTAGCGGTGAGCGTCGTGGGTAACGTAATCGCTGAACCTAACAGCCGAGCGACACGCCCGAAGCGCCATTGGTAAGCGTATTGAATGCTTACGCACGTGGCGATAATTGCCGTCTGCGTGCCGGGAGATTGCGCAGTACAGTTCAGGCCCGCTGGCTGGGTCGAGTCGGACGGGAAATAGTACCCGCGATTTATAGTCACAACCAGACCTGTTCCTAAGCATCCGTTGCCGGCGGAGGAAAATGTCCAAACGGTGGATCCGGCGGAATGAGAGACGCTGGTCGGGCTAATTCCGCAGTCGTTGATTTTGTTGGCTACGAGATAGTTGTCCACCACCCAGAACGCGTCCGAGATTGAAGCGGGAGTGGCGTTAGAAAGATCGTTTGCCGGATCGGCGGCGGACACGCGCGCCGTCTCCCGCGCGACGTTCGTAAGCTTTTGCTTGAGAGTGTAGGCCGCGCTGAAGTCAAAAATGCCCACCACGAACAGCACGAGCAAAGGCAAAGCTGCCGCGAACTCAACGATCTGCGCAGCGCGGTCGTCGGCCCAAGCCTTGCGGGTCGATCCAATCAGGCGCCGAACTAGATGCCAGCCGGTCACTGGTTCTCCATCCGGACGCGAGCCGTTGCGGTCAACCATATCTGCTGGTTGTTGATGGAAGCGAAGGGCAGCGTAAAGCGAAAGGGATACTGAAAGCTGACCGCAACGCCACAAACTCCGGTTGCGCCTCCGACCGTCGGTGACAACTGAATGGGAGTTTGGACGCAGACGTTTGTCGAGGCGCCATCGCAACCGATTCCACCTCCACCACCGACGCCGCAAGAGTTGACGGAAGGCAGAGACGAAGGGTACTGCGCCTTCGACACATCGAGCTTGGCGACGACCAATGCGGCCTGCACGGAGTTGACTGCGTTCTGTGCCGGAGTTGCGGTGGCGCCGCTGCAGGTGGTGCATCGGGGAGCGGCTCCGGCGCGAGCGCCATCCTGTGCCGCGCGCGTGATCGTGCCGTAAATGCTGAAAGCCTGCCCGAACCAGAAGATCGCCAGAATCATCATGAACATCAAGGGCAATACGGCAGCAGCCTCCGCGATTTCACTCCCATTAGTTTCGCAGGCAAGCCTGCGAAGAATCGACTTGGCGAAATTCAGCATGCTAGGCGACCGCTCCGATTTTCCAGAATATTCCATACAGCACAACGGTAAATGCGAGCGCCACTCCGTACGGGACCTTGAGCGAGTCGGGATTATCGAGCGAAACCCGCGACCCCGGAAGCCTGAAAGTGACAAGCGAGATCAGGATGTGCCCGATATTCCGCATCGTCTGAATCGTTCGTCCCTCGTAGATCACCAGCGCCAGCGCCATCACGCCCGCTACAAAAACTGATCCAAGTAACAGGTTGATCAGAATACCCGGGCCGGTAAACGCTCCCAAAGCCCCGGCCAACTTCCAGTCGCCGGCTCCCAGGCTGCGCAGCAACACAAATGGGAGCAGGACGAGCAATCCGAGCCCAACGCCGAGCAGGGAAGTCTTCAATCCGTCCCAGCCGGCGAGGGCGGAATTCGCAGTGACCCCAACTACTAGGCCCGAAACGGTCAGCCAGTTCGGGATACGGCGGCTGCGCAGGTCCGTCCACCCAGCGATGAGGGCGAGAAGTTCGGCGCCTACTAGAATTGCGGGCCTCAACCCAGCCTCGGCTCGGGACGGGCGAATGAAAGTCCGGTCCACTTCCCATGATATTGAAAAAGATCGGTTTCGTGACGGTTCAGAAATCGCCTGCGGGGAGGGATGGTTGACTCCCGGCGCCTTCGCCTTGACCCCTGCAAAAGCTGCCTCTCGCGCGGATTCTCACATAGGGGAGAGGCAAAGTCAATGAACCCTCGGGTTACAGCCCGGAGACCTTAATAAAAGCGAAAGCCCGGATTGGCTCCGGGCCCTCACAGTTCGTGCATTCGGTACTCATTACTGGTGGTTAAACGCTGGGGCCGCGTTGTGCTCGGCTACGATCTTCCTGGCGTTGTCGGCTAGAGCTTTCGCCTGGGGCAGAAGCTCAAGGCCTTTGATCACTTCCGGATCGGATTCGGCGCGAACCTTCATGCCCTCATCTTGGCCGAAGGCATCAACGAAAATCTCGGCCTTGATGTTCGACTTGATCCAGTCAGCGTTGTCCATCACATCCGCCTGCGTATACGGAACATTCGCTTCGTCCAGAGACTTGCGAAAATCGAGCATGATCGCATCGTCTACTTCAAAATTCTTCGCCGGATGATGATTCACGACATAGCGCTTGGCGAAGTTGAAGAATGCGTAGTGCTGCAGCAGCGTGTCCTGGAAATGGTTGCTCTTTACCGGAGGAATGCTCACGTCAGGAGTGATGCCGCCGCCGCCGTAGACCGTGCGTCCGCTGTCGGTGAGCTTTACTTCGCGATTCGCCGTACTGGAATTTTCGACGCTATCGCGGCTGTAATAGTAATCGTAGAGCGAAACGTTGCTGTAGTCGCGCTGGATTAGGCGTCCGCTTGGCGTGTAGTAGTGCGCCGTCGTCAAGGCGAGGCCAGTATTCTCCGACAGCGGATAGACCGTTTGCACCAGACCCTTACCGAACGTCACTTCACCAACAATCAGGCCGCGGTCGTGATCTTGAATGGCTCCGGAAACAATCTCCGCAGCCGATGCCGTGAGCCGGTTAACCAGCACCACGATCGGATAGTCCTTGCCGCCGTTGCCGTGTTGCGCGATGTAACGCTTCTCGGCCGAGGCGCGTCCGTGATGCGAAACGATGAGCTGACCCTTCTTCAGGAACTTGTCAGCGACGCCGACGCCCTCACTCAGGAGTCCGCCCGGATTGCCCCGCAGATCGAGGATCAATCCCTTCAGATCGCCGAATTCATCGAGGGCATCCGAGACTTCATGCTCGGTGGTTTCGTTGAAGCCGTTGACGTGCATGTATCCAACGCCCGGCTTGATCAGGAAATGAACGTCGACGCTGTAGCGCGGAATTTCGTCGCGAATGAGCGTGAATTCCATCGGCTTCTCCACGCCCTCGCGGGAGATGCTGATGTGGACCGTCGTGCCCTTGGGGCCTTTGAGCAGATCAGCGACATCGCCTGTGCTCATGTTCTCAGTCGATTTGCCGTCGACGGCGATGATCACATCCCCGGGATGAATGCCGGCCTTGTAGGCGGGCGTTCCGACAAACGGATAAATGACGATGACTTTGTTGTTGCGCGGACCGACGGTCATGCCCACGCCGTAGTACTTGCCGCGCTGATCTTCGCGCATCAGCGCGTAAGATTTGGGATCAAAGAAATTCGAGTGCGGATCAAGCGCGTGCAGCATGCCGGGAATCGCGCCGTTGTAGATGGCTTTGTCCGCATTTACGGGCTCGGCGTAGTTTTCCTCGATGACCGAGTAGACGTCGGTGAACTGCTTGAGGCTGTCCTTGACCTCGGAGTCGCCGGTAATGGACGACTGCTGGCCTGAGCGCTGGGCGAACAGGATTCCCAGGAAGCCGCATGCGACGAGAAAAAAACTGACCAGGAATAGCGATCGGCGAGAACTACGTGCCATCTAGATTTCCTTCGGTTGAGAGGCTTACTTCCACCCCAGCTACCGCACTGAATATAGGGAGTATACCATCCCCTTAGACTACCCCGGACCGGGATTGTCACCATGGTAACTGCCTGGTTTCCCGGGGCTAATCCATCTGATGCGGCGAAGGTCGTCCGGGCTTCCTCTTCGGCTGCAAACTCTGGATTTTAGGGCGTAGCATTAGCCGGGAGGGCCGTGGACCCTTGGAGATGCGCTTCTTGATGAGGCTCGGCCGTCTGGGATAGCTCCGGTCCGTCGGAGTGTTGCTGTACTGCGGACGGCGGCGCGGATCCATTATTGGAGCCCATCTCTTCCGCGTCGTCGTCCGGCCAAGGCCCGCGCGGATTGGAATGTCGGCCATGGAATGATGGGATTGCTGCGCCGATCGCCGCCCCGACTGCACCCACAACCAAGCCAAGGCCGACGCGGTCCTTAGGTGCGGTGTTGGAATGGGTGGCGCCCAGGACGAATCCGATCAACCCGCCAATCGCGGTATGCCGCAGGCTTGGCTCCGGCATGGGATAAGCCACCATTGGCCGTGGCGGCCGGCGTGGTCCCACGGCAGGGAACCGGCGAGGAATCTGGGCCACGGTCTTGCCAGTGCCTGAGGATTGGGTAGTCTGGGCTTGGCTCGCGCACATCTCGTCTGCGGTCGCGTATTGGCACCGCGCCGCGACCACGGACCCCGGAAGGTCGTTGGTGGCGGTGGCGTCGCTGGATTGGCAGAGAGCGGTCGAGGTTAGCAGTCCGCACGCGCCAAGCAGCAACGCAGTCGCTGATAGGCTTTTCACGAGCGCAGAGTAGCGCTAAAGGTTTTCCGACGGTTGCGAGTCTAGGACGCTTTCTCAAGTGTCCTATCGAGAGCTCATCGCACGGAACTAGACGGCTTTTGCGATCCGGATTATCGCCGCAGCACTCTGCTCCACGTCGTGGTCGGTTGTTGCCCAGCATGAGACGGAAACTCGCATCGCAGTATGGCCATGCCACACAGTGCCGCCGCACCAGCAGGTTCCATCGGACTGAACTTCGGCGATGACGCGGCGAGTCTGCTCTGCGCTGCCAAACGAAACCAGCACCTGATTCAACACTAGGTCGTTCAGCACGGTGAAACCAGCCTCGCGAAAACGTTCGGCGAAAAGTCGAGCCTGGCGGCAATTGCGCTCGATCAATTCTCGCAAGCCGCTTCGGCCGAGCGATCGCATCGCCGCCCACAATTCGATTCCTCGAGCCCTCCGCGACGAGTCGGGCGTGTATTGCCAAGGCTCGCGTCCCGCTCCCTGCGTCAGATATGCAGCACTGCCAGCCGACATTGCACGCCGCAAATGCTCAGCTTCGCGCACCACAACCATTCCTGAGTCGTAAGGAACGTTGAGCCACTTGTGGCAGTCGATGGCCCAAGAATCGGCCGCATTCACGCCTTCTAGCATGGGCGCATACAGAGGCGATACCGCGCCCCACAATCCGAACGCTCCGTCGACATGTACCCATGCCCCGGCTTCTCTCGCGCGCGGACAGATTTCCTTCGCCGGATCGAACGCGCCGGTGTTGACGTTCCCGGCCTGCAGACACAGCAACGTGTTCTGGTCGAGCGATGGTAACGAGTCGGCGCGCATGCGCCCCTGGCTATCGGCCGGAACCGTTATGACCCGCGAGCGACCGAGGCCGAGCATGGTTAGTGCCTTGAGCACCGACACGTGAACTTCTGCACCGACTACAACGCGAATGGGAGGCGCCCCGAACATGCCGTCTTCTTCGACATTCCAGCCACTGCGTTGCAGCAAGGCGGAACGCGCGGCGGCCAGTCCCGAGAAGTTCGCCATCGTCGTGCCGGTTACGAATCCGACTCCGCTTTCTGACGGCAAACCGAGCAGGTCTAAAGTCCACTCCCGGACAATGTCTTCAACCTTCGCGGCTACTGGCGACATGACGCGCATGCATGCGTTCTGGTCCCAGGCGCCGGCAAGCCAGTTTGCGGCCAACGCTGCAGGCAGAGTGCCGCCGATCACGAATCCGAAGTAGCGGCCGCCGGTCGTGGTCACGGTCGCGGGCGAGCCGATATCATCGAGCAGAGCTAGAATTTCTGAGGGAGCGCACGGATTTTCCGGCAGCGGACCTCCCAGCGCGTCGAGCCGCGCGACATCCTCCGCTTTCGCGATCACCTTACGGTCGCCGACTCCGGCGAGATAGCTTGCCGCCCTTGCGGCTGTTTCATCGAGCAATTCCTTCACAGAGATCTCCTCTTGAGCGTTATAGGGATTCAATTGGCTGGCGGATGAACTCTTCGTAGTGCCGAAGTTCGGTGATCGATGACTCTGACACCAATTCGAAGGGAATCGCTCTGCAGCCTTCGGGGAGTTCCGCGGCGGTCAGCGAATCGCACACGACGGCTGCAGTTTGCTTCAGGCCTCGCTGCCAGTTTGCTTCTCGCGCGTCGCGAAACACCAGGCTGTCAGGATGAAATCCGGCGGCGTTGAGCACAGCACGCGCTATTTTTAAGAACTCTGGCCACCGAGACGCGACGCCCACTAGCGTTCCGGCGGGCGCCGGCAAATATCCGATCAGCGAGGTGGGCACGGAGCGAACCTGCAGTGTGAGCACCTCCGTTCCATCGGGTAGAAGCTGTTTCACCGCTGAAGCGCGGTTGGGCATGACAACAGGAATTCCGCCCTCCAACGTCTTCGGACAATCGTCCGTGCCACAAGACTGGACAGGGAATTTCACGGCGCGTGCGATCTCCGCGGCGAGAATTCGCCGCAATTCCTCGTCGGGCTCGATCAGCAGAAAATGGTCCGGAGGCTGCAACGCCAACCACTGCCGCAGACGCGTTCGCAACGCCGGCAGCGTGACGCCGAGCTTTCGGGCCGAGCGGAACAGCCGAGCGATCATCTGATCGATGGCGAGCGCTGGCGTAGGCGCGATCTCCGGCTTGGTCGCGCGGATGTAGACGCCGCTTCCGCGGCGAAACTCTACCCAGCGATCGCGTTGTAGCTGGCGATATCCCGCACTGACCGTATTCGGATGCAGGTGAAACCGCCGCGCCAATTCCCGTGTCGAGGGCAGGCGCGTGCCGGGCGCCAGGTCGTCGCTCAGGATCCCGAGGATGACCTGTGTGACCAGTTGTTCGCGGATCGAGACGTCACTGCCGCGGGCAAACCAAAGTTGCATGGCGGCAACATGATAAGCGGTGGCGCGGCGGCGAGGAAAGTTGTCACCAGTGTGTCTCGCAAGTGATTGCCGCTTTTCCGACTCCGGCAGTATGATGAACCGCATGAGCTTTTCCGAGACGATCTTCCTGTTCTTTCTGGCTCTCGTCATTTTCGGGCCAAAGAAGTTGCCGGAGATCGCACGCCAGGTCGGGAAGTATCTGAACGAGTTCAAGCGGGCCTCGAACGAATTCAAGGCCCAGATCGAGCAGGAGATCGCTCATCTGGAAGTCGAACAGAAACAGACGATCCTGCCGCCGAGCGCCACGCCGGAAGGCACTGCCAGTCGCAATCTCTACAACGCACCGGTTGAAGCGGATGCTCCGGCCGCGCCGACTATGGACACGTCCGAAGACGAGCCTCTTTTTGCGACGAATCCCGCACCCGCCAACACAGAAGCGTCCACGCCGACTACGGAGCCTCATCCCGCCTCTAGTGAAGTTGCGTCCCCCTCCTCGCAGGAGTCGCATGTCTGAACTCGAAGCCGCGGATAGCAGCGGCGAAAAGGAAAAAGAACCCATGCCGACCATGGGCTTTCTCGATCACCTCGAGGAATTGCGCCGGCGGATCGTCTACTCAATTCTTGCAGTCGCGGTGGGGTTCTGCGCGTGTTGGTGGAAAGTCGAACGTATCTACGACGTCATGCAGCGCCCCATCATGGACGCGCTCAAGGCCAACGGCCTGACGGAAAAACTGACCTATCTGAACCCGACCGATCCCTTCAACCTTTACTTGAAGGTCGCCGCCTTGGCCGGCTTGTTCCTGACCTCGCCGTTCGTTCTCTACCAGGTCTGGATGTTCATTTCGCCCGGGCTGTATCGCAACGAAAAGCGCTACGTCGTGCCGTTTATGGTCTCGACAATCACGTTGTTCAGTTGCGGAGGATACTTCGGCTACAAGATCGTCTACCCTGCGGCGTTGACTTTCCTCATCGGTTTCGGCAAGCAGTTCCAGCCGATGATCACCATCACCGAATACACGCAGCTTTTCCTGAGCATCATCCTCGGCATGGGATTGATTTTCGAGATGCCGATTCTCGTGTTCTTCCTGTCTCTGATGGGGATTATCAGCGCCGGATTCATGTGGAAGAACTTCCGCTATTCGATCCTTGTGATCTTCATCATTGCCGCCATCGTGACACCCACCACCGACATCCTAAACATGTGCATCTTCGCCGCACCCATGATCGCGTTGTATCTCGTTAGCATCGGAGTGGCGTGGCTGGTGCATCCCAAACAGCGCAGGGCGCGGAAGGAAAAGCAGGCGGAATGACCGGGCCCAAATCTCTGCGGTGGATTCTGTTGGCATGTGTATTGATGTTTATCGCCTGTGACCGCGACAAGGGCGCGGCGCTGGGCCAGACCCCAGCTTCGCCCGCTGCTTCCGCGACGAGCCCCGCTCCTTTGAGCTTCCCGCCCGACACGGGACCACCGGTCTCATTCGACGGCAGTCGGGCCATGCAGTACGCGAAGGAAATCGTGAAATTTGGCCCGCGTCCTCTTGCCAGCGCGAACCACAAAAAAGTTGAGGATTATCTCGACGCGCGACTGAAAGGTGACCAGGTCGAAGACGATACTTTCACCGCCGACACCCCGGTGGGAAAGTTTCCGGCGCACAACATCGTCGCCAAATTTCCCGGGACCAAGGACGGCATCATCGTCGTCGCCAGTCACTACGATACAAATTATCCTCTGCGTAACACTCAATACGTCGGCGCGAATGACGGTGCTTCATCGAGCGCGCTACTGCTGGAACTTGCGAATCAACTACGTGGAAAGCCGCGCGAAGGCTACAGCGTGTGGCTCGTGTGGGACGATGCTGAAGAGGCGATGAAGCCGGAATCAGAAATGCCGTTTCTCGACGACAGTTTGTACGGCATTACGCACCTGGCCGAGAAATGGCAGGCCGACGGCACGCTCAAGAAGATCAAAGCATTCTTGCTGGCAGACATGATCGGCGACGCCGATCTTAACGTCGATCGCGACCAGAACTCTACTGCGTGGCTGGAAGATGTCGTCTACGAGGCGGCGACGCGCGAGGGATACCAGTCGCATTTTTTCGGACGGAAGAACACGGTTGACGACGACCATCTCCCGTTCATGAAGCGTGGCGTAGCCTGCGCCGACCTGATCGACTTCGACTACGGCTACAACAATGTCTTCTGGCACACGCCGCAAGACACGCTCGACAAGCTCAGCCCCAAGAGTCTGGAAATTGTCGGCAGCGTCGTTCTGGAAACTATTCGCATCCTCGACAAAATGGATCCGTTGCCGCCGAAGTGATTCAAGCCGCTTGCTCTTCGGCTTTTTGCGCTTTTGCAAAAATTCATTTCTAATGCACCCCATATGCGAACTGTGAAGATTCTGTTCGTTGTTTGCATCTTGAGCTTTTTCTCCCTGGCTGCGAATCCTCCCGCTGACACCACTACAAATCAGATCATTCAGCTGGCGCTCCAACCTTCGTCGCTGGAAACGAATCTGCGCCGTCTGACTGACGAAATTGGAGGACGCGTCCCCGGCACACCCGCCATGCAGCATGCCGTGGGGTGGGGAGTGGAGGCGTTCACGGCCGCCGGAGCTGACAGCGTTCACACCGAGGGCTTCACCATTCCGTTCTCGTGGGCCGAGGGCAATACGGAAATGACTGCGACCACCGCGTACCAAGTCAGCGCGACGAAGGTTGGTGGAGGAACTGTGCTCTCGCCATTTCGCGTGCGCGCCGTATCTGTGGCATGGGCTCCTGCACTTGCGCCGGTGAAGCATGTTCCCATTGTCGACGTGGGCGATGGCAACGAAGCCGACTTCAAAAAGGCCGGTGACATTGCTGGGAAGGTTTTGCTCGTTCACACCGTCGTTCTGAAGACTTGGGATGATCTCTTCGCCGAATACGCGAAGGCGCCGCCCGTGATCGATCTCGCGGTGAAAGGGAAGGCCAAGGCGATCGCCTTCATCGCTACTCGAGAACACGACATTCTCTACCGGCATACGAATTCAGGCGCCGGAGAAATTGATCGCCTACCGATGGTAATTGTGGCTCGTGAAGACGGCGAGCGCATCGCGCGACTGCTGGCCGCTGGAAATCTGGTGTGGGCCGACCTTTCCATTCCCAACCAGGTGGGCGGAGCTATCAAGTCTTCGAACGTCGTTGGGGAAATCACGGGCAGCGAATTGCCGGACGAATTCGTAATCCTCGGAGCGCACCTGGATTCATGGGAACTGGGCACCGGCGCCCTCGACAACGGCTGTAACGCGGCGTTGGTTGTCGATGCGCTACGGGCGATCAAGGCATCAGGCGTACGGCCCAGACGCACGATCCGGTTCATTTTGTTTTCCGGCGAGGAAGAGGGATTGCTTGGCTCGCGCGCTTACGCCTTCAACCATCGCCGCGAACTCGACAAAGCCGCAGGCGTTGTCGTCTACGATTCGGGCACGGGGAAGACGACCGGTTTTTCCGTCGGCGGGCGCAAGGATGTGCTCTTCACTGCCAAAGACCTGATCGCGCCGCTCGCTCAGTTTGATGTGAAAGACTTAAGCACCACAATGGAGTGGGGAACCGATCACTTCGATTTCATGCTCGAAGGCGTGCCCACGTTCGTCGCCGACCAGGCGGAAGCGAATTATCTCGAGAACTACCACGCCATCTCCGACACCTACGACAAGGTCGACTTCGCTCAGCTAAAGAAGCACGTTGCTGAAGCGGCGGCGCTGAGTTTCGGCCTGGCGAACCTTCCGCAGAAGATCGGTCCGCGCCTGACCCGCGACCAGATCGAACAGTCGATGCGCGACAGCAACAGCGTTGAAATGTTCAAGTCCTTCGGCATCTGGGACGAGTGGTCAAACGGCACGCGAGGGAGGGAGAAATAATTGTTGATTGTTGTTGATGTGTGGCGATTGATCGAGCCGATTGTGACTTCAGGATCTTGCGGCTTCGATCAATCGTCGGCACTCCAGAATTTATAATTCTTCGCGGACCTCAATTGCTCTATTTCTGGATCCTCTTCAACCTCTTCGCGCTCGGCATGCTGGTGCTGGACCTTCGCGTCTTTCACCGTCCTGGCCGTGCCGTCCACTTTCGCGAAGCCTTGGGCTGGAGCCTCATGTATGGGGTGCTCGCGGTCGTCTTTGCGGCGATCCTGTATCTCTGGCAAGGACATCAGGTCGCGCTCGAGTTCGTCACCGGCTACGTTCTCGAACTCTCGCTCAGCGTCGACAATCTTTTTGTGTTCCTCGTGATCCTCAACTACTTTGCCGTCCCGGACGAACAACAGCATCGCGTGCTCTTCTGGGGTGTGGTCGGCGCTCTTGTCATGCGCGGCCTGTTCATCGGCGCCGGTGTCGGATTGATCACGCGCTTCCACTGGGTGCTGTACGTCTTCGGCGGCTTGCTTGTGTACAGCGGTATCCAGTTGTGTTTCTCAGGCGGTCATAGAGTCGACCCGGCCAAGAATCCTCTTGTGAAGTTGTTGCGCCGTTTCATTCCTGTAACCAGTAACTACCGCGACGGAAAATTCTTCGTTCGTGAAGAGCGGGAGAAATCGCGTCTTTATGCGACTCCGCTCTTAGTGGTGCTGCTCGTAATTGAGACCAGTGATATTTTCTTTGCGGTTGATTCCATCCCCGCAATTCTGGCAGTCACGCTGAACGCCTTCATCGTCTATACGTCAAACGTCTTTGCGATCCTGGGTCTGCGGTCGATGTACTTTGCTGTGTCTGGGCTGATGAAGGTGTTCCGTTTCCTCAACTACGGACTCGCCGTCGTCCTGATCCTGGTCGGTGTGAAGATGCTCGCCGCGAACTACTACAAGGTTCCGATTACGGTGACGCTCGGTGTGGTAGCAGGTGTGATCCTGATTTCGATTGCGACGTCGATGGCGTTTCCGGCGAAAAGCAAGGGATAGCGCAGGCTTTTCCTGCAGGCTACAGGAAGACGACTTTCTCGCCTCGCACGACCGAGTGCTTCAGGAACTTTTTGTCGTCGTGGTCGGGATAGTCGATGCGATAGTGCGCACCGCGGCTCTCTTCGCGCGCGAGGGCCGACCGCGCCACGAGCCATGCTGATAAACGCAGATTCGCTGCCTCGTGGGCCCGGCGCGTCTTAGGATTTGCCAGCCTGGGCGCGACCTCTTCGAGACTCTTGACCGCCTTCTGCATTCCCATACGCATCCGCACGATGCCCACTTCGTTCCACATCAGATCTTGAATTTGCCCGATCAATTCCTCGATCCCCGCCTCAACGGGGCCATTTGAATACGCCGCTCTCGGTTGCCCTCCTGCTCTTGGCACGGACTTCAATTCTCCTCGCATCGCCTTCCCGGCGCGCGCCCCATAAACGATGCTTTCGAGCAGGGAATTGCTCGGCAACCGATTCGCCCCGTGGACGCCGGTTGCGGCGGTCTCACCGGCAGCATAAAGTCCAGCGATATTCGTCTTACCGTCGACATCAGTGCGGACACCGCCCATCGCATAATGCGCCGCCGGACGCACAGGAATCACATCTTCGGTGATGTCAACGTTGTGCTGCATGCAAGTTTCGTAAATGCGCGGGAAGCGCCTCTGCACCTTCGACGCCGATAGATGGGTGAGATCGAGGTAAACGAAGGGATCCTTGGCGTGGCTCACTTCCATTTCGTGCATGATCGCCCGCGCCACTACATCGGGTGGTGCCAGTTCGCCCATAGGATGGTATTTGGCGAGGAAACGGTCCAGTTCAACGTTCCGCAGATATGCGCCTTCGCTCCGCAGCGCTTCCGACAGCAGAAAGTGCGGTACTTTCTTCATGTAAAGCGCCGTGGGATGAAACTGAACGAACTCCATATCGCTGACTTCCGCTCCCGCGCGGAATGCGATCGCGACGCCGTCGGCCGTCGCCAATTCCGGATTCGTCGTATTGCGATAAATCTGCCCCAAACCGCCGGTAGCGAGCATCACCGCGGAGCAGGCGACTTCCTGTGGAACTCCCTTCTCGTCGATCAGAGAGATGCCCGTGACACGTCCGCTATCCGTAAGCAGAGATGTGCCGAATTCAAACGGCGCGACCGAGATGTGTTTGAGTGAGTGCGCCTTGGCGAAGAGCGTCCGCAGAACTTCGCGCCCGGTCGAGTCTCCCTGCGCATGCAGGCTGCGGTTGCGACTGCTTGGACTCATCTGCCCGAAGACCAGCTTGGTTCGCCCGCGATCGAATTCCTTGCCCCAGGAAATCAATTCCTCGATGCATGCCGGGGCTTCTTCGATCAGAATCTTTACCGCAGCGGCGTTGCAGAGGCCGTCTCCCGCGTTGAGGGTGTCTTGCAGGTGAAGGCTGACTTCGTCTTCGTCGCTGAGCGCGGCGATGGCTTGCGCCCCCAGAGTGTTGGGATCGATGACCTCTTTCTTGGCGAGGACGAGTACACGTCCGGCGGCCGCCAATTCGATAGCGGCGCGCAGGCCGGCAACTCCGGCACCCACGACCACGAAGTCGGTCTCGGCTGGAAGACCCTTCATCGACGGCCCCAATGATTAAGACGGGAAATGGTACCACCTTCGCGGGCAAGGCAGTCATTTCATCGCATACGCTATCATGGAACGCATGCCGCAAGTGACTATCCACGTGCCGCCGCGGCCCTATCAGGCCTGGATTGAGAATGGCCTGCTCGCTCGCGCCGGCTCCGTTCTGGCCGACCTGTTGCCGCAGGCAAGCCGCATCTTTGTGGTGACTGTGCCTCCAGTCCGCAAGCGCTGGGGAGCGAAACTCGTAGCCTCTTTAAAGGCCGCGGGATTCGCGCCGCAGGTAATTCCGATGGTGGATGGCGAGCCTGCCAAACGCCTGACAACGATTGAAGCTCTCGCCGACAAGTTGGCGCGCATGGGTGCCGACCGCAAGGCGGTGATCGTTGCGCTCGGTGGCGGCGTGGTCGGCGACGTCAGCGGATTATTGGCATCCCTTTACATGCGCGGCGTCGAACTGGTGCAAATTCCCACCACCGTGCTCGCGCAGGTGGATGCCTCCATCGGCGGCAAGACCGCGGTGAATCTTGTCGCGGGAAAAAACCTGCTGGGGACGTTCCATCACCCGCGCGTAGTGCTCATCGATCCGACCGTGCTGAAGACGTTGCCCGATCGCGAATTCCGCGCCGGACTCTACGAGTCGGTGAAGTGCGGAATCATCGGCAACGTGGAGCTGTTTCTACGCTTCGAGCAGAATCGCGCCCGCATTCTGAAACGCGACCCGGTGGAATTGGAGTGGCTGATTGCGCAATCGGTCAGGCTTAAAGCGGAGGTTGTCTCCGCGGATGAGCGCGAAGAAGGACTCCGCCGGGTGCTCAACCTCGGGCACACCATCGGGCACGCGCTCGAAGCCGAAACCGGCTACCGGCGCTTGCTTCACGGCGAGGCCGTTGCCTGGGGAATGATCGCTGCCACCAACATCGCGCTCAGCGTGGGCCGTACCGACAGCGTCACCGCGGGCCGCATTGCCGACGCTGTGTTGAGCCTGGGGCGGCTGCCCGAGGTAAATGTCAGTTCACGGAAAATTCTGGCACGCATGCAGTCAGACAAGAAGACGCAGAATGGCGTCGTCCACTTCATTCTGCCGCGCGAAATCGGCAAGGTGGAAGTCGCCAGCGACGTTCCCGAAAGTGCCATCATCAGCGCCGTAGAGGAATTACGCCGCCTGTCCCGCGGCGGTTGGGTTTGGGAAAAGTAACAAGTAAGGAGCCAGCTTATGCAAGAAACAGCTCAGCAGTACACCGCACGAATCATGGGCTATGTCGAAGGCCAGGACGGGCTCAAGGTACAGAAGGCCACCGCGCCCAAGTTGAAGAAGTTGATGCAGGGGCTCACGCCGGCACAACTGAAATGGAAACCCGAGCCCGGGAAGTGGTCGATCGCCGAAATAGCGGCGCACCTGGTGGATGCAGAGATCGTGGGCAGTTGGCGAATGCGTTGCACGGCTGGAGCGAGCGGAACGACCATTCAGCCCTTCGACCAGGATGTGTGGGCATCGTTGTTTCAGTACGGAAAGCGCGATGCGAAACAATCGCTGGAAGTCTTCCGCGTGCTCCGCGAGAACAATCATGCCATGTTGAAGGCGCTTCCTGCCGAGGTTTGGGATAACTACGGCATGCATCTCGAACGTGGGAAAGAAACGCTCGCGCACGTTGTCCGCATGTTCGCCGGCCACGATACGAATCACTTGTTGCAGATCGAGCGGATCGTGGCGGAACTTAAGCAGAAGGCCCCGAAGAAGAAAAAAGCGGGGAAGCAGAAGCGAAAGTAATCTTCAGACGTGCCGGAACTTAGCAAATCCGCGGTGATCGGTGCTGCGCCGGAAGGCGTTAGCGATCAGCGCACTGCCGCGCGCGCGGTGCGCGAGATGTTCACCTCGATCGCTCCGCGTTACGACCTGCTCAACCATGTGCTGTCGTTCAATGTCGACCGCATGTGGTGGCGTCGCACGGCCCGCACGTTTCGCGAGATCATTGCTCGGCCCGACGCACGCATCCTGGATCTATGTTGCGGTACCGGCGACATGACGTTCGCACTGCGACGGCAGGCTGGGAAATCGTCCCCGCAGATTGTGGGCGCGGATTTTTCTCATGCAATGCTGCAGCGTGCAAAGGCGAAGTCTTCGGCAGCACGGAACGGTTCAGCCCCGGGCTGGATCGAAGCCGATGCCCTGAACCTGCCTTTTCCGAGCGCGCACTTCGATCTCGTCACGTCAGCATTCGGGTTTCGCAATCTTGCTGACTACGACGCCGGACTGCGCGAGATTGTTCGCGTTCTGCGGCCTGGTGGGGAATGCGGCATTCTCGACTTCTCCGAGCCTAAAGGTGTCATGGGTGCACTCTACCGCATTTATTTCAAACAGATGTTGCCGCGCATCGGCACGATGATTTCAGGCGTGCGTGGGCCTTATGCGTATCTCCCTGCGTCCGTCGAGCGTTTCCCCGAGCCAGAAGAAATGTTGGCAAGAATGAAGGCCGCTGGCTTCGCTGAAGCGACGTGGACTCCATATACGTTCGGAATCGCCGGGCTGTATCGAGGGAAGAAATAAACTAAAAAGAGTTCATGGGGACAGCCGCTCCCGGCGCCCGCTAAAGCGTAGCTCGGCCATTACCCCGCATCTCGCAACAACTTGCTCAGTGCTTCAATATCATTCGCGCTGACATCCCCAACGACAAAATATCGCAATCCATTCTGCGTCCAGTTCTGCACATTGAACGACACTGCATGCATCGGTCCGGAAGATGCTGCCGTCTCGGGCCCGCGATCCTGAAAAATGAAGACCGAAATCTCGTGCTTACGCAGTTGGTAGATCAACTGCGCTCCCGGCGTTTGCTCCAGATAAGTGACGCGCCCCCCGAGCAGCGTAAACTCTGTGCCCTGCAGTTCAGGTAGGTTGAAGCTGAAAGGAATTCTTCCTTGAAACCAGGGCTTCACCGTGTGCCGATCAGTCGAGACGACGTCCACTGGGGTCGCACTGGCAAGAGCCGCGACGTGCAGATCCGCCAGTTCGCTGTAAACGCGCTGCCGACGGGCGCTGTCGCGCTGGACGTACAAGCTCACTGCCACTGAGACGATGAGTACGGTGAGGGCTGGCACAACGACAATTCTCCATCCCCAGCCCGTCCCTCGCCGCGGCTTCGCGGCAACCTGTTTCATGACTTTTGCCCGAAACTGAGCGCTGGGCTCATACCTCTTCCCAGCCACAGCCACCGAACGCTTCATCTGCAAGCGGTCCAGCGCATCGGCCGCACAAATGGCGCAGCCGCGCAGGTGCACGCTAACGTCGCGGGCTTCGGCGGAAGCGAGGTCGCCGTCGAGGTAAGCGTCGAGCCGTCCGCGCCACGCGTCACACGCCATGCTGTCCGCCTCCGAGTTTCTGCTGCAGCAAACCACGCAGTGTCTTCCGCGCCCGAAAAAGTCGAGACATCACAGTGCCCGTTGGAATTGCCAACGTTTCGGCAATCTCCTGATACGACATTTCCTCGACCTCGCACAGCAGCAAAATCTCGCGAAAGTGTACCGGCAACTCTTCCAACGCCTGCTGCACTGTTTCGCGCGTCGCCTGCGAGATCAGCAGACTCTCCGGTGTCGGGCTGTCCGAGGAGGGCGCGCTCTCGTGATCCTCTTCATCGAAGACAACCGTAGTTCGGAGTCCGGTCTTCGAACTCAAAAAAGAATTTCTGAGGATCCGGTAGATCCACGCGCGAAAATTCGTGCCTGCCTGAAATGTCGAGAATCCGCGCAGCGCTTTCGCATAAGTTTCCTGCACCAGATCCTCCGCCTCGGCCGTGTCCTGCGTGAGCCAGCGTGCGAAGTTGTAGAGCTGGTCAAAAAGGGGGATGGCCAGATCTTCGAACGTCGCGGCTGGCAAGCGCTGGTCTGGCACCTCTTTAGCATAAACCGCAAAGTCGTTCGTTTATTCCCATCTGGATGAGAAATATTTTATTGGCGAGCCCCGGGAATATTTGGCCTCCTCTCCGGTTATCCAGGCAGCAACGAACGGACAACAGGAGAAGCCATGACTCGTTCCAATCGCAGATCATTCCTCAAAATCGCCGCCAGCTCCCTTGGGATCGGGGTGCTCTACTCAGCGTATCCAGCCGCCCTCGCCAAAGGAGAGGCGGGCGACATGTTTGCCTCTCTGGGGCGGGCCAATGGCGAAGGCGTCGCGCCGTTCTCCTTTGTTCAGCTCAGCGATGCCCACGTCGGTTTCAGCGGGCCTCCCGATCCGCTCGGGACGGCAGCCTTTGAACGCGCGGTCGACATGATCAACGCATTGCCGAATCGGCCTGACCTGATTTTGTTCACCGGCGATCTTACGCACGATACCGAAGACAAAGACGTGCACGCACGGCGAATGAAGCAATTTCAGGAAATATCCCGCAGGATCAACGTCCCCGTCATTCGGCACGTCCCGGGTGAACATGACGCCGGACTGGATGGTGGGACCCTGTATCGCGAATTCTTTGGCGAGACGTATTACTCGTTCGACCACCACGGCGTGCACTTCGTCGCGCTCGATAATGTCACTCGCGCCAAGCCCGAAGTCGGCGCTGAGCAACTTGCATGGCTCAAGAAGGATTTGGACAGATTTCCGAAGAGTGCCCCGATTGTCGTGTTCACGCATCGTCCGCTCTTTGATCTGCGGCCCGACTGGGAGTGGTTTACCAGCGACGGCGACGATGTGATGAACGTTCTTTCCGCCTACGACAATGTGACTGTGCTCTACGGCCACATTCACCGTGACGATGAGCATGAGATCGGCAAGGTTCATCACTATGCCGCGCGTTCGTTGATCTTCGCTTTTCCTGATCCGTCGGGCGTGACCGGTCCGCGAAAATCGGTGCCGTTCGATAAGGACCATCCCTTCAAGAATCTCGGTATCCGGACAGTTAGCTTTAACGGCAAGCCTCAGCCTGGCACAAAGGCATTGTCGATTGAGGATGTGGAACTCACCGCCCGGGAATTTCGTGGCATTAACGGAGTTCAGCAACTTCTGAGAGAACCGAACGTATAACGCACCAGTCAATTCACAACCTGGAACAGAAGCTCAAAAGGAGAAATCTATGGATCGATTAGTGTCTTCAAAAACCGCAATCATCACAGCGATATGCTTTGCAGCAATACTGGCGCTGACAGGCACAAGCCCGGTGCATGCTGACAACATGCCGGTAGTCGAAATTACCGCCAAGCGTTTTGCCTTCAGCCCCGACAAGATCACGCTCAAGAAGGGGGAAACCGTGAAGCTCCGTCTTCACAGTGAAGACGTCACGCATGGATTCTTCCTTCGTCCGCTCAAGTTGGATGAAGAGATTCCGGCGGGTCAGACCGATGAAGTCGTAATCACGCCGCAGGTCGCAGGAACGTTCACGACGATCTGCGATCACTTCTGCGGCGCCAATCACGGCAACATGAACATGACGATCGTGGTGGAGTGAGCAGTGTCCAACGCATCCACCCTATTGCGAGGCGCGCAGTTGCTGGTCATTGCGGTAGCGCTTCTGCTCCTGTCGGCATGTCAGGTTCGCACGCCGGGACGATTCGAAACTGGCGTCATGCAAAGCGCGAAGCGGCGTCTCACGGTCGGTGGGCGGTCGGATGTGAACCCCGTCCCGCCCACCGATGAAAACGTCCATGCCGGGCAGCGCAACTTCGCGGCTTACTGCATGGTGTGCCACGGGCTCGATGGACAAAACACGGGCGTACCCTTTGCCGACAGGATGGCCCCGCCGGTGCCGTCGCTGAGTTCAGCGCCGGTCCAGGCTTACACTGACGGCCAATTGCACTGGGTGATTCAGAACGGGATTTTCCCTTCAGGAATGCCCGCGTCCAAAGGTCTCTTCCGCGATGAAGAGATATGGCAGTTGGTCGACTACATTCGCCATCTTCCGCCGAAGGGAAGTTTGGGAGAGCCGCAGGTTTATGGAGGAACGGGAGGGACAGCGGAAGTCAAAAAGTGAGGAGAGGAAAATTAGCGAGAAAACTAAGCCCTAGCATTCGCGTGCGTCTGCTGCGAGGCGATAGCACTAACGCCGTCAGCGAATGCATCCTGAATCGTGTAGCGCATCACGTGATCGTACTCCGGTCCCAGAAAGCGTCGCAGGCGGTCGGTGTTCATGATGTATTCGCCGGTCATGTAGGGAACGGCCTCGGGAGGAATGGCGGAAATCTTCTGCTTCCACAGAAAGTTCAACACCTGCCGCATCGCCCATTTGCCCGGGACGCGAACCACTTTGGCGTGAGCCATCTCGACGCAGCGCCCGAACGTCAGCGGGTCGCCGCGGCCGGCGACGTTCAGCACCGTGAGGCGTTGCGTTTCGGGCTCGCGCTGCAGGATGTTCTGGACCAATCGCGCCATGTCGTCCACGTGGACGAACTGAATCTTGTTGTCGAGATACTTCTGCCCCCGCGGAAACATGCAAGGAAGCCGCTTGCCTTCGCTGCGCATTTTCTCGGCGCGGGCGCCCTTGCCGTTAGGAGTGCCCCGAAACGCTCCCATCAGATAATTCTCAACAGTGGCGCCGGAAAAAATATGTGGCCTCAAAATGTATACGCTGCATCCCCGCAAAGCAGGCGAACGCTGCTGTACGACCTCATCCGACTGTTTTTTGTGAATGGCGTAAGGAAGCGTATGCGCGGCCAGAACCGACTCCTCGGTAGCCGGGGCAGGTAAGTCTGGTCCGTAAACGGAGACGCTGCTGGGAAAGATGAACTGCTTGACGCCGTCGTCGGTCGAGCGATTGGCTTCAGTGATAGCTTCCATCACCCGCGCCGTTCCCGCGACATTGATCTGCCACATGCGCTCGACGTCGAGCACGCCCGTACGCACGGGATCGATCACAAACGCCAGATGCACGACCGCGTACGCGTGCGTATCGCGCAGCAGTTCGTACAGTGTCCGGGTAGACGATTCCTGCCCCAGATCCAGATTCTCAAACTGCAATTCGCGGTCAGTCTGGGGTGGACTGACGTCCACCCCGACCACCGAAAAACTGCCGAGCAGCGGCAGGAGCCTGGAGCCCAGGTTGCCCGAAATCCCGGTCACCACAACAACAGGTTTAGCCATTAGTTCGGTTTTGCCGGAGCGGGCGACGGCGATGTCGGCGCCGGAACCATATGCGGATGCGGAGCGCGCGGCGGTGGCGCCGTCTCTGGTCCACCAATGCCAAAGTATTCGTTGTTGGTTTCCACCTTGAACGAGCCGTTCACTTTGTCCATTGCTGCGCGCGTGCGTTCGGTCTGCAGAGTGTTGTGAATCTCTTCCTTCACCTGATCAAGTGTTGGATGATCTTCGCTGACAACTTTGTACACATAGTGTCCGCCCGAATCGTTGATCACCTGCGAAATCTCGCCTACCTTCAAGTCAAACACCGTGACGTGCGCCGGAGGAAGAGCGTTGCGCCGAACCTTAGGCAGGCTTACCGTCGGGGACTCAATCTTCATACCGGCGGCTGCGAAGGCCTCTTTCTGTAGCTTGACGAAGTCCTCCCCGGCCGCGGCGCGATCCCGCAGAGTCTGAGCCAGCTTGGCCATGGTCTGCTCGGCTTCGTCAGCCTCGGCTTTCTCTTTAGCCTGCTTGGCCTTTTGTTGGGCGTCGGTCAGCTTCGCGTCTTTCTGATCCTTCGCTTCCTCCTTGTCGTCCTCGTCCTCGCCCTGCTTGGTGCGCGGTACAAATAATCTCTCGAGGGTGAATTGCTCGAAGGTCTCAGGATGTTCCTTGTAGTAGTTCTCGATGTCGTCCTGCGAAATCTTAGCTGCGTCCTCCTGGATGCTCCGCTGCAATTCATTGGTCAGAATCTGCATCTTCGCGAACTTGAGCGTCTCTTCGTACCGCGGAGTGTTCTCAAGCCCTTTCTCCTTGGCTTGGCTCGACATGGCGATCAAGCGCGGCAGGATGTTCGCCAATTGCCTCTTCAGCTGCGGCGTCATGTTGGGAGCGATACCGTTGGCCAGCTTCTCAAACTCTGCCCTTGTAACAATCGTCTTGCAATCTGCAGAAGCCGTCTGCGATGCCGAGGTCTGTTCCGGGCATACTCCGTTAATCGTAAGCACGGCCGCATCCGGTGCAACCGACGCCGAGCTATCAGGCGGTGCCGCCGGGCCTTCCGGTTTCGCCGCGCCGGGAGGCGTGCCCGGTGCGGCTTGTCCCCAAGCCAGCGCCCCCAATAGAGCACACACCAGCCAACTCTTACGCATAAGTCATTTCCTCCAAGGATTGGTCCATCAGAAAGTTGAAAATGCCAAGCACCAAATCGTAGCACAAGAGGCGGTCTTTCCTCTGCGTCGAACCGGTCATCAGGCGCCTCGCTAGGACATGGTCTTCGACCAGAATGTTCGCTTACTCCGAGGCGATTTGCTTGGCGCTTTCCCTTCATAGCAGCGATAATCCCTGCATGTCAGGAAGTCCCGCCTTTTCCCCCTCAGACCTGATGCGCGCCGAGAAGCGTTCGGCGGCGGGGAACTCCGTCCTGGCGGCGGTCGTGATCACCGGACTCAAAATTGTGGTCGGATTCAGCACTGGGAGTCTGGGCATTCTTTCCGAAGCGGCTCACTCTGGCTTGGACCTGATCGCATCGCTTCTCACGTTTTTTTCCGTTCGAGTCTCCGATAAGCCTGCCGACGCCGACCATCAATACGGTCACGGCAAGGTCGAAAACTTTTCCGCATTCGTCGAAACCGGCTTGCTGCTTCTAACCTGTGCCTGGATCATCTACGAGGCCGCGGAACGTCTCTTTTTCCGCCGCATCGAAATTGAGCCTTCCATCGCCGCGTTCGCCGTGATGTTGTTCTCCATGGTGTTGGACTTCTGGCGCTCGCGCGCCCTCGGTCGTATCGCTACGAAATATGAAAGCCAGGCGCTCGAAGCCGACGCGCTGCATTTCTCAACCGACATTTGGTCGGCGGGCGTCGTCGTGCTTGGATTGGCCCTGGTCCTGCTCGGCCGTACCTACCACGTCGACTGGCTTCGCGACTCCGATCCCCTCGCCGCTCTCGTCGTGGCGGGCGTGGTCGTGTCCGTTAGTTGGCGCCTCGCGCGCCGCACCGTCGACGCCCTGCTCGACGCAGCCCCGCCGGGAGTGCGATCCAAAATCTATGATGCAGTGCTGCGCATCGATGGCGTTCTCGAAGTCGACCGAATCCGCATTCGTCGCGCCGGGAACCGCTACTTCGCCGATCTCGCCGTGGGCCTTGCTCGCACCGTCACTTTTCAACGTTCCGGCCAGCTCGTTGCCGCTGTCACCGAAGCCGTGCATCACGTTCTTCCTGACGCCGACGTCACTGTGCAGCCGCTGCCCCGCGCGCAAGGTTCGGAGAATATTTTCGACCGCATCCGTGCCGTCGCCACGCGCAGAAATCTCAACGTGCACGACATCAGCGTGCAGGATCTCGCCGGCCGCATCCACGTTGAGCAGCACATTGAACTCGACGAGCGAATGAGTCTCAAGGATGCGCACGACCAGGTGACCGAACTCGAGGCCGATATGCGTCGTGATCTCCCCGAGATTTCGGACATCCTCACTCACATCGAAAGTGAGCCGGCCACCATTGAAAAGCCGGAAGAGCTAGCCGGGGACGTCGAACTCGAGCATCGCCTAAAGGCCGTGGCCGCGCAGTTTCCCGAGATTCTCGACGTTCACGAGTTCGTCTTCAAACGGGTCCGCGATCACCTGTTTCTTTCGTGCCATTGCACACTGTCGGACGACCTGTCCCTTGCCCGCGTCCATGACATCCAGACTGAGCTGGAAATTCGCTTCAAGCAAGACGCTCCTGAGCTTTTTCGCGTGCTCATTCATCCCGAACCCAGCACCGACAATCGGAGATAGCGAATCTTCCGGCAGGGGAACGACATCTGTGAGAGACAGAGGTTATGCAGTGGAGGAGCTTCTTGATTTCGGCCAAAACTATCTGGACTGACAACGAACGCTACGTCGCCGAGGCCACCTCGCGCCACGCGATCGTAATGGACACCGCATCTGAGAAGACCGCGAACACGCCCATGGAACTGGTTCTGATCGCGCTCTGCGGATGTACTGCTTCCGACGTGGTTGGCATTCTGCGCAAGAAGCGAGAGCCGTTCACTCACCTTGAAGTGCGCGCCGAGGGTGAGCGAGCTTCTGGATATCCCGCCGTCTACACGGAAATCAAGCTCGTCTATCGCGTCGGTGGTAAAGTGTCTCGCAAAGCCGTGGAGGATGCCGTCCGCCTCTCGAAAGAGAAATACTGCTCGGTGTCGGCCATGCTCGAGAAGACCGCAAAGATCACGTTCACGATTGAACACTTCGACGAAGCTGGTCACGGAGGATCAGCCGCGAAGTCGTAGCCGGTAACCTTATGCCTCAAAAGACGCTGCTGTTCACCCAGCCCGGTTGCCTTTCCTGCGATCTCGTGAAGTTCTTCCTGGAGGCTAAGGAAATTGCATTTGAAGAGCGCGATATTAGCGTCGACTCCGAGGCCCGACGCCAGATGACCGAACTACACGGCAGCCGTGAAACTCCGACGCTTGTGATTCTGATTGGCGAAGTGCAGGAAGTTGTGGTCGGCTTTGATCCCGTGCGCCTTGACGAGTTGCTCGATCCAGCCCCATCATCGGATTCGGTGACGGAACCCTGAACGCCGATTCCACTCGAAGCCCTCATCCACTGCGCGGATATTTGTTCATCGCGTCGGCTGCATTTCTCTGGGGAGTTTCCGCCGCGCTCGGGCGCGCAGTCTTCACGGGCAAGCTGCAACTGGCGGGACAGGCTCTGCATCCGATCGATCCAGTCATCCTGTCTCAAACGCGAACGTCGTTCTCGCTCCTCGTGTTGTTGCCGATTCTCGTGGGGCGGCGCGGCTGGCAACGCATCAAGCTTCCCACGCCCGATCTTATCCAGTGTCTTGTGCTCGGGATGCTCGGCGTGGCCGCGTCGAATTACTTTTATTATGTCGCCATCCAGAAGACGAGCGTCGCCATCGCGATCATCGTGCAATATACGGCGCCCGTCTGGGTGCTGCTTTACGTGGTTGCTCGCCGCCAACAGAAACTGTCAACGCAGAAAGTCGCCGCTGTGGCAGTTGCAATGACGGGCATCGCACTGACCATCGGCATCGTTGGCACGAAGTCTCAATCGCCTCTTCATATCGATTCCTGGGGGCTGTTTGCCGCCTTGCTGGCGTCGTTCTCGTTCGCGTTCTACAACGTTGGCGGACACCGCATCCTTGCTCGTTACGATCGGTGGCGAGTCCTGGTATGGACTCTAGTTTCCGCTTCTGTCTTCTGGATCGTCTTCAATCCACCGTGGAAGGTTGCGGCCGCACATTACGCGCCCGCGCAATGGGGATTCCTTTTCGTTTTCTCGATGATCTCAGTGCTCGGATCGTTCTCGCTCTACTTCCTCGGCCTGCAGCACCTCGAACCTACCCGTGCCATCATCACGAGCTGCCTCGAGCCGGTCTTCTCAATCCTGCTGGCGGCCGTGTTGTTGAGCGAAGGCTTGTATCCCATCCAGACGGTCGGGATCGTCCTGGTACTCTCAGCGATTGTGATTGTGCAGTTGCCGGGAAGGGGCACTTCGCCGCAGGAATCGGTTGTGATCGACCCGATCGAGTGACGCGTACTGATCCGCAGCGGAAGTGCAGCGACTGCCTAGTCCAGTTGCTTCCCGCGCGTCTCCGGCAACTGCGTCGTGATCAAGGCCGCCAGCAGATATCCTGCCGCGCATAAGTAAAATGCCCAGCCCAGGCCTTTCGCTTGCCCGACGCGGCCAATCACTAATGGCGCCAGCGCGCTCAGCGCCCGTGCTCCGTTATAGGTGAACCCGAGAGCTCGCGCCCGCACGGCCGTCGGAAATATTTCGCTGCCCATGATCCCGGAACCTGAAAAGAGTCCGGTTCCGGAAAATGCCACGAGAGCGCCCAGCACCAAAAGGGCACCTGACGACCGCGCAGCCGCATAAAGTGGAATCAGAAGAGATGCCGCTAACGCATAGACGAAAAATGCCTTCCGCCGCCCAAGATGATCGGCCACCCAGCCGAAGCTGACATACCCGGGAAACATGCCGAACAGGTTGAGTACGACCATCAAGGTCGTCATGCCCATGACGCTGAAACCGCGTCCACCCTGAGCGACGGGCAAAGACAAATACGGCGGCATCCACGTGAACAACCCCCACCACGCAAACAGTGCGAAGAAGTTAAACAGCAATAGCGCGACTGTGTACTTAACGTAAGGCGCTCGAAAAATAACCATCGTAGAAACATAACTTGTTACGTCTCTGCCTGCAGTATCACTGCCCTGGACACCGGGCGATGAACGCTGACGTTTCCACAGTTCAGACTCGGGCACGCTCCGTTGAATCCACAACGTGACTACTGCGGGCAGGATTCCGACAAAGAACACCGCCCGCCATCCGAAGTACCGCGCCACCGGACCTGCCACCAGCGCCGCCGCAGCGAAGCCGAACGCCCACGAACTCTGGACGACCGCGAGTGCTTTCGCCCGCACCTCTGTCGGCCAACTCTCTGCGACTAATGTTGCGCCCGTATTCCACTCGCCTCCCATGCCCAGTCCAAGCACGAATCGCGCGACCGCCAGCACGGCAATGCTCTGAGCCAAACCCGAGGCGAACGAACACACCGAGTAAGTCAGGATGCTCGCCATCAGCGCCTGTTTGCGACCGATGCGATCCGCCAGAAATCCAAAGAGCAGTCCGCCGATTCCGGATGCAAGCAGCGCCAAAGTCCCTAGCGAGCCCGCCACTGTCTTGCTCATGCCCAAATCGCGCATCAGGAGCGCGAGCACAAGCGAATAGAGCATGGCGTCGAAGGCATCGAGCGCCCAGCCCATCGACGCAGCCAGCAGCGTTCGCCGCTGCCCGGGCGTCGCCTGCCGAATCAGTTCTAGGGGACCGATGGCCATGAAGGTCGAGATATGAGGTCAGAAAGGGACGCGCGGATTGTAAAGCCTGCACTCCGATTTTCAAATCCCGAGATGCCGCCGTCTTCTGAAGTACCCAGACGATTCGCGCCGGAAATCGTCCAGCAGTTACTTCGGTGCAGCGGCGTGACATCTTTTTGACGCATCGATCGCGACCATTCGCTACCCTTACCCTGTCCCCAAAGAATAATTGAGGCCAGTGCCATGAGGATCCGCTCCGCAATCTACGTACTCGCATTTTTCGCCGTCTGTTTGACTCCTTGCTTCGCACACCACACGGCTGTCGTAGTCAATAAAGACAACGCGATCGAAAACATCACCTCGGCTCATCTGGCAAAGATTATTCGCGGTGAGGTCAAGAAGTGGCCTGACGGAAAGAACATTGTTCTGGTTCTGCACAAGGACTCTGCTGGAGAAGACGAAACTCTGGAGCGGCTGAACAAGATGTCGGCGGCCGAATGGAAGGCTTTTGTCAGCGCGCACAAAGATTCGATTATGTTCGTGGACACGGACGCCGACGTTCTCAAAGCGGTACAGGGCGAACCCGGAGCCGTCGGCCTGATCGAAGTTCACTCCATCGATAACAGTGTCAACGTGGTCCACGTCGACGGCAAACTCCCGATGGAGTTCGGCTATCTGCCCCACTAAAAGCCCAGCATTTTGGAAGTGCCACCGGCTTTTTCCAGCAAGTGAAAATATCTCCGCGCCTTATTCACGTCGTGCGCAATCTGCTCGCGCAGCGCTTCCACCGACGGAAATTTGATTTCGTCGCGCAGGCGTTCGAGGAAACAAATCTCAACCTCGGTCTCAGGCGTCAGTTCAATCGGATGGAAATTCAGCAGATGTGTCTCGATGGCGAATAGTTCCGCACCAAACGTCGGACGGTTGCCTACATTTGTTACTGAATCGAACCGCTCCTGACCAACCCGAGTCCAAGTGATATAAACGCCGTCCTGCGGCACGAGTTCCTCGTAGCGCGCGAGGTTGATCGTCGGGACCGTATATTTCGATCCGTATCCCCTCCCTCGGCCCGGCGTGCCAAGAATGCAGAACGGTCGCGCCAGGAGGTGCCGTGCCCGGCTCACGCGCCCCTCTCGAATCAGCTTCCGAATCTGGCTGCTCGATACGCCCTCACCGCGCAGCTTCATCTCGGGATACGTCTTCACGTCGAATCCCAGTTCGCGACCAAATTCAGTCAGCATCTTCAGGTCGCCCGCCGCTTTGTGTCCAAAGCGGAAGTTGAATCCTTCATGCACCTCGCGCGCGAGCAGTTTGTTTTTCAGAACCTCGGCGAACTCGCGCGGAGTCATCAACGACAAGTCCCGGCCAAAGGGAAGGATTAGCACAGCGTCAATCCCGGTGCTTTCCAGGAGGCGCAGTTTCTCCGGAAGCGGCGTGAGCAACTTCAATCCGGATTCCGGCCGCAGAATTCGCACCGGATGCGGCTCAAACGTTACCGCGATGGCCTTGCTCCCACTGCCGCGTGCGCGAGAAACAATCTCCCCCAACACGTGGGAATGGGCGCGATGCACTCCGTCAAAGTTTCCCACGCTCAGGAGTGTCGGTCCGAAGTCCGCCGGAACGTCGTCGAGTTGGTGAAAAACTTGCATGTTCCTATGAGGCCGTCAGGGTGATGAGGGAACGTGCTGACCACTAGCCACTAATCACTGACCACTGATTTCAAACTCCAGCTTCATCCCGTCATGGGCCAGCCGCACATGCCTCGGCAATGTGGCGTTAGTGGCCTCGTGCGCCAGGTCGTGGCAGATGTGCGTGAAGAAAGCCCGCTTCGGTTTCAAACGGTCCACGATGGCCATGGAGTTCTTCACTGTCGAATGCGTCGGATGAGGTTTGTGCCGCAGCGCGTCAAGAAACAGAATGTCCAAGCCCTCCAATTGGTGCATGGACGACTCGGGAATTTCGCTGTGGTCGGTCAGGTACGCTGCGGAACCGAAGCGGTAACCGTAAATCTGATTTTCCCCATGAATCAAAATTACCGGCTCGAACTGCACTCCGAAGACGTCGACCGGTCCATCGATCGGGTTCAATTCCAGTTGAGCCAGCCCACCGAACTTATAGTCCGCATCGAAAATGTAGCTGAACATTCTGCGCAGAAACGCCGCCGCATCAGGCCGCGCATAAAGCGGCAGCTTATTCGGTTTATGCCGGTAGCTGAGCGGCCGCAGGTCGTCGATGCCCAGAATGTGGTCGGCGTGTGTGTGCGTGTAAAGCACAGCGTCGACGCGCGTAATGTGCTCGCGGATCGCCTGCGTATAAAAATCGGGGGTGGTGTCGATGAGTACAACTTTGCCGGCATACTCCAGCATGATCGAAGGCCGCGTGCGCCGGTCGTGCGGATCGGTGGAACGGCACACGGCACAATCACATCCCAGCGTGGGTACGCCCATCGACGTCCCACTGCCTAGCACGGTAAGGGTCGCTTTCATCTTTCGATTTTATCTGCCGGCGGTTCCGGTGGCTGGTCCTGCCTGAGGCGGTCGTGCCAGCGCGTTGGTCACTTCGACGTAGGCCATGCGCAGTTCATAAAGACTGTTTTGCAGGAAATTCTGTTCCGTGGCCGTCAGATTGTTCTTCGTTTTTTCCGCGATGAGACTCAACGTGTCGATGGTCTGCCGAGCGCCAATGATATCAACGCGCGGCTGCTCGCCCTGCTGACGCATCAATCCCAACTGCAGCATCGCGGTCATGTACAACGACGCCAGGAAACGCTCGAACGTCATCTCAAAATCTTTTGCCGAATGTCCGCTGAGTTCGACCTGCGAATCGAGATCTTTCGAAGACTGGCGGTAAGCGGCGGCTTGCGCCTCCTGTTCAGCGGATGTGGGTGGAGGAGGCATCTCCCGCTCTGCACCGTCGCCAGCCTGTGCTGCCGGGGATGAGGGAATCTGTTCCGGAGCGGGAGCGCTCTGGGGCGCCGCCGGAGCAACTGCTTTCGGCGGTTCGACTTCCTCAGGCACTTCCGTGCGCAGTTCGCCATCGGAAGTAAACAGCCGCCGGTCGGTCACTTTGAAACTGGATTGCTCGTGCTTTTTCTCAGCCATAGACCTTTCCTCAAAGGAGGGAAATACCTTTCTTGCGTTCTTCGCGTCACGTCACGACGCGCGATCAAAATTCTCTACGCTCGATGATGCTCGAGAACGCTCTCGCGCCCACGCGCCACGTCTTCCACCGGTAACTGGGCTACGGTCGCGCGACTGGTCCCAATCATAACCTCTCGTCCCGGGACGCCGATTTCGCGCCGGATATACCCAAGCGCCACCGTCGCATCTCCGCTTTCGAGGCGAACCGAAGCCGCGCTGGTGATCTCGCCCACTTCCTTTTCGCCGGCAACAATCTTCGCGCCCGCAGCGATCTCAACCGCGCCCCCCGCTACGAATCCTGTGAACTTGCGATGAACTGTTCCGCGAGAACGAATGCGCTCCACAATCTCTTGTCCAACGTAGCAGCCCTTGTTGAAATTCAACGCCCGCGCCTGCTCCGTTTCCTGCGGCAGATCGCGTTCGCGGATGTCCATGCCATACCGCGGAATCCCTGACACGATTCGCTGCAACTCCAGCGCCTCAGCGCCCACGGGTACAGCACCTGCCGCGACCAGGGCGTCCCAAAGTTGCCGGACGTTCTCGGGCGCGATCCAGATCTCGTGAGACGGCTGCGACTCGTTCTCTCCGCGAACCACTGAGCACTCCAGCCCGCGCCATTTCGCCGATGCAATCTGCAACGGCCGCATCTCGGCAATCGCGAATCCGGCCGCCACCAGCACCGCGCGCGCGTTCGGTCCGCCAATCCCGAGCGTGGTCAGTCGCTCGCTGAGATTCGCGACTTCTACGTCGTCCATGATGATGTAGTGGTCGAAGGTTGCGACAATCTTCTCTAGTTGGCCGCAGTCGGTGTCGACGGCAATCGACTCTCCGCGGTTATAGGCAAAGAGATCGCCCAGAATGTGCCCCTGCGGATTCAGAAGGAACGCATACACGCCTTGGCCCGCCGCGAGATCGCGAATGTTGTTGGTGACCATCCCGTTCAGCCAGCGCACGCGATCGCCGCCGGTGAGAGACAGCTTCGCCCGAAAGCCCAAGTCATACACGCCGCAACGCTCGCGCAACGCCGAAAACTCGGCCTGCGCGTCGCCAAAGCTGGCCGCAGTCGTCGCGCCGCGATAGTCCGCGAGGCGCGCCGCGCCCAACCCTTCGCCATGAATCTGGAGTGCTGTTGGCCCCATCGTTGATGCTTCGATTATAACGAAGGCGAAGGGTATATAGCGCCAGTGGGACGGTGCCGGCTCCAGCGCGTTCTGTGTTAACTTTCTGCCGTGGAACTACAAGCCAAGAAAAAACGCATCGCCGTAATCCCCGGAGACGGCATCGGCCAGGAAGTCATCCCGCAGGCGGTGAAAGTCATTCAGGCATCGGGCGCCGACGTGGAGTTGAGCGACTTCGACTGGGGCGCCGATCGTTACCTGCGCGACCAGACCACTGTTCCGCCCGACGGCTTTGCCATGCTCGAACGCAATTTCGACGCAATTCTGGTTGGCGCCTTCGGTGATCCGCGCGTTAAGACCAACATTCATGCCAAAGAGATTCTTCTCGGCATGCGTTTCAAGATGGATCTCTACGCTAACGTGCGCCCGGTTCGCCTGCTCGATGCGGCGTTGTGTCCGCTAAAGGGAGTCGAGCCCAAAGACCTGGACTTCATCGTCATCCGCGAAAATACCGAGGGCGTTTACACCGATGCGGGCGGCGTCTTCAAGCAGGGAACGCCCGACGAGATCGCGACGCAAGAAGACATCAACACGCGCAAAGGCGTCGAGCGCATCATCCGTTACGCCTTCAAGTACTGTCAGGATCACACCAAACTCGACGGCTCCCCGCGAAACAAAGTCCTGATGTGCGATAAGTCCAACGCCATGACCCACGCGGGCGGCCTCTGGCAACGAGTGTTCAAAGAAGTGGGCGGGGAATATCCGCAGATCACCGCGCAGCACATGTACGTCGACGCGCTCTGTATGCACATGGTGCGGGACCCGCGCCAGTTCGACGTAATCGTCACCAACAACATGTTCGGGGACATCATCACCGACCTCGCTGCCGGCCTGCAGGGAGGCCTCGGCATGGCCGCAAGCGGCAACATCCATCCCGGGAAGACTTGGATGTTCGAGCCTGTTCACGGATCGGCCCCACCGATCGCGGGCAAGAATATCGCGAATCCCTTCGGCGCAATTCTGACCGCCGCGATGATGCTCGAGCATCTGGGGATGGCAAAGGAAGCGGCGAAGATCGAAGCCGCGGTGCTCGAAGCCGTGCGTCAGAAAATGACAACGTCCGATTTAGGCGGAACGATGGGCACGCGCGAGGCGGGCGAGTGGATCGCGAAATTCGTTGGTTAAATATTGGTCTCTGTCATTGATCAAAACCGCGCTACTCTCGCCTTCCCGCGAGCAGCGCCAGTTCCCGCCACTTCCATAGGCAATCCACGTCGATAAACCCAATCTCCCGTAGCCACTGCAGCTGGGTCTCGAGGTCAAGCAGCTTGTTCGAAGGATCTTCCGTCTCAACCGTATACCCAATCCGATGCAGGAACTCCTCGTGCAGCCGCGGACTCGGCGACGCCACGTGCTCCAGATTGCAAAACACCCCTCCATTGTTCAGAAGGCCGAAAACCTCCGCATAGAGCGCCCGCTTGCGTTCATGTGCCACGTGATGGATGGCAAAGCTTGAGATTACCGCATCAAATGTACCGAGATTCGGCAGGGGCTGGTCAAAGTTGTGCTCCACCACGCGCACCGATGAATCTGCCGCGAAGCGCTTGCGCGCGGCGTCCAGCATCGCAGGCGAGAAGTCGACCGCTACAGCCTCGACGTCAGGAAACTCGCGTTTCACCAGCCCCAGCAGCCGACCGTCGCCGGTTCCGAGGTCGAGCACACGGCGCACGTCCGGTGAGATCAGTTCGAGCAACGCTGATTCGCCTTCAGTACGATGGGAAATTGAATCCGCGCGTTCCAGATAATCGCGCACGTGATCTGGCGAGCGCCAGAGATTGACGGGCTTGGTGGCTGTCATGACAGAAAGTATAGAGAAACGTATAGACTCAATCTCAATGAATAGAACTGAAGAGCGATCCTCGTGGGTTCTTCGGCTGCTTTTCGCAGTTGTACTGGCGGCGTGTGTTTCGATGCAGGCGCCCGCCTTCGCACAGGATAAACAGCCGGCGGATAATCCACCGCAGCCCGCGCAATCCACGACGCAGGGGCAGCCCAAGACCTCTCCGCCAGCGGACGAGGCAGACAAGCCGGAAGTCAAGATCACTCCGCGCCAGGCCGAGGAACTCTTCCACTCCGTCGACGAAATTCTCGACTTCGACAGCAAGCAGACCGGCCTGCCCATCAAAAGAGAGGTGAAGCGCAAGTTAACCAGCCGCGACGAAGTCGTCTCGTACCTTACGAAACATCTCAACGACGAAGACACGCAACGCCTGCGTCGATCGGAACTGGTTCTGAAGAAATTCGGACTGCTCCCCCGCGATTTCAATCTGGAAACATTCCTCGTCTCTCTTCTACGTGAAGAAGTGGCCGGTTACTACGATCCAAAGACGAGAACCGTGAACCTGCTCGATTGGGTACCTATGGAGGAGCAGGAGCCGGTCATGGCTCACGAACTCACCCACGCGCTACAAGATCAGTCGGTCGGCCTGCAGAAGTGGATGAAGCGAGGCGAGAAAGACCTCGGCGAAATCAAGAAGGACCCGACGCCAGCGGACATCGAAAACGACGAAATGGATAACGCCCGTGAGGCCGTGATCGAAGGCCAGGCCCAGACCATGATGTTTCAATACGCGATGGCGCCGACTGGGCGATCGATTGTCGACGCGCCTGACCTGCTCGAGGCTATGGAGACTGAGACTCTCACTGGCAGTTCTAGCACCAAGGTTTTCAACGAAGCGCCGATTTTCCTCAAAGAGTCGCTGACGTTCCCCTACAGCTACGGCACTGAATTCGTCGTCAAGCTGATGCAGAAGGGCGGGAAGGCGAAGGCGTTTGCCGGAGTGTTGCAGAATCCTCCGCACACAACGCGACAGATTATGGAACCGGAGACCTATTTGTCCGGTGAAAAAATCGAGCCCATGTTCGTGCCCGACTTTAAGCGCGACTTCAAGGACTATCAGAAGTTCGATATCGGAGCGATGGGCGAGTTCGATGTCGCGGTGCTAATCGAACAATATGCCGGAAAGCAAACGTCGAAGCACATCTATCCAGAATGGCGGGGCGGATATTATTACGCCGCTCGCGTCAAGGACAACGCGGCCGCGCCTCTGGGGCTACTCTACGTCTCGCGTTGGTCGAGCGCCGATGCTGCCGGACATTTTGCCGAAATCTATGCCGAGTCGTTGAAGCAGCGCTACAAGAGTGCGAAAGAGGTTGGAGATCCCACGCTAGATAGCGCTACACAGAGCGAAGACTCCAGGTCCGAGTTTCTGAAAGGACGCCATGCCTGGACCACCGAGGATGGCCCAGTTGTCATCGAAGAGCAAGGTGACATCGTGTTCGTAAGCGAAAGCCTCGACGCCGCTACGACTTCAACCCTGGAAAAAGAAGTCTTCAGCACGGCGCAAGTCACCAAGTAATCCCGACGATCCTGCAGTTATTTCTTCTTCTTTCCTCCCGGCTCATCCGGCAGTTCTGCCAGGAAGTGCTGCACCACCCCACCGACGCTGAATTGTTTGCCCCCGCGCTCGACCGTCAGCTTGCGTTCCTGCCCGGCCGATCCGCCGAGCATAGCCCACACCTGTCCCATGGTCGATCCATGAACCGGGATGTCGTCGACCGCAACTAAATGATCCCCAGGCTGCACCCCGTCCGGCCCGGTCGGAACCGACGGCTTGCCATCGATGTCCGCGACGCCGAGGATCGTATATCGCCCGTCATCTTCCGGGCGCAAGATGAGTCCGATGACATCGAAGTCAGGAAAATTGAACATGCGGCCAAACTCGAAATACACCGTCGAGTGAGCGTAGTCGAGCCCCACGCGGTAGTTCAGTAGCACGTTTGAGCCGAGCAGTCCCGCAGTCGGGATGCCTGCGCGCTTGCTGAAGTAGTCCATGCGGTCTTTCGGAAATTCGACGACGGCCACGTTTGCGAGGAACAGAGGCCCGTACTGCATTCGGTCCAGACGCATCAGCTTCCACTTCGGCTCTTCGTCGAGTCCCCACATGTTGGCTGGGCCGACCGCACCGGTCATGTGCGGCCAGTCCGGATGCGCAGTGGCCAGCCGGTCGAACAGTTCATCCGAAATGAAACTAATGCAGGAGCCGATGTCGAGGGCGAGATTGTACTTCTTATTCTCGATCTTGCTGGGCACCTGGATGAGCCCGTTGTCGGGATTGATTTCGACCTTCCCGGCTGGCCCCCTGAACTGGAGCGAGCCAGGCTCACCGATGGAGAACTTGTGCCCCGGAAAATCAATCAGCACATCGTAGTGCCGGAGCATCGCGGCTGGAATATTGATTTCCGCGTCGACACCCGGCGCCAGCACCGACGCTGCATTTACCGGCTTCAGAGGAATCTTGGCTTCTTTGACACCAGCCAGCGAAATCGTCATTCCTCCAATGGTCATCGTGCGCGGCGGAGGCGCTGAGCATTCGTGGTCGTCGCACGTGACCGACAGACCCATAGCCATAGCGAGACGCCGCGACAAGTTCAGGTCGGGATTGCCGTTATCAAGCCACGCACGCACACGCTGAGTGGAACCGTTCGGAAGAGGCACTTCAGCGTCGATGATGACGCGGTTGTGATCGATGACCGCAGGGACGGTGGCCGAGGCTGGTCCCGCCTGCGCGGTCTTCTCCTGCGGCGCGCAGACGCCTGCAATCAACAACACGCAACCGACGAGAGAAAGAAGTCTCATTCGCAAATTGTAGCGCCAGAACAAACGCTGAAGGATCCCCCCTTCATCCCCAAACCCGCGTTGTCGGACGTAGCACGACGTGTCCTCTAATTCTCCTCCTGTATAATCACGAGTTTGACTTGCGGTCGAGCACGCGTTCTGGAGGGGGATTGCCACAAGCGGAAATCGGAATCATCGGCGGCAGCGGGCTCTATTCCATGCCTGGGCTGACCAAGGTCAAAGAAGTGCGGGTGAAGACGCCTTTCGGCGCGCCTTCGGACGCTTACGTTTGCGGCACGCTCGAAGGACGAAAGGTCGCCTTCCTGGCGCGTCACGGACGCGGCCACCGCATCCTGCCCAGCGAGCTGAATTTTCGTGCGAATATTCACGGGTTCAAGCAACTCGGCGTTGAGCGCATCGTCTCAGTTTCCGCCGTCGGATCGCTGAAGGAAGAGCACAAGCCGCTGGACTTCGTGATCCCCGACCAATTCTTCGATCGCACGCGTCATCGCGTCGACACGTTCTTTGGTAGCGGCGTCGTGGCTCACATCTCCTTTGCCGACCCAGTCTGCGCAGAAATGTCGAGCGTCGTCGAGTCTGCTTGTAAGAAAGTGGGAGTGGTCGGCAAGCACGGCGGCACCTACCTTTGCATGGAGGGTCCGCAGTTCTCCACCAAAGCCGAGTCAAACGTCTACCGCAGCCTTGGCATGGACGTGATCGGCATGACCAATCTGCAGGAAGCCAAGCTGGCGCGCGAAGCCGAACTCTGCTACGTCACGGTTGCGATGGTAACGGACTATGACTGCTGGCATCCGCATCACGAGTCGGTGACGGTGGATCAGGTAGTAGCGGTCCTGCTCAAGAATGCAGAGAACGCGACGAAGGTCGTTCGCGAAACGATTGCGGCAATGCCTCGTGGGCGCTCCTGCAAATGTGGATCGGCCTTAGCCCACGCGATTCTCACCGATCCCAAGAAGATTCCCGCGGCAACGAAAAAGAAACTGAAATTGATCCTGGGCAAGTACGTGAAGTGACGGTCTAAGGTCACCGGCACCTCCTTCGTAGCGCGACGTGCTCTATGTGGTTGGTCCGGCCACGAATCACCAGAAAATCAGGACAAATAGGGAAACCATCAAGATGAGCATTCTCGTAGTCGGTTCGGTTGCTTTCGATGATGTCACTTCACCGTCCGGTACGGTTAAAAACATTCTAGGCGGCGCCGCCACCTACTTCTCGCTCGCCGCGAGTTACTTCACCCAGGTCCACGTCGTTGCCGTTGTGGGCGAAGACTTCGGTCCCGAGCAGGAGCAGGTTTTTCGCAATCACAACATCGACATCCGCGGGCTCGAACGGGCCAAGGGCAAGACTTTCCGCTGGGGCGGTTCCTACACAGACAACCTTAACGAAGCGAAAACGAATTTCACCGACCTCAACGTTTTCGAAACTTTCCATCCTCAGATTCCAAAAGAGTACGAAGACACGGAATTTCTTTTCCTCGCGAACATTCAGCCGACGCTCCAGGCGAATGTGCGCCGCTCGATGAATGGCGTCCGCCTCACCGGCTGCGACACCATGAATTATTGGATCAAGGGCACGCCGAAAGAGCTGGCCGAAACCTTGAAGGTCGTCGATGTCCTCCTGATCAACGACACGGAAGCGAAGATGTTGGCAGGCGAAGCCAACCTGCCCCGCGCAGCTCAGAAAGTCCTCGCCATGGGACCACAGGCACTGGTCATTAAGCACGGCGAATACGGCGCGACCATATTTTTTCGCGAAGGCGCCTTCGGCGTAGGCCGTCATCCGTTCCGCGCGCCGTCGCTTCCCATCGAAGAGGTCAAAGATCCCACTGGTGCAGGCGACTCTTTCGCCGGCGGATTCATGGGCTACCTGGCCTCGCAAAAGAAATTGACTCGCGAAACGCTCAAGCGCGCTCTCTTCTATGGTGGGGTCATGGGATCGTTCGCGGTCGAACGCTTCGGAACCGAGCGCCTGCAGTCACTCACGCGCGAAGAAATCGACGCTCGCTTTGAGATCTTTCGCGAACTGACGCATCTCGAATAAGATTCGCGCGGAAGACCCGGGAGTCCTGGTGTGAAACACTCTTTACACAGTCGCTGATGCCGAAGCCGAAGCCAGCTCCCGCTCCGCCAACTGCTTCCCGCTGGGATTCCGAAGTTCAACTCCTGTCGTGGCTGGCCACTTGCGTCGCCGTCTTCTCTTTCCTCTACTACTACAAGCATGGCGAATTCATGCTCTACGGCGACGCAATCGCCCACATGAACATCGCGCGCCGTGTCTTCGACTCGAAGACTCCAGGCCTGCTCCAGTTAGGGACCGTGTGGCTCCCGCTGCCTCACCTCCTGATGATTCCATTCCTCATCTCCAACCAGATGTGGCAACTCGGTGTGGGCGGATCGATTCCGTCACTCGCTGCTTACGTGTTCGGAGTGATCGGAATGTTTCGGCTCGTCCGCAGCGCACTCTCACGCGACGCCGTGACGGATACAGCCGCGAAATTTGCTGCCTGGACGGCCGCCCTCGTCTTCGCAGCCAATCCGAACCTGATCTACATGCAGACGACCGCGATGGGCGAATCGTTATACCTAGCTTTGTTCATCTGGGCGGTAGTCTATTTCGTCGAGTCCACCCGCGGCGACAAGAAAGCATTGACCAAGTGCGGTCTGTGTCTGGCCGCTGCCTGCCTGACTCGTTACGATGGATGGTTTCTCGCGGTCGCTATGGCAGCGACGGCGGTCGTTCTGAACATTCTCCCATCCCAAGCGCGCGACAAGAAACTGCCCGCGTTCCCACCTTCCCGCTCCGCGACGGTGAAGTTCGTTTTGATCGCCGCCGCGGCGCCCGCACTCTGGCTTGCCTACAACGGAATCGTCTATCGAAACCCTCTGGAGTTTGAAAACGGTCCATACTCGGCGAAAGCGATCGAGCAGAAGACGCAGAGCGCCGGCAATCCCGGACATCCGGGCAGCGGCAATCTTGTTCTCGCTGGTCAGTACTTCTTGAAGTCCGCCGAAGTCAACCTTGCGGAAAGCGAGTGGCTGCAGCGGGGCTGGGTTCTGCTGGCAGTAATCGGCATTGCCGGCGCCGCTTTCGCCGCCCGTGCCGGCAAGCCAACAACCGAATCCCTCTCAAAGGCGTGGCCGCTACTCTTCCTCCTGATCCCCGTGCCTTTTTACGCCCTGTCGGTGGCCTATGGAGGCGTGCCGATTTTCATTCCCGAGTGGTGGCCGTTCACCCACTACAACGTTCGCTATGGACTGCAATTGCTCCCCGTCTTCGCCGCCGCCCTGGCCGTCTGCGTCTACTTGGCGGTGCGATCAGAATGGTGGAACAACCGTCTCCGTCTTGCCTGCGTACTCGTGGTCTTCGCCTTAGTCGTCACAAGTTATGCGTCGGTATGGCGTGCCGGCCCACAGTCACTACAAGAAGCTCAAATCAACATGCGCACCCGGAATCAGCTGGAAGCTCAACTCGCCCTCTGGCTCGAGAAGCTGCCGCCCGATTCCACTCTGCTCATGTACCTTGGCGATCATGTGGGCGCCGTGCAAAAGGCGGGAATCCCGTTGCGCCGCGTCATCCACGAAGGAAATCACCGCGTATGGAAGCAACCCGAAGATCAAGAAGGCTTGTGGGAGCGAGCCCTGGCCGACCCGGCCCGATATGCCGACTTTGTTGCAGCCTCCGAGGGCGATGTTGTGTGGAAAGCGGCTCAGGCTCATCATCTGCCGGAACTAGTCGAAATTCACGTTACGGATCAGCCGAGAGTCATCCTTTACCGCGCGCGGTAATCAGCCGGGTTAACGCTGCAGGTCTGTGCCGCGATGATAAAATCCGGCCATCCCGATGAATTGGCATCATCCTATCGACCTGCTGCGTCAGGAAATGACCAGCGGACTGCTTGAGAGTTCGATCGTGCGGCTCGTGCTGGCGGCCATCCTCGGCGGACTCATTGGTCTTGAGCGCGAACTCAAGCATCGCGCCGCCGGCCTGCGCACGAACATGTTCATCTGCTTTGGCTCGGCGATGTTCACTTTGCTTTCCGCAAGACTGGCGGGCGTGCCGTCCGATGCTGCGAGAATCGCGGCCCAGATCATCCCGGGTATCGGCTTCATCGGCGCTGGATCGATCCTCCACACCCGCGGCCTCACCAGCGGTCTGACTTCCGCCGCCACGCTCTTCGTTGTCGCATCGGTCGGAATGGCCGCCGGTGGCGGTCTGTACGCGACAGCAATGTTCGCCACGGGCGCTGTGCTGGTCGCACTCTTCTTTCTCGGACAACTGGAAGAAACCTTCAACGTGAAGCTCCTACTGTCGAGCTACGAAGTCGCCGGCGCGAGTTTGGAAGAGATTAGCAACGAGGTCAATCGCATCCTGGAACCTCATCATCGCCTGATGGAGAATCTCAGCAGCGGAGATACAGGCCAACACATCCGCCTGCAGTTTGATGTCGAGGGTTGCAACCGGGAGCAGAAAGAATTGCTGCGCCAGTTGAAAGCGTCGACGGTGCTGATCAGCGCAACCTCGCTCGGGCGCGTGGAGCGCGAGTGAGTGAGACGCGATTGAACTCCGGTGGCCGCGCCATTCCCTTCGTCAAGGCCAGCGCCTGCGGTAATGATTTTCTCTTGATCGATGGAGCGGTGGCTCCGCCAGATCCAGCCGCCTTCACCCGCCGCATCTGCGACCGGCATGAAGGCGTGGGCGCCGACGGTGTTGAGTGGATGTTCCCGCACTTCTCCGTCGATGTAGAAATTCGCTTGATCAATGCCGACGGCTCGGCGGCGGAAATCTCCGGCAACGGAACGCGCTGTGTGGCGGCATACATGTGCGCTGACAAGGGAAAAGAGCGTATTGCGATTCTGACCGGAGCCGGATCGAAAATTTGCACGCTGATTTCGCGCCACGACACTGAGTACGAATTTGAAATGGAAATGGGAGAGCCCGCCGTCGACGCAGAAATGGCTGTGCCGGTCGCCGGCAGGGAAGTACGCGGAATCCCGGTCTCCATGGGCAATCCGCATTTCGTGGTATTCGGCGCTGAATTTCCGGCCAACTGGCAGGCCTTCGCCGCCGAGATCCAGCGCAGCCCGCAGTTCCCGCAAGGCGTAAACGTTGAACTGGTTGAGATGAGGGGTAGGCACGACCTGGCCGTACGTTTTTTCGAACGCGGCGTCGGAGAAACGCAATCTTCGGGTACCGGCTCTTGCGCATCCGCCGTGGCCGCGATGGCGACCAGCCGTGCTGATTCGCCCGTGAAAGTGCATGCACCCGGTGGCACGCAGACTGTCCGCAAGGAAGGCAAAAATGTTTTTCTCCGAGGCACGGCTCGGTTAGTTTGCGAGGGAGAATTCTTTCTGACCTGATCCGCTAGCAGCGTGCGCGAGTTTCGCTCGGTAATCACTTTCGTCCATGTCCTCCTCCAGCCTCCAACGCGTCAAGCCGCGAGCCCTTCGCCTGGGCGACACCGTTGGCATTGTCGCGCCTGCCAGCAACGTCAAAAAGGCCGAACTCGAGGCTGGATGCGAAGCCCTTCGCAGTGCTGGGTACCGGCCCTTCTACCTCGACTCGATCCTTGAAAAGGATCTTTATTTCGCCGGCTCCGCGACGCGACGTGCCCGGGAACTGGAAGAGATGTTCACCCGCGACGACGTTCGGGCGATTGTGTGCGCACGCGGCGGGTACGGCTCGAACTACCTGCTCGAAGAACTCGACATCGAGAAGATCAAAGCGCATCCCAAGATTTTCGTTGGCTACAGCGATCTCACCTCACTCTTAACGTATTTTGGTGACGCCGCCGGTCTCGTCACGTTTCACGGACCGATGGCTGCCAAAGATTGGTCGCATGCAGATGGTGCAGATCTTGCTTCGTGGCAAGCCGCCGTTTCTGGCACTACCGCGTGGGATGTCCCTGTGGGCGCGGAAGTGAGGGGCCTGGGCCAAGGCGAAGCCGAGGGCGTCCTCTACGGCGGCTGCCTCTCAATACTGGTCGCATCGCTGGGCACGCCATACGAAATCAACACAGACGGAGCAATCCTGTTTCTCGAGGACTTGGCCGCCAAGCCCTATCAGATCGATCGCATGCTGATGCAATTAAAGTTGGGCGGATTGCTCGACAATGTGCGCGGCGTTGTCTTCGGCGAAATGGTTCACTGCGTGCAGATTACCGATCAAGGCTACACGTTAGAAGAGGTGGTCATGCGTATCGTCGGCGATCTCGGCGTGCCGGTCGCCTTCGGCGTCCGCTCGGGACATGTCACGTCGCGAAACATCACGCTGCCCTTCGGAGTGCAAGTGACTCTATCAGTGGCGAAGGATAAAGTCGTGCTGAGAATCTTGGAGTCGGCCATCAGCCCCTAGAAGAAATCAAAGTGTGTTCCTTCATGAACCTTAAATCGCCTTAGTGATCCTCGAACTACCCGAGATATGAACGAAAGAAAACACATTCACCTGATCGGAATCTGCGGCACGGCGATGGCCTCGCTCGCGGGCATGCTCAAGCACCGCGGATTTCGCGTCACCGGCTCCGACGCCGCAGCCTATCCGCCCATGTCCGATTTCCTCCGTGAACTGGACATTCCCGTAGCCCAGCCGTTTGACGCGAAGAATCTCGAGCCGCGCCCCGACGTGGTCGTGGTCGGCAACGCTATGTCGCGCGGCAATGTCGAACTCGAACACATCCTCGACCAGCGCATTCCATTCTGCTCCTTGCCGCAGTTGCTCCACGATGAATTCCTTCGCGGGAAGGACGTCCTCGTCGTAGCCGGAACACACGGCAAGACCACAACAACCTCAATGCTGGCCTGGATCTTCCACACCGCAGGCTTGCATCCGTCCTTCCTGATCGGTGGCATTGCCGAAAATTTCGGATCGAGCTTCCACCTCGGGCGCGGACATCACTTCATTCTTGAAGGCGACGAGTACGACACCGCCTTTTTCGATAAGGGCCCAAAGTTTCTCCACTACTTTCCTGACGCAATCATCCTCACTTCCGTCGAATTCGATCACGCCGACATCTACAAAGATCTCGATGCCGTCGAGACAGCCTTCAAACGTCTGGTGAACCTCATCCCCCGCCGCGGACGAATCGTCGCCTTCGACGGCTTCGCAGGCGAAGCCTCTGAGAGTCCGAGTCTCGAACGCTCCCTCGCTAAGGCGTTTTGTCCGGTCGAGCGCTACGGAGCAGGACCGAAGGCCAACTGGAGGGTCACCAATCTTCATCTCGACCCAGGACGCACCTCATGGACTGTTCTGCACAAGGGGGAGCCCTGGGCGGACTTCGAATTCGCCTTGGCCGGAGAGTACAACGTCTGGAATGCCACGGCCGCCGCCGCTCTCGCCGCTCACTGTGGGATAGCAAAGGAAGCGATCGCCGAGGCCCTCAAGACTTTCAAGAGTGTGAAACGACGTCTGGAAGTGAAAGCGCAGGTGAACGGCATCACGATCATCGACGATTTCGCGCATCACCCCACCGCCATCGCAGGCACACTGAAAGCGCTTCGTGCCCGCTATGCCGGCTCTAGGCTGTGGGCGATTCTCGAACCGCGCTCGAACACCCTGCGCCGTCGCGTGCTACAGACGGCCCTTGCCCGGAGCCTCGCCTTGGCCGACGAGATTGTCGTCGCCGGAGTCTTCCGCTCCGAAGCCGTGCCAGAAAATGAGCGCCTCGAGTTGCCGGCCTTGGCCGCCGAGATCGAGCGCAACGGCCGCCGCGCTCGCCTTCTCGCCGACGCTGACGCAATCGTTCAAACCATTGCCCCCGAAATGCGCACAGGAGATGTAGTCGCGATCCTTTCCAATGGCGGATTCGGCGGAATCTACGAAAAACTCCCAGCACGCCTGACACAACTGGCGGACAAGAAATGACGATCTCCCTGAACTCCAGTCGCAGCTCCGAACCCGGGTGCCCCGTCCTTCTTTCGCGTTGTTTGCGAAAGAGGGCGGGAATTTTGATTCTGGTCTTGATTCTGTTCCTCGCGACCCTCTCCGTCGCGCAGTCCCCCCGCGTGTCCTACGATATTTCCCTTACTTCTCCCGACCAGCATCTCGTCGAAGTCCAAATCATCCTCCCCCCGGGCGCCGCGCAGCGAGAACTCCAACTTCCCGTGTGGAACGCTCTCTATCAGGTCCGCGACTTTTCCCAATACATAAACTGGATTCATGCGAAAGACCGCGCCGGCCACCCGCTCGCGATCCGCGAACTCGACAAAAGCCGTTGGCAGATTCAGTCGGCGGAAGGCGGCGCCGTCGTCGACTATCAAATCTACGTGGACTCGCCCGGCCCATTCGGCGCGCAGTTGAATACGCATCACGCCTTCTTCAATCTCGCGCAGATTCTCATGTATTCGATCGACGCTCGCACCGCGCCAATCCACATCCATCTCAGTCAGGTCCCCGCAGGATGGAAGATCGCCACGCCTCTGACCTCGACATCGTCGACTGATTTCGACGCTCCCGACTATGATCGACTTGTCGACTCTCCCCTCGAGATCAGCAACTTTCAGGAATCCGACTTCGACGCGTCGGGCGGCCACTGTCGCGTGATCATCGACTCCGATCCCGCCGACTACGACATGGCCAAGATTGTTGCCGCTCTGCGAAAGATCGTCGTAGCCGCCACAACCTGGATGAACGATCGTCCTTTCGACACCTACACTTTTATTTATCACTTCCCGCGCGGACCCGCCGGCGGCGGCATGGAGCACGCCTACTCCACCGCCATCGATCTCAATGCAGACATGGTCAACAAGACCTTCGGAGCGCTCACCGGAGTCACCGCGCACGAGTTTTTTCATCTCTGGAATGTCAAGCGCATCCGGCCTCAAACCCTCGAGCCCGTCGACTACACCAAGGAAAACTACACGCGAGCATTGTGGTTCAGCGAAGGCGTCACCAGCACGGCGGAAGGCACAATTCAATTGCGCGCTGGTCTGATCGACGAACGCCAATACTTCAGCGAACTTGGCGCACAAATCACCGAGCTCGAGCGTCGCCCAGCCCACTTAACGCAATCGGCTGAAGAATCAAGCATCGATGCGTGGCTCGAGGGCAACGCATACTATCGTCGCCCCGAGCGCAGCATTTCTTATTACAACAAAGGCGAACTGCTCGGCGTCATGCTCGATCTCGCTGTCCGCGAAGCGAGTCACGGTCGCGCCTCATTGCGCGAGGTTTTGCAATGGATGAATGTGAACGACGCGCAGAAAGGCCGCTTCTTCGACGACTCCAACGGAGTGCAACAAGCCGCCGAGGCAGTCAGCCACGCCGACCTGGGATGGTTCTTCACCAAGTATGTGGCTGGAACCGAGGAAATTCCCTGGAACGATTTTCTCCGCTCGGTCGGCCTTCGCTTAGTGCAACTCGAGACCGCCGTAGCCGACCCAGGCTTCTCCGCATCCCGTAATTTTGATGGTCCCATGTCCGTGGTCGCCGTCGCACCGGGTAGCGAAGCCGAGCGCGCAGGCCTGCAGGTTGGCGATGTCATCATCGAATTGCAAGGCAAGGGCGCCGGACAGGAATCCCGACAAGACATGGCGCGGCTGAGTCCGGGCGACTCGCTCACCGTGAAAGTTCGAAGCCGCCGCGCCGGCGAGCACGAGCTGAAATGGAAGGTCGGCAGCCGCCAGGAGATTTCGTACGAACTAAAAGACCTCGACCAGATCACCGCCGAGCAGCACGCCCGCCGCGGCGCCTGGCTGAAGGGAGAGGCGCAAAGCGCGCCTGAGTCATCTCAGACTGACCGAACAGAGGCCCCCTCGATAAAGGGAACCACAGCAAAATGATTCGCACCATCATCATGCTGACGTTCTGGGCTCTCGCCGCGCCTATCGCGGCGCTCATCGGATTTCCCGCCTCCTACATCATGGGAGACGTCCGCGTTTTATACGCGCTGTTCATGTGGGGCGCGCGCGCTGGAGTCTGGCTCACCGGAGTCCGCGTCGAGAAGATTGGTCTCGACCGCTTCGATCCGTCGCGCAGCTACATCTTCATGACGAATCACGTTTCGAATCTCGACCCGCCCATTCAAATCCCCGCGCTTCCCCGTCGCACGTCCGTGATGGTGAAGAAAGAATTGTTCAAGGTCCCAATCCTCGGCCAAGCCATGCGCAGGGGATCGCTGGTTCCCGTAGACCGCGGCAATCGCGACGCCGGCATCGAAGCCGTGGCCGCCGCGAAAGCTGTCATCGCGCAGGGAATCAACATGACGATCTACGTCGAAGGCAAGCGCTCCTTCGACGGCAAACTTCTGCCCTTCAAGAAAGGCCCGTTCTACCTGGCCGTCGAGTGCGGAGTTCCCGTCATCCCTATGACCATCGTCGGCACGCATTACGCCATGCCGAAAGCGCGATTCTCCATCAAGCCCGGCCCCGTGAAAGTGATTTTCCATTCCCCGATTGAACCGAAGGATTTCGGCAGCCGCGAATGTCTAATGGAAAAAGTTCGCGTCGCAATCGAAAGTGGATTGCCCGAAGAGTATCGCCAGAGCGCACCCGTAGCAGTCGAGCAGGCACACGAAGGAAAGTCCGCCTAAGATTTCCCTGTGTTTCCTCTGTGTCCCCTGTGGTTATTCTTTTTTTGCTTTCGCCCGGACAGCCCGCGCAATCTCCGGCAGCCGCGGCAAAATCGCCGAATATTTCAGCCACAATTTGTGATCGACCGCAGGCGCTCCGCTGACCAGCGCGCCCGTTGGAATGTCGCCCGCCACCCCGCTCTGCGGCGTCACGATCGCGTTATCCCCGACCTTGCAGTGCCCGACCACGCCCACCTGTCCCGTAAGAATCACGCGGTTGCCGATCTCCGACGATCCCGCAAGCCCCACCTGCGCACACAGCAACGCATCCTCGCCCACATGCGACCCGTGCCCGACCTGCACCAGATTGTCGACCTTCACCCCGCGTCCAATGTGCGTTTCGCCGACGCTCGCGCGGTCAATGCAAGAGTTCGCCTGCACCTCGACATCGTCCTCAATGACGACCGGAGCCGGCTGCGGAATCTTGTGCCAGCGTCCCTCCGCCGTCTTTGCGAATCCGAATCCATCGGCTCCAATCACCACTCCATTCTGCAAGAGCACATTGTTTCCCACCCGGCAGTTCTCTCGCACAACCGAGTGAGCATGCGCAAAAAAGTTGTCGCCAATTTTCACTCCCCGATAAATCACCACATGCGCAAGCAACACCGCATTCGCGCCGATCTCAACATCCTCACCGATCGCGACGTAAGGTCCGATGTGCGCACTGTTGCCAATCTTCGCCGAAGGATCAACCACCGCGGTCGGATGCACCCCGGCCGCGTAACGCACCGGCTGATGAAAAATCTCCAACGCCCGCGCAAACGTCAGATAAGGATCCTTCGCCCGCAACATCGCCGCCGGAATAGCAGGGAAGTCCTCCGCAACAATAACGGCCGAAGCCCGCGTAGTCCGCGCCGCCGCCGCATACTTGGGGTTCGACACGAACGTCAAATCCCCCGGCCCCGACTGTTCAATCCCGTTAAGTCCGGTGATCTCGGTGTCAGGCGATCCATTTTCCAGGCGCACATTAAGAGCAGTAGCAAGAGCAGAAAGTTTCATGTCGTCATTCACGAGAACAGGTTCGTACCAGATTGTAGCGGACATGGACGGACGACGCCGACGGACGTTGTGGCCTTACGTGAAGATCAAATGAGGAGGCCAGTGCGCGCACTGGCCTTCGGTGAGACGAACCCTCTCCCGTTACTGCACGGTCAGAGTGAAAGCAGCATGCTGCGAAAGTGATCCGGCGGTCGCAGTTATTGTCACCTGATAGGTGCCCGTTGGCGTCCCGGGATCTTGATGGCCGCCGCCCCCACCCCCACCTCCTCCGCACGAGGGTAGTGCTGTCAGCAAAGTTAGCGTTATCAATCCGAGCAGTATCCGTGAGCGGCGGTCTCGAGGCGTGGCGATCAGAATAATTCCCGCCAGCGGCAAACCTCCGCCGAGGATCACCGCAAAGTAATACCGGCGGCTCTCCTGGAGGCTGGTGGTGTGTGGTGCTGTCGTCATTATCGAGATGTTCGTATTCACAATCGTGTTCGGCCCACTCCCGGTTGCTGGAGAGGAAGTGCAGGTGGACTCCGCAGGCAACCCAGCGCAGGTGAAGCTGACCGCGGTGGCGAAGCCCGTAGAGGCAACTATGCCCACTGTGCTCGTCCCTCCAAGTCCTGGGCTGCTGATTGTCACATTAGTCGGCCCCGAAACTCCGGCGAATCCAGGCTGGATTGTGAAAGTCACCGGCGCCGCGCTACTGCTCGCGCTGAAACTTGAGTCGCCCCCGTAAGCAGCCGAAATACTGTGGCTGCCGGCGTCGAAATTTATAACTCCTGCGCCGATCGAGGTGTTTCCCTCACTGTTCAGACTAGCCGGATTGGGCACGGGGTTGAAAATGGGTCCGGGTAGATTACCGAACGAATCCGCGAAAGTGACCATTCCCGTCGGAGTGCCGTGGTAATACGGGACCAGAACATCGGCACGGACGAACACAAGACTGCCAAACGGGAGAGTGTTTCCGCTGATCGCCTGATTGTTCCGATCCACAGCGGAGATCGTTGTAGTGCTGGCCTCGGGCGTGACCGTGGCCGTAATCGAGTTGGAGTCGCTTGGCGCGAACGTCCCGTCGCCCGGATAGTGTGCATACAAATGGTACGTAGTTCCTCCGGGCAAGTTATATGTTGTGGAAGAATACGAACCATTCGCCAGCGGTAATCCCAGCAGACCGCTCACCCCGCCATTGGCTCCTCCCACGCTCGCCATCAGGGAGACTTCCCCGGATGGCGTGCCGCTCCCGCTGTTGGGAGCGACCGAGATCGCATACGTGACTTCCGCGCCGTGTTGGATCGTAATTGGCGCTGTGCCTCCGTTCAGTTTGAACGCAGTTGTCGTCGGCCGGAAAGTCGCGCTTGCCCAAGCATTGAGCAGATTGGCGACGTTGACCGAACCAAGGCCCGTGGCTTGATCGTATCCAACCTCGGCCGAATACAAGCCGTTCGGATACCCGGACTCGCCGGGAACCGAATTATTTCCAACCGTAACGTCGTTGAAGACGCATGCGCTGTTCGGCAAAGTAGATGTGCTGGAAGCATTACATTGAGTTCCCCCCGCTTGTTGCGCTGCGGCCAAAGGATAGAACATATAGTTCGCCTGGCCCTGCCGCCCTCCCATCTTCTGATCGACAAGGGCCATTATTCCTGCGAAGGAAGGTGCGGACGCCGACGTTCCGCTGATGAAGTAAATAAAAAACTGGCCTTGGTCGTTAGGGAAGCAGGAGTCGTCCAGACACAGGAGGTAGGGATCATGTGCGGCTGCGCTCAAGGAGACGTCAGGTAGATCGCGGACGCCGTCGTTGGGAATTCCGAGCGTCAATGGGGACTGCCAGTCTGGCTTGGGGACGCCAGGCCTCGTACCTCCTAATCCGCCTTGGTTGTTGCCGGCGCTAGCTCCACCGCTGCCAGCCCACAGACCGTTGGTGGAACTGCTCTCATTCCATACGTCTTCCGGGATGTAAGACATTGCCGACTCTTGTACCGGCGGTTCCGTTCCCCAATATGTGCCATCTTGTCCGTTCTCGTTGAAGATCGTGCCGCCAACAGCGACGTTGAAAGCAGTAGAAGCGAGCAGATTGACCGAAATGGGATGAGTGGCCGGGGGCGCAGAAGGATCGTCACAGCCCTCCGCTCCGTTGTCTCCAGTAGAAACAAAATAAGTTATACCCTGTGCAGCGGCTTGCTCGGCGACGCTAGTGGAGAATTCAATCTGAGCGTCCGTGGCGTACAGTTCACAACTGCTGAAGCTCTCCGTCATGACGTCAGCGAGATTGTTGTCCACGATATAGACTTCGGAGAGATCAACTCCGTCGGTGGTGTTGGTAGTAGCAGAGACCACCAAGTCCAAGCTGGCCCCGTCCGCAATCGCCCATGACCAGCTCGCGTCCAACGTGGCTTCGGCCTCTTCGCCGCCCCCTAGATCGCCCGGATCGGGACCGTTGAGGACGATGTTCGGAAGAATGGCGGCGAGATTGAAGACCGACCGGAAAGAAAAGATGTCTTCGCCCGGCGTCCCCTGACCATTGTTGTCGTATAGATTGCTGCGGGCAACCACGCCAATGGTCACCCCATATCCGTTAATCCCGTTGTTGTACGCGGGATTGATGTTGTAGATCGTGGCATAGTCCGGTGGGCCGAGCGCGTGAATGAGTTGGCCATTCTGCGAGAACGTAACCTGCGGCTTTTTTCCCGGCACCAGCTTCGCGGGAAGCGCCTCGCCCGAAAAGTGGCTGGCTGGCTTCTTGAGAAAATTGTGCAGCGAAAGAATCCCCTTCACCGCTCCCGTCAGCGCCGTCGGAATCTGCGGATCGCTGGCGTTCGCCCAGTGCTGCTCGCCATTCACAATGTATTTGTGGATCGCGGTGTGAAATGCCTCCTGCACTTGGCTCGCTGACCCCGAGAACTCCAGCACCGTGCGGCCCTTGGTCGATCCCACCTGAAATCCGTGGGACTGCAGCCAGGACGTAATCGTCTGCATGTCCCCGTCGCTCGGACCAAACTGCTTTCCGAATTCCTCCGGCGTCAGCCACTTGTGGTAGCTCTGTGAATTCTTGTCTTGCTGGTCGTCGAGCAATTTCCGTAACGCGGTCTCCTGCGCCGGGCTGCGCTTGAGCACCAGCAGCATCCGTTCCATGGGCAAGCTTGTAGGCGCGGTGCCTAAGTCAAACTGCGGCCGAGCCAGCGGATGCGTATTACCCTTGAGCGTTGTCAGCTGCGACTCATCCACCGGCTGCGAGATCAGCGGCCGCGGCGGCGCAACAGTCAACCCCGACTCCTGTCCCAGCGCGGGTGCGCCCAGCAGGGAAGTGACCGCCATCAGAACCAGAACGATCCAGAAAAAACAACGATGAGAAGAAGACCCAGGATTAATTTGCATGAACGCACCTCTGCCAGGAGATGACTTCGCCCACTGAGATCGCGCCGGAAAGGAGGAAGGAAGGAGATCCAACGCGTCTCTAAATCCGGGCCGGAGCCCGTGTGGACCCAAAACGGTACTCCAAGTCCCGCGGGATTGCAATGATCCTGAGCGACAAGGAGTCTTTCGGCCCTGAGATCGCTCGACCGAAAAACGAACGTGGAAAGAGACCTTACCGGCGGCTCATTGAATCAATGCAAAGAGAGCCGCCCTCGGCCGTCTTATCGAGCGCAGCTCACTCAATCTCTCTGACTCTTCCCATGATCTCGCCCCACAACTCCGCGTCAATCTATTACTTAGCGGATGACAATCACTTGATCCGCCGTGCATTGTCCCATGACGCATTCTCTGCGAAACCTCCACATGACAGGAGGCAGACCCATGTGGCGCCACATCGCAGCCGTCATTCTCTTGCCGTCTCTCGCCGCCGCTCAATCCGCGCAAACTCAACCGAATCCCATCCAGCAAAGCACTCCAACATCATCCCTCAAACCGCTCCCACTCTCGTACCAACCCTATGCCTACTACAGCGCAATCCGCCGCGGCCGAGCGGAACAGGTTGCGCTTGAGTTTTATCCCAATGCCCTCGTAACCACGCCCACCCAGCCGGTATCCGGCATCGTTCCGCTCAATCTCGAGCTTCAGCCCGAAGAAGGTTTTACCTTCCTCAAACTCCGATATCCCAAGGCCCGCACGCACCAAGTGCAGTTTCAATCGACTCGCATGCTCTTTGCGCGAGATCACTGGATTCGATTCGAACTCCACGCAGCGTCGTCGGTCTCGTTGGGCACTCACGTCCTCAAAGGCAAACTCACGTTTCAGCCGGTTGACCCGAAATCGGGCGCAGGCCCCGTGCGCCAGGTTGACGTGGAGATTCCGGTCAACGTCGTCGATCGTGACGCTCACGTCAAGAGGACGGGCTGGCCCTTCCACATTCCAACTCCCGTGTTGGTCCTGCTCATCATCGTGCTTGTTCCAGTGGCGATTGCGACAGCGCCGCTCTGGCTGATCTGCGCGCCGACGGGTCTCTGCAACGACTAGACCGAATCCAATGCATGCTTCGAAAGAAGAATATCCCTCACTTCTCCTTCGTGCACCTTCGTGTCCTTCGTAGTGAATGGTTTTGACGGTGAGTGTTCTGAGACAGGAAATACGCGTTCCAAGCTACTCCTCGAACATCGGAACCTGCCGCTGATCCTGCGCCCGCCGCTGCCGACGCGTCGCGCCAATCACCGCCAGCACAGTCAACGACTCCAGCGCCGTGCGAGGCACAAAAATTCGCTGCGTATTCGACCGCTGGTCTGGAGGATTGACCAGAAATCCTTCCGGCGTCGTGTGCATCAAGTCGGCGGGCATCAGCCCTTCGAGAATTTCGCTATCTTTAAACCGCAACCGCACCCACAACCCCTCCGACCGCGGACGCGACGTGAATGTCTTCCGCGTCAGCGATTCCGCCTCTCCAAACTCGCGCACAAAATAAACGCCCTTGATCTCCTTCAGGTCCATCGCAATCACCGTGCCCGAAGTGTTCAGCAACTCCAGTTTGCCCTCATTCACAAACTGCGACGGCGACACGTACCCCGAGACCGAATCCCGGTCCATCTTCCGGACAATCACTTTCTTGTGCGTTGAAGGCATAGAAGGAAGTGGCGAGTGCCCAGTTAATTCAGGTAGTGACCGCAGAGATTTTACTGACCCTAATCACTGGTCCCTGATCACTGGTTCATCGATTTTCGCACCTTTCCGCCGAAAACTCCCGGAATACACCTTGGCAGTAGCCAAAATGTAAACGTTGTGTTATTTTCTTTAGCTTGCTGCAAACTTTCCACTTCGCTTAAGTACTTTGTACTAAGTCACTTGCACCCCGGTGTCAGCTGTCCCAGGGTGTGGGGTGGTCGGGCCTGTGGAAATCCTGTGGAAAGTTCGGTTCGTCAGCCTGGCCCGGTCTTGGTCTTTTCAAGCACGGTTGCGGCAGAAAACGCCGGTCTGAGCGCCGCTCGAGAATGAATGGCTGATTACATTTACACGATGGAACTCCGGTTGACGCCGGACCAACTGAAGGGCGTCGGCCTGGTACAAGACGTAGCCCGCGCCGCGGGCATGAATCTCTACCTCACCGGCGGCGCCATCCGCGACATCATCAGCGGCTTCACCATCCGTGATCTGGATTTCACCGTCCAGGGCAACCCTCTCAAGCTGCACAAAGACCTGGAAAAGGCCGGCGCGAAAGTCGTCGCCATCGACGACGATGCCCGCACCATCTTCATCTCGCTCCCCGGCAATGCCCGCGCCGAAATCAGCATGGCGCGCACCGAGCGCTTTGAAAAGACGGGTAAGCCGCCCATCGTCACGCCCGCGACCATTCACGAAGATCTGCGCCGCCGCGACTTCACCGTTAACGCCATGGCGCTCTCGCTCAACGAGGGCTCTCGCGGACTGCTGCTCGATCCCTTCAACGGCGTCGCCGACATTGAAGCCAAGCTGATCCGCATTCTGCAGAATTATTCGTTTCTCGAAGATCCTTCGCGCCTCATCCGCGCCACGCGCTTTGCCGCGCGCTTTCATTGGCCGCTCGAAGAGCGTACGCAAGCCCGCTACGACGCAGCGAAGGAAGGGAAGTACATCGACCACATTCTGCGCACGTCGATCGGCCACGAAATCGCCGCGCTCGCGCACGAAGACGATCCTCTCCAAGTCGTCAAGATGCTCGAGAAAGAAGGCTGGCTCGAAATCCTGCACGATCACTGGACCACCGCCAAGGTCGACGCCAACGGTCTCACCCAGCTCATGAAGACGCGCCAGCAAATGGTCGACCTCGGCTACGCTCCAGACGCCGGTCCTGCCGTCATGTACTTCCTGACGGCGCGCCTTTCCGACAAAGAAGTCTCAGATCTCCAGAAGTTAATTCCGCGCAAGGATCTCGTCGAAGCTTGGCGCGACATCGAAGATCACTCCAAGGAACTCGCCAAACGCCTCATGGGAAAAGAGGCCGCTACTCCCTCGCGCACTTGGAATTTGCTTTCTTCCGCGCGTCCGGAGATGGTTTTGTTCCTCGCCGTGACCGCGAAACAACAGGCCGTCGAGCAGAAAATCAAGAACTACCTCACCAAGTGGCGTCAGGTGCAGCAGAGAATTCCGTTGCCCGAGATGACCGAGTTGCTCATCACGCCGCAACTGCCGGAGTATCCGAAACTCGCGCGCGAAGTCTTCATGCTTTTGCTGGATGGAAAACTACGCTCGCGCACTGAGACGCTAAAGTTCCTGAAGCCATTCGCGCCCCCGCCACCACCGCCGCCTCCTCCACCGCGCCGTGGACGCGCCGCCAAAGCCGCCGCCGGCGAAGCTCCGCCTGCTGCCGCTGCCACTCCCGCGAAAGCAGGAAAGAAGGGAAAAGCTGCCGCCGCCGCTGCTGCGCCAGCCGCAGTTGCCGCGCCTCCAGCCGCACCGTCAAAACCGGACGCAAAAGCCAAGGTCGCAGAAAAAGCAAAGTCCGTGCCCAAACCCGCACCGTCGAAGCCCGCTCCAAAACCGGCAAAGAAGTCGTCGGCTAAGCCATCTCCAAAAAAGCCGCAATCAAAAAAGAAAAAATAGAGCTCGGCATCCAGCTCGTGCTCTAACTCCTGTCTCTCTGAACACCGTCGCGAGCAATAGCGAGCGCGAGTCGAAGTAACCCCTGCACCCCTGCTGTGCTCATGCCCCGCGTAACGCTTCCCAAAGCGAGTCCCTCGTCCTCTTGCTCTCCTGTGCATCGCCCCGTATCATGAGGCGCAATCTGTCTTGGGGTGTTCACGAAAACTTGGGGCACACTGAATGAAGAAGCTCGGGAGAATTCTGCTCGCCTGTTTCGCGCTGCTCGCCGTTCTGCTCGTTGTTGCCATCACCTTCACCATCGGCTGGCGTCCGTTCCTCGGACCCAGAAAGCGCGCTCTCACCGATCGCCACTTCGAGCGCACCCCCGAGCGCGTCGCGCGTGGCCGCTATCTCGTTCAGGGAGCACTCGACTGCGAATCCTGCCACTCTCCAAAAGATTGGACCCAGCACGGCGGGCCCATCGCTCCAGGAAAGGAACTCTCCGGTCAGCGCGCCGATCTTCCGGAATTTCCCGGAAGCGTCGTCATTCCCAACATTACTCCCGATCCGGAGACAGGCTCCGGCAACTGGACCGACGACCAGATCGCGCGCGCCATCCGCGAAGGTATCAAGCACGACGATACGACCTTGTTTCCCATGATGCCCTATGAATCCTTCAAGAATCTCTCCGACGAGGATCTGGCATCGGTCGTGGTCTATCTGCGTTCCATTCCGCCCGTGAAAAATCCGCTTCCGCCGATGAAGGTTAATTTTCCTGTGAACTATTTGGTGCGTGCGGTTCCTGAGCCGGTTACAAAACCCGTGCCCGGTCCGAATATGTCCGATCCGGTCGCGCGGGGAAAGTACTTCGTCACTCTCGGCTGCGGATGCCACAACGCCGTCGACAAACTCGGCTACGGTGGCGGTGAACACCTTAAAGGTCCCTGGGGAGACGTGGTCAGCGCCAACATTACCCCCGATGCCTCGGGCATCGGCTACTACAACGAAGGCACCTTCATCAGCGCCATGCGTACTGGATATGTCGGCGCCCGTAAGCTGAATTCGATCATGCCCTTCATCCAGATCAGAAATCTTACCGATGACGACCTGAAGGCAATCTTCGCCTACCTGCGCACCATCACCCCAGTGAAGCATCGGGTCGACAACACGCTGCCCCCGACCTACTGCAAGATCTGCAAACAATCGCACGGTGCCGGCGACCAGAACTAAGTCCTATGGATGGCCGGGCCTGCCCTGACCGAAGCCGAGGGGTCCGACCAGGTCGAAGCCTGTCGGTTGACCTCTTGGCAGCCCGCTAATACGCACTGTCATTCCGAACGCCGCCGCGAGCGACATCGAGCGCAAGTGAAGAATCCCTGTCCACGCCTAACGTACCCGGTGCCTGAAGGCGTTTTCAAAAGCCGAGTCTCTAAAAACTTCCCACAAAATTTGACAATCGCCTCTCCCCACCCGGCGTACAATAACCACATGCGTCGCCTGATGCCCATCGGCGCTTTAGTCCTTTTCCTGGCGGTACCCCTCTGGGCGCAGCATGGCGGAGGCCACGGTGGCGGCCACGTCGGCGGATTCGCCGGTCACTCCGGCTTCAGCGGAGGCCATTTCTCCGGCGGCATGCGCTCCGGTCCCGCAGTTTCCCGCAGCTTCTCTCGCGCTCCTTCATTCTCGCAACGCAACTTCTCGCGCGGGCCCATCGCCAGGCGAGGCTTCGGCTTCCACGGTAACGGCTTCCGTGGACGCGATCATCGCTTCCACAACTTCGGCTTCCGCAACAACTGCTTCGGCTACGGATGTTGGGGTGGTTACTATCCGTGGGGTTACGGCGGCATTGATCCTTACTGGTGGTGGGATACAGGTTCGTCCTACGACGAAGACTACGAGCGCGATCGACAAATCGCCAACGACATGAACCAGCAAAGCCTGGAGCAGCAGCAAATGCTGCGGCAAGAAGAAGCTGACGGCGATCAGGACGCCTACGCTCGCGCGACTCCCACGCCCCGCCCAGCGCCCTCCGACGCGCAGCCGGGAACTCCCATCATGCCTGACACGGTTCTTGTTTTCCGCGATCAGCACAAGCAGCAAGTCCACAATTACGCTATCGTCGGCCAGACGCTCTGGAACTTCGCTCCCGGGCGCACAGAAAGAATTCCTCTTGCAGAACTCGACCTGCCCGCAACCACCAAGGCCAACGACGACCAGGGTGTAACCTTCCGCGTCCCGTCGCTCAACGAAGGCCAATAGCCTTCCTCGCAAGCCCCACTCACCGCGCCTTTTCCCCATTCAACGCATCCAGGTACCATTCACCCCAACGGCGTTCCATTTTCGTTAGGGAGCTAGTACAGTGGAATCAAGCGTTTAGGTCATGTCCTGAGGATGTGGGGAACCTGCAGAAACACGGGGTCAAACCCGGCACAGGTGTCTCCGGATGCTAAAATAAAGATTACCCAATATGCCTTTAAAAACACTGTTCCTGAATCCCCCATCGTTTGAAAACTTCGACGGAGGCGCAGGCTCTCGTTGGCCCGCCACTCGCGAAATTGAAAGTTACTGGTATCCCGTGTGGCTGGCTTATCCCGCGGGCATGATCGAGGGCGCGCGTCTGCTTGATGCGCCGCCGCACCATATTTCCGCCGAAGAGACAATCGAGATCGCCAAGGAATACGAATTTCTCGTCCTCTTCACCTCGACCCCCGGATTCCCCGGAGACGTCCGCATCTCCCAGGCCATCAAGCAGGCCAACCCGAAGATCAAGATCGCTTTCGTCGGCCCGCATGTCAGCGTACTTCCCGAAAAATCTCTGCGCGATTGCCCCGACATCGACTTCATCTGCCGCAAGGAATTCGATTACGCGATCGTCGATTACGCGAAGGGCAAGCCGCTCTCCGATATTCCGGGCATTTCCTATTTGAAAGACGACAAGATCGTTCACAATCCCGACGCCCCGCAGATTCAGGATCTCGACGCGCTACCGCACGTCACAGACGTCTACAAGCGCGACCTCGACGTCACGCGGTACAACGTCCCATTCCTGCTGAACCCCTTTGTGTCGCTCTACACCACCCGCGGATGCCCCGCGCAGTGCACCTTCTGCCTGTGGCCGCAAACGCTTAGTGGACATCCCTGGCGCAAGCGTTCGACCGACGACGTAGCCGCCGAAATGGCGAAAGCAAAAGAGTATTGGCCGAACGTGAAGGAATTTTTCTTCGACGACGACACTTTCAACATCCAGAAGGCGCGCACCATCGAACTCTGCGCCAAGTTGAAGCCGCTGAAGATGACCTGGTCCTGCACCTCGCGCGTCACCACCGACTACGAGACTCTCAAGGCCATGAAGGAGGCCGGATGCCGTCTCCTCATCGTCGGCTACGAATCCGGAGACCAGCAGATCCTCAAGAACATCAAGAAAGGCGCCACCGTCGAGCGCGCCCGCCAGTTCACCAAGGATTGCCACAAGCTCGGACTCGTCGTCCACGGCGACTTCATCATGGGACTCCCTGGCGAGACCCGCGAGACCATCAACAACACCATCGCATTCGCCAAGGAACTCGACGTCGAAACCATTCAGGTTTCGGTGGCGCACGCGTATCCCGGCACCGAACTCTACGACTATGCCGTGAAGAACGGATTCATTGTCGGCGACAACAAAATGGTCGACGAAGGCGGACACCAACTCGCCCACATTCAGTACCCCGGCCTGCCTGCCGACGAAATTCTCTCTGCGGTTCACCGCTTCTACGACGAATACTATTTCCGTCCGAAAGCCATCTTCCGCATCCTGAGGAAAGCGGCCTTCGACAGCAACGATCGCAAGCGTCTGTACAAAGAGGCGAAGACATTCCTGAAGCTGCGAGCACAGCGCAACAAGTTGGTGAAGGACCACGCCGACGCAGCAGCAGCCGAGCCCATGAAGGCCTAGGCGATCGCGATTCGTAGAAAAGACCGCGGCTTTAGCCGCCGAGGCAACGCAATTCCGAGTACCACGTGACCTTTCGCAAGTATCTTGTGCTGGCCGGAGTCACCGTTTTCGCACCCGCCGGTGACTCAATGCTCTCGCACGGGATGAAGCAGGTCGGCAACATCTCCCTGAATCACCTGCCAGCTGTAATCTCCGCCGTGCTCAATCCGTGGGTCGCCGCCGGAATCGCTCTCCTCATCGCATTCGTCATCTTCAACATGACCGCGCTCTCCTGGGCCGATCTCACCTATGTCTTGCCCGCCACGTCGCTGGGATATGTCCTGGTCGCGCTGATCGCAAGGTTCGCCCTGCACGAGCACATCACGCCAATCCGATGGATCGGCATCGCGCTGATTGCCGGCGGCGTCGGCTTTGTCGCCGCAGGTCCCGCGCTCACCGTACCCACGTCCACCCCAGAATCAGCTGAGAGCGAGAGAGAAACCGCGGTCGCGGCATCCACCGGAGCCGAACGATGAGGATCGCACGACGAGGCTCGCAACAATGAAAGCCCAGTCATGAAACATCTCTACACCTGGAGCGCGATCATGGCCGTAGCCTTCGGCTCGGTCATCGGCGACGTTCTCCTCGCGCGCGCCATGAAGCAAGTCGGCGACGTCGGAGTTCTTCTCCGTCAACGCGGCGCATGGACGGTCGTCCGACGCACCGCCGGCAATCCCAATTTCCTGCTTGGTGTCGTTGCCATGGCAACAGCATTCTTCAGTCTGCTGTTCGCGCTCTCCTGGGGGCCGCTCAGCGTAGTAGCGCCAGCCTCAGCGTCCCTAACATTCATCGGCAACGCCTTCGCCGCAAAGATTTTCCTCCACGAGCGAGTAGACCGCCGCCGCTGGCTCGCCGCCCTCCTGGTAGCCGCAGGAGTAGCCTTGCTCTCGGGCTAGTGAACCCTCTCGGAACCACAAGGAGAGCCCGAACCCTAAGGCCTGCTCGTGGCTGTGTTCAGGCGACCGCTTCCGACTCAAACATTCGCACAATTTCCAGATTGCCCGATTGCTCCGCGAGTGACTTGAAGGGTATCCCTCGGGGATCGTTCGCTTCGCGGAAAGTAGGCAGGCGCTTGACGAATCGCGCGACCCAGTCGACGTCCCCGCGCTCGATGGCATAGGCAAGGTCGGCGAGTTCAATCCCTAGAAATCCACCCATCTCCCGCAGGTATTCGATCGCCCATCCGGCCGGCGTAGCGCCGAATTTACCGTCGGCGGCGTTTACATCCGCACCGTGCTCAACTAAAACCCGCACGACTTCGCGATGTCCACCGAATGCCGCATAGTGCAAGGCAGTGGCGCCGAGGTCATCCCGTTGTTTGATAATTTCGGCATGGCCCTGGACAAGGCCCCGAACGCTCTCTACGGCGCCCCGTTTCGCTGCCTCAATCAGCTTCTCGAAGTCGCCCATTCCGCACCTCCGTTGTCCACGCGCGCTCGGGCGTCCGCGCGAAAAACGTAGGATACCGCAGTTTGCCGGCGAGTGCGCAAGGACGAGCGCAACCCCAGTTCTCTCAATCCTACTTTCCGGCTGACGCTTTCGCCGCTTGGCTTGGCTGCGCGCCGCTTGCTGGCGCAGCCGCGCTTGCCTCGGGCGACGCAACTTGTGCGACCAGCGGTTGCTTCGTGCACAACTCGATCACTTCTGCAATGCGCTGGTTCTCGTTCTGCTTCGCCGACTGCCAATTGCGCAGCGCTTCCTTCTCTCGCGCAACCAGATCGTTGTTGTGCTGGATCCGCTCGGCATAGTGCGCGGCCACGCGATCCATCTCCGCCTTGATCTTGGTGTTCTCACCGGATTTACGCGCCTCGAAATTCTCCAGCTGTTTCAGTTGGCCGGCGGCGTAGGCGTCAAGCGCCTGCTGCCGCCGGGTCGCATCCTGCAGCAAGTCGTCCGCCGAAGTGCCGGCCGCGTCGAGTGCCATCAGCACCGACGCGCGCTTCACATCTTTCGCGAGGTCGCGAATGCGCTCGCTGTTGAGCATCTCCACGACTTTGTGAATGCCGTATCCCGAGCGCGGGCTGAGAATTCCTGCGGCATGGTAAATGTCTTCGTACGACAACAGGGCGGTCTCGGGTTCGGAGAAATCTTCTGCGGTGTCGGGCTTATTCACTGGTGCCTCCTTGGACATGACTTTCTCGGGCGCGCTTGCCGATTCCTGCTGGCGCCGCCAGAACTTGGGAAAGAATCCTCTGGATTCCATGGGTTTCCTTTCTTGACCACCGGATGATCCTCTTGGCCGGTGAGAAACATGCACGGCCGCAACTCGCCGCACTGGTTCGGCCGCTCGTGCTCGCGACTCCTGAGCCTGATTCGGCTGGATGCTTCGCTGTGCCGCAGTGCGCACCGCGGCCGAACTCCAGGCCGCGTCGCGCAGCGCCGCAGGCGTCATCGCCCGTGCAGATACGGCCGCAGATACCGGCGTAGATACAGGAACAGCTTCGGGCAGGGAAGCGGCCGGGGACTTCTTCGGTGCTTCCTCTTGCTTAACCGCCGCGCTCTGGACGTTTGGCCGCGACGCCCCTCGCCGCACGCCCCACAAAAATTCGGTGCCGTCGCGTCGGCAGTTCCTGGCAGTGGCGGAGAATTGCTCGCGATGCCACTTCACGGTAAGCTCAGACCCAACCGTGATCGGAGTGTTCACCCTCAGGCATGCGCCGGACGGAGACGTGTCTTCCAGCGTCGCTGCCGCGCGCTTCACTCCGGTCGGGTCTTCCCAGAAGACCTCGGCGACCGCCCACATCACCGTCCTCGGTTCGACGTTACGCCCGTCCATGCCATCTGTATCGGCGTCATCGGGAGAGGAGTTTAGTTACCAGTGGGACAGGGGCTTGGCTGGCTCAGCATTCGGCGTGTTTTCCGTCACTGACGCGATCGCCTTTCCCGCGTAGAAGTATCCCCAGCGGAGGTTCCCATGCGAAGCGCAAACGTGTCGCTGGACACCATTCACGATTTTCTCGCTCAGAAGCGGATCGCGATGGTCGGCGTCTCGCGCGAGCCTAAGACTTTCAGCATGATGTTGTTCGAGGAGTTCTGTCGGCGCGGTTACGACATGGTTCCCGTAAATCCCATGATGCCGCAGGTGCTCGGGCACCAATGCTTCGCGCACGTGCAGGAGATTCACCCTCCCGTCGACGCGGCGCTTCTGATGACTTCGCCCGCAATTACCGAGCAGGTCGTTCGCGACTGCGCGCAGGTCGGGATCTGGCGTGTTTGGATGTATCGTGCCGGTGGTCAAGGTGCAGTCAGCGACAAGGCCGTCGATTTCTGCCGCGCTCATGGCATCGAAGTCGTCCCGGGAGAATGCCCGTATATGTTCTGGCGCGACGCCAGCGCGGGCCATCGCCTGCATGGCTTCGTCCGCAAGATCACCGGACGCTACCCGCGTCGAGCCCGCGTGGCCGCCGCATAATCGAACTTCGATCGCTAGGAGGACCGCGCCATTTTCTGCGCCGGAGCGATCTTCTCGGCTTCCTTCAGGTGATCCTCAAGCGTAGGAAGCGTTTGCGCGGCGAAGTTCTTCACCGCTTCATCGTGGGCTGTCTTGCTCTCGGTCTCGGCGACATCTTTCTTGTGGTCTTTCACCATGTCGCTCATGTAGGCATGATCGAATTCATCGCCTGAAAGCTTCTCCAGGCTCTCTTTGGTCGCCTTATCGCTGGCGCTGATGGTCCGGGGCAATGTTACATGCTCGTCGGCCGCTACCTTCTTCAGTTGGTTGCCGGCCTTGGTATGGTCGTCGATCATGCGCTGCCCGAATTTCTTCACGTCTGCGTTCGTGGCCTTTTGCACGGCCAGGCGTCCCAGCTCAACCTCCGCCAGATTGGCGCGAGCTGCTTTCTTCATGAACATCGTGTCGGTCATGGTGGTCGCGGCCGAGCTCTTTGACATCGTCGAATCTTTACCGGACTGGGCCATTACAGGCACCACAGCCAACAGGGTGCCCAATGAAAATGCAAATAGGGTATTCACTACACGGGTCATTGCAAACTCCTGAAAAGTTACGAGAATTGTCACCTCCTAAAGCGTAGGTTTTCCGTACAGGGCTTTGCCATCCTGCATTCACTGCATTCAAACCTTCGAAATTCCTGACCGTCAGACAAAGACCAATCGTCGAAGAGGTGATCGCCGTTGCGCCGTTCAAGACCACCTAGGCAGCGAGTGGCTGCTTGTACGCTCCAATTTGCTCGAGCATGCCCAGCTGATCCCAGTTGTCCCAGCCCTCAACGATTTGTCCGTCAACAATCTTCGCGATCGTGATGCCTCGGCTGTGCACCGTTTGTCCGCTCGGAGGGAAACCAATGCCCGGCCCGGTGTGGGTCATCGTCGCCGACCAGCGCAGGACAACTTTGTCGCCCGCACCGAAGACGTCCTCAACCTTTACCTGGATGTCGGGGAACGCGCCGCGAATTTGGCGCACAAACTCTACGAACTGCTCAGGCCCGCGAATTTCCTCTTCCGCTCCTCGCTGTCCCTTGGCCACTCCTTCTGGATGAAGCAGCTCCTGAACCGTCTCGAGCCGGCCTTCGTTCCATACTTCCTGGAACCAGCGTCGCATCAGCTGAACGTTTGCGTCGGTGGACATAGGTGTTTACTCCTGGCGAACGATTTTTCGGGCACCACACATTAGCTCGCCGCCATGAGCCGGGCAAGGAAAATCCGGGCGGAGACTCTACAGCAACGCGTTCTCTGGGAAACATGGGGGACTTTGAACTTCGCGCTCAAGATTTTCTTCGCGCCCTTTGCGGCCTTTCTTAGCGTCCTTCGCGTGCAAGCTTTTGACCTCTACTGATACGCGTAGGGAGTTGCGTTGCGAAAGAGGGAACTTTAGTCTTCGCGCTCGAGATTTTCTTCGCGCCCTTTGCGGCCGTTCTTGGCGTCCTTTGCGTGCAAGCTTTTGACCCTACTGGTACGCGCAGGAAGTTGCGTTGCGAAAGGGGGAACTTTGATCTCCACGCTCAAGATTCTCTTCGCGTCCTTTGCGGCCTTTCTTGGCGTCCTTTGCGTGCAAGCTTTTGACCCTACTGGTACGCGCAGGAAGTTGCGTTGCGAAAGGGGGAACTTTGATCTCCACGCTCAAGATTCTCTTCGCGTCCTTTGCGGCTTTTCTTGGCGTCCTTTGCGTACAAGCTTTTGACCCTACTGGTACGCGTAAGGAGACCGTCTCCTCCGCTCGGGAAACAGTTTGATCATCGCCATCCCGGAGATAAATCCTCCGATGTGGGCCCAGAACGCCACGCCCCCCATATCACCCTGCGCTGCCGACAACGTCGCTGCCCCCGACACGAACTGCAACACGAACCATTCGCCCAGCACGACCCACGCCGGCAAATACAGAACAAACACGAAGAACCACGTCAGCACCCGCGCCCTCGGATACAGCAGGAAATACGCCCCCAGCACTCCCGCGATCGCACCGCTCGCTCCCACCGTCGGGACGTTCGAGTGCGGATAAATTGCCACCTGCGTCGACATCGCCAGCAGCCCCGCCAGCAAATAAAACACGAGATACTTGAAGTGCCCGAGGTAATCCTCGACGTTGTCGCCAAAGATCCACAGAAACCACATGTTCCCGAGCACGTGCGTCCAGCTCGCGTGCAAAAACATCGACGTGAAGAAGGGAATCACAACCTGGGGCAACGTATATCGCGGCGACCCCGACAGAAACGCCGCCAGATGTCCCGGCACCTCCGCGAACTGCCTCTCAAAGAGCGCCGCCCCCCGCGGATCAGAAATCATCTGAGTCCACTGAAAAAAGAAAATCAGGATGTTGATCCCAATGAGAAACGAATTCACATACGGCGTGCTGTATCGTGGTTGGTCGTCTTTAATTGGAAGCATAAGGAGTCTGGTAAGTTAAAGGTTTAAGCGATTGAGCGATTGAGCGATTGGGTGACTGAGTCATTGGAAGAATGTGAGATGTCTTCCAATCACTCAATGACTCAATCCCGCAATGCTTCAATGTCCCAATTTCCCAATTTTCTCATGAATGGCGTCCTCATCATCGACAAGCCCTCTGGACTCACCTCGCACGACGTCGTCAACCGCGTGCGCCGCATCCTGCAGCAGCGCTCCATCGGCCATCTTGGCACCCTCGACCCCATGGCCACTGGAGTTCTCCCGCTTGTCACCGGCAACCTGACCCGTTTGGCCCAGTTCTACACCACGTCCGAAAAGATCTATGAAGGGACGATCCGTTTCGGCTTCGCCACCGACACCTACGACGCCGAAGGTCAGCCCACAACACCGGCACAGGAAGTCAGTCTGAGCCCCGAAGAAATCGAGGCGGCTGCCGCACGCTTCCGAGGCGTCATCGAACAAACTCCACCCCCATTTTCGGCGAAGAAGATTCACGGCGTCCCCGCCTACAAACTCGCCCGCCAGCAAAAAGAAGTCGTTCTCAAGCCGGTGCAAGTCGAGATCAAGGAATTAGCAATCCTCGCGGTCGAGATCGACCGTGTCCGCTTCCGCGCTCGCGTTGCCTCCGGCACTTATATGCGTTCGGTCGCTCACGAAATGGGACAATTGCTGACCTGCGGAGCGCACCTGGAATCCCTCCGCCGCACTGCAGTAGCGGAATTTACGCTGGAAGACGCCCACACAATCGAAGAACTGGCCGCAGCAGCAGGGAACTGCAATGTGGCGCGGACGCCCACGCCCGCGTCCCCGCTGGCAAGCTGCGACGCGCTTGGGAGTCGCGGGGGAAGTTCAGAAAACGGGCGACCGCTTAAGACCGTCGACAACGATGAGCCCGAAGCAAAAAGTTCCGGAGGGAGTTTTGAAAATAGTTCTCTGGCGGTCAGACCCGGCCAGAACGGTCCGCGTCCCGGAGGGACGTCCGAAAATAGCCCGCCAGTTCCACTGGCGGGTGAGCCCGAATCAGGAGAACCGCGTCCCGGAAGGACGCCTGAAACCCTGCAGGACTTCTTCGTCCACCCCCGCAAGCTCCTCCCGGATTTCCCGTCCGTCACCGCCGACGAACCCACCGCCGCCCGCATCCGCAGCGGACGTACCGTGAATCTCCCCCAACTCTCCCGCGCCCGCCAGGTCAAAGTCTTCCAAGGCCAGCGCGACCTGATCGCCATCGCCACCCGAGTAGCAGGCACTCTCTTCCACGCCAAGCTAGTCCTCTCTGGCTAGAGAAACGCACGGGATTCATGTATCCCCCACGTTTTCCCCTGTGAACCTTCGTGGCCTCAGTGGTGAAAGCTCTTCAACTGTTTAGCCGCAGAGCCATCATCCCGAACCGTCTTGACGCTTCTCGCCCATCCCTTTACTGTGACCCTACAAATGAAACTCTCCGTAGTCATGCCCGTCTACAACGAGCAGGCCACCCTGCGGGAAGTCATCGCCCGCGTCCTAGCCGTCCCCCTCGAGATCGAGCTCGTATGTGTCGACGACGGCTCTACCGACGCCTCGCGCCAGCTCCTCACCGAGTTGCAAGCTCGACACCCGCAACTTCAAGTATTCCTTCAACCCAAAAACATGGGCAAGGGAGCTGCTCTGCGTCGCGGCATTCAGCAATCCACCGGAGACTTCATCCTCATCCAGGACGCCGATCTCGAGTACGACCCGACCGACTATCCCGCCTTACTTCATCCGTTACTTGAGGGCAAAGCCGACGTCGTTTACGGTTCCCGTTTCCTCGGTTCCGCCCCCCACCGCGTCCTGTATTTTTGGCACTACGTCGCCAACCGAATTCTCACGCTGATCTCCAACGCCCTTACCAACATCAACCTGACTGACATGGAGACCTGCTACAAAGTATTCCGCCGCGAGATTCTTCAGTCGATTCCTATCGAAGAAGATCGCTTCGGCTTCGAGCCCGAGATCACCGTGAAAATCGCCAAGCGCCGCCTCCGTGTGTACGAAGTCGGCATCAGCTATTGGGGACGTACCTACGAGGAAGGAAAAAAGATCACATGGCGGGATGGCGTCCGCGCCCTATTCTGCCTGCTGAAATACACCCTGACTGACCAGGGAAGCACCGCGCAAGAGGAACCCATGAAAGACAAAATTGCAGACTAGGCCTCTAAGCGTTTTTCCTTCGTGAACCTTCGTGTCCTTCGTGGTTAATGCCTTGGAACTTGAAGCCAAGCCACCTCGACGAGTATATGCAATGTCCGATAACAGGTATTATGTAAACCAGAAAGCGTTGGAAGGGGGATGAGTCAAGAGTGAAAAGGTTTGGTGTTAACTGAGAACTGAGAACCGACAACTGAGAACTGCCCCTCTACATCTTGTACTTCCCCAAGTCCTCGTCGTTCAGCCCTTCCAGGTATTTCCGCAACTCATCGCCCGTCAATCGGTCGGCATTGCTGGCCGCAAGCTTCGAGTTCTTCAGCACCAGATCATCCACGAAGATGGGACAATCCACCCGCAGCGCCAGCGCCAGAGCATCCGACGGCCGCGAATCGACGCTGATCACTTCGCCGCCGCGCTCCAGCCAGATCACCGCATAAAACGTGTCTTCGCGCAACTCCGTAACGACAACTTTGTGAACCTGCGTCTCCAGTCCCGTCAGCACATTCTTGATCAGATCATGCGTCATCGGACGCGGCGTGCTGACCTTCTCCATCTCCAACTGAATCGCGTGCGCCTCATAAACCCCCACCCAAATCGGCAACACCGTCTCTCCGCCCACGTCCTTCAATATGACAATCGGCGTATTAGTCACCGGATCCATCATCAAAGCGCGGATTGTCATTTCTACTTCCATTTGGGGCCTCCGAATCTTTTTTATATCACCAATTCACCGAGCAGGCTGTTGGGAAAGCTGCTGGTTACGATCACGGGGACGTAGGCTCCTGGCTTGGGATTTGCTGCATCGGGAGCTGTGAAGTTCAGCGTCTTGTTGTGGCTGGTGCGGCCGATCCACTGGGCTCGCGCTTCATTTCTTCCTTCAACCATTACCTCGCATTTTGTGCCGATGTATTTCTTGTAGCGCGTGATCTGAATTTCTCGCTGGCGTGCCATTAACACTTCCAGGCGACGCGCCTTTTCGGCGTCGGGGATGGCATCGTCTAACTTCAGCGACGGCGTGTTTGGCCTCGGCGAATATTTGAACGCGAAGACTGCGTCATAGCCGACCTCGTCGAGCAGGTCGAGCGTCTCGGCGAAATCGGCTTCGGTCTCTCCAGGAAATCCTACGATCACATCCGTTGTGATGCTGATTTCGCGCTTTGCGGCTTTCATCCAGGCAATGCGTTCGAGATATTGGTCACGCGTGTAGAGGCGTTGCATGGCGTCGAGGACGCGGGTCGATCCGCTCTGCACGGGTAGGTGGACGTGGTCGCAGAGGGCCGGCACATCATCGATTGCGTCGACGATGTCGCGCCCAAAATCGCGCGGATGCGAAGTCGTGAAGCGCACCCGGCGAATGCCGGGAACTTCTGCGACGGCGGCCAGCAATTCCGCGAACGTTTTTAGGGAAGCCGAGTTCCCTGCCGGATCCTTGTAGGAATTCACGTTCTGCCCGAGCAATTGAATCTCCGTGTAGCCGAGATCGGCCATCTGGCGGGCTTCGGCGAGCACCGACTCCGACGTGCGGCTGCGCTCCTTGCCGCGCGTGTACGGCACGACGCAATAGGCGCAGAATTTATCGCAGCCTTCGATGATCGTGATGTATCCGCGATGCGGATTGCTGCGCGCGGTGAATTCGGTTTCGAAACACTTGTCGGTCTCGCGATCGTCGAGGCCGGTGATTCTCACGAGTCCCGCGTCGCGAGTCGGGAGTCCCGCGTCGCGAGTACTTTCTGTCGTCGTTACGGCCGCGGCGTCATCGCGCAGGCTCGCTTTTTCGCGTGCAGCTAGCTCCGCCTCTTCCAGTTGCTGCAGCATTTGCGGCAGGCTGTTGTATGACGCCGATCCCGCCACCAGGGACACGTAGGGGGCGCGTTCGAAAATCTTTTCGCCTTCCTGCTGCGCGACGCAGCCGAGCACACCAAACGTCTTGCCTTGCTTCTTATATTTCTTGTAATCGGAGAGGCGGTTGAACACTTTCTGCTCGGCCTTGTCGCGGATCGAGCACGTGTTGTAGAGCACCAGGTCGGCCTGCTCGACGCTCTCGACCTGCCGGTAACCTTCCTGCACGAGCGTCCCGATCACCTTCTCGGAGTCGTGGACGTTCATCTGGCAGCCGAAGGTTTCGAGGTAGAAAGTCTTCTGCGGCGACTTCTGCGGATTGCTCTGCGGAACCCCAGACATATAGGGAAAGTATAACGCGGGGAGAGCCTCTGGCTTGCAGCTTCTGGCCGCTAACTCCTCGTGCGACGACGGCATTGAAGCAGCAAAGCCCGTGCCGGCTTGTCTTGACTGGGCCTCAAAATTGGAGCAGAATCTGCCGCATCGTCAGTGCTGCGGCCTGGCGACGTTCAAGGGCATTAACCACAAAGGACACGAAGGTTCACGAAGGAAGAAGCTGGAAGCGGAGGTTTTCTATGCCGGCTCCATTAGTCCCAGCCAGTATCCACGAGAACAGAGATGTTTCTTCGCAGCTATCCGGTCCTGCCGCCGTCATCGATCAATTTCTGAAGGTGGCACAGGTCGTCAGCAAGTTTGGGCTGGCCACCATCATCTTTGCGTTTCCGGTGGTGATGGGTTGTTATGGCTCGTATTTTCTCTGGGTCGCGGTCAACACTCCTCAAGTGGAAGTTCCGACGGCTGTTGTAGGAATGTGCCTGACCCTGATGGGTCCTTGTCTGACAGTTCTTCTGCTGTACGTTTTCACGAAGCTGGGCTTGTGGGAAAGACTGCTTCCCAAAGAGTCAGCAAAGGGTCGCGCTGAAGCCAAAGCAGCGTAGCGAAAGCCTTCGAAGAGCGTGGAGGTGTGCTGAGGGTTCAGGCGTCCCGCTGGGACGCGGGCCTTAGAGTTGGGCGGGGACCCGGCGTTGGAAACGCCGGGCTATTTTCGGATGTCCCTTGCGGGACACTCGCATGGACCGCGGATGCGATGATTGCGACGTGGGGGGCATAGCGGATTACGTTGCGGTTTTTTCCCCGCAGTGATGGGGGCTAAAGCCCCGGGTTTTGAGTGGCGATCTTGACGCGGCCCTTGAAGGGCCGCTCTTCCACGGTGGTGCTGGCGGCGCGGTTCGAATCCACTTTTGTTCTGAGCAGAAACTCGGAGCGCTACCCGAGTCCAAGTCAAAGTCCCCACTTCTCGCAAAAGATGTGAGAAATGGGGCACCCTGCGAGATGATCTTTCTGCACGTTATTTGTCTCGGGGGCAGACTGCGCAGCGGACTTCTAGTTCCTTGCAACGGCACAACGCCGGGATATCTTTCCAGCCGCGGACTTTTCGATCGCAGGCTAAGAGGCACCAGGCTTCGCGGTATTTTTCGAATTGGGCGCGGGATTTGCGGCGGGTGTGGGGATAGAAGTGGATGCCTTTGCGACGTCCGATGGACTCGATGGGGATGATGTACCAGATGTCTTCGGGGACGATGTAGGCGACGAAGAAATCAATTTCGGCTGAGGTGTAGACTGCGCCGCTGGCTCCGGCGGTTTTGACGCGGTAGCGATTTCCGGCGTACATGGTGGCGGACTTGACCTGGACGCGGAGGAATCCGTGATCGCGGGTGACGACGGAATCGAAGCGCTCACTGTCTCCCCAGGGAAGGCAGACACAGAAATTTAGGCGCGTGGCGCGAGCGAGGAAGGCGGCTTCGGCGGCTTCTCCGCGACGCTTGCGGGTGGGCTCGGCTACGGCGTGGATCTCGATGACGGGCGTGTCGCGTGCGGAGTCTTCCCTGCTGGATTTTTCGGTGGTCGGGTTCGTTTGGTTGTCGGTGATGTTTCTCATAACTGAAAAGGCGCAGCTGATGGCTGCGCCTGGTGCTCCTTTGGTTTGAATATGTACTTTAAATTTGCGATTGGAAATTGTTGTTGGAAAGTATGAAATGAAAGTCAAAGGCAGCGGGTGGGGGCGCCCGCTCCGCATACTTTGAATTCTTGACCCTCGATCTGCCTAAAAACACGAAAAGCGCGGCCTCGAGGCTGCGCTTTCTTTGATTCCACTCTCTATATCTATTTTATCAAGTTGAATAGGGTAAACCGGCAGGAATATGGGATTTATTTCTGCTTCGGAATGTGTGGGTTGGGGGAAATCGGGGGTGTTTAGGGGCTTGACAGAATTTTCGACATTTCACGCTTTCTTCTCTGCTTACTCTCTTTCCCAGTGCGCCAAAGAAGGATGAGGACACCTGCGGCATTTCTCTTGGTCAGAACGCGGGCGGGGCGCCCGCGCCACATTGCCGCGCGCCACATGCTCCGGACACATGCCTGTGAGAAATGGGTTTATTTCGCTTGACTGCCGATCGAGGGCTATACTAGTTTACTCTAGGCATTGAGCCGATAGGGTTGCAGGAATCTGAGGGCGAACGCGCATGAAAAAACCTGAACAACGAGATCTCTTTCCGGGGGCGCTGGAGATGATGATTCTCCGGACGCTCAAGCGACAGCCGATGCACGGGTATGCACTCGTCCAGCAGATCAAGCGAACTTCGAATGACGTGCTGCAGATCGAGGAGGGCTCGCTGTATCCGGCTCTGCAGCGGCTTCTCAAAGAAGATTTCGTGAAGGCGGAGTGGGGGATCTCTTCGACAAACCGCCGGGTTCGAATCTACAAGCTGACCGCCGCGGGCGGGAGGCATCTCGAGCGCGAGGTATCGAGCTTTGAGCGCATGCTGAAAGGCATTACGCAGGTTCTAGCGCCGGGTGAATTATGAACTGGCTGAGGCAGTTATTTTCGCGACGACAGGCCTACCGAGAGCTATCGGAAGAAATTCAGGCGCATCTCGACGAGAAAGTCGAGGAATTGGTTGCAGAGGGAATGCCGCGGGAGGAAGCGATTTTCTCCGCACGCCGGGAATTTGGGAATGTGGGATTGATTGAGGAGGACTGCCGCGAAGTTTGGGCATGGCCATCGGTCGAGGACTTTCTTTTCGACATTCGCTATGGGCTGCGCTCGTTGCGCCGCAGTCCGCTCTTTGCTGTCGTCGCGCTGCTGACGATTGCGATTGGAATTGCTGCGAACGCGGCGGTCTTCAGCGTCGTCAACAGCGTCCTGCTGAAGCCATTGAATTATCCGAGGGCCGACGAACTGGTGGCGCTGCATCAGGTGGCCCCGGGCGCAGAAGGACTGGCGGACTTCGAGAATGGTCTTCTTCTCTCGGCATCGATGTACTTCACCTACTCCGATCACAACCGGACATTTCAATCGCTAGGCGTGTGGACGGCCGGGGCGGCCAACGTGACGGGCATGGCGGAGCCGGAACAAGTGCGCACCGTTGCGGTAAGCGATGGCGTGCTTCAGACGCTGAACGTGCCGCCTTTGGTTGGGCGCTGGTTGTCGCCGGCCGATCAGGTACCGAACAGTGCTGGAAGAGTGATGTTGAGTTATGGCTACTGGCAGCGGCGTTTCGGCGGGGACCGGACGGTGATTGGGCGGAATATCAACGTGGATTCGCAGCCCAGGGAAATCATTGGCGTCATGCCGCTAGGATTTCGATTTGTCGATGCGGACTTCGATTTGGCGCTGCCCTTCGCTTTCGACCGAGGCAAGACGATACTCGCCGGCTTCGGGCTCCAGGGAGTGGCACGGCTCAAGCCCGGCGCGACCATTGCACAGGCGAATGCGGACCTGACGCGGATGCTGCCGATCTGGATGGATTCGTGGACGAACGGGCCCGGCACGAATCCTCACATTTACGAAGCGTGGAGAATCACGCCGATGATTCGCCCGTTGAAGCAGCAGGTGGTCGGCAACGTCGGCGAACTGTTGTGGGTGGTGATGGGGACCATTGGCGTGGTGATGCTCATTGCTTGCGCGAATGTGACGAACCTTTTGCTGGTGAGGCTGGAAGCGCGGCAGCAGGAGTTGGCGGTGCGCGCGGCACTGGGGGCGGGGCGGGTACGGATCGTCCGCGGACTTCTCGTTGAAAGCGTGATGCTCGGAATCATGGGCGGACTTGTGGGAGTTGGTCTGGCGTATGCGGGGGTGCAATTCCTGGTCGCGGTAGGGCCATCGAATCTGCCTCGCTTGAACGAGATCACGATCGATGGGCGAACGCTGGCATTCACTTTTGTTCTTTCCGTGTTGTCTGGTTTGTTGTTTGGACTGATTCCGGCTCTGAAATATGCGGGGCCGCGGACTGCTTCGGCTCTGCAGAGCGCGGGACGAACGGTCAGCGTGAGCCGGGAGCGGCATCGGGCGCGGAATCTGCTGGTGGTTGGGCAGGTGGCGATGGCGATGGTGCTCTTGATGAGTGCCGGGCTGATGATTCGGACTTTCGGAGCCTTGCGGAAGGTCGATCCAGGATTTGCCGATCCACAGCACTTGCAGACGATGCGAATTTCGATCCCGGACTCTCTGATCGCCGAGCCGGAACGGGTCACACGAACACAAAACGAAATTCTCGATAAGCTCACGGCGATTCCAGGAGTGCGGTCCGCGGGGTTTGTGAGCGAAATGCCGATGGAAGGGTTCGGCTCGGGTTGGGACGGGGTCTATGCCGAAGACAAAGTATATGCAGACGACTCCATTCCACCCTTGCGGCTGTTCAAATATCTTTCGCCAGGGTTGTTGCAGACGTCAGGGACAAGATTGATTGCGGGGCGGGAAATGCGCTGGAGTGAAATCTACGGACTTCAGGCAGAGGTAATGGTTTCCGAGAGTTTGGCTCGTGAGATGTGGGGCACACCATCGGCCGCACTTGGAAAGCATCTGCACGAAATTCCGAATATGCCGTGGAATGAAGTGGTGGGTGTGGTTCAGGATGTTCGCGAGAACGGCCTGCAGCAGGCAGCGCCTGAAATCGTGTATTGGCCTCCGATTATTAAAAGTCCCTTTGTCCCAGGCTTAGTCTATGCACAACGAACCGTGACATTCGTGGTCCGCAGTGACCGTGCCGGCACAGAGAGTTTTCTGAACGAGGTGCGGGCGGCAGTGTGGTCGGTAAATCCGGAACTGCCCCTGGCTTCAGTGCGGACGATGCAGGAAGTGTATGACAAATCGGTGGCGCGAACTTCGTTCACCTTGGTGATGCTTGGCATTGCTGGAACGATGGCGCTCGCGCTGGGGATCATCGGCATTTATGGCGTGATGTCTTACACGGTGTCGCAACGCAAACGAGAGATTGGCATCCGGTTGGCGCTCGGAGCGCAAGGCCGAGACGTACTGCACATGGTTCTCAGACAGGGTACGAGGTTGGCGATCGTTGGAGTGATCATTGGAATTGCCGCTGCTCTTGCATTGACGCGGCTGATGACGAACTTGCTGTTTGGAGTGAGCGCGCATGATCCGGTGACGTTCGTTGCGGTTGCGGTGTTGCTCATTTTGATTGCATCGGTGGCGTGTTACATTCCGGCTCGGCGCGCGACGTTGATCGATCCGATCATCGCGCTGCGGTACGAATAAGCCAGACCTTTCCTTCTTGCTCATGAGTGAAACGCGGGCGGGGGCGCCCGCGCCACATAGTCTTACTGATCCTCTTACTTGTCGGGATTGGGGGCGAAGGCCAGGAGGACGTTTCCGGCCATGGCATTCGTGTATCCAGTATTGACGTAGACCATGCCGCTGACGACGGCGGGTCCGGCTCCGTTGAGGGAGCCACCGTGGCCCTTGACGCCGTTGGTGGTGCGAAAATCCTGGGCGGTATCGAAATCCCAGAGCACGCTGCCGGTGCGACTGTCGTAGGCGCGGAGATGGCCGTCGAGGGATCCTTCGAAGATCGCTCCGGGGATCAGCGTGGGCGGCGCCATCTGCGCGGCGCTGCAGCCGTACTGTCCAAGGCAGGCGGGCTTGACTGGAGGAACCTGCCACTGCGGATGGCCGGTGCGAAGGTCGAGGGCGAAGAGGCCTCCGCCGGCGAGGGGATTGTCGAAGTCGAAATCGGAGAGCGGGAAATAGGCGGAGCGCTGATCGGAGGCGCCTCCCCACTCGATGCCACCGAGCGGGCCGCCGCGTCCGATGCGGGTTTTCCAGACAAGGCGGCCTTTGCGATCAGGATCGAGGGCGTAGATCATGCCGGATTTTTGCCCCAGCAGGAGAACGTCGCTGCCTTCGGGAAGAGACTGGAGGAGAGCGGGAGCGCCGAAATCAAAATCGTCGCCGTGCTGGTCGGGGCAGTTATCTTTTTTCTCGGCGACGCAGCCGCTGTTCCAGACGTCTTTGGCGGTGAGTTGTCGCGACCAGAGTTTTTTGCCGGTGTCGAGATCGAAGGCGATGATGGCGTCGGAGGTATTCGTGGCTGGATCGGAATAGTTGTTGCCGGTGGTGACGTAAATGGCGCGGCGCTTCAGATCGGCGGTGGGCGTCGACCAGATGGCGGCGCCGGATGGGCCCCAGTACTGCACGCCGTGCGCATTCTTGCGCGTGGGTTGGGGATCGGAAGCGATGGTGTACGCCTTCCAGAGTTGCTGCCCTGAAGTGGTGTCGAGGGCGACGACGCTGCCGCGGAAGGTGCAGCAGGGATAGTCGGGATCGGCGGAGGCTCCTTCTTCGCCGGAAGAAATGGGGACGTACAGGCGAGTGCCGACCAGGAGCGGCGATCCGGTGATGCGCGCGGCGGGATGCGGATCGGGATGAACCTTCCAGACGAGCGAGCCATCGGAAGATTTCAGGGCGTAAACGACGCCGTTGGTGTCGCCGAAGAAGACGGTGGTTCCCTTGTTGCCGACAGAGACTGCAGTTTTAACGGTCGCAGAGGCTTTGAATGTCCACCACAGGCAGCCGGTGGCGGAATCGAGGGCATAGACGGTGCCGTCTTCGCTGCCGACGAAAAGTCTGCCGGCTACAACTGTGGGCTGACCGTAGGTAGCGGCGGCGCCGGGGAATCCGAAGGCCCATTTCAGTTTGAGGGTCGGAATCTGGCTGGGGGTGAGCCCGGCTGCGACCGTGGGCTGAAAGCGGCTGTTGCGGAGATTGCCTCCCCAACTCGCCCACACTGGAGGATGCGCGGGCGGATCGAGATCGGCGGCGCAATAGGCTGCCGTGGCGATGGGCGCGGAAGAATCGGGGGCGGCGAGATATTGGGCAATCGCTTTTCGTTTCGCGGAAGAGATCAGACGGCCTTCCCACTTCATGCGGCCAAACTGAAGCGCGTTGAGGATGGCGGTCTGGTTCATCTGGCGCAGCGCCTGCGGGGGCGGAGCGAGCATGTCGTTGTCGGGCTTATGACAACTGGCGCAATGCTTGGTAAATAGAGCGGCTCCGTCCAACGGAGGAGGAGGCGTTCGGGAGCATGCCTGCAGGCAAAGCACGGCGAAGAATGCGACCACCAAGAAGCCGAGTCGCGAACTGGACGAATTGGACGCCGAACCGGGCGAACGGACGATGTTAGGACGAAGGTTTGCGCGCATACGTTGATGGGTTGTTAATGTCATCTGACGTGCATTGGGTAAAACCCCAACTTAGATGACAGGTTGCGCGGGATTGTATGTAGTCACTGCGTAAAGAAGATTAAAGATTCTTCGCGGGGTTGCTTGCTAAATCAGGGGAGCCTCAAGTCCTCACTTTAGAATCGCAGCGGCGCGACCTTAGACAGACACCCGGTTCAACAGTTTGTTTTTCCAGCTAGCCCGGCACGGCTTGTGGGGTTAGACTCTCTGGCATGCTCCGCGTCGGGTCGATAGCGGGTTGGATCGAAGCCCTCGGGCAAGACTTGCGCTATGCGGCTCGTGGGTTGTGGAAAAAGCCAGCGTTCTCGCTGGTGGCCGTCTTGACGCTGGCCCTCGGGATCGGCGGCACGGCAACGATTTTCAGCGCGATCGACGCACTGCTTCTGCGCCCCCTTCCCTATCCCAATCAGGATCGGCTCGTAACTATCTCGAATGTCTTCGCGCGATATCCACAATATCGCGGACCAGTCTCGGCCACTGACGTGGCGCACTGGATCGCCGACAACCAGGTATTTGAGGAAATCGAGCACGTCTCGGGGCCCGACAGAGTCGCCATGTCGAGCTCGGGGTCTGCCGAGCGCGTTGGAGTGCAACATGTCAGCGCGCGCCTGTTCCCGTTGCTGGGTATCAAATCTTATTTGGGCAGCCTTCCAACCGACGATAAGACCGAACAACAGGGATCCCTTGGCGTAGCTCTCAGCTACGAATTCTGGCAACGTCATTTTGGCGGAGATCCAAACATCCTCGGGCGGAGCATTTTCGTCGACACCTGGTCTTCCCATGTGATTGCGGTTTTGAATCCGGGGTTTGATCTTTTCGGGACAGGGCCTCCGGAGATTTTCGAGATTGACGCTATCGGAAGTCCTGCGGAGTCGGGCATCAACGACGCGAGATGGCTGACAGCCGTTGCGAAACTGAAGCCGGGCGTGACTGTTCAACAAGCTCAATCGGCGATGAACGTCACGGCGCAACGATTGGCGCAGGTTTTTCCCGAGGTCTACAAAGGCGTGGGAGTCAGAGTTGAGCCGTTGCAGAAAGGTTTGTTCGGCTGGTCGTCGGAGATTTTTTACTTACTCTTTGCGGCAGTCGGGTTCGTTCTGCTGATCGCATGTACGAACGTCGCCAACCTGCTGCTGGTTCGAGGCGAAGGGCGCCGCCGGGAAATTGGAGTACGCGTCGCACTGGGCGCGAGCCGAAGTGGCCTAGTCCGTCAACTTTTGACCGAGAGCGTTCTGCTGTCGATGGTCGGCGGGGTCGCCGGTCTCGTTTTGGCTTTCGTTGGCATCCAGATTCTAAGAGTCCTTTCCGCCCAGCTGCTTCCGACGGCGGAAGTGACCCTGGATGGCCGCGTCTTGTTTTTTACGTTTGGCATTTGCATTCTGACCGGCCTGGTGTTCGGCCTGATCCCGGCATATCGCGCCTCGAAGAACGACGTCAACGAATCCTTGCGAGACGGGGGGAGAAGCACGGCCACCAAGTCCCGTCATCGCACGCGAAATGTACTGGTGATAACCGAGGTTGCAGTCGCGCTGGTGTCGCTGATCTGTGCCGGGCTGATGCTCAACACAGTGGTGCGCCTTTTACGCACCAGCCCGGGATTCAATCCTGAACATCTGCTGACAGCCGAAGTGCGGCTAACTGGAGACAGGTACATGGATGCCATGGATCAGGACAAAACTGGGCTCAACCTGATCAAGCCGCCAGTCAGAGTTTTCTGCCGGCAGGTGCTGGAACGAATCAAAAACATACCCGGCGTCGAAAATGCGGCTTTGGTCGACTGGCTACCGCTCGCGAGGGACTCACAACCCGCTTTTCCGGGCTTCACGATCGCCGGCGGGCCCGCGTACGCTCCGGGAGAAAAACCGAGCGCTATTCTGGATGGCGCGAGTCCGGACTATTTTCAGTTGATGGGTATTCCGATCCTGCGCGGCCGGGGGATTACGGATCATGACACAGAGACGTCGGCCGGAGTAGTTGTGATCAACGAAGCCATGGCGCGACAGTTCTGGCCCAAGGAAGATCCCATCGGGCGTGAGATTACTTTTGATTCCTCCCCAGAAGAGAAGCCGCGGCAGATCGTGGGCATCGTTGGAACTGTGAAGCGGTTCGTGCTCACAGAGGATTCACGGCCGCAGGCGTATGTCCCGTACTTGCAGCAGACGCCGCATACGGTACCTGGCTGGACCGAAAGCCGCGTTCACAAAGCATTGGTCATCCGTACAAGGTCGAGTTCCGCGGCGTTGATCGAGACGGTGCGCAGAACGATTTCGAGCCTTGCGCCAGATTCCGCCGTCTTCGGAGTTACGACGGTGGACGAAACGGTCTCGATCTCGGCACGATTCTGGAGTGTTCTCGCTCAAATGTTGGGCATCTTTGCTGCGATGGCGTTGATCCTCGCGGCGATCGGAATTTACGGCGTGATTTCCTACTCCGTCAGCGAACGCAGCCATGAACTTGGCCTGCGCATGGCATTGGGAGCGCAACCGAAGCACGTGGTGCGACTGGTTCTGCGGCAGGCCATGACGCTGTCGGTGCTCGGGGTAATCATTGGCGTGGCTGCATCGTTTGCTGCAGTGCCCCTGCTGGCTGAATTCCTCTACGGAGTAAAACCTCACGACGTGCTGACTACGGTTCTAGTTTCGGCGCTTCTCATCGTCGTGACATTTTTCGCGAGCTATATCCCCGCCAGCCACGCGACCGCGATCGATCCCATCGAAACGCTTCGTCACGATTAGATTGCGGCTTGGCCCACTAAGCAGAGCTGCAAAGCGGCCGTTGTCGGTAGCAAGTTAAAAAGTCCGGTTTTTGTAGCAAGTGGAATGTCCGGTTTCAAAGTTGTACCCTCGCCGTTTGGGTTGGGTTGATTTTGGGGATGGGGTTGCAGGGGAAGGGGGCAGTTCCC